>Ga0335069_10002552_pt1 | contig 27933 bp, 26 predicted proteins | sample Lox_Sample_11_FD_206714 | JGI IMG/M metagenome (GOLD analysis project Ga0335069, IMG submission 206714) | Soil microbial communities from Loxahatchee National Wildlife Refuge, Florida, United States - Lox_Sample_1.1 | ecosystem: Environmental > Terrestrial > Soil > Wetlands | place: USA...
CCCGTCATGAGCCACCCCGTTCGGTCTTGCGGTGCCGGTCAGATCGCGCGGACCTCCTCGGCCTGCGGGCCCTTGGCGCCGCGGACGGCGGGCCCCGGGCTGCTGCGACCGCCTGTCTTCGAAAGCCAGGCTCTGGAATCCGCGGCAGAAGGTCAGCGCGCTGCCAACGATGTCCGGCGGAGGCTCGAACACGCGGCCCAGGAAGCCAGCGTGTTCATGCAGGCAGGCAGCCCGCCGATTACCGCTCCATCGCCGCCCAGCTCCGCGACCTGGGCCTGCCGCTTCGCACCGCCCGGATCTCCGCGCTTCGTCAGCTCGTCCTGCAGGTCCCCGCCCCCGTCGTCGCCGGCGCCCTCGGCTTCCACCACACCACCTCTTTGCCCGCGCTCCCGGCCCGCACCTGGAGGCATAAAGAAGATGACACGGCGATCGAGAATCGAGAGGCGGACTCAGTCCTTCCCGCGGGCCCGGGCGCGTCCTCCTCGCGCGACCTTGACGCTACCAGACCGGCTAAACGCAGGCCAGCGACGCCGGGCTCGCACACCGCGTTTCCAGACGAAGCTCCGTCTACGCGACCGGCCCATCAGCCAGCCGTGAACTGTCACGCGGTGGCCCGCTAAATGCCCGGTCAGCCAAGAATCTTGCCGGCCCCGGCTACATCCAGTAACGGCCGGCAGACTCAGGGATAAATACACACCACCCGAATACGCGCGTTCACCAGTCGGTCAGTTTCCCGGCCTCAGCACAACCCTGGAAAGACGGCGACATGGCCCCTTCGTCGCCGAAACGCGCCAGTCTAAACAACGCTATTCCATATTTGATACTACTCGCCAGCACAGGGCATAAAAGGACGCGTGCGGCAGGCTCGGAATGGCCCGGCCTGCGGCTCAAGTCTGCGTCCCGCTCGCACGGGCCGCGATCGGCACTCAACGCGATGGTCGGCTCGCCTGCGCATCACGCGATGCCAACGACAACCCTGGCCCTATCGCGGCATGCCATGACGGTCACGACGGTCCCCCCATGGGGTTCCGCATGGTGCGCAGCAAGATCTGCGGGCCAAGTTTCACGTTGTCGCCAGTGTGCAGCAGGTAGCGGACCATGTCGACCACCTCCTCCACGGTCAGGAAGCTGGCCGGGTTGGCGCCGGGGACGACGTAGCCCATGGCGGTGTCGACAAACCCGGGGCAGATGACCCAGGCTTTGATGCCGTTGTCGTGGTTGCCGTCCTGGATGACTTCGGTCAGGGCCACCAGGGCGTGCTTGCTGACGCAGTAGGCGGCCAGGCCGGGGACGATGGCCACCCCGGCCTCGCTGGCGATGTTGATGATCCGGCCGAACCGCCGGGCCTGCATGCCGGGCAGCACCGCGGCGCTGAGGCAGGCGGCGGCCCGGACATTGACGGCGAAGGTGCGGTCCCATTCGGCGGGCGCGGTTTCCTCCAGCGGCTTCCACACCGCGTACCCGGCGTTGTTGACCAGCACGTCCACGGGGCCGGCCTCGGCCTGGGCCGTCGCCAGCAGCCGGGCGATCGACTCGTCGCTGGTCAGGTCGGTGACGACCGGAATGGCCACGCCTCCTCGCTGGCGGATGCCGTCCGCCACCCCGGCCAGCTCTGTTTCCCGCCGGGCGGCGAGCACTACCTTCGCGCCCTCAGCCGCCAGCATCGCCGCCAGCCCCGCGCCGATCCCCACCGACGCACCGGTCACCACCGCCACCCGGTCAGCCAGCACCGCCATCGCGCCCCCCCTTTGAGATCGTGGACCGCCATTATGCCGGTTGGCCCACCGTACCGGCAGGGCAGATTCAGATCCGCAGGTGACGAACGACTCTTCTCGCGTGCCGGTTGGACTGACGATCTCAGCGCCGCCAGGGATCGAACGCCGAATGCATCCGGCCTGCCTCACCCAGCCAGGCTGTCCGAATCGTCAGCGTGAACTCGGCGGCCGCACACTGTTGATGTGACCGCAGCAGAGGAGGATCCGGCGGCATCGGTGGCTAGTAATGAAAGCGCCTCGTACATCCGGTTCCGGACACGGCGCATGTCCTGAAGCCATGCCCGCCACCCCACCCGGCACGGCAGGTGCACCCCTGCTGCCCATGCCAGACCTTCCCGTTCCAAGACCCGACAGCCCGAACGAGGGACCGATTACGTTCACCACCGGGCATCACTTCTCCCCGCCAGGCGCTATCGACCTGGGACCGCTACCCCTACCGGACCGGGCAGCAGCTTTACCCCAGGCCCGCCCCTACGCTGGCCGCGTTCACCGTGGAATCATCCTGGGCCCGGGGCTCCCCGACGATCACGTCGGCCGCGATCGTGTACCTTCCCCTGCACCGCACCCAGCCGGTGCGGGTGCGCCTGACTCAGGGCGGGGCGGGGCCAGCCATATAACAAGTGGGCGCTACGGGCACACCGGGGAAGGCGGGCCGAACGCTCTGACCTCGCCGTGAAGAGCAGATACGAGTCCCAGTACCGTACGCGTGGCGCACGAGGGCGATTCCGCCACCAATGGGTGGTTCGATTGCTGCTCGGGGCTTGACACGGTCGTTGGTGAGAATTGTGATGAGTAAAGACGGCGGTAGACAGATCAGGCGGCTTGGTCGTTTGGGGGGCCTCACTCGTGCTCAGTGTGGCTGATCGCGGCCAGCCCAGGCTGTAAGGCGCGGATGGCGATGCCTCAGGCGGTGGCCTCCGCCGACGTACCTTTGTGGGTCGCCTCTTTCGGGCCGTCGGCCGGAGCGATTAGCGACGACGTCATCGGCGCGCTGCGGGCCCAGGGGTTGAACGCGGGCGCAACGCCGCCGAGCGGCGCTGGAGTCATCCTGTTCGACGAGGTCTCGACCGGCCTTTCTCGCCTCGTACACGAATGCAGCAATGGCGGGCTCGAGTGCGTGATTGCCGTCAACGCAGTCCCGACTGGACTTGCGGAAGGAGCACTCTGGCGGTTGCTCGACGCGGGAGCCAGTGACGTCTTCGTCTGGGACCCATCACACGGCCCAGCCACAGTAGCCGCACGTCTCAACCGCTGGCAGCAGGTGGATGATCTGACTGCGCTGCCGCTGGTCCGGGATCGGCTAGTTGGAGAGAGCCGCGCTTGGCGATCCGTGGTTCGCCGGATCGTCGAGATAGCACGGTTCACCGACTCTCCTGTTCTCATCACTGGCGAGAGTGGTACGGGAAAAGAGCTTGCGGCACGGCTCATCCATGCGCTCGATGCGCGTACGCAGAAGCGCGATCTTGTAGTACTGGACTGCACCACGATCGTTCCTACTCTCTCCGGCAGTGAGTTTTTCGGGCATGAACGCGGCGCGTTCACGGGGGCGGACTCGACGAGGGATGGCGCGTTCGCGCTTGCTGACGGTGGCACACTGTTCCTCGACGAGGTGGGAGAGTTGCCTCTCGCGCTGCAGGCCGAATTGCTGCGCGTGGTTCAGGAAGGAGCGTATAAGCGTGTCGGCGGCAACGCTTGGCGCGCCTCGAGCTTCCGGCTTGTATGCGCGACGAACAAGGATCTGCTGGCCGAAGCGGCTCAGGAGCGGTTCCGGCGTGACTTCTACTACCGGATCGCCGCCTGGCGGATCGACCTTCCGAACTTGGGCGATCGCCGCGAAGACATCCTGCCGCTAACCCGCCATTTCCTCCGTCAGCTCCGGCCAGACCAGGTGCAGTGCGGTCTCGACGAGCCGGTTCTCGACTTTCTGGTCCGGCGGGAATATCCAGGCAATGTCCGCGATCTCCGTCATCTGGTGACGTGCATGAGCCATAGGCACGTCGGGCCAGGGCCGATCACGCTCGGAGACATCCCGGAAGACGAACGCGAGCGTCGCGGCGAATCCGACTGGCGCGGTAACGGCTTCGAGCAAAGCATCCGGATGGCGCTCGTACTCGGTACCGGGCTAAAGGAGATCACGAGCGCTGCGGCTGACACGGCGATCAGGGTCGCGATCCTCGAGGAGGGCGGCAATCTGCAGCGCGCGTCCAGCCGGCTCGGTGTCACCGCGCGCGCACTCCAGCTCCGGCGGGCCGCGCGGCGCGGCGGTCAGCCGACCGGGATCTGAGCGCCCGTCCAGGGATCCGCTGCGACCAGCTGTCCGAGCCAACCTTGCGCGTGATCGGCGCATCGTGCCGACGCACCGTGGCACCCGCAGCTCAGCGCGGCCGCCGGGACCGGCACGGCACCGGCAGTGGTGCCGCTAGATTCCGATCCGGGCGGCGGAGCAGGCGGGGAACGGGGGCTGCTTCGCTTTCGCCGCAGCGAGCGGGACCTCGTTCGTGAACTACTTGGGCGGCCGGCCGGGCGGCACCTGCGCGGCTGCGATTCTGTTTCCGAGGAAGTTGATGGTCTTCTCGTCGCCGGCCCTGGCCGCGTTCCAGGTGATCCACCGCACCGCTCGCGATTCCGGACATGAGCGCCGCGTCGAAGCTGAGTGCGGCACGCCGCTTCGCGCTGTCGCCCACGAGAAACGGCGGGATGCGCGAGAGCATGCCGGCAAGTGCGGTCCGTTCGGCGGCGGAGACCGCGTTGTGGTACCCGAACTATAACCCGCCGCCAGCGCCGTGCCCGACGGCTCGCGTGAGCCTGAGAAGCCGAAGAAGATCGGGTTGCGGGCTTTCGCCATCGGGGTCACCTCCGCAATGCGGTCGCTAGCTGGTGACCACGACTGAATACCTGGTCGACGTTTCGCCCGAAGCGGCCGCGGTCGGCCGCCTTGTGCGGATTGAGGAGCTGATGGAGCCGAGGCCCGTCCGTGACCTCGTGCTGCTTGATCGCCTCCCACGTCATCGGAACGTTGTTCCTCACCATGCTCGAGAGCAACTTCCAGGCGAGCCCGCCACCCATCGCGTGCTGGAGCTTGACGACCCGCCAGAACAGCTCTGAGCCTGGCGTCGCCCACGGATACCGCTTCTGAGCGAGGTTCGCGTAGAAGCGCACGAGCTGGATCCCCGCCTGCACCGAGTAGTCCGGGTCGGTGGTCAGCCGCTCGTGGTCGAATTTCATCATCTTGGATTCGTCCCGGCTGATCTGGAAGAAGCCACGCTCATCCAGGGGAGGCTTGGTGACCTCGTCGATGCATCCGTCGGATTCGACCGCGATCCAGCCGAGCAGGAACTCCAGCGGAATGTCGCCACGGTACCGGTCGAGCATGGGTGCGAGGAGGGCGTAGCGGTTGGGGTTTCGCGGCCGTCTCTTCTGGAACTGCGATGCCAGCGGAGTTCCCGCGGGCGTGGCGGCGGGCGGCGCCTGGGGCGCGGCGACTGGCGCGGCGGCCGCGCGCAGCAGCACGGGCTGAACCAGGTTGTCGCGGATCCATACCCATTCAAGGGCAGGCTGGGTCTCGGCCCGCGCGATCGGGCGTCCGCCGCGCTCCGGATGACGTGCCTGGAAGACGACGTCGGTCAGGCGATTGGCGTCCCGTTCGCCGCCTGCGAACGCGGCCGTCCCTTCAGCGATGCCGCGGACTGACCCGAACAGCGCCGACGCGGCGCCCAGCGGGCCCGCCGACGGCGCATGGCCGAAGAGGGCTTCCGGGAGCTGCTCGACGTGCGCATCCTGTGCCTCCTCTTCCTCCATCTCCTGCCGGGAACCGTTCTTTGCGCCGACGCCCTCGCGGCCGCGTGCGCCGACGGACGCCTGGCGATCGGCTGGCTCCCGCCCGGCCTGGGGAACGTCGGCGGAAGCGTCGGCCAGGACCCGCCAGCCGTAGTTGCGGGGGACGTCCCAGTGCCCGAGCGAGCTTGCCTCGACCCGGTACCAGTCCGCGAGCCCGGCTCCGAGCTCCGGAAGGATCGCGCGGAGCAGCTCACGGCTGTACCGCCTGGTAGGGGTTCGGTAGAAGACCCGGAGGGCGCCGCCATGTGCGGGCATGTACTCGCGGGCGGCGCTCGCCCCGGCGGTTCCGAGGCCGGCCCGGTCCTTACGTATGTGGCGGCGTGCCCACTCCGCGAGTGCTCCGGCGGGCCAGTACAGCGCGTCGAAGACGTGTACCTCGTCGGGGTCATGATACTGGAGCATCCGGAGCAAGGGGAGTCCGCCGCCGGAGTGCGCGGTCAGGATAAGCCGTCCGGCCCGTGGCACGGCAATGCCGACCTTGGCTGCGAACTGCTCGAGTGAGGACTGCACGAGCCGGCTCAGGCCGTCCCGCCGGCCATCACTTCCGTCGAGGGCGGGGAATGTGGCCACGGATAGGCCGCTGGCAGTCTTCGCGCCGGAGAAATCGCCCCGGGGAAGGACGGCCAGCGTTGGACGTGATCTTCCCTGTCCTACCGCACCGTCGACGGGAGCGAGGTCAAGACCGCTGTACCGCTCGATGCCGCCGGTGATTGTCGCCCCTGCCTGCGAAAAACCATGCAGGTGGACGACGACGTCGAGCTCGGCTGGTGCAGATGCGAGGTCGTTCCAGCGCAGCACCAGGGCGGGCGGTCTGCCGCGGTGGCGCGCCAGCACGGGCACACCCGGCACCTCGTGCCTGCCGGGGCGGACGCCGGCCGATCCGGCCCTGCTGGACCAGGGATCCGCCTTCACCGGCCCCCGGTCGTTGCCACGCCAGGCCCCGGTGGCGGGGGCGTAACGGTCGGCGGCGGGTGCCTGCTGATCTGCCTTCGAGGTGACAGCGGGGGCGCTTTCTGCCGGCGGGTTGTATTCCCAGTGCCAGGGCTCCGCCTCGTAAGGGTAGAAGCCGAACCGTTGGGCATGGCTGGCGAGCCAGAGATAGGCCGGCAGCCGGCGCAGGACGGCCACGTTCGAGCTGGCGTTGCGGCCGCCGAGGTAGAAGTCGATCGCCCGCCCCGATTGGTGTGCGCTGCCGCCCGGTGGGGCGACCCACCGGCGCGCCTGCTCGGGGGTGTGATAGCGCTCCAGGGCCTGCTGATAGAGCCGTGCCTGGCGGGCGCTGCTCCGGTATCCCGAGGCGGGAAAAAGAAGCGGCTCGCGCAGCCCTTCGGCGCGGGCGGCGTCCACGAGCGCGGCCCACGCCTGGGCAGCGAGCCGCTGCAGCGGCACGGGCCCGTTGATGCCTTTCACCGTCACAAGATCGCCGGGCGCCGGATCTCGTTTGTCCCGGATCCGCCCGCCTCCTGGTGTCTCTACCGCGGCCGGACGGAAGATGACAGGTGCCGTGACCGGAGCAGCGACCGCCAAGCCGGGGACAGGCCAGCTGTGGCCGTCCGGCGCGGGCGGCGCGGCTCCAAGTAGGGTCGATTTCGAGCTCATCGTAGGCATGAGGTTCCTCCAGTTTGTCGCTCCGGCACTGCCGTTGCGGCGCAGAGCGCGTCGAGAGCATCGTCGATTTCAGCGAGGGCGTGGCCGGCAGTGATAAGGAAGCTGACCCTCGGCTCGCGGGTCCCCTGGGGCTGGTGGAGCACGGTTCGGATGCCCTGCGCGAGCAGGCGCTCGTGCAGCGTCGAGGCGAGGAGCGCGGGTGCGGGCGCGAGCGTCTGCACCGGGAACAGCCCGCCGGAGACCGCTATGCCAAGCTCGGCCAGGCGGCTGCGGAAGTGCCGCACGAGCCCGGCGAGCCGGAGGCGCCGTCCGTCCCCGTAGCGGCGATTCAGTGCGAGCGCATGCTCGGCCGCGCGCAGGACGGCCACTGACGGCGGACTGCAGTGCACACGCGTTTGGCTTCCGGCCTCGAACCGCCCGACCAGGTCGGCTGCGCCGGACAGTCCTGCCAGCGGTACTCCGAAGCCCTTGGCCAGCGACGCCGCCGCAACGAGCTCGGGACCGGCGACATCCTGCCACCGCGCCGAGCCGCCACCGCCATGGCCATACGGAGCGGCCAGGGAGGACGCGGCGCCGAGGATGCCTAGCGCCTGCGTGTCATCAACCACGACCCGTCCTCCCAGCTTGCGAGCGACTTGCAGGTATGCGCCGAGCGGCGCGATCCGACCGCAGCCGGGGCATATGCCGTCGGTGACGACGAGCGGCCGGAGCCCGAAGCGGCCGGAGGCCCGGGCGGCTCGCTCGAGCCCTTCCGCGTCGTGGTGGGGGAAGGTGCGCACGGGCACGCCGCGGCACGCAGCCCGCTCGACGCCCCAGCGTGCAATCGGGTACGCCTGTGAGTCCACGTGGATCGCCACTCGGCCGTCACCGCTAAGGATCGGGAACAAGTCCCAGAACAGGTGCAGCGTCGACGTTGCGAGCGTTGCTGCACCGAACCCCTGGAGCGCCGCCAGGGTGCGGGCAATTTCGGTCGCGCCGGACGGCGCTGCCAAGGCGGCCGGCACCCCCGCCGACAGACGGGCCCACGGCCGGAGCGACTGGCTCGGATGCCGGAAGCCGAGGTAGAGCGCGGAGGTGAAGTCGAGCACGTGCGTGCACGCTCATCGGCTCACACCGGCCGCCCGGGAAGCGGCGCGACGGGCTGCCCCATGGCGATGCCGCTTCCCCGCCGCTGCTCGGCGAGCCGCCGCTGCAGGTGGAAGGCGGGTGGCAGTGCCCGCGCCCGCGCCTGCTCCGCCTGCCGCACGTCCGTCATGTCTGCAGACAGGTCGACGCCGGTGGCCGAGCAGTACGCGTAGGTGTAGGAGGACACCGCGTTCCGCCAGGCGCGGGCCCAGTTCGCCGCCTGCTGGCGATCCGTAACGTTGCTCCAGTCGCCGAAGCGGATTGACAGCAAGATCTGCTCGCCGAATACACCCAGGTCGCGGAAGAATCGTACCGACGTGTCGGTCCATCCCTGCACCTTCTTCATCGCGTCGACGCGGTCCATCCATGGCTCCGGATAGACGACCATGACCCTGGTTGGCAGGAACTCGCGGAACTCCGGACGCGCCAGCAGCCACTGCTGCATGAGCATCTCGCCGCGCGCGGTCCACGTGAGGCCGCGGTGCTGGTTGGTGTCTCCCTCGGCGAGGAGCAGGTGCACCTCCCGGAGGGCGTTCAGCACCGGGAAGGCGTCCGCGATTACCGTGGTGTCGTCGTCTTCCTTATAGAAGATCGAGGTGCGGTGCAGCAGGTTGTGGAACGCTTGGAGGAATCCCGAGCGGCTCTCCGCACCCCGCACTTGCGGGACCCCTTTGCCGAGCAGCATCAGTCCGTACAACTTGTCGTACTCGTAGGCTCTGTGGGCGAGTGTGAGCCGGTGCTGCTCGTCTTGGATGTAGCCCCAGAGGAGGTTGCTGAGCGGCCGCAGGGGGTCGATCGCCAGGTTCGTGAGCGGGTCCGGGCCGACCAGTCGGCGGCGGTTCTGGAAGCGCATGCTGATCGCGTTCATCGTCTGGACCAGCATCCCTTCCTCGTGCCAGTACGACCAGATCAGCTCGAGCAGGCATGGGCTGGTGAACTTCGCCTCGAGGATCTTGTTGCAGAGTTCGCCTTCCAGGCGGTCTGGGGTCAGCTCGATGTCGCGGAGCTTTTGCCTGACGCGGTAGAGGTAAGGGATAGAGCCCTTGTGATCGACGCTGAGCAGGTACTTCTGCCACAGCGAACTTAGTGTGTCGCCCGATTCGAGCCCGAGCGCCTCGCGGTCGGACGCGCTGAGGCTGCGCATCGTCGGGAAGATCGGTTTGTCGAAGACCACGCCGCAGTTAAGTTCCAGGAACGCCTCGGTCGCCGCCTTCAGGACCTTGTAGCCCTCGATGTCGGGGAACGGGAGCGGTGCTCCTGCCTGGTCCGGGTCGGCGAACCGCGGCTTGATAGCCTGCCAGCGTGCGCCGGGGCCATCCCTCGTGGGATCGCCATCAGGGTAAAACGACGCAGGAAGCTCGCCGCGGCAGAAGAGGTAATCCATCCAGGCCGCGTAGCGGTCGAACGAGATCGCCTCGGTCCCGAGCTTGATAACCTCCCATAGCGCAAGATCTGGCGTGTCGGGAAGGTTGGCGCGCTGTAGATCTACGCGGACGGGCCCGTCGAGCCGGACCGGCCCCACGACGCGGACCGCGCGAGCATGCACGACAATCCGCTCCTCGGCTGTGTGTTCGGTTGTATCGCCTTTATCGCCCGTCGTGAAATGAGCACGGACGCGGTACGCGCCTGGCTGGACACCGATGGCGTGCCACCGTGCTTCAGGCGGGTCTAGATCGCCGCCCCAGGTTCCGATCGAGGTTCCCTCGTCGTCGAGCACCGCCCAGCGGATGGACTTGGGCTGCTGCTGCCTGGTGACTTGCAGGCGCAGGTGAATTTCACCGTCGACCTCCACTGCGGGGTCTTGAGGCAAGATAGTGAATGGCATTGGTCCTCCTTCGTACGAGCTGTTCACGCTGGCTGCAGTTGGGCCGGCTTCAGCCGCGGCGGGTACGGCCGCGACAGGGTCGTCGGGCGGCCCGGAATTAGGCGCGATTCCGAGACGTCGAGCGTGCTGCGCAGCGCCCAGTAGGTGAGCAGGCTCTCCACGGCGCGGCTCTCCGTCTCCGGGCTCAGATCGCCCGCTGCGCGTGCCTGCCCGAGTACGGCGAACGCAAGGGACGGGGCGAGGTCACGCAGGCGCCGGTGCCCGCGTCGACACGACTGCCAGAGCCCGGTGAGCCTCTGCGGCTCACGCTCGGCGAGCGGCATGACCTCGCGCAGCGACCTGCCGTCCAACGACTGCGGCCTGTGATCCACGAGCAACGCGACGAAGTGCGGGAGCGTCGCCTCGAGTACCGCCAGTTGCTGCTGCTGCTCCGCGTCGAGCTTGCTGCGCGGATAGAGCGATTCCCACAGGGCCGCGAGCTCGCGCCATTGCGGATGCGGGTAGAGTGCATCGCCGATCGCGCAGCTCAGCTTCACCCGGATCCATGGCATCGGGTGCGGGTCATCCGCGTTGGCGCGGAACACGAACCAGGAGGGCAGGCTGACGACGCCGATCAGGCCGAGCGTCGAACCGATCCCGATCTTCGCGATCGACCAGAAGTCGGCGACGATCTCCGCGATCCAGCGCTCCCAGAACCCCCAGGCTGCGCGCTCGCCCGGTGGCGCCGCGGACTGTTGCGCGTGGAGCGACGGCCGGATCGAGTCGACGAGCTGGAGCAGGGACGCGACCTGGTGACCGACCTCGTGCACGAGCGAGGATGCGATCCCGTGCCCGACCATTCGCTCGCGCGGGACGCGGACGATCGCCACCGGATTTTGACCGCCGCCCGGCAGGCGGGTCCGCGCGCGCCTGATCGCGGCGCCGGGCCCACGCGCCAGGTAACAGACGACCTGTGGCTGCTCGAAGTAGCCGCCTGGCAGGCTCAGGGCATCGGTCGCCAGCACGTCGAGCCCGGCGAGCCAGACGCCGGTGTCATGCTCGCTTCGCTGCGTGATCAGCTCGGAGAAGACGTCGAACTGCGTCAGCGCGTCATTGAAGCGCAGCCGCACGATCGTGAAGCGCCGCTGCATCTCGGCCGGCGATGTGCTCCCGCGGGTGGCGCGAAGCCATCCGGTGTACTCGAGCACGTCTTGACGGAGCTGGTACCGGTTGCCGATCAGAAATCGCTCGATCGCGATCTGGGCGGCTGGCGACAGCGCCGCCGCGGGCAGCATCGTCTCTTGCAGGGCGAATGGCCTGACGCGGCCAAGGCGCGTCAGCAGGGCTCGCGCCTCCTGCTCGAGCACCCAGCGTGCGACCGCATTCGCGTCCATCAAAGGCCGGCCCGGATCAGACGCCGTAGAGGATGACTCTGCGGCCGCGGCGGACCCAGCGGCCGCTCTGCTGCCCGTTGCCCTCGGGCATCCGATTGGCCCCGAGCTGTCCCGGCGCACCGCCAGCGGCGCCGAGGAACGGGAGAAGACCGGGTGCGTAGCGCTCCGCGGCGGACGTGATCGCCTGCTGCGCGACCACTGGTGGCGGTATGTCCGGTGGGGCATGGGCCGCGTTCTGTGCGGCCGCGGCCGCGAGCTGGACGTAGCGGCGGGCGGTTTCGAATTCCGCTTGCTCGCGGTCCATGCCCTCGAGCTCCATCTCGAAAAGGTTGCCCGCCATCGAGCCGAGCTGCGACCCCACCGCCGTGCCGAGTCCCGGCGCGATCATCGTCCCGAGCGCTCCTCCGGCAAGCGGAAGCGCCTGCTTCGCAGCCGTCTTCAGGACGCCGGTCAGCGCCTGGCCCACGGGCGAGCGAATGAATCCGCCCGCGGCTTTGGCCACGCTCTTGAACATGTCGCCGAGAAACTGTTCGAGTTCCTCCTCGGTCTCGGTCTCGAGCAGCTCGGAGGCGTACTCCATCTCCTCGGCCTCGTGCAGCGGGCTCTCGCCTTCGTACATCTCCCCGAGCTCGCCGTACTCCATCTCTTGCGCCGGCCCGAACTCGTAGCCCGTTTCCCATTGGTGCTGATTCATGGTGATCTCCTTTGTTCGTTGGTGCGTCAGATGCCGTAGACAATGACGACCTGGCCGTGTCGTTTCCAGCGCCCGCTGCGCGCGCCCAGATAGCCGGTGCCTGCTGAGGACGGCCACCCGCTCGATGCGGCGAACGCGCCGCCGAGCTCCCCAGCGCTCGCGGGCTCCGCGGCCGCGGTGACGGGACTGGCCGCCGCCGAAGGCTCGCCGACCGCGGCGGGCGGCGCTGCCGCTGGTGGCTCACCGACTGCTGCGGGCTCGATCACGACCGGAGGGCCGCTCACCACCGACGGCTCAATGACGGCTGTAGGCACGTCGTATCCGTTCGGCCCGTACCCGCCGGGCTCGTCAGCGGCGGCAGGGTCCGGCGGCACTCCGTAGCTCCACGCATATGCCGGCCGCCAGTAGGCCGGTTGCGTCCGCCACGAACGCTGGCGGCGCACGTCCCCTGGCGTGGCCTGAGCGTATGCACCACCGTGGGAGCCATAGCCAGAGGGAGAGCTGTAGCTAGGGGGATAGCCGTAGCGACGGCCCTGCGAGCTGTTCTGCTGATGGCCAGGCCCCCTGCGGCCGGCCCAGCGCAAGAGCCCAGGCGCGTAACGCCGTGCGGCCCTGGCGGCGGCCAAACGTGCCGCCGACCGCGGCGGCATGTTAGGCGGTGCCCACGCCGCATGGCGGTAAGCGCTGCCGGTGAGCCGGACGAGCTGCCGTGCCGTCTCGAACTCCTGGTCAGGCGGGCTCAAGCCCTCGAGCTCTAGCCCAAGCAGCGAGCCTGCCTGCTGAGCCAGGTCACCACGCGGCGCGGCGGCGACGGCTGGACCGATCGCACCGCCGACGGCGCCTCCCACGAGCGGCAGGGCCTTGCCGATCGCGTCCTTGAGGACGGCCCCGAGCGCCTTGCCGGTCTCCGAACGTGCAAACCGGCCAGCAGCCGTGCCGACGGCATGGAAGACGTCGCCGAGAAACTGCTCGAGTTCCTGCTCGTCCGACACCTCAAGCAGCCTGGAGGCGAGCTCTAGCTCTTGCGTCTCGTGCATCGGCAGCTCGCGCCCGCCTTGTTCGGATTCCCCGAACTCACCGAGTCCGGTCTCGAACTCCCCGGCTTCCGTCTGCACCCGATCGATGTCGTGCATCGCCACCTCCGTGGGGGACCTGTCGTATCCGGATAACCGCAAGCTCCGTGCCAACCGCGGAACTAGGGCTGATCCCGTCCACTCGGCGAACGGCGCTTCGGTGAGACTGGTTATGGCAGACGAGGCTGCGAAACGGGCTTCGCCAGCCGACGCCGCGTGCTGGGAATGCCGAGCTGGTCACGGTACTTCGCCACCGTCCGGCGCGCCAGCACGAACCCGAGGCGTGCCAGGTCGTCGGCGAGCTCGGCGTCGGACTTCGGGTGCTCCTCCGCTGCTAGCAACTCGATAAGCGCATCCTGAGGCGCGCTCGACCGATCGAAGAAACGGGCGAACGGGATGACCTGGCCAGACGGGAGCAGCACATTGCGCCCGGCTATGGCGCGGCTCACCGTGGACTCGTGGACACCCAGCGCGTCCGCCACCTGAGCCCTCGTCAGCGGCACGAGGTAGCTGGCGCCACGGCGAACGAACTCGTGCTGCCGCGCGACCACTACCTCCGCGACCCTGCCCATCGTCCGCCACCGCTGCTCGAGCCAATTGATGAACTCGCGCGCCGCAACCAGCTGACGTCTGATCGCCTCGCGCTCGTCCTGTGAGAGCTGCGCCGCCGCGGCCCGCTCATACACCGGACTGAGGATCAGGCAGAAGCGGTCCCGCTCAACCAACTCGACCGCGAACCCGTCCTCGGTCTCGCGGACCGCGATGTCCGGCACGAGCGGCGGGACCCTGGTCGCGGGCACAAGGCCGAGGCCGGGATGGGGCTGCAGCCGTGCGCGGATGAACTCGCGCGCGGCGAGAGCATCGGCGCGGCTGACGCCGAGCCTGCGCGCGAGCTCGCCGTCTAGCCCTTTGCCGAGGAGGGGCAGATGCTCGGCGACGATGCGGCGCGCGAGCTCACGGATAGGGCCCCGATCCGGGCAACGGTCGAGCTGAAGCAGGAGGCACTCGCGCACGTCGCGGGCGGCGATCCCGGCCGGTGCTGTCTCCTGGATCAGATGAAGAACACGGGACACGCGGCGCGGCTCGACGGTGAGCGCAGCAGCGGCCTCTTCGACGGTCGTGTCGAGGAAGCCGCGCGAGTCGAGGCTGCCGAGCAGGTAGGCGGCGATGCCCCGATCTCCTCGTTCGAGATGCGGGCCGACGTCGCGGAGCAGCACCTCGGTCGGTGTGGGCTCGGCGGCGGCCTCGGGGCTGGCGGCGTCGCGGCCGGCCGGATACGGCGAGATGCACCGTGGCCGGTCGCAGGAGAGGCAGCGCGCCGCCACAAGCGGCCGCCCGCAGAGGTTGCAGGCAGCCCGCTCAACTTGCTCGAGCGCCGGATTCTTCGCGAGTTCGCGCTCGACAGCTTGCCCGAGCTCGGGTGACGGCAGCGCGAGCAGTGCCGTCGCTGCGATGAGCGCCGGCGACGGACGCACGGTGAGCTGCGGCAGCGTCTCAAGCGCGACGTGCTGTGCAATCTGTACCAAGGTCATGTGGACACCTTTAGCATCGACTCCCGCCCTGCTCCCCGCAAGATCCGTGCCAGCACGAGTCGAGGGCTAATCGCGGCGGACGCCTACAACGCAGAACCTGGCCGCGGTATATGGCGCGGCGGTCGATGTCCTCGGCAAGCGCACGGCCGAGGCTGTCAGCATGGTGCTGTACACCTCGTCGGTTCACTACGCGGCTGATGACACGGACCCGAGCTCATTAGTAGGGGTTATGCAGGCAGGGATGGAGCCACCACCATCGCGATCCGCCGTGCGGGCCGTTTACGTGGCCAGCGCCGAATGTGCGGATGGGGACGTCGATTGAGTCCGACGACTACTGCTGGCGAGGGAGGGTGACGGCAGCAAGCGTGCTGGGCAGGTCACCTCGTTTCCCGATGTCGGTGCTCACCGGGCGGCCTTGTAGTGTGCCAGCACCTCGCTGGCTGGCAGCACGCGCGGGTAGATCGCGACCTCGTCAAGGCCGCCATGCAAGAAGCTGGCCAGGTCGCGCGTCCCCAGGCGCACGGGCGCGGTGCCGTTCCCGGGCACGATCCCGAAGCTGCTGTACAGTGTCCCCGAGGCGGGTGGCCCCTGGCGCAGCACGCCGTTGATGTACAGCCGTACGCCGGCGTCGGCCGTGCTCATGTCCCCTGGGTCGTAGCAGGCTATGACGTGCAGCCACTGCCGGGCCTTGACCGGGCCTGTGAAGTGAGCCCCAGCGCCCAGGTGCCCCGCCGGGCTAAAGAGGTACGCCGAGACCCAGCTGGGCCGCTCCTCCGACTTGCTGCTGTAGAAGCGGAGGGCCCACTCCTGCTGGCCGTCGTCGCCCTTGCCGAGCCAATGTACGTACGGTCCCTGGGGACGCTCGCCTTCGCCATCGAAAGCGAGGTTCTTGTCGGGCCTCATCCAGGCTTCAATGCTCAGGCCCTGGCCACTGGTCGGCTGGCTGAAGGCCGTACTGTCGGGGACCTCGACGCAGCCCGTGCCTGGCAGCTCGACCGCCTTGTTCGGGTCATGCTTAACGGCTCCCGTCTGGCCGAAGATCACGTTGCCGTAGTACTTCCCGTCGTGCTTCTGCATGGCGTCGAAGGCGGTCGGTCCTGCCTTCTCCCCCAGCCGCCACCAGGCGAGCGGGCCACTGGCCAGGACGGCTTTTTCATAAGCATGAAGGGCGGCCGCGAGGTCCATGCCTTGACGCTAGGCCGGGCTGGCGGTGATGTCCAGGACTGATATAGAGCGCGCCGCTGGCCGGGCTCGTGTAGCGGTGGTCTTTGTTCCCGCGACTGGTGTGGCCGGTGTTCCAGCCGGCCCGCCGCGCGATGGGAGGATCACACCATCCGCCCACTCCGTTCACCCGCCCAGCCAACCCCAGGCTGGATAGCTACTCGTCGCGAGTAACAGTGCTCTAATGTTAAGGAATAAGATATTCGATAGAGACACCGAGGTCATGCGGCGCTTGCGGAGCGATGATTGCCTGCTTCAGATTAAGGCCTTGGAGGTCAGCCTTGTCGAAGGTGTAATCTCCGCGCTCGGCAAGCACCGCCACGTGCGCGTGGGAGTTGGCTGTCGTTCCGAGCCATGGTTGAAACTTGCAGTTGGTGAATCGGGCGGTGATCATATTGTCATGGAATTGCGGCGGAGAATGCTGTCCCGTGGTGATGATCTGTCCTGATTCGAAACTTCCGTCGACTACGAAGGAGTTGTTGTCGAATGTGGCTGAGAACGGCAGATTGTAGGCCGGCGTAGGGACGATGCCGTTCACATGATTGGTCACGTCGGGCTTCAATACCCACGTGCAGTTGCCGAAGTGGAAGTCACGCAGCCGGATCAGCCTGCGATTCTCGGTTGCGACGGCCAAGGTTTTCAAGCTGGACCTCCTCGAAACCGATAAACACGATACGCCGTGGACCTGATGGGACGGAAAAATCATATTGCGTCCCGGCGATGGCTAGCATCGCGCTGTGCTCCACCACCTTCTTGGGTAGTCCTTCGAGTCCCTGATTTCCCATGTTGCAGTCCAGGGTCAATCCTTGGATTGTGACCTTTCCGCTGGTCATGATGATAAACTCGATGGGCGGGCCCGCGATGGGTTGATGGGCTTGCCATGACATTTCGTGCGGTTCAGGGATAAAGGGCCGCGCAGGAACCAGGAAGAGACCATAATTGTTGTCCGTCCGCTGGAGTGGATTGCGCCCGACGGAATGATCCGGACGCTGGATCAGGGCGTCCGAAGTGCCACTCATATCCAGGCCGTTCGGTCCGATCGGGATCGTCAGATTGTAGCCGGGTTTGGTGAGGTGAGCACCTGGGAGAAGGACGAGCGGCTGGTTGGTGGCGGTTGCCGTCTTGATCGCTTCAGTCAGTGCGTCGGTGTCCCCGGAGGGGGGATGTTGAATAGTCATGAGAGTTCCTCACTGTCGAAGTCATTTTGCCGGCGGGTGACGTCCCGGTCCGCGTCCTGGTCCTCAGAGCTAGCGCGATGAAGTGAGATCCGGTAGATGCCCCCGATCCGGTTACCGCTGGCCAGATCGGGAGGCAGGTCGCTGTCAATGACAGCACGCATCGTCCCCCCGACCCCGTACACGCGCAGCTGGGTCACGCCGCCGCACTCGTCCGCGTCCGGAACCTGGAAGGAATCTCGGGGACTAGGCATATCGGACCCCAAGGCCGGTAACTGGCTATCCGGTATCCGGAGTACGGACAACCCGGAGCTGATACATCTTCCGCCAGGATGCCCCACCGTCCCGCTCGGCACTGAGCTTCAGCAGCGCCGAGAACGCCTTCACTTCGTAGGACAGTGATCGCGCCAATGTCGCCGCCGGGCGCTGTGGCGAGCCCTCTCGATTCACGTGGCGGCAGACGCCAGCAGTTCCTGCGAATCCAGGCCTCGACCATGCTGGCGTGTGATTTCCTCCACGTAGACTGCACAGTTACCTTGCGTCGCGTCTACGTGTTCTTCGTGATCGAGGTCGGCACCCGCCATGTTCATGTCCTGGGCGTGACTGCGCACCCTGACGGAGCGTGACCGTGCAACAGCCCGCACGCCGAAGCGAAGTAGCTGACCGGCTCGGCCGCCCGCGGCGCCGGCGAGGTCATCGCCGCCGCCTTCGGGCAGGCCGGGGCCCGCGACCCCGGGCACCTGCGCACCTGGGTGGTGCTGGCCGGCGGGGACCGCCACCAGATCGAGCTGATCGAAGCCGAGGCCGCCCGCCGGAAAGCAGAAGTTCACCTCGTCCTTGACCTCGTGCACGTGCTGGAATACCTGTGGAAAGCCGTTGGTCCCTGCACCCCGCCGCCGATCCCGCAGCCGAGGACTGGGTCGCGGTCAAGGCGCTCGCAGTGCTGGCCGGGGACAGCGCCCGGACCGCCGCCGAGACCGAAGCCGCAGGCCTTGCCGGCGGCCAGCGGACCGGCGCTGACGCCTGCGTCCGCTACCTGGCCGGCAAGGACGACTACCTGCACTACGACCAGGCCCTGGCCGCGGGCTGGCCCATCGCGACCGGGGTCATCGAGGGAGCCTGCCGCCACCTCATCGGCGACCGCCTCGACATCACCGGAGCCCGATGGGGCCTGGACGGAGCCGAAGCCATCCTCACCCTGCGCGCCCTCATCAGCAACGGGGACTTCGACGACTACTGGCGCTTTCACCTCGCCTGTGAACACCAGCGGCTCTACCCCGGCACAGCCCAGGGCCAGTACACACTCAGCGCCTGACGCTCACTCCAAACGAGCCGCACCCATGTCAGTTTCCTGGTTCTGGCGGGCTGGACAGTGCCGTCGGCGTGTGCAGCGCGCCGACCTCCTCGTTGAGCAGGCCCAGGAGCCGGTCGTGGTCGGGCAGCAGGCGCGTGTCGCTGGCCAGGCCGACCGTCAGCTGCCCGGCGTAGCTGATGATGCTGAACCCGAGGCCCAGCGGGCCGGTGACGGGCACCCAGCCCGTCATGCCCGCGACCGGTGTGCCGGCGAGCTGAACCCGGTGGCGCGGGCCGGCGACGTTGGTGACGATGGCGGTGGCCTTGCCGGCGAACGCGTCGACCCAGGCGTTCTGCACGGCCGCCGGGAGCTGGCCCATCCACCGGAGCATGCCGTGGACGAAGGCGGCTTCACGGCTGGTCTTGATCTGCCCCATCTGCGCTTTGATGCGGGCGCGGCGGCGGCCGGGGTCGGTCTCCCCGGTCGGCAGGCGGACGAACACCAGGCCGAACTCGTTGCCGAGCCCGGCGGGCAGCGATGCGCCGGCGGGGCGCAGGTCGACGGGCACGATGACGATTACCTCGTCGGCCGGCGCGTCGTGCGCGAGCAGGTAGCGGCGCAGCGCCGAGGTGATGGCGGCCAGCATCAGGTCATTGACGGTGCTACCAGTCGCGGCGCCCGCGGCCTTGATGGCCTCGACTGGCACCGGCCGGGTCCAGGCCCGCTGCTTGCCGGGCGCGAGCGGGCCTTGCAGCAGGTTGCGGCCTGCGGTCAGCCCGAAGCCGAGCTTACCCAGCATGGCCGCATCGGCCCGGGCCAAGCCAGCCAGCCTGGCTGCCGTGCGGGGGTCGGCGAGCGCGGCGCGCACCACCGCGCCCAGGTCACCGGCAGCCGCTCCCGCGCGCCTGGCCGCCGGTATCGCCCGCCCGCCCGGTCCGGGCAGCAGCGGCGGCCCGGCGGTGTCATCGTGCACCGGCAGCACACCGGTGTGCTCCCCGGCGTCCAGCGGATCGGTCAGCGACAGCAGGACCTGCATAAGGGCGCCGCCGTCGGCGATGGCGTGGTGGGTGCGCAGCAGCAGCGCGCTGCCATCGCCGTATCCGTCGAGCAGGTGCAGTTCCCACAGTGGCCTGTCCTTCCGCAGCGGCCGCTCCGCCAGGTCGCTGGCGGCTCGCTGCAATGCCCTCTGGTCACCCGGCGCCGGCAGCCGCGTCCGGCTCACGTGGTCCGCCAGCGCGAAGCCCGCGTCGTCGGCCCACCCGGGCGCCGCCCACGGAGCGAGCGTGACCGCCGGGTCCGTGGCGCGCTGCCGGAACCGGCGGAACCGCGAGACCACGCGCTCCTCGAACACCTGCAGGACCGACGCCTGGTCAACCGGCACGTCGAACCACAGCACGGTGTTGACGACCATCAGGTTGGTCGGGCGGTCCATGTGAAGCCACGCCACATCCGCCGGATCCATCCGCTCGGCCCGAATCCCGCCGGCACCCATCACTCACCTTCCCACGCAGATTTCGCGGCCATGTCCGCCCGCGACCATGAGATCAGATGCCCGGCCACACCGGACATGTCCGGTGACGGATGCCGGCACCGCTGCTGGCGGCCGGGTCCGGCGACGCCGGTATGACCGGGCGGCTGCTCAGCCGCCGGTGCCGCCGGCGGACGCCTCACCCTGCACAGCCGTGCTCCCCGAGATGACGCGGCCGCCGCCACGAGCGTGGGTGATCTCGACCCGGCGGGCCCGGGTCTTGGGCGAGGCGGGAATGGTCAGATGCAGAACACCGCTGGCGTAGCCGGCGGTGAGGTTCTCCGAGTCCACGCCCTCGCCGAGCAATAGCTGCCGGGTGAACGACCCGTGAGGCCGCTCGGCGACAATGACCTGCTCGCCCTCCCTGTAGCGCGGGATGCGTTCGGCCCGGATCGTCAACGTGTTGTGCTCCACGGTCACCTCGACGGTGTCAGAGGCCACACCGGGCAGGTCGACCTCGACGTGATAACTGCCATCCTCGGCGCGGTAGACGTCCATGGGCATGCCGAGCGGGGCACGCGCCCCGGTCGCGGCCATGGAGATGAGCCGCTCAAAAGGATCACGGAAGGGCTCGACCCTGATCACTGCCATCACTGCTCCTCCTCCGGCGATGCCTGCGGAAAGTGTCTTGGCGCAGGCCGAGACCGCGGCCAACCCCGAGGCCGGCCACCGCGGGCTTGCGCCGCCAGCCGCTCACGTCCTGTGACCGCCAGGCCAGCCAGCATCCATTACCCCTGACGGCGGTGCCGTCATTGCTCACCATCGCGCCCGCCAGCGCACGCGGGCAAGGCCCGATGGCCCGCACGCCCGGGGACCTTGGGCCTGCGCACCGGCACGGCCGGACAAACCTTGCCAGCCCCTGCGCCGCCTCCGCCGGATGCCCACGGGCGACCAGGACGGTATCGCCTGAGCCGCGGCCCAGTGGCCAGGCCTGGCCGGGCCGGGTACTGACGGCGAGCTATCGCCTTGTGACATCACCGCCATCGAACGCTCCTTCGGGTCAGTAGGCTGGGCTGGCGGCGTGGCTGGCGCTGCGAACACGGTCACGGGAGGAAGCCGCGATGCGGATGCCCGGTTACCCCGAGGCGCTCCGGGTCTTGTCTCAGGACGCCGGGGGCGATGTTCACCGTGTGCTGGCTGCGGCGTGCGAGCCGTTGCCGGCCTGGGACCCGGTGGTGTACCTGGCCGACTTCGCGCACCGGGTGCTGTTCCCGCTGGCCGCCGGCATGGCCGGGCAGGAGGTGGAGGGGACGCTGGCGGGCCGGGCGTTCACTACCGGCCAGCCGGTGACCAGTGAGCGGGACGGCTCGGTCCGGGTGTGGGTCCCGGTGGTGGAGCAGACGACCCGGACCGGGGTGCTGGCGGTCACGGTCCCGCGGGCCAGCGCGGAGATCGTGGCGCAGGCCGAGATACTCGGCGTGTTCGCCGGCCTGGTCGTGGCCGCCGTCGCGCGGGTCAGCGACGTCCCGGGCCTGAAACGGCAGGGCCGGGAGATGTCGCTGCCGGCCGTCATGCAGTGGGACCTGCTGCCGCCGCTGAGCGCGCGCACCGCGGGCGCCGTGATCGCCGGGCTGCTCGAACCTGCCTACGATATCGCCGGCGACGCGTTCGACTACGCGGTCAACGACGGCGAGCTGCATTTCGCGATCATGGATGGCCTGGGGCACGGCATCGGCTCGACGCTGCTGACCGGCCTGGCCGTCGGCGCGTACCGGCATGCCCGCCGCGGCGGGGCACCGGTGGCCGGCATGCACGCGGCCGTCGACGAGGCGCTGGCCGGGCACTACGGTGACGATTCCTTCGCCACCGGGATCATCGCCCGGCTGGCCACCGGATCGGGGCGGCTGGAGTGGTCCTGCGCCGGGCACCCGCGGCCGCTGCTGCTGCGCGGCCGCAAGGTGGTGACCGAGCTCAGCTGCGACGCCACGCTGCCGTTCGGGCTCGGCGACGGCGCCCCCGAGCCGGGCGTGGAGGAACTTGAGCCGGATGACGCGGTGCTGCTGTATACCGACGGGGTGGTCGAGGCCCGGACCCCGGACGGGGAGTTGTTCGGGCTGGACCGGCTGGTCGACCTGCTGGAGCGGGAAGCCGCCAGCGGCCAGCCGCCTGGCGAGCTGCTGCGGCGCCTGGTGCGGGCCGTGCTGGACCACCAGGCCGGCGGCCTGCGCGATGACGCCACGCTGCTGCTGGTCCAATGGACCGGCACCTGACCGGGAGAGCCGCAGGTTCAGGCCGCAGGACAATGCCATCACCTGCCTAGACCGCCGTCCGCTCGGCCATCGAGGCCTCGACCGAGGAAAAGGTTCCAGTCATGGCTTTTCCCGCCCTCGCTCATGCTGGTACGGCCATTCCCCGCCCGATTCGGCCTATGCCCGCGGCCCGATGCGGCCAGCCCGTGTGGTGACATCGGCAGGGCGCACTCCGCTGATCGCGGAGTGCGTTAGCTCCCTGGGCGGATTCCCATCAAATTTAGTATAGTTTAGTATTATTTTGATGAGCGAGGTACCGGATGAGGACGTCGCGTCGGCCTTCAGCGGGGGACAGCCGGACGCGCTCAGGCTTGTCTATGAGCGCTTCGGCCATCTGGTCTACAGCATCGCTCTGCGCTCCCTCGCCGTCAGGTCCGACGCCGAGGACGTGACCCAGCAGGTCTTCGTGTCGGCCTGGCGCAGCCGGGACACCTTCAACCGCGGGCGCGGCACGCTCGGCGGCTGGCTGGTCACGATCACCCGCAACAAGGTCGCCGACGCGCTGCGGGACCGGCAGCGGGAGAGCCGGGTGCTGCTGCAGGTCGTCGGCGGTGCGGCGGTAACCGCGCCGGACGCTGTGAGTGCCGGTAACCCTGCCACGATCGTTGACCTGGCGTTTTCTCCTGGATCAGGGTAGGGCAAGTTCGGTGTCTGGCTGCGGGGCAGCCGTGCGCTCCGGCACCCTTGAGTACTCGTGTCACTACGACTCGTCTACCTCGCGGTGCTCCGCGTGTTCGGCTGGCTCGCCCTGATCGCCCGCTCCGACCGGGCTAAGGATGCCGAGATCCTGATCCTGCGCCACCAGGTGGCCGTGCTCCAGCGTCAGGTCAGGCCCCACGGCCATCGTGGGCCGACCGGGCGGTGCTAGCCACGCTGGCCCGGCTGCTGCCCGGCAGCCAGCTCCGCCAGCTGCGCCTGATCGTCTCCCCGCGAACCCTGCTGCGCTCTGGCACACCGACCTGGTCCGGCGGAACTGGTTCGTCATCGAGCACGGCACCCGGCGCGTGCACCTGGCCGGGATCACCACCCACCCGACGGGGGAGTGGGTGACGCAGCAGGCCCGTAACCTGCTGATGAACCTCGAGGGTCACGCGGACAGCTCCAAGTTCTTAATCCGGGTGGTCCTAGACGAGTACGCCGACCATTACAACCTGCATCGCCCGCACCGGGCGCTGCAGCAAAGCCCGCCTGCCGGGCGTCCGCATCCGCCCGCTCCGGGCGCCAACGTCCGGGTTCGGCGCCGGGACCGGCTCGGCGGCCTGATCCGTGAATATTCCCAGGTCGCATAGTGTGACGGGTTTTCGGTACCCACAGGCCACCTCAAACCGGGAGACCAGGTTCGGCACGATGGTCGACAGTCCTCGCTCGATCGTGGCGGTGAAGCCGGCCGCCATGGCGGGCAGGGCGAATAGCGGCCAGAAGGCGGCCCTGTGTCGGCGATGGCCGTCAACCCGGCGCTGCACAGCAGCGCCAGCAGCGGTACGCCCAGCAAATACCCAACGGCGTTCGGCGCCGGCCAGCGAGCCGCCCAACAGGCCCCGGCGATTAGCGAGGGCACCGCGCGAGCGAGACCAGCCCGACATCGAGCGATGAGCGGGTCAGCAAGTACACCTGGTGTTGCACCGCAACCGTGGTGAGCTGGGCACCCAGCGCGGGCAAGGACTTCTCGGCGACCAGCAGCGCAGATCGCGGGATCTCCGCAGCGGCGAGGCGTCGATGACCAGATGCTGCCTGAACCGGGCAATCCGGTTCACAGCGGGCAGGCCGCCCTGGCGGCCGCCGCCCAGGCCGCGGACGTGACACTCGTACTCTTCCGAAGTATCACCGTCAGCCCATCACATTGTGCGCGCTCTCCGCATGGGGTTGGCGGAGGCGTGAGTAGTGCCCGAGGTTGATGGCGTTCTTGCTGAACCGCCCTTGAAATATGATCGGGTCGGAGTCGTGATCGTGTCCGTTCTCGCAGGCATGTATCAGGGCTGCCATAAAGCGCCCGACGATAGGAGCGTTTTTGAACTGGTTGCCGCTTGTGCCGATGGCCACATAAAAGCCAGTCAATGAGGTACGGTCGTAGATTGGGATCCAGTCATCGGCGACGTCGTACAGTGCGCCGAAGCCAGTAGGACGGGGCGGGATGCCCAACGATGGGATTCTTCGGGCCAGGCGAAGTACCTGCGCCTCCCACGCCTGCGCGGTGGGTTGAGCGTCGAAAACATCAGGATTATCTATCCAGTGGAGGATGTCGCAGGCTGGCTCTGCGCTTCCGACGATCAGCTGCCCGCCGAAGTGAGACCGGAAGTAGGTGCCCAAGTCACCGTCCGTCACGGCGGGACCCAACTCGCCTCGTGCATAGCCAGCGGGCGCGGGCACGGAGTGGACCTCCTGTCGGAGCGGGTTGGTCCGGATTCGGAATTCCCTGGTGACGCCTGCAAGAGCGTTGACCTGTTTGGAGTACGGACCCGCCGCATTGACCACGATGGGGGACTGAATCACGCTTCCTGAGCGCAACTTTATTCCCTGGACCTGTGCGTTCTTCCGGAGGATCGCCACCGCCTCGTCGCGGAGCTGCACTTCTGTCCCCCGCTGGATCGCCGCGGTCATGAGATTCCTCACCGCCAGCTGCGGGTCGTCGATGAATCCGCCGTCAGGCGTGAAGTAGGCACCGAGCTCGCCGTCGGGATCCGCCCAGAATGCCTCGTCCGTGACCGGCTTGGGCGGACCGTATCGTCTGGGATCCAAGCCAGGCACCCTCTGCCGGATGGTCTCAGCATCCCAACACTGGTATGGGACGCCAACGCGCTCAAAGAGAGAAAGAACCCGCTCGCGCTGCGTACTGCCGTCAAGAATTAGACAGCCTACCTTGAGAAACTTTGCCAGCGTCTCCGCAGGAGGGTCGCCCAGATATTCGCGCCAGTTTTCCCAGCCGAACTTGGCTTCCCAGGAAGTAGCCACTCCCTCGAAAGTCGAATAGTGAAAGCGGATGATGCTCGAGGACGAACTCGTAGAGCCTGAACCGATATCGCCCAGCCGCTCTACAGATACGACCCGCAGTCCGGTCAGAGCAAGCTCGTACGCGATAGCGGCGCCGATAATCCCAGTTCCGATTACGATTGCATCGGTGGTGTGCGTCACCTGATGGTCCTGTTGGGCTGGTTCGGCCGGCCGCTGTTCGGGAGCGAAGCCGATCTCCCGGCGATGCTAATCACAATTGGCTGCGGAAATAAGTCATGGCGGCCTCCTGGTCATTGGCTGCACTCAGGACTCCACGAAAACAGCCTCGCCTGCGTCGAGCACCGTTGGTGACTGCAGGACGCGATGTCCTGGCGATGATCTGAGGCGAGTTCAGGCCGTGGCGGCGGCTCCGGGTGGTCTTGGCGGGTTCACGCGTCACTCTACAAGTATGGTGGTTCCCCATGCCGGGACGGGAGGCGGTGCCCGCACCGTGCCGACGCGGATGGTATGGCGCGCCGTGAATTGACAGTCGGCCGACCGCCGATGGCCGATGGGTGTGGGGTTCCAAAACGGGGCATAGGTAGCTGACCTGCGAGTATGCCAGCCGTGGTGGCCGCTGGACTGGCAGGATCGCGGGCTTGTGACGGTTCGCTTGCTCTACTTGGTGTTCATCCGCGACGCATCCAGACACTGGTATCCGCCTGACCTGCGGTAATCCGACCTGATGCGACAGTGTCAGACGGAACCGGGATGCATGGTAAGGCGAAGCTCTGCGCTTCGATTCCGTAACGGGGCTCAGGTAGGTGACCTGATTCGAAAAGATTCGAATGGGCCATGGATGCCGGTGGGGACAAACGGCTGCCCGCAGGATCCTGACAGCCAGGCCAGCGCCACTCCGGCCAGGCCCGATCCGCAAAGGGCCGGGGATGCCCGGGCAGCCCGTGAGATCCCGGATCCCTTCGCAACCGGTGGGATCAGAGCGCCGGGCAGGCCCGCACCGGCACCGGCGCCGTCGGATCACGGGACTGCCTGGATGCCCAGGTGGCAACTCCCCCGGGAAGAGCGCCAGAATCCCACGGCGGGATGGTCAGGCGCGGTCGGCGCCAGCCTGGCGCCGTGATCATGTCACAGGGCCGGGTGCCGCGGATCGCCTCGGCCTTGATCCCGGCCAGCGCGGCGGGACCGGGCAGGCGGCCACGGTGACCGCGGGCGCGGCGGGCCCGGTGGCGGTGAGGGTACTCGCTGTGGGCGACGTCCGGTCAGTGCCCGGCGCCTCGCCGGTCATCCACAGGCACAGCCGGAGCTGTTCATGCGGGCGTGCCGGAGGGGGCTGCGTCCCGGGCCGGTCTCCGGGCAGCTGGGCACCCAACCTGTCGCCATCTACGTGACGTCCGCTGTGGCCAGCACCGGTGCAGGCCAATCGCGCCGGGGTACCTAGCCGGCTGGGCTCTGCAGGGGTGATACTCCGAGGGTGGAAGCTGATAACCCGGGCTGGGTGCCACCGGAGGCCGGGGCAGTGCGAGCACTGCCGGTCGCGCTCACGCTCATGGACCAGGCCCGCGCGCGGAAGCACGATACGGACCTCAGCAACCGCGTGACCGATCAGCCTTTCGGCCTTCCCGCTATGGGGATCAGGGAGCCGGAGGACTGACCGATGGCGCTCACGATCACCAATCACCTGACCGCTGTGCGGATGCCCCGCACAGTGCCGGGATTCGGCGACGGCGGAGGGATCGTGATACGGCTGCCCGGCCGCGTGCTCACTGGGGGCCGGGCCGCTGCCATAGAGGCCGCCGGGCGGCCAGCCGGATCCCAGCTGATCGCAACCCGGAGGTGTACGACGAAGGGTTCTGGTCCCGTGTGAACGCCTGGGTCGGCCAGTTCGGCCTTACCGGACCCGCTGGCATTGTCCAGGCATCCGGGGTGCCCGGGGCCAGGTGATGGCCTGGCCTGCGGCTGACTATGGCGTACTCGCGGCTGGTGGTCTAAAAGGTGAGGAGGATGAGCAGGCGTAATAGCAGGCGAGGCAAAGCCCGGCGCCGCGCCGAGCGTGACCGCCGGCAGGTGACCGAGCGCGAGCGGAAGCGCCCCGGGATCCCGGACCAGGACCCACGGGCCGTTGAGGATCAGGCGGTTCAGGCGGCTCCGCGGCCAGATGGTTCTGGTCCCCGGAATTCGGACGAACACGGTTCTGGGCTGCGCTCCGACGTCGGCGGCAGCCTGATCGCGGTAGAGCCCGGCGAGGCGGATCTCGGTACTGACGCGGATCCAGAGAACGCGGATCTCGACGACTTTGGCGATCTCGAGCCCGACGATGCCGACCTGCAGGCCGTGCTGGCCGAGGAGGACCTGGGCGAGGCCGACCTCGGCGATGCCGGCGAGGTGGCCGACGATCTGGTCGGCGACGTCGACGTACCGGAAGTACCGGACGGACCCGGGTACCCCGAGGACTCCCAGCCTGGCCAGCCGTCCGCGGACGCCAAGGCCGTGAGCCCCGGCGCGGCGGGAGCCCGCGTGGTCAAGCTTTCCCCGGATGGCGGCGGCGAGGACGAGGAGATCTTCGTCTTCGGCGACGGCGACGATGACCTGCCGGCCGCGCAGGTCGCGGTGGCGGGCGCCACCGCCGACCCGGTCAAGGACTACCTGAAGCAGATCGGCAAGGTGCCGCTGCTCAA
>Ga0335069_10002553_pt1 | contig 27929 bp, 28 predicted proteins | sample Lox_Sample_11_FD_206714 | JGI IMG/M metagenome (GOLD analysis project Ga0335069, IMG submission 206714) | Soil microbial communities from Loxahatchee National Wildlife Refuge, Florida, United States - Lox_Sample_1.1 | ecosystem: Environmental > Terrestrial > Soil > Wetlands | place: USA...
ATCCCTGCCCGGATTCATCCCGGAATGGTGCCCGGATTAATTTCGGAATGCTGGCCGGATCAACCCCGGAATCCCGCCCACCTTGCCCCGGAATCCCCAGCTTCTTCTCCTTCGGTATCGAATATGTTATTTAGATGATGTTTCACCTGATCAACATATGTTCTTGCAGAAGTAAGCAGATTTATAAGGCGCCGATTGAAAAGGCTTCTTTCCATTTGGAACCAACGGTAGTCTTGTCCGCTTAGAATCATGTTGCGCACAACCGATTCGAGCAGAGACCTTTCAATCTCGAGGTAGTTTTCCACGACAAGATCGTACTTTTCCTCGATGAAAAGGCTCTCAAAAAGAGCACTCCTGGCATTCTTGATTTCCTGATATTCGTTCTCTGATATGCGAACGAACGCTCTTGAGCTGAGGACTAACCGTGCTAACCCGTAATCCATAACCAATTTCCTTCGACTTAGCTACGATTGTACCAAACCACTGCCCGGTGTGTGTTGGGCCGGTATTTTGATCTGAGCCCAAAAGACGCCATCGACTTCAGCCCAATTTGATATCTCTGTCCCTATGAACCCCGTTGCGAGGGTGGCGCTTACATTGGGCCGGCTGGCGCAGAGCGGAGATCTGCGTTCCAGCGAGTTTTCCGCTCTTCCAAGCGCGTACAGCAGGGTCCTGATGCCAGTCTACAGACGCCGTTTTGAGCCCGGCCAATTGCAGTTTATCACCACCAATACGCGGGCTGGCGCAGACCCCGGGTTTGTGGGGTCTGCGATCTCGCGGAGCGACGCGACAGCCTCACGGACGCCTTCGTGAACGGCACCCGTCGGCCCCCTCGGGAGGTCGCAGACCTCGAAAGGCAGAGGTCTGCGCCAGCCGTCGGAGCCGAATGCGCAAAACTCATCGCCCAGGAATCCCGCGAAACCCAAGCTGATTCTTTCACTTCAACCCGTTGGGATGTATGCGCCACCCGCGAATTCTCGGTAGCTCATGCCGACTGCCGCTCGAGCTAGCGCCGGATGTAGCGCTGACCTTCAGGTCAGCACGTGCCGACCTCAAGGTTGGCGCTACAAAGGCGTCGCGGGTGGTCATGGGCATTTTGTCTTTTTTCTCGTTATCTTCCATAAAATAGCAGATCAGTACGTAATATGCTTTACATTAAGCTTTATTGGTGGTAGGCTGGGCGGCGTATCTATGCCTGGATGGTGATCTCCCGAAGCGTGAGCGCCCCGGCATAGGCACCGGGACGAACGTCAGGTACTGGGTGCTGCGAAGGGGCAAGGAAAGCCCCGGAACCGAGTTCCCAGAACCTAGCCCCGAAAACCCGGAGGTACGACATGTCACTGGTAAAGAGTCCACGTTTAACGGAGAAGCGGCGGGCGGCATTGCGGCGGAATTCCCAGCTTTCGCGGGGCGCGAAGACACCCGCCGGCTTGGCGCGCATCCGGCAAGCGCACTGGCGCCACGGCCTCTACTCCCAGGAGGAGGGTGACGCCCTGCTGGTTCTGGGAGAAGACCCGGCCGCCTTCGAGGAGTTGCGGGAAGGACTGTGCTGGAAATGGAATCCCACCGATATTCTGGAGGAGCAGTTGATCGCGCGTCTGGCGCGAGCGGTTTGGCTCGCGGACCGTGCCGACCGGATGCAGGAGGGACAAACCCTGCGGCAGGCCAGGCAGGTCAACCGCAGCCGGGAGGGCCGGCTGCACGCCAACCTGATGCGGTTGAAAATGACTTCCGAGAGCCTGAGGATGCTGGCCGCCGCGGTGTCCCGGAAGCACTACGTCACCCAGCCGACGGACCTCGATTTGATGTTGAACTTGCTGCGTGACGGCGCGACGACGGATTTAGGTGAGATCGCCCTCGCTCTGTTTTACCAGCTTGAGCCGCCCGGCGCCGGGAAGCCGCACGTCATGACGCCGGAAGAGCGCGAGGCCGAGATTCGCGCGGCGGTGGTCCGGTTCCGCGCCGTCTTTGGCCTCTATCCGAAGCCGGCCAATTCTCCGGCCCAGGGAGGTGTGGCGCCCCACCCTGCCAACGGGTCCGCGCCGGCGGGAGAGAACGCCGCTGCGGTCCAGGGTAGCGTCGCGCCTGAGGCGGGGCCGCCAGCCGTGCCTGCGCCTTCGGAGGAGCCAGCCGGAAACGAAAGCCAGTATCCCGCCATCACCAAGGCGGAGTGGGCGGCCCGTGAACCCGTGCGCCATCTTTTGGAGCACATTCTCAAGCGGTTGGCGCGGGCTTGCCAGGCTGAACGGCAGGCGATTTTGCAGGAGGGTCTGAAGGGCCCTTCGCGTTACGAACGCGCGGCGGAGATTGCACCCGTGGAAACCCACGGGCTCGGCATGCACCGCCTCGAGGATTTCGGCTTCCGCCAAATCTGGCGGATTACGAACCTGCTGATGAAAATGAAGCGTCAGGACCTGGAGTTGGAACGGCACGCGGAGCCGCGTTTGTACCCCGCGCCAGCGGCCGGAAAGGGCAGGGGCAGGGCCTAGTGTCCCGAATCAGAAGTTCGATTAATCCGTCAGGGCATGGCTTCAGCCATGCCGATAAAAGCCGTCCCCATTGCTGTTTCCCGGCCTTCGCGGCGGACATCTCGCCCGCCGCGAAGGCCACAAAAGGGAAATTAGGCCCGCCGCACCCTGACGGAATTCTTCAACCAATCTACGACGCAGGACCTAGGTACCCTACGATGTTGCAGAAAATAAACGAGTTGCTCGCCGTCAGCGGCTTTTTCGGAAACGCCATCTCATTGAAAATAAATGACCTATCCGATCTCCTGAGAAGCCGCCGCGAAAAAAAACATTCGGTAACTCCTACGATGTCTATGAAAATGAAAGACTTAAAAAGCGACATGTTGGCAATACCTACGATCTGTATGAAAAATAAGGATGTTACTCTTCGTTCCCTACGATGTTGTTGAAAATGCAAGTGCTTACCCAACCAGCGGAGCTTGCGCCGGAGGGGTCCAAAAAGGCATGGCCACCACAAAAAGCAGCAACCCAGGAGCTCGTCCGGAAGGCGACAGCTTGCGGCGCGTGGTGAGGTGCGAAGAAGTCAGAACATCGCACGCCAAGGTGCAAAGCCGCGAAGCCACCGAGCTGGGGTTGTAGCGGCGCTCTATGAGCGCCGTTCGGCGGTCATAGACCGCCGCTACAACTGCCGCGCAATATATTTATGTCGCTCGGCATCGTGGCTGGTGTTACAGTGCGGCGGTCGTTGACTCTTTCCGGTTCACCATGTCTATGAACACTCACCATCACGCTTTTCGCGACGTCGCTGAGCGGCAAGATTGGGGGCGAAGTCGCCTCGCGTCGTGCGGCAGGTTCGCCGCCTTCTGCCTTCTGCTTTCCGCTTTCTGTCTTTCCGCCGCAGCGCAGGATTCCGAGCACGGGGCGGCGGAGGCCTGGGGCGAGTTGCACGTGACGATCACGGACCACGGCACGCAGAAGCCGGTGGCTGCGGTCTGCTATCTGACGGACCCAACCAGGCAGTTTTGGTCGCCGGTCGGCGCCGTCAACTACGTGAAGCCTCCCGAGCGCGATTTCGCGACACCAGGCGAATTCCGCATTGCACTGCCACCGCGGAAATACACCTTGGTCGTAGAGCGGGGACCGGAGTATGCGGGCGTGACGCGGGAAATCCTTATCGCCAGTGGTGAGGCACGCGAGGAGAAGATCGAACTGAAGCGCTGGATCAACATGAACGCGCGCGGGTGGTTCTCCGGTGACTTGCATAATCACCGCGACTGGCGCGAGATGCCAACGTTGCTGCTGGCCAGCGATTTGAACCTGGCACCGACGTTGACGGAGTGGATCTGGGCGGATTCTCCCAACTCCCGTGCGCCGGAAGCGCGAGGCGAACCGTTGCCCGCCGTTCACGAAGTGGACGCGACACACGCCTACTCGATCTTCGACACCGAAATCGAGCGCTTGCAAGATGGACCGGGGGCGATTGACCTTGTGGGTCTGCGCGCACCCGTGCCATTTCACGGTTATCTTGTCTATCCGCCGGACAATGAATTCACCACCGCTGCACGCCGCCTGGGTGGATACGTGGACGCGGAGAAGATCACTTGGCGCGATGGCGCGGCGTTGGCCGCGCTCGGGCAGATCGACTTTGCAGGTGTTGTTCACAACCACTTCAACCGGCACGGCGTTGACACCGAGACGGCGCCCTGGGGAATGATTCCCAAAGACTCGCCGGAATACGATACGCCCGAGGGGATGGCGCTTTGGACGCTGGCGGTGTATTACCGCTTGCTGAACTGTGGCTTCCGGTTGCCGGTTTCGGCCGGATCCGCCTCCGGGGTTAAGCCCTCGCCCTTGGGATTTGACCGCGTGTATGTTCACATCCCCGGCAAGTTCAGCTACGCCGATTGGTTCCGCGCGCTCAAAGCGGGACGCAGTTTTGCCACGAACGGGCCGATGCTTTTTCTCACGGCCAATGGACGCGAGCCAGGAGGCGTGGTGGTGTTTCCCGAAGTGAAATCGGGGAAAGCGTCCAGGCATTCCCTTCATGTGCGCGTGGAGGCGAGTTCGAGCCGTGATCTTGACCGTGTCGAGATCGTGTGGAAAGGGAAGGTGATTAAGACCCTGGCGCCGGCTACCGGCCCGGCCCAGGTGACCGGGGATTTCGACTTCGAGCCCGACGTGACCGGCGGGCTTGCTGCCCGCGCCTTCGAAAAGCCTGGCGCGACTGTCCACTTCGCGGCCACCAGCCCCGTGTATGTACAGGTCGGAACCTCCCGCGGCGTCGTGTCCGACGATGCCCGGTACTTCGTGGGCGTGATGGATCAAGAGCTGAAGTTCTACCAGAGTTACCAGGGCTTCCGTAGCGACGCGGACCGGCAGTCCATGGTGGAGCTGTTCCGGCGCGCTCGGGCGGTTTATGAGCGTCTGGCAGGCGGACAGGAGAAACCATGATGGAGGGCAGGTTCGCGGCCGATATGCGGCATAGTACGGGCGGATATGGCGTCTCCAACGTGTGGCCGGGAGGCTTGGCTTGCTCCACTTCGTATGGGTTACACGAGTTCGTGTAGGCGATATTGTCTGCTTGCGTGCTGGGGCAATCTCCCGGGGTCCTCATGGCTGATAAATAACGTATTTGAAATGAGTGGCTTAGGCGAAATTATCGCAATGCGGACAGATTGGCAAACACCTTGCATTAGAGAGGGTGCAAGTCAAAATCAAGGAGGTCTAGACCTACAATGAAGAAACTGCTCACAATCCTGTTTGCGTCAATGGTTGTTTTCTCGCTGGCGATGCCGGTGTTCGCTGATGACGCCGCCGCTCCTGCCGCTACCACGAAGGCCAAGAAAGCGAAGAAAGCAAAGCACGAGAAGAAAGCAAAGACCGAGAAGACCGAAGCCACCCAGTAGTTGCCTTTCGGCCGTTCGCACTGCCTGAAGTTTGAAGTCAGGCGCATTTTTGAAGCCCCCGTCGATTCGAGGCGGGGGCTTTGCTTTTTCTGCTGGCGGCCAGCCCCTTTCTGGTTCCTTCCCAATCCTGAACGAATGGCGAATGCTCACCCAGGGACAGCGCCGATTACTGGCTGGGCGTGTGAGGTGGGCGGCCTCCCCAATACACGGGGCATTCCCGGACCTGTTCCTTGTGCTGGAAGCTCTCGTCGAGGCCATAGTCGTCGACGAAGTCGTCATCGCAGGTGGCAGCGCTCCAAAAGGTGCCGGAGGCAATCTGCTGTTTGATCTCATCCTCTGTGACGATGTGAAGTGCGGCTCTCTGGGCAGTTGGGAGCTGGAGCTTGTGTGAGTACTGGAACTCCAGTCCACGCGGTGGCTTGTGCCGGGTGAGAAAGTACAGCGACTCTTCGGTGAACATCTCCTTTCCCGGTGGGGTCACAGCTAGGAGTTTCCGGGCGATCACCTCATACTTGGGCCATGTATCTGAACTCAGATAGAGGCAGATGTCGCGTGCCAGAGAGCCGACCGTGAGCAGGCTGACAATCAAGACAGGCCAGAAGGGTCGCCCGGGATCGAGCACGCGGGAGCCAAGGGCATAGAGGCCGGGGACAGCAAGGATGCCGAGGAAGGGAACCAGTAGGCAGAAATAGCGGCTGAACGTGGGATGCGCACACGCCAGTTCGACCGTGAGACCGAGAACGAGCCAGACACAAAGGCGGAATTCCGCCCGGTGTCGAGACGTCCATGCGGAGCGCGTCCGAATATAGACGACACCGAACAGAGCCAACATCCCCAGCAGCAGAGACTGTGCATCGTCTAACCAACCGGTCAGTGAATTGAGGTCGTGACCCAGTTGATGTGGCCAGTAGACCGCACGGTAGTGCAAATGGTATTGGGCGATGTTGAACCAGACGACGCGGGGAGATTGGACAAACAGCCACAGCACCGGCAGGAAAGGAATGGCTGCTCCCGCCGCGTAGGCGAGAGCCTTGATCCAGCGGTTGCGCGTGCGGTTGTTCCACCAGATCCAGAGCAACAACACGGGCGCCACCGGCGCGGCGAGCAACGATGAGGCAGCACCGGCTCCGGCCAAAGTACCCGCGGCGGCGGCCTGCCAGATTCCCGGAGCAGCGACCGCGACGACTGACAGACGGAAGGCGGCAACCGTCGTGAACAAGCAGATCCCGTAAGCTTGGCCTAGCGTCCCGAAGTCCGTGACGTTCATGCTGCATCCGATCATTACAGTCGCCGCAATGGCGCCAGCTACGCGCCAGGCGCGTTCCGGGAGATGGCTCAACACAAACTGTGAGGCGAGTATTACGGCGGCCGCGGTTTCGAGGGCGGCAACGGCATGCACGGGACGCCAGCCTTCCCCAAGAACTCGCATCCAAAAGGCGTTCCAATATGCGTTGAGCGGAGTTTGCGGGAAGCAAAAGTCTAGGTAGGGACGCATCCCTCCTTTGATGAGCTGCGCCGCCAGCAAGTGAAATCCCTCGTCGGCAGTGAAGGCGAAGGTCTGGCTGTACACGAGCAGCCCGGCCGTGAAGGCTGCCCAGATCCCGTAAAGCCATGCGCTTGAGATTTGAGATTGCGGCGCGACATCGGCAGTCGGGCAGTCAAAGTTAGAGTTTGGCATTGAACCGAATGATAGGTGCTCGCTACGCGGTACGTCAACGGTTTCGCCAAGTGCTAACAGCTTGCCAGTCAAAGCACGGTGGTCCTGCTCCAATTCGTGTGCCGCCATGCGAGTTGGTGTAGGTTAGCCGGGTACCTCAGTACCGCGGAGCGCCGAGAAGCTCGCACGAAGAACCTCTATGTTGCACGATAGAAAGTACTTGGATGTTGAGGCGGTGCGACGTGGTTTTGGTTGGTTTCGTGCTTTGACGAACAGTGGGTAGTTGTTGTTGAAGGAGGCTCTTGGTCGCAAGCGAGAGTGAGGGCAGCAACGCGCTGGTCGCGTGATTGGAACTGGCTGTGGGGAAACCCGCTATTCCCTTTGAAGTGCAGCCCCCGTGCCAAGAAAACGGGGGTTTTGTTTCTGTGCGGGTTGTCTTCTGGAGGCTCGGAAATTTGAGGGCAACACTTTGATTGCAACGGTCACTCTAAACCCCGCCATCGACAAAAGCCTGACCGTCCGCGGGTTTGCGGCCGGCAGGACGAACCGGGGGGAAGTGACACGGATCGACGCCGGAGGTAAAGGCGTGAACGTGGCCCGAGCCGCGAAACGCTTCGGACTGCCGGTTTGCGCTTTGGGGTTGGCCGCGGGGCGCAACGGCCGGTTCCTTCTTGATGCGTTGGCCGCGGCCGGCGTTCCGGCGGACTTCATCGACGTTCCAGGCGAGACGCGGACCAATTTGAAGATTTACGATCCCCTCAAGGGTACCGAGACGGAAATCAACGAGCCGGGTTTCCAAGTGTCACGTTCGCATTTGGAAGAGATGAAGGGGAAGCTCCGCGAATACGCGCCCCGGTGCGAATTGGTGGTGTTCTCAGGTAGCTTGCCGCCAGGGGCGCCGCCCGAAACCTTTGCGGAACTCATCTCGATTACCAAAGAGTGCGGCGCGACGAGCATTCTCGACACGGCGGGTTTGCCGCTGCGTCACGGGCTCGCAGCGGGAGTGCTTCTAGTCAAGCCGAACCGCGCCGAAGTGGAAGAACTTCTCGAAAGGCCCTTGCGTAGCCGTCGTGAATTGGCGGATGCGGCGCGTGTGATGCTTGAAATGGGCGCTCAGCAGGTTGTGATCTCCATGGGTGCGGAGGGGGCGCTGGGGGCTACGCAGGAAACCGTGCTCATGGCCCAACCCCCGGCGGTGGAATTACGGAGCAGTGTCGGCGCGGGTGACACGATGGTGGCCGCGTTGGCCTATGGAATCGTCCGGCACCTACCTTTTCCTGATTCCTTCCGCCTCGCCGTGGCGGCGGGTGCTGCCACCGTGGCGAGGGACGGCACCAAAGTGGCCGACTTTGCTGCCGCACAAGCCTTGCTACCCCGCGTGAAGATCGACGCTAGCGTGGCTGCGTAGGCGTGTGCCTGGAAAAAACCGCCCGCAGCTAAGTAGCGCCGTCCTGTAGGGTGGCACTTGCCCGGCTGAAGCCGGGAGCAACACCTCGAACATGGTGGGCAAGATGCCCGCGCTACTTGTGAAACCGCGGCGACTCCAACTTCTATGTCGCGCACCCCCCGCAAAAGCCGTTGACAGCCAGGAATCCCAAAGCCAAACTAACGAAGGTTACGATTTCGGGGCTACGAGGGCGGTATGGAAGCCGAAACGCGGATGATGCGTCGTCCCCTGGAGCAGGAACTGGTTTCACGGGGAGTGCGGATGACTCACCAGCGCAGGCTGCTGATTGGGATCATCCAGGGCGCTGACAACCATCTGGACGTGCTGAGCCTCTGGCAGCGTGCCAAGGAACAAGATCCTACTCTCAATAAGGTCACCGTGTACCGCACGCTCGGGATGCTGAAGAAGCACGGTCTGGTGGACGAGCTCGACCTGATGCACCTCGAGGGAGGGAAGCACTATTACGAGGCCAAGCCCCGCCGCGATCACATCCACTTGGCCTGCACAAAATGTGGACGCATTCAGGAGTTCGAAAGCTCGCTGTTTGAGAAGCTAAAGGGACAGATCGAACGCGACCGCCACTTTCGTATTGACGTCGTGCGCGTGGAGGCCGGCGGCCTGTGCGACCGCTGCCGGGCCTCTACGGTGAGTGAAAAGCAATAGGCCGGCAGTTACCAGTCCAGGTTCTTGGCTCTGGATAGGCCTCCCGGCAAGATGCCGGCGCCAGCAGGATCACTGCCGCTGCAAAGTGACATTCCTAAACTTATTTGAATGAGATGACCTGCCGAGACGGCCCGCCCGGCACCTCTATCTGACTTGTGCGATTTGTCGGGGGCATCGGACGAGGCCCCCGAGCCGTCACCGAGTCAAGTGGTTTCACTCATCCTTGATGGCGGCTTTAACCATGGCGAGGATGGACGGTGGAATCATGGAGGCAGACAACCCATGGTCTCTTTCCGCATGCTCGGCAGCGAGCTTCATGAGTTCCTCTTCGGTGTCGGCACGCACTTCTTTGGGACAGTCGATCCCCAGATCGCGACAGCGCAGCACTTTGGCCATGATTTGTCTCCTTGAGGACTGAGGCCACAGTCTACCATGTCTCGCCGCTGCAGATTGGAGAAACCCGCCCATGAGCTGCTTTGAAGCAGACAGTCTCAACCCCGGGGTGGACCTTGGCGGCCGCTGGCCTCGCGGATTGACATTGCTGTAACGTTGCCATAACACGAGTGATGCGAAAATGCGGGACGCCGAAGATAAGGAACAGGAATGCGCGTGCAGGTTCCCCTCAGCGGGGAACAAACGGCGTAGCTTAACCCACGGGACAAGATCGCGCCTGGTGGCCAGAGCCGCTTAAGTGTTCGGCTATCGCGGTGTGGAATCTTTCGCCAGGGACGCGGAGCCGTGATAAGTTAGAGCCTTTACTCACAGGTTTCGGAACCTCAGCTTGGGTGCAGGGCCCTTATGCGAAGAATGGGCAGACAACTCGCAGGCTTTGTGTGTAGCGTTGGGGGTGGCGCTTGCCTTTTGGCCATCCCGGCGATTTGGGGCCAATTCCGGCAACTGCTGTGCCAAGTCATGACGGGGCGAGAAAGAGTGTGCCATGCCGGGTCAGCAATTTCCGGGACCCGGCGTGCCTACGCGAAGGACGCCTCCGCGATCATGGGTCGTAGCACGGCCAGCCCGAATCTCGACGCGGGCATGCTTGAGAGGGGAAAGCCCCAACTCCCTGCAGACTCCGCCAAGCGAGGGGCGGCCACGTATCCTGAGTTGTGCGGACAGCAGTTGGCTAGGAAAGAAGAAGCTCCCAACGCGCGCGTTGAAAGACCGCCGCGCCTCCGCGCTCTGGCCCCGGTATCCGAACCTCCAAAACCGGCCGGACCGGCTCCGCAGGAAGTTGCGTCAGCGGGGAGGCCACGCGTTGCGCCTCAGCATGTTATTACCGTCAAGCCGGCCGGATATGTCGAGAAGGCTGATGGTCTGCTGGAAGCAATTATCGTGCAAGATGATCACGTCCAAATCGTTCATATAGGAGAAGTCTTTGCCGGCAAGTATCGCGTTGAGAAGATTTCCGCTGATGCTGTCGAGGCTGTTGAGGAGACCGTGGCGAGTGCTATCCCTGAGCGTATAAATGGCGGCGGGCCGGAAGTGGCTGACACCAGGACTGCTGCGGGTGCTTCGCCTGCGAAGCCGGCGGTCGAGGCTCAGGTGCGGCCGGTCAGTCTGGCGGCGAACGATCGGGAGGATCGAGAGGCTAAAGATTCGCGCGGCGAACTGGCTCGTGAGCCCCTCGGTTACGTGGAGCGAACGGACGGGCGGGTGGACATTGTCGTGGCCGACGGTGAGAACGTTCGTTTGCTGCCTCAGAAAACAGCGGCCGTCGTGGCGCAGAGCAACGCTCCTCATATCCCGGAGCATGTGCGGAAGCCACAGACTTCTCCGCGCCAAGGTGAGAACGCGATCCAAGCCACTTCGGAATTGGCAGCCGGACCGGTTGAGAAAGGCCACGCTCCGGGCCGCCCGCCGGTGGGGACGATTCGAATGGCATCTTTTGAGCCGCCAGCGGCGCGGCCAGCCGTTCCGCGGCCTTTTGCCGCCAGGGCAGAGCAGCCTGTTCAGCAGCAGGCAGGGGGAGCATCCCGGGAGGCTCCTTCGGTCCCACGAGATGCTGTCGGCCCTGCTGGTGTTTCTCCTGAACATTCCCATTTCCTCGATGCAGCGCGGGCGGTGGTCAAGCCTATCGGTTTTGTCGAGAAGGCCAACGGAGAGATCGACGCGGTAATTTCGGAAGGCGATCAGGTGTTTGTTGTCAAGGAGGGGGATCACTTCGGCCAGCGATATCGGGCGCTCCGGGTTTCTCCGGACGGTGTCGAGGTGGCCGAAGAACCGTTACCCGACAGTTCGCCGATCTCGCGCCCGCGTCCTTCCGTATTGACGGCGGCACTTTCTACCGGCCCTAGCGATAGCGGCTCTCCGCACTCTGTGGCGCCGAGCCAACACCAGGGCTGGCCGGAGAAATCACCGGCACCGCGGGCGAGGGAAGGGGCGGCAGCAGGTGGAGATCACCCGGAGACATCCACCTTGGCGTTTCAAACGCTGGGCTATGTTGAGACCTCTGCCGGAGAGATTGAGGCCATTGTCGCGGATGGCAGCAGCGTATATCTGGTGAAGCAGGGGGAGCGGTTCGCTGACACTTACCGGGCCGTGACGGTTTCTCCGACCTTGGTGCTGGCCGTGCGTGTGAATCCCGGCTGGAATGTCGACGGCATGCTCGCGGCGCGGACAGACTCCCAGGCTGAGCCGGCATCTAAGTTAATCTATGGGACTTTGCATCTTGCCGGGTCTGGGAAAGCGGGCTCGATCTCATCTGCGGTGACCGTTGCGCCTGCAGGTCCGGCTCTGCAAAATCTTGGCGTGAGCTTCCTTAACACGCTGGGGTTAGCCGCGTTGGATCAGCAGTGACATCTGGGTGGTCACGGACCTCAACGGAGGGGCAGGCCGTGGCCACGGGAGAATAGGATGCTCTGGAGAAGACTGTGGGCAGCATGTGTAGTGGCGGCGATGGCTCTGTGCCTCAGTTGCGGCGGTGGCACGAGTTCGGCGTTCCGCGAAGGGCACAAAGCAGAGCTTCGGAAGGACTGGGACTCGGCGCTGGTGTACTACCAGAAAGCCTTGAAGTCTGATCCTGCCAATTCCTCCTATATGATCCACGAGCGAGAGACGCGGTCTCAAGCCTCCCTGTTTCATCTGAAGAATGGCCGGCAGCTCGTCAAGGATGGCCGGCTCGACAAAGCGGCAGGAGAATTCCAGAAAGCTGCCACCATTGATCCCAGCAATGAGGCTGCGGGGCAGGAATTGGCGCGACTCCTGACTAAGCAGGCCGAAGACAAGAAGGCGCGCGAGGCCACAATTCAGCAGGCTTTGAAGACGCGTGAGGAGACGAGTCCGTCGGGGGCGGTTCAGCTCAAGCCCTTTCCAAAGGAACCGCTGGGCCACTTCCGAATGCCCAATGTGGACAGCCGCAAAGTGTTTGAGACTCTGGGCCAGTTGGCCGGCATTAACATCGCATTCACGCAGGACTTTCGCGGCGGCAACATCAGCCTGGACCTGACGAACATCAAGGTCGAGGACGCTCTGAAGGTTGTTGCCCTCCAGACGAAAGCCTTCTGGAAGCCCATTACTAACAATACGATTCTGGTTGTGCCCGACACGCCGAACAATCGTCGCGATTATGGCGACGAGATCGTCAAGACGATCTATCTTGCAAATCCGCTCGCTGCCGCGGATCGCACGGCGATTTCCACGGCACTAAAGCAGGTGCTGGGCCTACAGCACATTATGGACAACCCGGACTCCAACGCGATTGTCATCCGTGACTCTCCTGCCCAGGTGGCAGCCGCGGAGCAGCTCATTCATGAGCTAGATCGGGCGAAAGCCGAAATCTTGATTGATGTTGATGTGGTGGAAGCTGACCGGGATCGAATCCGGGATCTGGGGCTCTCGCTGGCTACGGTCTCGTCCTCTGGTACGATCACACCAGGAGTTCAGAGCGGCGTGGTTTTTTCTCCACCTACCACCAGTTCGTCATCGACCGCGTCGCTTATACCGCTTAGCGGCACCCTCAGCACTCGTGATTGGGCGGCTGTCCTTCCCAGCGCGGAAGCCCAGGCCGTCTTGAGCGACTCCCGAACCCACATCTTGCAGAGCCCGGAGGTGCGGGTCACGGACGGCCAGACAGCGAAACTCAAAATCGGGTCCCGAGTCCCGATTGCCACCGGCAGCTTCCTTCCCTCGCTTGGAACCACCAGCACTTCATCCAGTGTCGGGCTGCTGGCGAGCACGCAGTTTCAGTATCAGGATGTCGGAGTGAATCTGGAAATAACGCCCCGCGTGCTGGCCACGGGCGAAGTGGCGTTGCATGCGCATATTGAGATTTCTTCGGAAGGAGCCAACGTTTCCGTCGGCGGCCTCACGGAACCCACCTTCACGCAGCGCGTTATTGAACACGACATCCGTTTGCGGGAAGGAGAGGTGAACCTGCTGGGCGGCCTGATCCAAACTACTACCACCAACGTAGTGACGGGAATTCCCGGACTGGGAGACATTCCACTTATCGGCTATCTGTTTTCACAGAACCATAAGGAGCTGAACGACCAGGAGGTCATGGTGATGCTGACCCCGCGGGTGATCCGGCTGCCGGAGCCGCCCCTGACCGTGGCCACCACCGGTGTAGCCACGGGCGCGTCCGGCATGTCGGGGCGCGGTGCTGCCGAGGTCCCCCAGGTGCCAGACACTCCCTCGGAGCCGGGTGCGCCGCCTCCCTCGGGTCCGCCACCTCAATGAGGTTGTCATGACTTCTCAGTCTCATTGTTCCGGGCGAGGCTTCACGCTGCTGGAACTGCTGGCGGCGATGGTTATCATCATGCTGCTCGCCAGCATGGCGTTGCCGCTCGCGAGAGTCCAGGTGCAGAGGACACATGAAATCGAGCTCCGGCGCGATTTGCGTCAGATGCGCGATGCGATTGACCGATACAAGTCTATGTCGGACCAGGGAATGATTCCGATTAAGCAGGACACATTTGGTTATCCGCCCGACCTGAAGGTGCTGGTGGAGGGAGTGCAATTCAAAGGAGCCATCAACGCCAAGTACAAGTTCCTGCGGAAGATACCTGTGGACCCCATGACGGGGTCGGATGACTGGGGGCTGCGGTCGATGCAGGACGAACCTGATTCGCGGAGTTGGGGCGGGCAGAACGTTTTTGACGTTTACTCGAAGAGTCAGGGAACGGGGTTGGACGGGACGAGTTATGCGGATTGGTAGGAGGATGTTTCGGACCCTGAAGCTCCGTGGTGTGGAAAGGTCTGGCGCGCCAGGCTTCACGCTCCTTGAGCTCATGGTGGTGATCACGCTCCTTCTCATCCTGGCGTCGTTTGCCTTGCCGCAATTTCACGTGGCTGTCGTGCACGCACGGGAGGCGGTTCTCCGCGACGACCTGTTCACGATGCGGAAGCTGATTGACGAATTTACGATCGACAAGCAGCGTCCCCCGGAGTCTCTGGATGAGTTGGTGCAGGCAGGCTACTTGCGAGGTGGAGTCCCGGTTGATCCTTTCACGAATTCCAACGATACGTGGAAGACGGACACCGAGGACGTTCCCATCAGCCCCGGTCAGGCGGCCGCAGGAATTGTGGACGTGCACAGCGGCTCCGAGGAGATCTCCTTGGATGGCACGCCCTATAGTAGTTGGTGAGGAAAATAGTGAACAGCTTCTCTACGGAGCGACATAAATTGTAGCGCCGCCCTTGAGGGCGGCATGTGCCGGGCTCAAGCCCGGCGCTACGTTCGAATACGCAATCATTTCCATCGCTCTGTTTACTACATAGTGAGTGGCGAAGCGTTGGCTCTTACTATTCACTGTGCACTGTACTTCTAAGATGCCCGATTTTCTGTGCAAAGTCGCGACAAGCGCGGGCCGGGTTCTGACCCAAACGGAAGAGGCTCGTTCGGAATCGGAAGTGCGCCAGCGCCTTGAGTCGCAGGGGCTACTGGTTTTCTCCATTCGCCCCAAAGATATCCTGCACATGCAGTTCCGGCCGGCGCGCCAGGGGAAAGTTCGCCCAGACGATTTCTTGGTATTCAACCAGCAGTTTTTGACTCTTTCGAAGTCGGGCCTGCCGCTTCAGAAATCCTTTGAGCTCCTGGCGAAGCAGACACAAAGCGAGGTCCTGAAGCGGGCGGTCGAGGACGTGCGTGATAAGGTGCGGTCCGGCGCCCTGCTCTCCGAGGCTTTTGAATCCACGGGATGCTTTCCCAAGATCTACTGTGCGACGGTCCGCGCCGGCGAACGCAGCGGTAGCCTCGACCGGGTTCTGGCGCAGTTTCTGGCATACCAGAAACAGTCGCGGAGCTTCCGCAAGAAGTTCATTTCGGCGCTTATCTACCCGGCTTTCCTGATGTTGTTTTTGGGTGCGCTCATTGCCTTCGTCATCAGCTTTGTCGTTCCGCGTTTTGCGGAACTGTATTCAGACCTGGGCGTGGAGATGCCGGCGCTGACGGTCTTCGTTATTTCCTACGCCATGGCCATCAAGAAATACATCGCCTTGATCCTGGCCGGATTCGTGGGCTTGGCAGTGCTAGTGAGGTTGGCCTTCCGCTCCCCGCGGACCCGCTTGGGGTGGGAGAAGCTGAAGTTCAAGCTGCCGCTCGTCGGCAAGCTCCTGTTGAAGTTCTCCGTGGCGGAATTTGCACGTACGCTCTCTACTCTCTTGCAGGGCGGTATCCCGATTGTGCCGGCGCTCGAAACTGCTAGGGAGTCCGTTTCCAGCCCCTTGATCTCGCAGGCCATCGCTCAAGCGAAGACCGAAGTGGATGCCGGCAAGGCCCTCAGCGTCAGCCTTCGCGTGAATGGCTTCTTCCCACCCACGGCACTTGATATGATGGAAGTGGGCGAGTCCACGGGCGCGATGGCGGGCATGCTGGAAGCCCTGGCGGATTTCTTCGAAGAAGACGTGAACATTGACTTGGCTACTTTGGTGGCGCTCGTCGACCCGATTATGATTGCAGCCATCGCGATTGCCGTGGCTTTTGTTTTGGTGGCGTTCTATTTGCCACTGTTCTCGATGGCTGCCAAGGTTCAGTAGAAAGAACCCCGGAGGTGGGGTGTGCCAGAGACGGCGACTAACGAAAGAGAGCTGGCGGCGGCTCGCCAGTTGGCGGCGCGCTACCAATTCGATTTCGTGGACCTGCGGGATTCCCATCCGGACAGCGAGCTGTTGCGGACGATCCCGCTGGAAACGATGCTGCACTATGAGTTTCTCCCGCTGGAAGCGAGCGACCACCAGTTGGTGATTGTGGTGGCGGATCCCACGAATCTGGCGCGACTGGACGAACTGGAAACCAAACTCGACCGCCGCCTGATCATACGCGTGGGCGCTCCCAGCCAGGTCCGGGAATTCCTGAAGAAGACCGAACCGTCGCAGCGCGTCCTGGATGACGCCACGGAAGAGTTCCGCCTGGATGTCATCCGCGAGGAGGAAGCCGCCCCCGAGGGCCTGTCTCTAGAGCATCTGGTGGAGGAGCGGGACGTCAGTCCCATGATCCGCCTTGTGGACTCGATCATCTTCGCTGGGCTTGAGCAGCGCGCCAGCGACATCCATATCGAGAGCCGCGACAACTCGGTGGTGGTGAAGTACCGCATTGACGGTGTGTTGCAACAAGCCATGGCTCCTCTGGCGCGGGAGTTCCAGTCCAACCTGATTACCCGCATCAAGGTGATGTCGGAACTGGATATCGCCGAGCGCCGGGTGCCGCAGGACGGCCGTTTCCGCGTGCGCTATCGTGGTCGTCCCATCGACTTCCGCGTCTCCATCATGCCGTCGATCAACGGTGAAGACGCGGTTCTGCGTATTCTCGACAAGGAATCACTGCACGAGAAGTTCCGGCAGTTGCGCCTGGAAGTGCTGGGCCTCGCGGACCGGGAGATCCGGCGCCTGCGCCGCTTCATTCGCGAGCCTTACGGCATGGTGTTGGTCACCGGACCCACCGGAAGCGGCAAGACGACCACGCTCTACGCCGCGCTCTCCGAAATCAAGAGCGACGAAGACAAGATCATCACGATTGAAGATCCCGTCGAGTATCAGTTGCGCGGGATCACTCAAATACCCGTGAACGAGAAGCGCGGCCTGACGTTCGCGCGCGGGTTGCGTTCCATTCTGCGGCACGACCCCGACAAGATCATGGTGGGCGAAATCCGCGACAATGAGACGGCCCAGATTGCCATCCAGTCAGCGCTCACTGGCCACTTGGTGTTCACCACCGTGCACGCGAACAACGTGGTGGACGTCTTGGGGCGGTTTCTCAACATGGGAGTTGAGGCTTACAACTTTGTGTCGGCGCTCAACTGCATCCTGGCGCAGCGGCTGGTGCGAACCGTCTGTGATGCCTGCAAGCACCCGGCCGAGGTGCCCAGGGAATTGCTGGAAGAGTCGGGATTGTCGCCGGAAGCTTGGAAGGATGTGACTTTCTATGAGGGCGCGGGTTGTGCCGAGTGTAACCAGACGGGATTCCGCGGGCGCACGGCCATCGGAGAGTTGCTGGCGGTCACCGACAATATCCGCGAGCTGATTCTTGCGAAACGCCCCTCCTCGGAGATTCGGCGCGCGGCCCGCGACGAGGGAATGATTTCACTGCGCCAGTCCGCGCTTGAGAAAGTGCAGCAGGGACTCACGACGTTGAAGGAAGTTAATAAGGTCACGTTTGTGGAATAAGGTGGAATCGGGAGTTGGAAGCCGGGAGGCTCGAATCTGGTGGCTTGAATCCCGGCCAGGATCATCATGAACTGGCAGGACTTGAAAAAGCGTTGGGGCCTACATGAGCGTGTCCACCATGTGCCGTTCGTGACCCCCGTCGTGGCGCTCGAGTTGCAGCCCGGATTTGTGACCGGCGCTCGCTTGAACCCTGGCAAAGGGCACGTGGAGCGTGCCGGGATTCGCCAGCTTGACGCTGGCGCCCTGGTCCCCTCGCCGAACCGGCCCAATCTGACCAACCTGGCCGCCGTCAAGCGCGCGGTCGGGGAAGTCGCCGCGCTTCTTGGCAATGGCAGTGACCGTCTCGGTTTGCTGATTCCTGACGTATCGGTACGCGTGGCTTTACTGAACTTTGAGACGCTCCCTGAGAATCGCCGCGAGGAAGAAACGGTGGTCCGCTGGCGTTTACGGGAGTTTCTGCCGTACGCACCGGAAGAAGCGCGCGTCAGCTACCAGGTGGTGGCAAAGCAGGCAAACGGTGCAGAGGTCCTGGCGATGGCCGTGCGCGCCTCCGTGCTGGCCGAATATGAAGCGGCGCTGGAGGGAATCAACGGTGGTCCTGCGCTGGTTCTGTCCGCGACCGCGGCGTTACTGCCCTTGCTTCCGGAAGAGAAAACCGCGCAGCTTCTGCTCCACCTGTGCCCGGGATCGTTGACGACGGTATTGGTGGTTATGAACCGTATTTGCCTATGGCGGACGCGGCCGTTTACGGACGAGTCCGAAGACGTCGCCGGCGAGGTGGTCCGCGAAGGCGTGAGATCCGTCGCGACTTGCCAGGACCAGTTTGGGACGGAAGCGCAAAGGGTCTGGTTTTGCGCGCGCCCCCCGGCTGCCAACGGACTGAAGGAACGGCTGGCGGGCGCTCTGGGACGCGAGGTTCTGCCGTTGCGGTGGGATCCGGCCAGTGCCACAGGCCTGAGCGGCGATGAGCGCGAGACCTTTCAGCATTTTGGTGTTCCCTTTGCCGGCTTGCTGGCGAACCCGGGTGAGTGACGATGAGAATCAGCCTCAACCTATCAACCGCGGAAGCCTCCCACGAGCGCTTTGCTTTGGCGTGGGCTGTTCCCGCCGTGGTGCTGGGCTTGGCCGGCTTGGTGTTGCTAAACGTCTTCGGTGTGCGGCAATACCGGGCCTACCGTGCCGACCGGCTCCAAGTGGCGGACATTCAAAGGCGGGAAGCCGAACTTCGCGGGAAAGAAGCGGATGTCCGGCGGGACCTTGAAAAGCCAGCCTACGGTGATCTGCTGCGTCAGGTGAGTTTTGTGAATACGCTGATCGACTCCCGGAACGTGTCGCTCACGGAGTTGGTGGGAAAGCTCGCGCAATTTGTGCCCAAGGACGCGCGCCTGACGACGCTGGCGCTGGTGTCGCAAGACCAGGACTTGGTGATTCGCTTCACCATCGCGGGAAAGAGTGAGGATGCGGTTGAAGCCCTCCTCAATGCGCTGGAGGATTCTCCCAACTTCAAGGATGTGTCGATTCTCAATCAGGGATTTTCGGATGAGAGTTCTCAGGCGGGCCAGATCGCGGTCGTTTGCACCGCGCGTTACGTGCCGGGAGCACACTAGCGACATGCGGAAGAGTCGACGACAAATCGTAATACGTTTGCTGGAGTTGGCCGCCCTGGGGTTGGTGAGCCTGGACCTGGTCCTCTACTTCGCGGTGTACAAGCCGCTGAGAAGCATGGTGGCAGCCGAGCAGCAACAATACTCGGAGGTGCGCGCGAAAGTGCGCGAGGCGGAAGCGCGGCTGGGGCGTTTGGAGAAGTTTCGCGACGCGCTTCCCGGGGCAGGGCAGCAGTTGGCCGATTTCGCTCACCAGAGCGTTCCGCCGCGGCGCCGGGGCTTCTCCACGGCTGCCCATTTGATTCACGAGGCAGCAACTGCCGCAGGTGTCGAGACCCCGGGGATTCTCTACCGGCTGGACTCGACCCGCCATGATCCGCTGGCGAAGCTGGGGCTGGAGATTACCACCGACGGCTCCTACCCGGGTCTGCTGAAGTTCGCACACACCTTGGAGACCACAAATGATCTTCTGTTGATCCGCGGGTTCACCATGGCAGCGGCTGAGAATGGGAGCTTGAGCCTGAAGTTGGCGGCGGATTTATACGTGACACCATGAAAATGCCGGCGGACAGGAAGAAATGGGCTAGCGTCGCACTGGGACTTGTGTCGGTGGCCCTGTTGGTGAATCTGGCGGTGCGCATTCGCACGACGCGCGCGACGGACTCGCGCCCGCCGCAGCCCGTCGCCAGCGCTCCACGGCCGAAGTCGGCGCGAGTTCCTGTTTCCGTTGCCGACGATCTGGCGCGCTACGACCCTGTCCTGCATCTTGAGGCGCTCAAGGCGGCGGAAGCGCGCTCGCTGCCCAGCGCTGACCGGAATCTGTTCGATTTTATTACTCCGCCCGCTCCCAAGGTGACCCCGGCACAGCAGGCGGCGGCACAGGCGGCAGCGGCGCCACCGCCTCCTCCACCCATTCCGCTCAAGCCCGCGGGCTACAATGAAATGCCGGGAGGCGCGAAGCAGGTTATCGTGACCACGGGCGATCGCCCCGAGGACCCCACACTCATCGTCCACGAGGGCGACGTGCTGTTGTCGCGGTATAAGGTTCTGAAAATCACTCCGACGACCCTTACCGTAGAAGATGATACTGCCCATCGAACCGCCGATTTGCCCATCCCGCAGTAGCGCACGCGCGCGACGGGATAAGGGCATGGTCCTGGTCATCGTCATGATGATCGCGACCCTGTTGCTGGTCGGTCTGACGGTCGTCCTTCCCGGTGTTTACCAGGAAGGCCAGCGCGAGCGGGAGGAGGAGACCGTTTTCCGCGGAATGCAGTATGGCCGGGCGGTGGCCCTCTTCCACCGTCAATTCAATCGCTATCCCGTAAGCGTTCGTGAGTTGATCGAGACCAACAAGATGCGGTTCTTGCGCAGGGAGTATCGGGACCCCTTGGATCCGAAGGGGAAGTGGCGCTTCATTCACGCGAATGCCTCGGGTGTGCTGCTCGATTCGAAGAACCAACCTATCGGCGGCGGTTTGGGCCAGCAGAAAAACCTGGGGAGTGGAATGGGCCAGAGCTCGCTGGGTACCAGTTTTGGTCAGAGTTCCGGCCAGGGTCTCGGAATAGGCACGGCAACTGGCCAACAGGGTTCCTCGTCGTTCGGGCAGGGCATCCAAACGACCAGCCCCCAGTTCAGCTCCTTCTCACTTTCCGCAGCCGGCAATGAAGGTCAGATCCAAGGCGCATTTATCGTCGGCGTCGCTCCCACGAGCCGTCGCCAGTCGATCCGGGTGTTGTTCAAGAAACGCCACTACGATGAGTGGGAGTTCCTCGGCATTGACATGGGCCTGTTCGGAATTCAGGTGGGATTGCCGACCGGTGGTGGTGTGACCGGCCAGCAGACCCTCGGCAATCAAACGACGCAGACCCAGGGCTCCTCATTTGGGAGTACTAGTACGTCCGGCTCCGGGTTCAGCACACCCACGAATTGATTGCGGTCTCCAAAACTAGCAAAATAGGGTAACGCATGGCAAAGGTGCCGTTGGGGCAACCGCTATGCACGGCGGCGCAGGGTGCCACAAGCGGACCTTGAGGTAAGGGAGCTTTCTGCATGATTTGGGGTCGGGGCGACAGACCTTGGTATGCAACGGCGACATTGGTGTGGCTCTTTGCACTATCCAGTTACGGTGCGAACAACAGCCAAGCAGCAGTAACGTCGCTGTCAGTCTTGCGCATCACCACAGCGTCTATGCCCAATGGCGTGACGGGAACGGTTTATGATGTTGCCCTCGCCGCTAGCGGTGGCACCCCGCCCTATACTTGGAGTTTAGCGAAGGGTGCCTCGCTTCCCGCCGGATTGAGCCTGAGCGCTGCGGGTGCAATCACAGGCACGCCGGCTTCGGCTGGGACGACAACCTTCGCGGTGACCGTGACCGACGCGAGTTCACCGGCACAAACGCAGAGCAAGCAGGAGAGCATCACGATTGGTGCGGCCAGCACGGTGGCAATCTCCATTGCAATCCCGTCCGGAGATGCCGTGAGCGTCCCGCTTGGCGCTGCCCAGTCGCTCGCGGCTTCTGTGACGGGAACGTCCAACACGGCCGTCAGCTGGAGCGTGGCCGGTGAACCCGACGGCAACTCAACAGTCGGAACTATTGCGGGGGGCACTGCGACGGCGGTGACCTACGATGCGCCAGCGGCCATGCCTCCGGGAAACCCCGTGACCGTGTCGGCCACGTCGCTGGCCGACAGCAGCAAGACCGCGTCTCTGGTTGTGAACCTCACGCCGGCAGCGGGCAAAGCCAACCCGGTTGTGGCGGTTGGGGCTCAGCAAACCCAGGGAATCAACTTAAGCCTCGCGAGTCTCAGTCCGACCTTGGGTCTCGCGGATGTGGGTACGTGCACCGGAACCTTGACGCCCACCTTGAGCGTGAGTTGCGGGAGCAGTGTCACAGGGATTTCGGCTGCGCAGGGGGCGTCCGTGATCGTGTGGGCACTAGGGCAGGGGCTGACCAATTCCGACGGTTCCAACTTGGCGGCCGGGCTCCAGGTGAATGTCAGCCAGGGTACGACAAGCGATGTTACGGTGGCCAACGTGACGCCGGGACATCCGCAGAGCGGCCTTTCCACGATCTACTTCCAGATGCGGATCAGCTCTTCGGCCACGCCGGGGTTGCGGAACTTGATTGTGACTAACGCCGCCGGCGAGTTGCAGCATTTCGTCGGCGCCATTGAGATTACCGCAGGACCATAAGCCATGAAGATAGAAGCTTGGATTCTCACGCTCTGGATTGCAATCGCGGTCACGCCTTCGATTCGGGCGACCACGCTGATTTCCATGTCGTTTAGCCAGCTTACTCAGGCTTCTAGCGACATCGTGCGGGCCCAGGTGGTCGGGCAGACCAGCCGCTGGAACCAGGATCACACGCAGATCGTGACCGTCACCACTTGTGAGGTTAAGCAGACGCTGAAGGGCCACGTGCCTTCCTCCATCGAAGTTGAGCAGCCCGGCGGCAGAGTCGGCAACGTAGGTATGCTTGTCCCGGGAAGCGCCAGCTTTCTTCCCGAGAGTGAATACGTCCTGTTTCTCGAACCTCCGGCGGAAGGTTCGGCGTTCCGTCTAGTCGGAATGGCCCAGGGCGCGTACCGAGTGTATCAGGACGCCCTTACGCACGAAGCGCGCGTCATCTTGCCGCTCAATCAGTGGCGGCTCCGAAACGCCATGATGGGAGCAGGGAATCCGGCTGGGACCGTCCCTCTGCTGGGGTTCCACAAGTACGTGGCGACGATCGTCGATGCGGGAATCCACATTCCTCACGGGCTCGTTCTGCCCGTGGTGATTGTCTCTACCGAATCGCGCGGTACGGGAAGGTTGCACGTCAATGCGCGAACGACCAGCGACATTTTCCCTAACGCGAACTTGGTTATTCCGGTGGGCACGATTGTGGAAGGAGATGCCGACCGCGTTGGCGGGCAGTGGGAGATTCATTGGGACGAAGTGAACGTGCGGGGCGTGTATGCTGAGATATCCGCTTCCAGCCAGGAGCCTGCGGGCAGCTTGCCGGGCAGAAGTGTGGTGTTGAATGCGAGGTGACCGCGTGCGATCGGGGCGAACCACCTCCGCGTTCCCGCCTTGGGTCTTGGGCGGAGCGAGCCTCCTCGTACTGTGCTCGGCGGCGGTGCTGTGGGCCGTGAGCTTCCAGATGTTCCAGGTGGATTCCTCGAACGTTGAGAAGGTCCTGTGGGGAAGCCCCAATATCACTTGGACGCTGAATCCCGAGCTGCCGAACGACAACGCCTTTTCGGCGCAAGGAACGGTTGCCGCCCGGGATGACCTGGCCAGCGCAGTGAGCGCGGCTTTTGACGCGTGGCAGTCTGCGACCTACAAGAACCTCCAGGTTGATGGTTTGTTGTTCACTGAGACTTCGAGCGACAGTCAATTGGCCGCGCCCGCCGCGGATTGCACGAACGTCGTAGGCTTCACGGGAGCCCTCGCCACGGGAACGATCGCCCAGACGGTGGTGACTTACGTTGCCAGCGATTCCGCTCCCTTTCAATACGGTGCCGCCGCGAGCGCTCTCCCCTGTGCCTCTGGTGTCGTGCACACTTGTCCCTATAGAGTCTGCATTGCCGACGCTGACATCGAGTTCAACTCCGCCGCGCAGTTTGCGACCTATGCGGACGCGCCTATGGGCCAATACGATTTGCAGTCCATTGCCACGCATGAGATCGGGCATCTGATTGGGCTCGACCACAGCGGCATCGCGCATTCCGTGATGTATCCGTACGGTGACTTGACCGAGGCCGGCGTGCAGCGAACGCTTTCGGTCGATGACGAAATCGGCGCCCTGGTTCTATACCCGAACGCGGCCAGCGGAATCACGGCTCTCGCGTCCGAGATCACCGGAACCGTCACCGTCGGCGGCAGCGCGGCGTTTGCGGTACACCTGGTGGCGTTGGACCCGGCCAGCGGAAACGTCGTCACGGATACCTTGTCGGAGCCGTCGGGTACCTATCACCTGCGCGTGTTCGAGGGGACGTACAATGTCCTCGCGCTGCCCTTGGCCCCCGACCTGAACTCCGGCGCGTATACCATCGACAACTTCAATCTGTTTGCCTGCGGCTACTCCACAAGCTCGTCCGCGTGTGTCCTGCCGCTGAACGCCTTCACCAATTACACGGGGCAGTTCTACTGAGCTGATTGCAGGCGTGCGCTCGCCGGCTCTTCGAGTAGGGCTGCTTAGGATGCAATGTGAACAGTGAGGTCGGGCAACCTGTGCGGTTCGGCACAGTCCTACGCCTCTAGTCGGCGCCATGGGATCAACGTGCCGAGGGGGCAGGCTGGAACGAAGGCTAGGCCTCTGCTACGCGCGCTACTGTTTCCACAGCCTTTGCCACGCGCCGGTGGTCCGCGAGCATCGCCAGCAAGTTGCTGCGGTCGACTTTCTCGCAGTGGACCGTGCACATGGAGATGGCGTTGAAGGGACGAATGAACTCATGAATGCGGCGCTGCTGGTCGCGGATCGCGCTGGCATCGTGGCCATTCCCGTATGCCCATGACCAGTCTGTGATCCAGCGCATCACGGTGGCCTGCCGGTGCAACGGGCTGCGGTGCAGAGGGTCGCTGGGGCGGAAGAGTTCAGTCAAACAGTTGGGCGCGGTGAGGAAAACCAAGCGTCCGCTGTGGAGCATGGCATCCGTTTTCAGGCCGTTCTCGGTGAGGCCGCGCGCAATGTCCTTCAGGCAGGAAGCTCCTGCTAGAATGACGACCTGTTGACCAACTTCCACGCCACCCATGACGAATTGTAAGATTTCGGAAAAGCCCTTTTCTTTTCGGATTACCAGACGGCACGCTTCACCCCGGGCCGTAGGGCCAGCGTGAGTCACCGTTTCTAAACTCATATACCCTTATTTTTGACGATTTTAGGTGAGCCTGTCAACAGGCGCACGCTGGCGAGGTTCTTATTGTCCCTATCGTGTTTTCGGGGTTTCGCCTCCTCTTCGTGGGGTGCGATAGTAACCCGGGGCGAAGTCTTCCCTCTCGGAATCCGTTAGACTGACGAGTATTTCCGGCACATCGCCTTGATCTTCTCGATGAGCTTTGGCGTTCCGGTAAGGCAATCCTCTTTGCCTTCGTATTCCGCCGACATGTAACCTTTGTACTCTCCCTTAACAAATATTTGCCATATACGATCCAAGTCAATGGGTTCTCCATTATCGAAATGATCGCGAATATGGGTGTGGGTCGCGTACGGCACGCACATCTCGATGTTTTCGTAGTAGCGTTCCGGGAAGTGGGTGATGTCCAGGTTGCATCCGGCGTACGGCGAATCGACTCGCCGCAGGATTTCCAGGATGTCTTCCGCCCGGGACGTAATGCCGGCGTGGCTTTCGATCCCCAGGGTTATGCCCTTGCGCGCGCAGTAGTCACAGGCGGGCTTCATGACCTCCACGACCCACTGGACGCCTTGTTCCGTGGTAGCTCCGGGCGGAAGTTCACCTCCAAACACGCGCAAGTGGGAAGCGCCCAGCCACTCGGTTGCATCCGCCCACTTCTTGATGTCGGCGATGGCCTCCCCACGCTTGGCGCGGTCGGCCAGGCACATGTCGGTACCGGCGCCAACACCCGAGAACGCCACACCATTCTTGAAAGCCAGGTGGCGCAAGCCGACGAGGTAGGCAGGGTCGGTGGACTTGAGGTAGTACACCGTCATATCTACGCCCAGGAGGCCGAAATCAACAGCCTTCACGATGAACTCTTCCATCGTCATCTTGCCGGCTTGCAGGTAGGTGTCGTACGAATAGGCGCAGCATCCTGGGAAGAGGCGCGCGCGGGTATTGGAGGCAGGGACGGTGGCACCCTGTGTTGTCCCCCTCGGCCAAAGCGCTGCCGCTCCGGCGATTTGAAAGAACTGGCGACGCGCGAGATTGTTCGTCATCGAGACTCCTCCGGAAAAGGCATTGCCGAACTACCCTGAAGGCTCGTCCGGCTCTTTGATCACGAGCGACGCATTATAACACTTAGAACCGGATCACAATCTTGCCGAAGTGTCTGGCGCTCTCCATATAGTTCAGTGCGGCGCGAGCATCTTCAAAGGGAAACGTCCTCTCGATGACGGGTTTCAGCGAATTAACCGCAATGGCGCGATTCATATCCTCAAACATCCGGCGCGATCCGACGAACACGCCCTGCAAGCGCACGCTTTTCATGAGCAGGCTGGCGGGGTTGAAAGCGTGGCCGGCCGTGAGGACGCCGATCATCGCCACCGTCCCGCCCACTCGGACAGCATTCACGGATTTCGCCACGGTTCCCGCGCCGCCGAGTTCGATGACCTGATCGGCGCCGATGCCGTCCGTCAGGCGCAGCACTTCTTTATCCCAGTCAGGAGTTGTCTGGTAGTTGATGGTTTCGTCCGCGCCCAGCGCGCGAGCGCGCGCCAGCTTCTCGTCGCTGCTCGAGGTCACGATCACACGCGCTCCGTGCATCTTCGCAAACTGGAGGGCGAAGATCGAAACGCCGCCGGTGCCGAGCGTCAAGACCGTGTCGCCGGCCTTCAGATTCCCCACCGGAACCAGTGCGTTCCACGCGGTCACGCCCGCACAGGGCAGGGTGGCCGCTTCTTCGAAAGAGAGATGCTCGGGAATTCGCACCAGGCCTTCTTCGTGGAACGCACCATACTCGCGCAGCACCCCGTCCCGGTCCCCTGCGCCCAGTGCTGTCCGGCGCTTCTCCGCCGAGGGTTCGCCTTCAATCCAGCCCTGCATGAAACTCGGCGCCACGCGGTCTCCGGGTTTCCAGCGCGTTACGCCCTCGCCCACGGCCGCGACTTCACCGGCGCCATCCGAAAAGGGAATGGCTGGGAGTTTGGCCTTGGGGTTGTAGATGCCCTTGGCGAACATGAGGTCCCGATAATTCAACGAGGCGGCATGGAACTTCACCAGAACCTCACGAATTCCAGGCTGAGGCCGATCGCATTCGACTACCCCAAGGTTTTCGAGCCCAAACTGCCGAATCTCGTAGGATTTCATGCTCTTCCCCTATCTCATAAGTTAGCTAAGTATATTTATTTACATCGACATAGCAGGATGCAATGCTAAGTTGCTTATTTTTCAACAACATCGTAGGATGGGGTGGGTTTTTGCTGATAAGTTCGTTTGTTTTCATACACATTGTAGGATAGCGCCTAAGTGATGTATTTTCATAAACATCGTAGGATGTTGCCACTTTTCTGTTTTTTTGCTGTTTATTTTCAACAGCATTCCGGCTTCGCTCGAAACTTTTTTTGTGCGGCGTCTTCCTGGAGTCGTTAAGTTTAGTTTTATCAGCAGTATACATTTTTGAGGATTCCGCCATTTGCACCGTTAACACCCTTTCTTTTGTATAACATCGTTGGATCTGAAGGCCCTGGCGGCAACTTTTGGCCGGTGACTGCACGACTCGACTCAGGTTATGCTCGCCGTTCGTGTCCCTTGTCATAGCTGCAAGCCTCATTTGCTTAACCTCTTCTGCCGGTCCTTCTAGCCTACATGTCTCACCACTTCGGGCCGTTAGTGGAAGGGCAGGGCTTCAGCCCTGCCGCTATTGTGGCCTCGATCCTCTGGGTGTTCCGCGCCACGAGCCGCTTGCGATCGCAAGCGGCTC
>Ga0335069_10002554_pt1 | contig 27927 bp, 25 predicted proteins | sample Lox_Sample_11_FD_206714 | JGI IMG/M metagenome (GOLD analysis project Ga0335069, IMG submission 206714) | Soil microbial communities from Loxahatchee National Wildlife Refuge, Florida, United States - Lox_Sample_1.1 | ecosystem: Environmental > Terrestrial > Soil > Wetlands | place: USA...
TGCTTTGAGAGGACGCGCTCAATGAATCGCGATGCTTCTCCAAGGTATGCCTTGGGCTCGAAGATGCGATCCAAAGCGGCCCGATCCAGCACGTCCGTGACTCGGGGCTCCTCACGCATTACTTGCTCGAGGTGCTTCTGCTCAGTTATCGCTTTCCCGCTCAGCAGCTCCATCAGATGGTGCGCTTCTTTTCTGCCCAGCTGGCGGGCAAGTGCCATGGAAGCCGCCTCAGCGAAGATGAGTCCACGCGTCAGTTCCAGATTCTTCAGCATCCGATCCGGATACACGACCAAGCCGTCGATAACCACGAGCATTCGGAAGAGCGCCCCTGAGCATAAGCGAAACAATTGCGGCACCGTGTCCCATTCGGCCAGCCAGTTACCGAGGCCACGCTCGTGCTCCTGGGGCATTGCCGCCAGAATCGTGCCGGCCAAGAAAGGCGTCTGCTCTGCCGCTGCCAGAATGACCGCGGTGTTCACTGGGTTTCTTTTGTGGGGCATGCTGGACGAACCGCCCCGGCCTACCTTTGCGGGCTCGGAAAGTTCAGCGACCTCGGTCTGAGATTGCAGGGCAATATCACGCGCCATTTTGCCGAGAGATCCAGTGAGCATTGCCAGGCCTGTCGCCCCTTCCGCGATGCGATCGCGTTGCGTATGCCACGGAATATCCGGCAATTCGAGCTTCAACTCGGAAGCGACTTCCGCCGCGATCACGAGTCCGGTGCTGCCAAGCGCGGCAAGCGTTCCGGCCGCACCACCAAATTGCAGCGTTGCCTGGTCGCGCCAGCTGACGAGTCGAACGCGATGACGAAGCATTCCATCCAGCCAACCCGCAACCTTGAAGCCGAAAGTAGTGGGAATGGCATGCTGCATCCAGGTGCGCGCTACCATCGGCGTGGAGCGATACCGATTCGCCAAATCAGCCAGCAAGCCGCACAGGCGATTGAGCTCGGAACTCATAGCAGCGAGAGCATCCCGCATCTGCAACGTCAAAGCGGTATCGATCACATCCTGGCTGGTTGCCCCCCAATGCACGTACTGAGCGGCTTCGGAAGACTGGCCTCCCACAACGGCCGTGAGTTGTTGAATCAAGGGAATCGCAAGATTGCCGGCGTCCGCGGCCGCCCGTGAAAGCTCCGCGAAATTGATCAAATCTGCTTTACAATACGCGGCGATCACCGGACCTGCGGATGCTGGAATCACTCCCTGACGGGCCTCCGCGGTTGCCAGCGCCGCTTCGAAATCGAGCATGCACTGCACGCGGGCCTTGTCGGAGAAAATCTCCAGCACCGGTTGCGACCCGAACACTTGATCGAGCAAGCTCATTATTGGGATCAGCAGTCGAAAAAGACAGTTTCGTTGTGGCCCTGCAGCACTATGTCCCAACGCAATCTTTGCAAGTCCCCTTCAATTGGCTGGGCGACGAGCGTGCCGCGTCGCGTCGCTGGAATCCTTCCGAGGACCGCGTCGGTCGAATTCGTTGACTCGCCGGGGAAATATATGCGGGTCACCAATCTCTTAAGTAATCCGCGCATGAAAACCGACACCGCCAAATGAGGAGCCTGGGTGGTTCCATCTGATTCCCTGGTTGTACCGGGCTTGACCGTGGTCAGTCGAAACGAGCCGTCATCGGTTGTGGGAATCCGGCCAAATCCTCGAAATGGGGCAGGGCCCGACTCTCCGTGGGGCAGGTTCCCTTCCCTATCGGCCTGCCAGATTTCCAAGCACGCATCCGGCACACCCTTACCATTCGCATCCAGCACTCGGCCCTCTATCACGACCGGTTGATGCATCGGCGAAGCCGAGGCCAGTGCTGTACGATTGAGCGCCGCCAAACCAATCTCAAAGAACGGCCCCACCGTTTGCGACGTAGTGGCGGGCACGAAATGAGCCGGGTCCATGGGCGTGGCTTCCTGCCCGCGCAGGGTTAGATCGAAGCGATAGCCCAATGCCGTCTCGGGGATCGTGGTCTGCCAATCAAAAGCCGCGATCAAGCGCCGACGCGCGGCCTCATCCGCGGTGCAATTGAAGATAGGATCAGAGGCTAGAAGCGGATCTCCGGGAAAGTACATTTGGGTGACAAGACGCGTTGCGAACGCCGGCCCGAACACGGAGAAGTGGATGTGCGCCGGCCGCCAGGCATTGTGGTGATTGCGCCATGGATAACAGCCCGGCCGGATCGACACAAAGCGATAGCCGCCCTGGGCGTCCGTGAGCATCGCGCCCTGGCCCGTGAAATTGGGGTCCAGTGGCGCATTGTGTTGATCCCATCGGTGCAGATACCGGCCCGCAGCATTAGCTTGCCAGATTTCGATCAAGGTATCCGGCATTGGCCGGCCGTCTTCATCCAGCACCCGGCCGCTTACGACGATCCGTTCGCCGATGGGTGCACCATGGTGGCCTTGCGTCAAATCAGTTCCGCCCGGCGCCAGGTCGCGCTCGGTGAACTTCGGCCCGGTAAGCTCCGTTTGAGTGTGCGGAAGAAAAACAAGAGGCAGCCGCGGCGAGCGCGACTCGGACGATGCGTAGGGAGGGTGCCAATATTCAGGCTGAGTACCGGGCCGTGAACGGCGGTAACCGGACGATGCAGTCATGAGCTCGCGATCGAGGGCTTTTCCGGGCATGCTGTCCTGGAGGGGACATCGTTCCCGTCCTCAAAATAGCACAATTCGTTCGGCGAAAAGGAGCGGGCCGAAGGCAGAAGATCAGGCTTGGGCGATACCCGGACCAAGTGTGGAGCGCGCTTCAACGGCTCCGGGGGTACGCGCGGCGATGCGATGCAAACCGGAGAGTGTACCCCGAGCGTCTCCCCCCGGCGACATTCCCACGGCACGGTTGCGGCCTTGATTCTTGGCAACGTAAAGAGCCCGATCCGCGAGGCTCAACACTTCCTCATAAGAGACGGCCTCCGGTTGCTCGGGGAGGAATGGAAATGCCGCCCAGCCCACTGAACATTTCTGCTCAATCGGATTCTCCACGCCCTCAACGCTAAAGGGAGTATCTCCAACCGCAAAGAGAACGCGCGAAGCCAGGATCTCGGCCTCGGCCCGGTTCGTGTACCGGGAGACGACCAAGAACTCTTCGCCGCCCCAACGGACCAGCACATCAGAGTTTCGAATAGCCGTACTAATGCGGCGAGCCATTTCCACCAGGACACGATCGCCGACCGTGTGGCCGAACCAGTCATTGATCTCTTTGAAGTGATCGGCGTCGATGAGATAGAAAACAAGATCCCGCGTGTCCTCGTCATGCTCATCGCCATAGGCTCGCAACACGTGATCGATATCAGAGGCGATGGTCTCGTCGAAGAAGCGACGGTTGCGGGCGCCGGTCAGTGGGTCGGTGATGGATGCTTCCTGCAGGATGCTGTTCATCCGCGATAATGCCCGGCTCAACTGTCTCTGACGCACGAAAGTGAGCATCACCATCAGAAACATGGAAGCCAAAGTTATCAACAAACGGAATTGGCGGACCGGTGTCGGGGTACCTTCGTCGAACATGATCCAAGCCGCCATGATCGGAAGTGAAAGCATGGCCGGCACGGCTAACGTCGAAACACTGACCCAACGCCGCTCTTTCTGCCGCGGCTTCTGATCGGGCATCAGGCCGCCAAAGTACATCATCAGGCAACTAAAGAAGCCCAGGGAGAGCGCAAATCCGATATCCGGCCACTTGCCTGGGAAGTAGGTGTGCGCGTCGATTCCCGCGTTAATGATGTGGTCAGCCGCGGCACTGAAGATCTCTCCGGCACAAAACAGCCCGTAGAAGATCTTCCAACCACCGTGCGTTCGCCACCAGAGTGCCGCGAGAATTGCAATGGTGACGACGCCCTGAACGCCGTCCAGCACGTTGTAGTTGTGCCCGTACTGCGCTTCCTCAAACTGGACAAACTGCCAAGGAATTACGAAGAACAGGAAGAGATACAGCCACCACAGCAGCAGAAGCGCAAAATCGACGATGCCGACGCGCGAGCGATTCCCTCTTTCTTCCAAGTGGGGCTGAAGCAGTAACCCAGCCACCATCGGAACTTCCGCCATGAACAGGAAGATGTCGCCGACAAATGGGTTGGGCACTTCTTTGCGCTCAACCACTTCGTACCAGAACCACATCACCTGCGCGATAAATGACATCACCGCGCCGCATGCTTGCAATGTCCAAAACAACTGCATCCGGCCCTTATGACGACTTGCGTTAAGAACCGAGACAAGGACAATGGATCCAAAGAGGCAAACATCGAGGCTGTCGGTAATGGAAGTGAGGATGCCGCCCCGCGGCAACAAGACAGACGCCAGCGCTTGAGCCATTACCAGCGCAGCAGTAGCCCCATACCACCAGCGTGAGTATTTTTCAGACCCCAATTTGCCCTGCTGGATTCTAGGCGGTCTTGCGGAACCGCTTCATGTTACGAAAGTGACTTCCAATTCTGGAGCCAAGCGCGGGTTCTTCAACCGTTAGCTGGTAATTCGTTGACCGCCCGAAATGCCTGATCGATGGCCGCATCGGAGTAGGCGACGGCAGCCGCATCCGAGTTGGCGATCGTAATCGGGCCAAAGGGCTTTCGTCCCAACACCCAGGGCTGCTGCCCCTCCGCCCAGTTCGGGTCATACAACGAATTCGGCCCAAAGGCATATCCGTGAGCCCAGCGGTTGACCGTGATGCCGTCGATATCGCGTGCAGGGTCGAAGCCAGCGGATCCCAGCATCCTTCCCAACTGGTCCCGGATATTACGCTCGAAGGTCGAGAAGGGAGTTCGCATCAGTTCCGCGCGCCCGGCGCGGAACTGATCGCGCATCGGGAGGCCGGCTTTGCAGGGCGTGCGCAACATGAACAGCACCATCGGTTCGTTGGGATTATTGGGAAACTTGTATTCCCCCACACTCACCGGGAAATCCAGCGCGACGTAGGTATGATAGCTTCCGGGCGCCTCGATCTGGCGTATTCCAAGCTTCTGAAATGCTGCCCAGTTTCGAATAGCGACATGCGTGTAAATCAGCGGGGCCTTCACCAGGTATGCAAGCGCTTCCTTCTGCGGGTCGGGCAGGTCCGGACAAATGTACGGGATCATCACGTTGTAACAGGCGAGGACGCAGTGCTTTGCCTGTACTTTCCAAGGCTGCTTCCCGCGTTCGTAGATGATCTCCACTTGGCGAGTGGAGCCGGCTCCAGTCGTCTTCACGCCGGTTGCCGTGCTGTTCAGGCGGATCCTGACCGGCTGACCGTCGTTATCAAGCTTGCTGTAGTCGGCGCGTGCGGTCACCACATCTTCCATCGTATGGCCGGGTATGGCCGCGGGAATCATCGAGCGCACCAGCAGGCGGGCCATCGAGGCGTTGCCGTCTGGAAAATGAAAGATGTAGGGCTCTTCTTTTCCCGGAGGCTCAGCGCTGAGATTCATTCCCTGAAAACCAGCGTACGCGTAGCCTTCGTAATCGTCGGGCTCCTCGTAGCAGGCTAGGGCTGGAACCGCATCAATGCCCGTGCAGAACAGATCATTCGTATAGCTCTGGAAGAACTTCAGCGCGTCCGGATGAACTTTGCAAATCTGCGTCAGAAAGTCGGCGTAGCTGATCTTCGACAGCTTCTCGCGCTTTTGCACTACCGTGAGGCCGGGCAAGTAATCGACCTTCTCGGTGTAGACGCGGGCGATGTCCCGGCGCACTTCGTCGCTCAAAGGACATTTCGCCAAGAATTCGGACCATGAAGTCGAACCCAACCCCGGCACGAGACGGTCCTCGCCGAATGTTTCTTTATCAAAGAACGCCGCCGTACCCAACTTCATCGAGGGATAAAGCTTTTGGTCGTAGTCCTTGTAAAAGCGGTCCGTCTCGATCCCGATATCAACCAGCAGCGCGTGTGCTTGTGGGCTGTATTTTCCGGGACTCTCAATCGATTGCGTTCCGCCGTAGCCGAGCAGCATGCGATTGCCGGAGTGGAACTCATTCCGCTTGGCATGGCCGCCGAAGTCGTCGTGATTGTCGAGCACAAGTATGCGGGCGGCTTTACCGAAGCGTTTGCGGTAAAAATAGGCTGCGGAGAGTCCGCTGATGCCTCCTCCGACTACCACCAGGTCATACGCTTCACCCGTCGGCTTTGGGGCGCCGTCTTCATCCGCCGATCCTCCATCGCGCATGCGGTGGGCGTAGGTGAAGGATCCGTCATGGTTCCCCCTCATTCCCTGTTTCGCCGGCGGGTAGTAATCGGAAGCCTTTTCGGGAGCGTAGGGTGCGTCGTCGGCGTAGCTTAAGAGAGCGTCTCCTGCGAGTACGCCGCCAACCCCAACCGCAACTCCATTTAAAAAGTCGCGCCGCGAAATCTTGCGGTGCATTCCGAGATCCTGGTCCCGCTTGTCCGTGGTCATGAGGCCCTCAGAAACCAATGGAAATTAGGCAGTGGATTTCGGGTGGAATTATAGTCTCGGCCGCGTGCCGCATTGGACACAGTCGATGCTTCAGTCCAGATCGAAATCCCGGATTGGCTTGCCTGTGTCCGGCGTCTCTTTCGCCTTCTTCAGCGCTTCCTGGAACTTCTTCTCGAGCAGTTCCGAGGCATTCTTCTGGTTCTCGACCGACTGTCGGAAGATGGAATCCCGGCGGCTATCCTGTTCTTTCATCGCCCGCGCGGCTTCCTCGATATCATTGAAGGTCTTCGGCTTAACAGCCGGCGTGTGCGCGATGACAGCTTTGGCACCGGGGTCAACTTTTAGAACAGCGTTGCAGCAAGGACAAGTTACTTCGAACGCAGGAGCATTCTTTGCCATTTGGGCAGAATGATACTCCAATCGCCAGATTCAATGGAGCGGCACACGCAGGGGCAAGATATGAAAAATTCCCAGCATTTCGAAACCGAGCAGCAGAACGGAGACGACCACGGTGGCGACCGCCATCAGTTCGCCAGGACTCATCCGGCTGCGGTTTGGCTCGAACCGCCGGGTAACCAGACTCAAAATGTTGAGTGTGGCAAATCCGAAGACGAGCGCCCACAAGATATTAAATGCATCGCCGCTCCGCTTGCCGAATTGAATCGACAAGAGGAATACGGACAAAGGAATCGACACCACCTGAAAGTACGGCACGCCCATAACTTGAATGAACCCGATCACGCTGATGAACTCCGCAGGGGAATCGGTCAAAGAATGACCGTCACCCGCAGAAAGATCAGCATATTACACTGTTTTATGCGCCGTTAGGATGCCTGCACTTTCAATTGCCAGAGCAGGACCTCCAGAGCCTATGGACTTCAGTAAAATGGGTGGAGACGATCGATTCCTGCCCGAGCGCCGCGCCTTTGTGTGAGAACCCATGAAGCCTATTCAGTTCGTCTTCTTCGACGTTGGCAATACTCTTGTGTTCGCGAACCGCAAGCGGATGCTCGCCCCTTTGCACGCCCGCGGCATCCGGCCTCCCGAGGAGCACCTTCAGGCCATTGAACGCCGCACCAAGAACGAATTCGATGAGATGGTTGAGCATGGCGGCAATGCCGATCTCGGGTTCTGGAGCATCTTCTATCAACGACTGCTCGATGAATTTGGCGTCCAGGACGCCGCCCTTCACAGCGAACTTGTCGCGAACACACGCTTGTCGGCCAATTGGGATCAGGTTCGCACAGGCACGCGCGAAGCCTTGACCAAGATCGGCGAGCGCTATCCGGTCGCGGTAATCTCCAACGCAGATGGAAAGATTGCCGACTTGCTTCATCGCTGCGGCCTAGGAGACTGCTTCCGGACCATCACCGATTCAGGCATCGTTGGGCACGAAAAACCGCACCCGGTCATCTTTGAGACTGCGTTGAAGAGCATTCATGCGAGACGGGAAAACAGCCTTTATGTGGGGGATGTCTACTCGGTTGACTACTGCGGGGCAATCGCGGCGGGAATGCAGGCGATATTGTTCGACGCAGGCGGCGCGTACCGGAAGAAAGGCCTGCCGCGCGTCGAGTCCCTGGAAGAATTGATGACGATCATTCTTTGAGACCGGCCCGGCTTCAAGATTAGAATCGACGAATCATGTTGGATACGATCCGTCTTCCGATTTTTCTAACGGCTGCCTTTCTTCTCGCCATCGCTCCCGGGCCGGGCATGCTCTACGTTCTGGCGCGCAGCTTGGCTGGAGGCCGCCGCGAGGGCGTCCTCTCCTCCCTTGGAACCTTTGTGGGAGGGATGGTACATGTGCTTGCTGCAGCGGCTGGCGTTTCTCTGATCCTGGCTCGCTCGGCAGTCGCTTTCGCAACCGTGAAATATGCAGGCGCGGGTTACCTCGTCTTCCTGGGCGTGCGCATGATTCTCGATGCGCGGAGCGACAGGAATGGCCTTCCAGCCGAGCCCTCGGCCACGCCACGTAACCCCTTCTGGCAAGGGGTCGCGACTGAGGTGTTGAATCCCAAAACCGCACTGTTCTTTCTCTCGTTCATTCCGCAGTTCGTGAACCGCGACCTCGGGCATGTTTTCTGGCAGTTCGTCATTCTCGGTTCCATCTCGGTCGGACTGAACACCACGGCCGACCTGCTGGTCACTCTGTTTGCAGGACCGCTAGGAGAGCGTATTCGTTCGTCGGCCAAATTCCGCCGTGGCCAGCGCAGCACCACAGGCGCCGTCATGATCGGCCTAGGCGCATACCTTGCGTTGAGCAAGTCGGAGTAGCGGGACGATGCGGTACTGCAGCGGATAGAACTACGGGGAGAAAAATCAGGACTGGCTGAGGTTCACGATCTGGTGATCGTGACAATCGGTGTGGATCAGGCCATACAGATCCTGCAGCAGGCTTAACCCGTGCTTGGCTAAGAAAGAAATCCCGCCCAACTGGCGCTCCTGCAGAATCTTGTCCGGAAATAACGACGCGCTTAGCTGATTTGCGTGACGCGCCAGGACTTCACTCTTCTGCAACAATGCGCGCGAAGCCTGCCCCTGCACTCGGGTGAGCTGATAGTTCATCTTGGATTCTGCATTGGAAAGGGCCTCGACCAGCGTAGGGTCCAGAGCCTGCAAGGCCTTCCGAATTGCCCCCATCGAAGCTTCAAGCGTTTGCGACGCGTGCGCAAAAGCCGATTCCAAGCCTTCGGGGAGAGTTCGGAGCGCCAGTGTCTCCTGCAGCTTCTCGGGCCCATGTAGCACATCCAACAGGCCGATTTTGTACTTCTCGAAGAGCCGCTCCTCTTTGGCTTCAACCAGAGTTGCCGAGAAACGAGGCACCACGGGCGTCACGTGCGCCAGCAGCGTTTCGTAAACCACGCCGACCTGCGCGAAGTAGGCGATCTCCGCCGACCCGCCGGTGTAGGCAAGAGTCGGAAGTAAATAGTCCTCGACGATTGGCCGCAACAAGACATTGGGACTGAAATCCGCGGGCGAGGTCTCAATCTGTTGCAGCAGTTCCCGCTTCCCGATCTTCTCCTCGCCGATAAGAAACTCTGGGGTCCCATTGCCATTGGTACGCCGATGAATCGCAACACGGGCGCCGTTTCGAATCGTGAAAAGCAAGGTCGACGAAGCTGTCACCTTGACCTGCTGGTGATACCCCGCCGCTTCCAGAGCCTTACCCCGTTCCAGTAGAGCGTTATCCAGTTCCTCGGCGCGCTCGATGGCGGCAGCATACATGGGCTTTGCGAGTTCTTGAAGATCGGGCTGGCAGGGATCGAGCAATACCACGCCCCAAGGAGCAAAGAGCTTCGCGTAGAGCTTGGCGAACGCAGAACCGAGCGTCTCGCCGGGCCGATAGGAGTCGAGCAGAAACGCGCTGACTTCGGACTGGCCGAAGAGCTCCGCAGCCTCACGAACCAGGGGGTCAATGACATCGCCGAGCAGGATGGTTCCCACCGGGGACGCAGGAACGCCATGGCTTGGGGTTCCGAATTCGCGGCGCTGCCCATCGAGGCCCGCCAGCCAAACGTGGTTCACTTCTGCGAGATCGTGATCGTTCGTGGCCAACCAGAAGACCGGGACTGCCTCAACGCCCGCCTTGCTTGCCTGCTCGGCGAGTTTCACTGCGGTCAAGGCTTTGTAAAGCGCAAACATCGGACCGCCAAAGAGTCCAACCTGCTGCCCTGTGAGGACAGTCGCGGCACCTCCACGAAACTTTTCTATGTTTCCCAGCGCCGCGTCAGAAACTCCCCACATCCGGTTCTGCCGAAGCAAGGCGTCGGCCACACGGTTGCGACGGATCGGGTCATACCGTACGGAAGGATTTTCTTCTCCCACCCATTCCACGAATTGAGGTGATTTGGGGTAGAACGCGCGCACAGCGGGCGCGTGCGCCAGGTAATCCAGAAAAAGCCGGCTGGTGTGCGGGATCTGCGCAAAAGGCAGACAATGAGCCTTCACCGGCGGTTCCCCCGACATGCCACACTTGTTCGGTTCAATTTGGACACCCAAGTCAGGATTTTGACTGCTCGCCCTAAACCGCCGCTCGCTCGTAGTTCAGATGTTAGACGCGCCTGCAGGATGCAAAGTTAGTAGCCAATTGTAAAGGATGGCGATTTTGCTGCGATGGTCGTGTAAACAAAAGCTCGCGCCCGGTGGAGAAGTGCAAGCCTCGCTTGAGGCTCCTGGTACCCTCGTAGTTTGACTTCCCGGTTCTACACCCTGACAATAAAGGCAGATCTTTCGCATTTGGCCATCCCCTCAGTGGGGGCGTCACGGCTTCGACGGAGATGCTTGCGGCCAAGAGGCATGCCGGGGTGCACCCACCCGCAATCGAGTGCAAAACGATAAGTGCCAATCAACAGATGGCCTACGCTGCTTAATTAATTAAGTAGCCGCTCTCCACCGCTTCGCCTGCGGGCGGTGAGCGAGCGTCACACTGCAGGCTGGTTGTCTTTGCTAAGCCAGGGCGGAGACGACGAGACCAACGGGCTAGTGGCTTCCGTTTCTTGTCCGTTCTGAGCGGCAGCCGCGAACGTCCTGGGGTAATGCCCAGGGCATGAACGCGAATAAGCATGTAGTCTCTTGACCAGTAACATTTTCGGACGCGGGTTCGACTCCCGCCGCCTCCACCAATTTCTCTTTGATCGTCAGTATTGCATTCAGATTTGAAACCGCCGCTATGCAAGGAGAAATCCCACTGCATCCGTGAGCAGGTGGGCGATCATATTTGCAGCTAGATCGCGCCGCCACAAGTAAAGCGCTGTAAGTACGACCCCTCCGAAGCCTGCGATCATAAGGTGAGCCCAGCCCCAATAGCCCAGGTGTAAGGCAGTGAAGAGCACACATGAGATCGCCGCAGCGCCCAATCGGTGCCCTCGGGTGATCTCGGTCAACCGTTCAATCATGAAGCCCCGGAAGAACATCTCTTCGAAGACAGCGGCGCGTACGATGAGGAAGACCCGAAACCAAAACGGCAGTGCCTTCACAGCCACTGTTCCAGCTTCGTTAGAGGAGAGTCCGAGCGATGGGAAGATGACCAGGTAGATGAAAGCCATGCCAGCAACCATGAGACAAGCGCCGAAAGACCCAATGACAAGGCTTTTCCATGTTGGACGTCTCAGGCCGATGGAGGAGACGGGGCGCCTCTCCGCGATGACAACGTAGGTAACTAGTCCGAGTGCGAGCGCCCAATATACGAGTTCTCGGCCTACCTCCGCAGACAGGCTGTTCCCCCGAATCAACCAGCCAGTAAGTGGCAGGCAATATACCACCATGATTACGACTGCGCCGAAGGATCTCCTCCGAGACGGCCGTGCGGGCGGGGTGCCGTTAACCGTGATCGGCGTTTGAGGCTCAAGCGTTTCGGGCATTTTTATCGCTCCTCGCTTCGGCTCGGCTCGGAAATCTTGACTGTAACGAACGTATCATGTAACACTCGTGTCATGTCAAGCCGGAAGGAGCAACTCCGAGACGCCGCGCTCCAATATCTGGTCGAACACGGCGTAGCGAACATATCCTTGCGTCCGCTGGCGGCGGAGCTAGGAACCAGCCCGCGCATTTTGATGTTTCACTTCAGATCGAAGGAGGGCTTGCTTCAGGACGTTTTTGAGGAACTGCATACTCGCCTGCAGGCTTCTCTAAGCGCGAGGGTCTCCTCGAATTTCGATCCCTCCCGCATTCCTCCTTTGCGACTATTCTGGCAATGGGCTGCCAGTAAGGAGAATTTCCCTTATCTGCGGTTGCTTTACGAAATCCAGATTGTCGCGATTCAGAATCCGCGAGAGTATGGACGTTATCTGCAAAAAGCATCCGGCAACTGGCAGGCGATAGCTCTTGACCTTATGTCGCCATCGCTGAAAAACAAAGCCATGGCTTCACTTTGTATTGCCGTCTTCGATGGGTTGATGCTTGAACTCATGAGCGGCGGCGACAAAGGGCATCTGTCGGAATCTTTAGATCTCTTCATTTCCATCGCTACCGCCGCCGCGCCTTCACCCAGATCGAACCGATCAAATCGCAAATGAGGACGGACGGGCCAACATCTCAGCAGCGTCGAGCGCCAACCCGGCCTCGCTTTGGCGATCACAGGGGAAGAGACGCACTGTGCCCGACTCGGACGGGCGCGATGAGATAGGCACGGGTAAACGAGCAAACCGGAAGCCAACCAGCGACGGCAAGCATTCGCTGCGAAATGGACTCACTGATGGCGAACATGTCGTTTCGCAAGCCCTGAGAATGTGTGGAATACTCGGCTCGTGACGGCCTTTTCACAATTCAGGATTCGAAGAGGATTTCCGCACAATGAACGCACAATGGAATCGGCAATCAGGCCATTCTTGCGCTTCTAGGCATACGAAGAATCAGTCGCTTACGTGCTGTCAAGTCGCTGAATCAACTGCCCCCGCCTCCACCGTTTCAACTTGATCGTCCATAAAATTCAGGCTTATAACATGATCCGATGCAAGCCAGAAACCTCGACCTTCCGCTCGCTCATCTGAAGCTGCTGGCCATCCGCTTTGTCGGCAGGAACAACGGCGCGCTTCTCATGTTCCGGTTCCTCATGTTGGTGTGCTTCTGCTCTTTGGTGGCTTCCAGCTCGGCGCAGGAAGTCCAGATATTCGTCGATCCAGGCAAACCGGGGCCCCGGATCAATCGCAACATCTTTGGGCAGTTCGCGGAGCATCTCGGCCACGGCATTTACGAGGGCATTTGGGTTGGTCCAAACTCGAAAATTCCGAACACCCGCGGCATACGCAACGATGTGGTTGCAGCGCTGAAGGCGTTGAAGGTACCCAATGTGCGCTGGCCCGGGGGCTGTTTCGCCGATGAGTATCACTGGCGTGATGGTGTGGGAGATAACCGCCCTGTCAGGCTCAACCCGAATTGGGGAGGCGTCACCGAGCCAAATGCATTCGGAGCACACGAATATTTCGATTTTCTCGATCAGATTGGCGCCGAGGCCTACGTCTCGGTGAATGTAGGATCAGGCACTCCCTATGAAGCCGCTCAGTGGCTCGAGTATCTGACCACTTCCCAGCCGACCACGCTGGCCAAGGAACGGGCTGCCAATGGTCACCCTGCTCCGTACAGAGTCGCTTACCTTGGCATCGGCAATGAAAGCTGGGGCTGCGGTGGCAGCATGACCTCCGACTATTACCTCAGTCTGCTCAAAATTTATAGCCGCTTCGTCAGAAACTTTAATCCTGACCAGCAGCAAGGCTCTCAAATGATGAAGATCGCTGTCGGCCCTGGCGGTAGCGAAGCCGAGTGGAGCGACTGGACTGAAACAATCATGAAAGCTTATCGCGACCGCCCTTGGAGCTGGGACATGAACGGCCTTTCCATGCACTCGTACACGGTTGTGCGCTGGCCTCCCTCTTTTTCATCGGTTGGTTTTGGCGAGCAGGAGTATGCGCAGATTCTCAAAACTACGCTGGAGATGGATGGGCTCATCACCAAGCACGCCGCGATCATGGACAAGTACGATCCCGACAAAAAGGTGGCTCTGGTGGTGGACGAGTGGGGCGCGTGGTATGCGCCGATGCCGGGTACGAATCCGGGTTTCCTCGAACAGCAGAACAGCCTTCGTGATGCGATCCTTGCCTCCCTGAACCTCAACATGTTCGCCCGGCACGCAGATCGGGTGCGTATGGCGAACATCGCGCAGATGGTCAACGTGCTGCAAGCGATGATCCTGACCCATAACGAAAGAATGGTCCTGACGCCTACCTATTACGTCTTCAAGATGTACTTACCGTTCCAAGACGCGACCTTCATACCTGTGACATTTTCCCCAGGAATCTACACTCAGGGAGAGATCACAATTCCGCGCGTGGATGCGATTGCAGCCAAGGATGCTTCAGGAAAGCTCTGGCTGGCGGTGACCAATATTGATCCGAAACGGGATATCGACATTGCGGCGACCCTGGCGGGGATCAACCCGAAAGCAGCCAGCGGCGCAACCCTGACCGCACCGCGCGTAGATAGCGTGAATACATTCGACGCTCCCGCAGCCGTGGTGCCCAATCCTATTTCTGCGGCGATCGACAACGGTAAAGTCAAAGTTCGCCTTCCACCCAGGTCAGTATCTGTCTTTTCGATCGAACAGTAAGATTTGAATCTCCAGCGCCGCCCGCGTGACCACTTTATGATGCTGCATCTCCGTTTCGCCTAGACGGCCGGGAACTGGCCCTTAGTCGGGGTGGGGCACTCAAGTACAATCTGCAAACCTGTGCGGACACCTGATGCCCGCGCATTCGGTGTCGCAACAAACTCATGACCAGGACGGAGACAGAATGGCAAGTGACGGAAAGGTGAAAGTCGGAATTGTCGGTTCTCAATTCGGTGCGGAACTTCACGTGTCCGCACTCAAGATGGCGTCTGAGGTGTCTGAAGTCGTAGCCGTTGCATCGCCCACTCCCGGCAATGCTGCGGCCTTCGCCAAGAAGTTCGGCATTCCCCGCGCCTTTACCGACTACCGAGAATTGCTGCGGGAAGGCGACATCGATTTAGTGACCATTGCTGCTCCGAATGCCGTTCATGCGCAAATTGCGATCGCTTGCGCCCAGAGCGGGAAACACATTCTTTGCGAAAAGCCTCTTGCGATGAGCATCGAGGAAGGCGAAGCAATGATTGACGCCGCACGTCGCCATGGCGTCCTGCTGTTCTACGGGGAGGAGCTTTTTTTTGCGCCTAAATACGTGAAGGCCAAGGAAATGGCGGACGCAGGAGCGTTGGGCAAAGTGCACCTCGTCAAACAAAGCGAAAAGCACTTTGGCCCGCACAGTTCCTGGTTCTGGGACGTGAACAAATCCGGCGGCGGTGCTTTCCTGGATCTGGGCTGCCATGGCATCGCGTTCTGCTACTGGTTTCTCGGACGTCCAGCGATCAAATCCATCTACTGCAGCATGGGAACGCATGTACACAGCGACAAGACGAAAGCGGAAGACGAATCCATCTGCATCCTGAATTTCGCGGATGGCGCTGTTGGGTTGATTGAGAGCAGTTGGGCGAAGCGTGGTGGCATGGACGATCGCATCGAGGTATACGGTGACTCCGGTGTCACCTACGGAAATCTGCTTATGGGCAACGCCCTCCCCACCTACAGCGAGAATGGCTACGGTTATGCGGTGGAAAAAGCCCCGAGCACGCAGGGTTGGAGCTATCCCGTTTTCGAGGAGTTGTGGAACTACGGCTTTCCCCAGGAGATGACCCATTTTGCCCGGTGCGTTCGCGGCAAGGAAACTCCGCAGTCCACGGGCGAGGATGGCTTAGTGGTTCTCGAAGCGGCGTTCGCCGGGTATGCCTCGGCTGCGCAGGGAAAGAAAGTTGACCTGCCGTTCCGAGCGCCTGCTGGCAAGAAGCCGATTGATCTCTGGTTGGAAAGCAGAAGGTGACGAACGTCATTGGTCGGGCAGGTGTTCGCTCCCGCGCAATTGCCAAAGGCCGATGACGCCCAGCACCATCAAGTTGGGAAATAAGAGCGGAGCCATCGACGGTGCTCCGTAGATGAAATTATCGAAGATGTGCGTCGATGGGCCGCGCAGGTTCGCGGCCGTGTGCAGAGCGAATCCCCACAGGCCAACCGCTGCCTCGAACACCAAGATTGTGGCCACCAGATCGATAAATCCCCTCGTAACCGTGGTGACAACCGGAATGAACAGAAACCCAACGGCTAGCGCACTCGCCGCCACCGGAACCCATTCCACGCGAAAGAAGAATCCGTTGGCTGCGTGATCTGCCAGGCTGAAAATGAAATTACCGAGAAATCCGCCGAGAGTGAATAGTAAGACCCAACGTGCCCACTCGATTGACTCAGGGTCGACCATGCGATTCATAATCAGCAAGAATCCAAGCCCCGCGTAGGCGAGGGGCGCTGCGAAGGGTGCCGAATAAGTGAGACTGCGCAGCGTTCGTTCATAAAAGAAGTGGCTTTCCAGGTGAAGAATTACGCCCGTAAGCCCCACCAGAATGGCCGACCAACCGATGACGAAGCCTAAGGACCGCCAGATTGCCCTCGCCCGATTCCTTAGCAATAACCCACAAAGCAGAATCAGAGGAGCCGTTGAAGAGAAGATCAGCGGAATAAACTCCGCGCGATTGCGGAAAGAATTCACGGAATGCGCCAGGTAGATGTCGAACGTCAAGAAACCAACGTTCAAGAGAACAAAGATTTCGATCCAAAGCTCTGGTTGGTCCCACCATCTTTCATTTGGCTCGGCCATGTTCTTTCCTCAACTCAGCGGCCATGGCCTTCAACTCCACGGTCTTCTGCAGCATGGGATAATTCCCATGCCACTGCACAAAGTCGGCGCCACCCATGAATGCGCCGTGTTTGCTGGTACGCCCGTCGTAGTGCCACAAGTCAAAATAAACAAAGTCGATTGGCTGCGAAAAAGGCGGCCCAGTCAGCACACCATCCTTGCGCAGGCCATTGACCAAGTCCTGGGCAGATTGCACCTTCTGATTCGTGCTCACCACCACTTGCTCGCCCTGGCTGTAGACTCGGTCGATGAGGGCCGGCGTGTGGCACTGCGAACAGACCTGCTTCATCTTGGCCTGAGCCACCGCATAATTCGGACGCTTTTCAGTAATCGCGTTAGCAAGGTAATAGGACAACCGCTCCGATGGCTCGTGCGTCACGCCGAGACCATTGATCCCGCTCATGTGACAAGTGGCACAAGTCGGAATAAACATGTCACGGGTAGTTAAGGACTTCGGGGGCGCGTCGAGATTCAGCAACCGTTCCTGCGCCTGAAACATGACACCGTGCTTGGACTCTTCGTAGATTTCGATCTGCGAGTGGTCGGGGCCCATATGGCATTGCGCACAGGTACTGGGCAGGCGCGCGATCCGAACTGAACTGGTATGCCGCGTGTGACAGGCAGTGCAATTTCCCACGGTTCCGTCGGCATTGGGTCTGCCAATGCTGTGACACTGCTCGCAGCCGCTCGTCATCGCGGACCCGCCTTCCAATTGGACAAACGGATGCGGAGGCCGGCGCGTACCTCCGGGCTGATAGGTCTCCGAAAAATTGACCTGCTCTGCAGTCAGGCCTTTTTCCCCGTAAATCGCCGCCCACGCGGGTGCGGCATGCCGGCTGCGTGCAAATTGCTGGTAAACACCCTCGTGACAACTCCGGCAATTCCCTGGGGTGATCTTGCTTGTGATGCTGAAGCCATGATGATCTTTCCTCTCCTGGCCCGCAGCAGCCTGATGGCACTCGAGGCAGTTGACGCCTTTCCGCGCGTGCAAGCTCATCTCGTACTCGTGCACAACGGAATACTGCGTGCGGGCATGGCACTCCGCGCATTTTCCGGTTGCACGGACGAGATCCGCGGTTGGTTGTTCGGTTTCAACCCTCGGCCGGGCACGATTGAGGAGAAAAGCTGCTAGCACCAACGCAAACGCAATGGTGACCGCGATGAAGACCGACCGGAATGACATGAATCCCTTCCTCGCAGACGGCGTCCAACTTTTGAACGCCCGCCATTTTAGCTCGCCGATGCGACAGACGGCGTGACTTTAATCCGCGTGAAGGATTCGGCTACCGGGTGTGCTTAAGAAGGGCCAAGAGGATCATTGCGCCAAGGCGAGCGACGACAAGCAGGGTGGCTAACAGAATCGCGATGCGCAGCAAGAACTTCTCGAAGCGGCTCAGTTCATAGCGTAAGGCCGCCATCGTCATGACCTCTTTCCCCCTTGTAAACCGCGGTGGAGGATCTTGCGGTGAGGCGGATCACCCAGATTTGTGACCGGCTCGGGGCGGCGTCGTTGTAGCATGGCCGCTCCAGGCTCAAGACTTGGGAGGGCGCTCGGAATGCATACGTTGAAGGTGATCGGAGCGGGCATTCTGCTGCTTGGCTTCTTTCTTTTGGCTGGACGTTTTCTTAGTCGAAACCAGCCCGACTCCTTAGCAACTTCGGCCAAGATATTCATTCCCGTATGGTTCCTGGCAGCTGCAGTCAACATGTGGTTGGGCGTGGCGCGAGCCGGCTACAGCGTCCGAGGCGAGTTGCCATTCCTGGTGGTGAACTTCGCGGTCCCGGCCGCTATCGCGATGATCGTCTCTTGGCGTTCATGAAAGGTAAGGCTCACCTGACTTCGAATGGCGCGTGCGATTCCCGTGGCGAGGTCACGCCATTCCGTGCAGGCCCAGAGCCGTCGCCATTCCACCGACAGCCATCATGCGGCAGAGCCAATGCTGGGGTGGGTCAAGCGCGAGCAAGGAGCAGGCTCCGGCGACGATGATCATGGTGAGGTCTTCCAACGTGAGACGATGCGGCATCCAGGACGCCGTGCCGATCGCCGCCACAAACGCGATCAGGAACAAGTAGGCAATCGCAGTTTTTCGGGTGCGTCCTTCCAGTAACTGACTTGCCAAAATTCCGAGGGGGAACAACAACAGGTGGCCCTCGCGGGCCAGTCCTGCAATCGACCATAGATTCGTGCTTTCGGACGAAGACGGCTGTGTGGTTCCCCAGATCAATCGCACCAACCCGCCCGCCCAGAGGCTATCCAAGACTTCAAGCAGGCCCGCACACAGCAACACAGGTGTGAGGATCAGAAGCGTAGAGCGCCACCAGCCGCCGACATGACGGCGCTCGTCGAGAAAAACCGCCAGACTCAAACAGGCACACGCGGCCACCACCGCGGGCTTGGCCAACACTCCGATGGATAGCACGAGCGCCGCCGTCGCTAATGGCTGCAACCCCGGTTCGCGCTCGTGCATGGCGTAAATCCACACCATGGCATAGACGAACAGGCCGCAACCGAGGGCGCTGATCCACGCGCGCAGATCGCCCACCTGGCGTAGCCATCGACCAGCCAGAAGCAGCAGGAGGGTTGAGGCTGCCGCCATGCCCCACAATCGTCGCATTCCCGCCGAGTCCAGGTGTGCCCACCACAGCGCGCTGACGCCGACCGCGCCCAGCGACACCATCCATGACTGGGACCACAGCGCCATCGCAGGGTAGTGTGCAACTGCGATCGCCAGGTACACGAACAAGCCGGCGATGAGCAGTCGCTCAAGTGCTGCGCCTGGGCTACTGCTTGTGCGCCGCGGCTTTGGCGATTTCAGCATGCGTGAACCGGCTGATGCCATGGGTGGTCTTCTCCCAATAAAACGGATTCTTTACCAATTGCCAAAGCGCCTTGTAGGCGGCTACCGACTGCAGAAACCAGTACCCGGGAACCGTCAGCGCGTACGGCAAAAGAGCGTGGTGCTTGCGCTTGGCTACGGCCAACATCGACAAGTAGATCAAACAACTATTGCCGACCAGCAGGTTTGCCATGCTGAAGACCAAAACCCCGGCCGGGAAAAATTGCTCGAACGCCCCGGTTCGCGTCACCAGCCACCAGGCAAAAGGAATGACGAGGAATGGATAGACGACTCCGGAGATGATGGTTCCTCCAATAAAAAGCTGAAATGAGAGAAAACCAGGCCAGCCCACGCTGCGCAGGAACTGGACCGGGTGCCGCATATTCACCAGCCAGGTCTGCATATAGCCTTTAATCCACCGAGAGCGCTGCCGAATCCAATTGCCCAGATGCGAGTTCGCTTCTTCGTAGGTAACCGAGTTCACCACGCCCACTCGAAATCCCTTCGCGGCAAAGCGCATTCCCAGGTCGGCATCTTCTGTCACGTTGAAGGGATCCCAGGCCCCGGCCTTGCGAAGCTTCTCGAGATCGAAGTGATTTGAAGTGCCTCCCAGCGGAATTGGGACACGCAGGCGATCAAGCGCCGGCAGGAACATGTCAAACCAAAGCGAATATTCCAGCGTGAACATTCGCGTCAACCAGTTTTCTTCGGCGTTGAAGTAGTTCAATCGGGCCTGTATGCACGCGGTCCGGCTGCCGAGTTTGCGAAACGCAGCTACCACCTTTTTCAACTGATCGGCTTCCGGTTTGTCTTCGGCGTCATAGATGGTGACGTATTGCCCGCGGCATAGACGCAATGCGTAGTTGCAGGCCTTCGGCTTCGTCTTCGGCTCCGAGCGCGGCACACGTACGATCTCAAACGTGGCATCCAGGGCTAGAGCTTTCGCGGCTTCGATCGTCTCGTTATCGCCATCCTCGAGAACCAGCTTGATGTCGAGCTTCGACTTGGGATAATCCATCCGTTTGAGCGCAGCCGCCAGAATCGGCAGCACATCCGGCTCCTTGTACATCGGCACCAGGATCGAGTAGAGGGGCAAGTCACGATCTTGCAGCGCGGCTACATCGTCCGGACCAATCGATAAGCCAACATGGTCAGAGCAACTCATCCAGCAAAGGATGGTCCGAAACACAAACGAGACGAAAAGGAAGATGTTGATCAACGCGTTGAGCAGGATCGACGTTTTCACCGGCATCAGGAAGCTACCGGCAACCAGGACGAGCGCGAGCCCGAGAAGACTCCGCTTCTGCGCCGAGGTCATCACGGTGCGCGCTGAGCGCTCGGGATCGAATGTCGAGAGGTGATTGACGGCATCGCGTGTGAAAGCCGAGCCAGCCACCCTTTGCAGCTCCCAGATCACATCGAACTTCGAGGTCACGACAAATCGAACATCTGGCCGTTGGCCCCAGTCCGCCATCAGCTTGGCCGACGTTGGATCGGCCGTCGCGATCCACAGCACTCCGCCTTCGCGACGCCATGGCAGGTATAAGTGCTTCGCGTAGTCGGCGTATCGACCCGGCTGAAACAGAGTTGCGTCCGCTGGGTTATCCACCAGATTCACAAATGAAAGGTGAAAATGCTCCGCCAGCGTGCGGTAAAAGTCCAGGGGCCTCACCCAACCCGAGGCGAGCAGAATATCCCCCAGCCGAGAGCCCCAGCGGAACTGGCGCGCCAGAGCTTCATCGAGTTGACGGGCTGTAATCAGTTTCGCCCGAAGTAACAACTGTCCGAGTTGAACGCGGTCCGCACCGGGGAGCGTGCCGCGCCCCGCCCATGCGCGAAACGATGTCTCCCCAACACCGGAGCCTTCTGGCTCCAGCGTCGAGCGTTCACGAGCCCGACTCGCGCCTGTGGCTTCGACACTCATCTTGATGTCAGGAACACTCCGTCTAGAAACTCTGCCAAAGTCCCACAATGTACGTTCCGCCGCGCCCCGTGTTGCGTCCCATCAAGGTGTGCCCCCAACCCGCCTGAATCCTCGCCTTATGCACGATGCCGATCAGAAGAGACCCCTGGGCTTTATACAGATCAAAGTCAGATTGAGCGTTCGGATTGGTGATTTGCGCGACCGGCTCTCCATTCCGCAAACCCTTGATCGAAAAGAATTGCCCCAGTATCGTGATGCGCCGAGTCAGCCCGAGTCCACCGGTCAGATCCCCCCGGAGTTGATCGGCGGGCGCCCCCGTTCGGCCTCGATAAGCCGCTTCTCCGTCCCAGAACAGCCGACGCTCTCCCCACGCGCTTCCACGTCCGAGCAAGAGTCGGCCTTCAAGGTCCTCTTGATGATTCCCGGGGGCCGGGCTATCCATCGGCCCGTACAGCGGAGCAGTCACCGTAAACTGTCCCGAGAAAGCCCATTTTGAAGCTTTGGGGCTAAGGCGCCGGCGCAGCCCGATCTCGACATCTCCGGGCTTTCCGTTCTGCAGGTTGTTGTACTGATCCGTATAGCGGAGATAAGAGATCGGAATATTCGCAACCAGTGTGAATTGTTTCGGCAGACCGATCTCTATGTAATCCCCTACCTGAATCTGCTTAAAGCGGCCGTTATACCCAAAGGGGGACCGGGTTCCATTTGCTCCGTACTCGTCCCAGGCGTTGAACATCGAGGTCGTCATGATCAGTTGGCCGTGTGCCGGAGGATTCTCCCAAGCGCCCGCCCTCGCAGCCCGTTCACTCGAGAGGCCGATCAGGACCAGGCAAACAGCCCGCAGCAGCCATGTCCCGGCGCGGCACTCCGATGTTCGAAAACTCATCACCGTAACCTCATCGGCATCCGGTCCTGCTAACTTCAATTCCCTTCGTATTCTTCGGATGGTATGGTGAGGGCCCGGCACGCTTTATGGACTGGATCGCACTCTTCCTGACCCTGCGATTGGCGCTGATGGTCTGCCTGCTCTTGTTGGCGATCGGTTTGCCCGTCAGCTATTGGCTTGCCTTTTCGCGCTGGCGCGCGAAGTTTCTAGTCGAGGCCGTGGTAACCCTGCCGCTGGTTCTGCCGCCCACTGTGCTGGGTTTCTACATTCTGGTTGCGATGGGCCCACGCAGTCCGCTTGGTCGCGTGTGGATTTCGATCTTTGGGCAGCCGCTTCCCTTCACGTTTTCAGGACTGGTTGCAGCTTCGGTGCTGTACAGCCTTCCGTTCATGGTGCAGCCCGTAGCCTCTGCGTTTTCCGCGGTCGATCCGCGCTTGCTCGCGGCCTCGTCCACGCTCGGAGTTACACGATGGGGAACGTTCCGTCGTGTCATACTTCCGCTTTCTGCTTCCGGCATCCTTACTGGTCTCGTCCTAACCTTTGCTCACACGCTGGGCGAATTCGGCGTGGTCCTCATGGTCGGCGGCAACATTCCCGGCGTCACGCGCACTCTGTCCGTTTCGATCTATGACCGTGTTCAAGCTCTCGACTACAACTCAGCGGCGGCTACATCTCTTTTTTTGCTTGTGCTTTCCTTCGTGATTCTCGCCTTCGTTTATGGCCTCAACCGCAACGCGCGCGCAATTTGGCCGGGCGCACGTTAAGCGTTCTCTTTCTGCACTCACCCACCGCCATCTGCTAATCTCTTGCGCAAGCCACTCGGCGAGATCCTTTTCTAGACTCTTAGCGGAGAAAAACTTTGTGAGATACCGAACCCTCGGTCGTACCGGCTTCAAAGTGAGTGAAATTGCTCCCGGCTTGTGGGGGATGAGCGGATGGAGTGGCTCGAACGATCAGGAATCTCTCGCCTCGCTGCAGCTTGCCGTGGACCGTGGCTGTAATTTCTTCGATACCGCCTGGGCCTACGGCGAAGGCAAGAGCGACATGCTGCTTGGCGAGATTATTATGCGCAATAAGGGCAAGCGCCTGTATGCCGCCTCCAAGATCCCGCCGAAGAACGATCAGTGGCCGGCTCTTCCCGCTTACAAGTATCAAGAAGTCTTCCCCACCGATCACGTTTTCACGTACGCGAAGAAGATTCGCGAGAAGCTCCGGACCGATACCATCGATGTGTTGCAATTCCACGTTTGGGACGACAGCTGGGCTTCGGAACCGGAATTTCGCGAATGCGTGCAGAATCTGAAGCGCCAGGGCCTGATTCGCTACTTTGGGCTGAGCCTCAATCGCTGGGAACCGGCAAACGGCCTTCTCGCCATTCGCACGGGCCTGGTGGATGTAGTCCAGGTGATCTATAACATCTTCGACCAATCCCCTGAAGACGAGCTTTTCCCTCTTTGCAAGCAGATGAATATCGGTGTCATTGCGCGCGTGCCCTTCGATGAAGGAAGCCTCGGCGGCAAGATGACGCGCGAAACCACCTTCCCCGCCGACGATTGGCGCGCAAAATACTTCGGCCCGGAGAACCTTTCCGCGACGATGGACCGGGTGGATGCTCTGCGCAAAGATCTAGGTAATTCCGCCAGCCTGCCCGAAGCGGCGTTGCGCTTCATCCTTTCGAACCCGGTAGTCAGTACGACGATCCCGGGAATGCGGAAGGCTGAGCACGTGGAGCAGAATGCCGCCGCCAGCAATGCCGGGCCCCTCGACGCGGGCTTGTTAGAAAAATTGCGCGCCCACCGTTGGGACCGAAAGCCCGCTTCCTGGTCCGACTGAACAACAGATTCCCGGCCTTAACGCACGAAAACCCAGGTAGCGTCGTTTGCCTTGATCGTGCTTCTCCGGCGAGTTCCCGTACTGGGATTGAAGACTACGACCACGCCGCTTTCAACGATCACCAGTTCTTTCTCATTAAGCCATCCCGCGGCGGACGCATGTGGTACGTATGCGATCGGCTTCGCGCCTTCGGTTGCGGATACGACTTGCACCGCCGGCAACTCGGCCAGCGACTTTCTGATGTGCTCAGACTCCTGTGGGTTGGCCTGGCCTTCCTCCGACAACTGAATTGCGCCGCCCGGCTTTCCAGTTGCCTGAATCGTCATCGCAACCGCAGTCAAGTCGGGCGCAATCCACGCGTTGACGGTAAAAAAGCTGACATCGTAATCCGGATTCTTGTACCGAGCCCGTTCGTCAAAGATCACCGAGCGCTTCCCGGAGCGGAACCATAACGTCTGATCGTTCGATTGATTTTCCCAACCACAGCAACCGATGTCGGGAATCGTGCTCACTACCGCCCCGCCGTGATCTCTCGCATCCAGTATTTTCTGCAGTGGCTCGGTCAAGGGCGCGGAGGACCAACTTCCGGTGCTGCCTTCATACTCGAAGGTTTGCTCATACTTCGGTTCGGTTTGGCCTTGAATCATCTGCGTGAGAAAAAAGTATCCTGCAACGCCCCCCTCGGGAGCCCAGACTCGCGCCTCCGTGCAGGTCTCCTGGCATGCCCCGGTCGTACAGCGGCAGCTCGGCACCTCAAAAGACGCAAGTTCCTCACGCTGCCTCCCCGTCCAATCCGTACGCCAAGCGAGAAACGTGGCCGTCTGTTCCAGTTCCACGTTGTCTCGCTGCAGCCGTGAAAACTGGTTCGTAAACCAGTAGAGATGCGAGCCGCTCGCCGACAGGTAGGGGGTCGGCAAGGATTCGGTGACCTTCTGGTTGGATCCGAGATTCGCGACCGCGCGGAGGTAGCCGCGGCCAAGACTGCTGGCCTTCTCCCCATTCCAAAGCCAGACTTTGTCCGCCATGCCTTTGGATGCGTCAATCGTTGGATCGTCTGCGCCGAGGGCAAAAAGCATCTGTCCTTCGGAGTTGACCTGAAGCGCAGTCGGCGATTCGAATGCCTTGGCCGGAACACTTACGCTTCCCTTCGCGGCAAAGGTTCCCGGGTCATACTCCACAATCGTGTCCGGAGCTTTCAGCACCCACAGCCTTTTGCTCTGTCCAAAAGCCGATGTCGCCAGGAATGCAATGCTGGCAACCGTAAATAATCTGCAACCATTCACTCGTTCTTTCCTCGATGGAATTGGAGCATTGTAATCGGCGGAAGGGAAAATCAGGCACACATGCTGCGAGTGGAATGAGATTGACCAGATGACAAGCTCGATCAAGACCAGCTTGGCTGAGTTTTCAAATGCTCACCCCCGAACCGTTCAATTTCTGGCTGCTCAACTCGCCTCTGTGCGCCGCTGCTCCGCTCTTTTACAATACTCGTACATCTTCAGAAGGACACTCATGACGACTATCCGTCCCGTGCCTGTGGCGATGTCTGCCGAGCTGCCTGCGGTACCCCTCACGATTGAGGGCTATTCCACTCTCCACCAGATGATGCGCATTCGCTGGTCGGCATGGCGTTCGCTTTCGCTCGAGGACCGGCGTGCGATTGCTCACGAAGCCTCAGCCCTGCTTGGCGGGCTCGAACGCCATTCCCCTGGAGGGTCTGCCCTTTTCTCCCTGCTCGGTCACAAAGCGGATCTGCTCTTTTTGCATTTCCGGAATTCGTTCGCAGAGCTCAACCAGGTCGAATTGCAGATTGCCCAGCTTCGCCTGAACGATTTCCTCGAGCCTACGACTTCCTATCTCTCGGTGATCGAGCTCGGCCTCTACGAGTCGACCACCAAGATCTATAAAGCTCTCGCTGACCGCGGCATTGAGCCCCACTCCGATCAATGGAAACGCGAAATCAACGACACGCTGGAGCGTCAGCGGGAAGCGATGCGCCCGCGCTTGTTTCCGGAGATCCCGTCCAGCCGCTACGTCTGCTTCTATCCGATGGATCGTCGCCGTGGCGAACAAACGAATTGGTACACGCTACCCATCGAGGAGCGAGCGCGCCAGATGAACGAGCACGGGCTGGTAGGACGCCGTTACGCCGGCGAGGTCAAGCAGATTATCACCGGCTCCATCGGCTTCGATGACTGGGAGTGGGGCGTCGATCTGTTCGCCGACGATCCTCTGATCTTCAAGAAATTGATTTACGAGATGCGCTTCGACCAGGTCAGCGCGGTGTACGCTCTCTTTGGCCAGTTTTACGTCGGCCTGCGCTGTCCGGCCGAATCTCTGGGCGCGTTGCTCAGCGGAGAACTGCCGCCATCAACATCGGCCTGAGCCCTCGTTACGCATCGTTCCTCAGCCGGCTCCGGGACGTCGTTGCTGCTGGAAAAGGTTACGCACCCGCATGTTTTGGAGGTCCTTATGGCAACATTTGGTTTAATTGAATACGAAGATGCAAGCCCCGAAGTGAAAGCCGTCTATGACGATATTATGGCTACACGGAAGACGGACTGGATCAACAACTTTTGGAAAGCCATCGCTCACGACCCAGCTACGCTGAAGCGCACCTGGGAAGACATCAAGCAGGTAATGGGTCCCGGGGCCCTCGATCCCCTGACCAAGGAATTGATTTATGTCGCCGTGAGCGCCACGAATCAGTGCCCGTATTGTATTGCTTCGCACACAGCGAGTGCGCGCAAGAAGGGGATGACCGATGCCATGTTCAAAGAACTGATGGCGATCGTGGGCATGGCGAATGAAACCAATAAAGTTGTCTCCGGCTACCAGGTGGAGATCGACGATCGGTTCAAGACCTCAAAGTGACGTGTTCCACTCGCGGAAACTGCGGTTGTTCACTTTGGGTCGGTTGTAAATGTCCGAGTCTTTCCAGGACATCTTGGGTTAAAACAGGATGCATCTCATTAGACTTGCGTCCTCAAGCATCTGTAGCCCTATCGGGTCGGGTTGAAAATCAACTCAGGAGTTAACGCTAAGCAAATGAATTGGAAACCCCTAGGATCACGTCTCGCCGCGAGCTGGCTCGTAGCGGGCCTTGCCATCGGTATTACCAGTTGCGGCAACAGCGGCACCCGCATCCGTTTCCTGGTCGCCGACCAGACCTACACGGGCAACGTCGATATCCTGATTGACGACCGCGTAGTCAACACCAACATCGCCTATGGCACCGGCACGTCCTACGAGGGCATTTCGTCGGGCACGCGCCTTCTGGAGGTTCGGCCCACCGGCAACACCAGCTCCGGGTCCGACTACATCAATGCCAACATCAGCGTCCAGGGCGGGGCAGACACGACGATGATTCTTGACTACTCCGGCGGCAGCGTAGCGACTCCGTTCACGGACGACAACACGCAGCCCAAGTCGGGTGTCGAAATTCGACCCATTCATGCCGCCAGCTTCTTCGGCCCACTTGATATTTATGTGATCCCCCAAAATTCCGGTATTGCCGGCGTCAGCCCGCAGTTTTCAAATGTCGCGTTCAACTCCACCCCGAAGCCGAATCCCTACCTCAGCCTCACCGACGGCAGTTATGAGGTCGTATTCACTTACGCCGGAACACAGGAGATCATCTTCGATACGGGGACAGCGATTCCTCCCCTCAACAACTTTCAAATCCGCACCGTGGTGGCCATCAACGCGGTGAATGGTTCTCCCGGCTACACGGTTCTGACGGACCGATAGGTCTGAAAAGACAGAGGCCCACGCACCAACATGCGTGGGCCTTTTTGTTTGCAACCTCTCGCCCTTTCCGAGCCAATTAGCAGG
>Ga0335069_10002555_pt1 | contig 27926 bp, 26 predicted proteins | sample Lox_Sample_11_FD_206714 | JGI IMG/M metagenome (GOLD analysis project Ga0335069, IMG submission 206714) | Soil microbial communities from Loxahatchee National Wildlife Refuge, Florida, United States - Lox_Sample_1.1 | ecosystem: Environmental > Terrestrial > Soil > Wetlands | place: USA...
CTACTCCTCCGCGGTGGGGGGGGTGGGGGGGGTGGGGGGGCCATGAAGCGCCTCGCCATCCTCGACCTCGACTACCACCACGGCAACGGCACCCAGGACATCTTCTACGCCCGACCGGACGTCCTCTTCCTCTCCCTGCACGCTGACCCCAACACGCAATACCCCTACTTCTGGGGCTACCCACAGGAGACCGGCGATGGCCCCGGCGCCGGCTTCAACATCAACCTCCCCCTCCCGCGCGGCACCTCCGAAACCGACTGGCTCCAAACCCTCGACACCGCCCTGCACAAAATCGCCGACTTCCATCCCGACGCCCTCCTCATCTCCGTCGGCGCCGACATCTCCGACTCCGACCCCGTCGGCGACTTCCGCCTCCCCCTCCCCGCCTTCTCCGAAATCGCCCGCCGCCTCCGCTCCCTCTACCTCCCCACCCTCTTCGTCCAGGAAGGCGGCTACAACGTCACCACCATCGGCCCATGCATCTCCACCCTCCTCCAAGCCTTCTCGACGGAATAACCGCTCGCCAAACGCTTGTGGCACCGAAGCGGCTTGCCTTTTCGCGGCTTCCCCCTCACTTCTTCTTCCGCACCCCAGCCCCCTTCACCGTCCCCACCGTCATCCCCTTCACCAGCGTCCGAATCTCCTCCTTCCGTCCCGTCGACAACGCTTTCTCCTTCGTCACCCGCGCCACCCGCGCGCAAAATAACTCATCATCCTGCGACATCGACTCTTCTTCCTTCCCTTCTTCCACCGAAAGTCCCTTCCGCGCGCATCCTCCCCCCACGCACACACCGTCGGGAGAGAGCAATTGATCAACGCGCACTTTCCGCGCGAGGCTTCCAATCACTTTGGAACTTCGGGGGATATGCTCAGCCTCGTTGCTGGCGATTCTATCGCCGGCACCAGCTCAGCCATACCCCATATTTAACGCCCAATTTCCTTCGCCAGTTCCCGCAAAATCGCCACCCCCTGCTCCAACTTCGCATCCGTCGTCGCATACGAAATCCGAAAGTGCGTGTCACGTCCCGAAAACACGTTCCCCGGTATCACCAGCACATTCCGATCAATCGCCTTCTGCACAAACTCCGTCGCCGTCATCCCCCCTCCATCCTTCCCATTCCCCGGAACCTTCGGAAATATGTAAAATGCCCCGTTCGGCTGATTGATCTCGAAATACTCCCGCAACCCCTCCACCACCCGATCCCGCTTCCGCCGATACGCCTCAATCGCCGGCCCCATATCCACCGCTGGAGCCTGCAACGCCGCATACTGCACCATGCTCGGCGCGCACACGAACGTGTACTGCTGCAGCTTCGTCATCTGCTCAATCACCCCCCTCGCCGCCCCGCTCCCCGCCGCATATCCCAGCCGCCACCCCGTCATCCCATACGTCTTCGAATACCCCTTCAACAAAATGCACTGCTCCGGCAGCAACCGCGCAATCGACCGGTGCGGCTCATAGCAGAACGCATCGTAAATCTCATCCGAAATCACGAGCAGATTATGCTTCTTCGCGATCGCCGCCGCCGCCTCCAGCTCCGCCTGCGACAACGTGATCCCCGTCGGATTGTTCGGCGAACACAAAATCAGCATCTTCGTCCGTGGCGTTATCGCAGCCTCCACGCGATCCGCATGAAAACGAAAATCCGGATACGAATCCACCGGCACCGCCACCGCCCCGCACAACGCCGGCAGTTGCTTGTACATCACAAAATACGGATCCAGAAACAGCACTTCATCCCCAGGATTCAGCGCCGCAAACATCGCCAGCATGATCCCCGCCGACGTCCCCGACAATATCAGCATCCCCGGATCGCTCCACCCCGTATCCGCCACCACCTTCTGCTTCAGCGGCCCCATCAACTCCGCAATCCCCTGTGTCGGCGTGTACCGATTCTTCCCCGCCCGTATCGCCTCCACCGCCGCATCCTTGAGCTGCTCCGGCACATCAAAATCCGGCTGCCCGATCGACAGATTGATCGGGTCCTTCAACTTCGCCGCCAGATCAAACACCTTCCGTATCCCGGAAGCATCAATTTCCAACGCCCGCTGCGCAACAAAATCCAAAGCCATTTCAGTTCATCCTCCAAATTGTGAGCCCCCCATTCTACCCGCACTCACACCCCAGCGGAACGCAGCACATGCTCAATCCGATGCCGCCACATGTGCTCACCCCGCGTCCGCCGGGCATACGCATCCGCAATCCGCCGCCGCTCCGATTCGTGCCCCAGATACCACCGCGCCCGCTCCGCACACTCCTCCAGCGTCTCGAACGGCACATACTCCCGCCCCGGCTCATAGTACGTATCCAAATACGGCGCCCGATGCGCCAGCATCAACGTCCCCGACAACCCCATGTCAAACACCCGGCTTTTGATCTGCCGCACCGTCCCGTCCGACGAATCCAACGGCGTAAAACTCACCCGCGACCGATTCCAAATCCCGTTAATCGCCTCAAACGAAATCGTCGTCTGAAGCTTGGGATCGCGCAGGTCCTCCGGCAATGAAGTGGGGGGGGGAAACCCCAACTCCTTCGCCCCCATCCCAAATGCCGCCAACCCCGCCGTCCGATTCAACTCCACCACCTGCTCTCGCCGCTTCCCGTACATCATCCCCGCAAACGAAAAATCCACATCCTTCACCGTCCCGCTCCCGTCCCAAAAACCCGTGCATGCCCACTGCGCATGCAGCAGATTCGCATGCCGCCCCCGCTCCCGCGCATACACCTCCGGACTGTTCGTCACCATCCACGTATACCACCCCACCCGCTTCGACGAATACTCCTCCCACCTCCACTCATCATCCGAATTCCACGCAATCACCGGCACATACCGCCGCGCCTCCCGCAACGTTTCCTCGTCAAACTCCTCCTTGTGCGTCGCCACAAACACCACGTCATACTTCCCCCCCTTGATCAGCGTCAAAAACACCCGCCGCATGTGCTCAACGCCCCCCGCCCCCGGTCCCACCCGCGCCGCCGTCGGATGATCGAAAAAATCCACCTGGTGCCCCATCGACTCCGGCACCCGAAACAAATAATAAAACTGCGGCTCAATCCCGCGCGTGTCGTTGTAATAATAAAAGAACGAAGTCGTCAGTATCCGCATAACCGTAGGTTATCCCCTGCGACCCCCAACGTATAGTCTAGTCCCTCCGCCCCCCATTCCCCGCTTCTATGATTTATCGCCAGCCCACAAAATGTCCGATAATTGAACAGCTCGCGTCGCGCGAATGCGCTATACCTCCGAAAGGAAACACCCTCCATGTGCGGAATCGCCGGAATTGTCGTTCAACACGCTCCGCACTTCCAGCCGCACCTCCAGCGTATGGTCCACGCACTCCAACACCGCGGCCCTGACGCCCACGCCTCCCTCACCTTCGACGACGCCCTCCTCGGACACGCACGCCTCTCCATCGTGGATCTCGCCGGCGGCAGCCAACCCATGCATTCCGCTCTCGACCCCAACGTCGCCGTCACCTTCAACGGCGAAATCTACGGCTATCAGCAACTCCGCAGTCAATTTCACGATTACCCCTTCCGCACCACCTCCGATACCGAAGTCCTCCTCGCCATGTACCACCGCCACCGTGAACCCATCGCCCAACGCGCCGCACACGACGGCCTCCCCGGAATGTTCGCCTTCGCCTTGTGGGATCAGAACACCCGCACCCTCTTCGCCGCACGCGACCGCTTCGGCGAAAAACCGTTCTATTTCGCAACCTTCGAACACGAAGGAACACGCGGCCTGCTCTTCGCCTCTGAGCTCAAGGCCCTCCTCGCCAGCGGCCTCATCCGCCCCCAACTCAATCCGGACGCACTCTCCCATTTCCTCCAATACCTCTACGTCCATCCCCATCAAACCATCTATCAGAACATTTCCACCCTCCCGCCCGGACATCGACTCCAATTCCACGACGGCGAATTGCTCATCGAGCGCTACTGGCAACTCCCCCCCACGCAGGACATCCACATCCACGCCGCCGTCGAGCAGTTTCGCCATCTCATGAAGCAAGCCGTGCAACGCCAACTCGTCGCCGATGTCCCCGTCGGCGCCTTCCTCTCCGGCGGCCTCGATTCCGCCACCGTCGTCGCGCTCGCCGCCGAACTCACCAAGAACGGTTCCGGCCTGCAAACCTTCGCCTTCCGCTTTGCCGCTGGCGGAACCAACGCTGCGTGGGGGGGCGAACCCGGCCTCGATGAAACGCCCTACGCCCACGCCGTCGCCCAAATGCACGGTACAACCCATCACGTCCTCGCCGATGATGACGCCCAACTCGGCCCTCTCCTCCAGGAAATGGCCGACATCTACGACGAACCCTTCGCAGATTCCTCCAATATCCCCACCTACATGATCTCCAGGCTCGCGCGACGACACATGAAGGTCGTCATCACCGGCGACGGCGGCGACGAATTGCTCGCCGGATACGACTGGTATCGCCCTCTCATCGACGGCCGCAACGTCCCCGAACGCCGGCTCAAGGCTGCACAATATTTCTCCGACGACACCCTCCGAAAATTCGGGCTTCACCCCTCCCGCATGCCCAAAGCCATCGACCGCCACTCCAACTCCGTCGACGACGCCATGCGCATGGACCTCCTCGACTACATGCCCGGAGACATCCTCGTCAAAATCGATCGCGCCTCCATGGCCCACGGCCTCGAACTCCGCGCGCCCTTCCTCGATGTCGATCTGGCCTCCTTCCTCATCTCCCTCCCCGCACGCCTCAAAGTCGACGACGCCGAAAGCAAAATCATCCTCCGCCGCGCCTTCTCCGACCTTTGGCCCGCCTCCGTAAAAAATCGCTCCAAACAAGGATTCGGCGCGCCGGTCGCCGGCTGGCTGCAGCGCCCCGATGTCGCCGCACTCGCCGCTCCCCGCCTGCACGATCCCCATCACCCCCTCTTCCAGCTCATCCCCTTCGACGCCTGCCGGATCGCTGTCGAACGCCGGAATTTTCAAGCCTGGGCCCTCCTCGTGCTCGCCCTCTGGTTGGAGCGCCATCCGATATGACCGCCGCCCCAACGCTCACAGTGTTGCTCCCCATCTGCAACAATGCCGCTACGGTCCAGCAAACCGTCGCGTCAATTCTCGCACAAACCTTCGCCGATTTTGAACTCCTCCTGATCGATGACGCCAGCACCGATGCCAGCCCCGATCTCGCCCGCGCCTTACACGACCAGCGCATCATCTTCGTGCGCAACCCCGAACGCCTCGAACTCACCCGCACGCTCAACAAAGGCCTCGCTCTCGCCCGCGCCCCCTTCATCGCCCGCATCGACGCCGATGATCTCTGCCTCCCGGAGCGATTCGAAAAGCTACTTGCTTTTCTCCAAACCCGCCCCGAAATCGCCGTCGTCGGCTCATTCGTTCAATAATTTTCCGACGACGCCGCAACCGTCCCCCCCGTCACACGCTTTCCCACCGAACCCCCCGAAATCGCGGCCGCCCTCCTCTTCCGCAATCCCCTCGCCCATCCCGCCGTCATGTTGCGCAAAAGCGCCCTCGATGCCGCCGCACTCCGCTACGACGAATCCTTCCGCCGCTCCCAGGATTACGCCCTGTGGGTCCAGTGCGCCCTCCGCGGACTCCCCATGGCCAATCTCCCCGAGGTCCTCCTCAAATACCGCGTCCATCCCGGCCAGATCAGCTCCCTCCACCTCGCCGAGCAGCAACAAACCGTCACGCGCGCCCAGGCCCAATTGATTCAACACGGCTTGCACATCCAACTGAACCAACGAACCGCAGACCTCCACCACCGTCTCGCCTTCTCAAAATGGGAACCCACCACGGACTTCATCGCCGCCGCCGGCCTCTGGCTACTCACCCTCGCCGACGCCAACGAAAACCACAAATCCTTCCCCCGCGACCCCTTCCTCCGCACCCTCACCGGCCGCTACATCTCCCTCCACCGCTTCGCCAAACAAAACCACCTCCCCCCACCTCCCATCCCCGAAACACTCACCCCCTTCATCCACCCCGGCGCACTTGGTTAGAAATCGACTGCGAATCACCCAAACCCATTTGTGTTCATTTGTGTCAATTTGTGGGTAATTCCCGTCGTCCCCCTCCGCATCCTCTGCGTTCTCCGCGGTGCAAACCCCTCATCGCCGCACCGCTCGCACATGCCACCCAAAGCAAAGCAACTCCGCCGACCCCGCCCCCTTCTCACTCGCCTGCTGCAAAAAGCCAAGGACCCGTCGCATGGCCGCCTTCTCTTCGACGGAAGGCGCAATCCCCGCATACCGCGAGGACACCTGCGAAATCCGCCGCACCTCCTGCGCCAGATACTCAAAATAATTCCCATTCGGCGTCATCTCGACAATCTCAAACCCCATCGCCTCCAAATGCTTCTCATACCAAAACCGCGAAAAACCATTCGCATAATAATGCGGCGCAAAATGCGTCAACGACGACACCGGCGCCGTCAGAATCAGCATCCCCCCGCTCCGCAGCAACCGCGAAAACTCCCGCATCGCCGGCACCGGATCCGAAATATGCTCAAACACCTCCGTGCACATGATCGCATCAAACGATCCATCCTTCTCCGGAATTTCCGTCACATCACACACCAAATCCAATTTCCCATAATCCCACTTCGGCATCTGCATCCCCGTCGCATCCGCCGCAGGCTGATACTGCGCAAAATCCTGCGACACATACTTCAGATGCCCGCAAAACTTCCGATACTGCTGCTCCCCCGCCCCCGCATCCAGAATCCGCCACCCCGCGGGAATCGCCGCCAGCGTCTTCTCCAACCACGCCCGCCGCGCCGCTTCATTCATCGTCCCAACCACCAACGGCTTAGCCACAAGTATGTCCCGCGGCGCAAGCGTGCTATCTGCATACTCAATGCGATGATTCGGATTCAGCGCCTGCACTTTCGCCTCGATCTCTCTCGGCCCAAAACCGATCGTCGGATCTTCCGTTCTCCAGCACCGCATGTCATCAATCAATAGCGTGTGCGACTTGATCGAATGCGCCGCGATTGCCTCCAGTTCCTCCATCAACGGGCAGGACTTCGGCCCCAGCGCCGTATCCCCCGCAGACCAATGCCCATCCAGCCAGAACGTCGCCGGCGTCTCCAGACCCGCCACCACCCGCGGCAGCGTTTGCGAAGAATCCCCCAAATGCACCGTCACCCGCGGATCATTCCTGAAACGCTTCGTACACAGCTCGAAATACTTCGGCGACAGCTCAATCGAATGCACCCGCACAAACCCCGCATCCAGCGCCGCCTGTATCCCATCCCCCAGATAACTCCCCGTCTCCACAAAACAGGGATTCAAAAACCGCCCAAAAAATTCCGCATTCGTCGGCATAATAGGCCCCTACATCCGAAATCAAAGAAATCCATTTGTGTTCATTTGTGTCCATTTGTGGGCAATTCACGTCCCCCCCCGCTCGAACCAAAAACACCCGCACCCATACTCCTCCCGATCCGCCATCGCCTCCGTTGCATCGATCAGCAACCCCCCATCCCGCCCATGCTCCGGTATCAACGCAAACTGCCTCAACTTCAACTCCGAAAACGCTGCCATGATCTGCCGATACGCATAAATCCGATGCCCATTAAACACCACCCGCGGCCTCCCCATCGGCACGACAAACAGCAGCGATCCCTCCGGCGCAATCACCCTCTGCAACTCCGCCATCGCCTTCAAATCCCCCTCCGGATCAATCGGATCCCCGTACCGCCCCAACCCCACATGCTCCACCACGTGCATGCACGAAAGCGATGCCTGCGATTGCGTTTCAAACGGAAGTCTCTGCAGATCCGCACTCGCCATCGAGAGCGACGACAACCGCAAATCCGCCGGCCGATAGTCATAAAAATCCACCGGCACAAACGCCGACACGATCCCCGCGAAATACAAACTCGAACTGATATCCACATGCCGTGCCGGCCGAATCTCCGCCAGCACCCGCGCCGCCCACGACGTGTGATAAATGTAGTGGCGATCAAATCCCGTCGAACTCGTCCGATCATTCAAGAACGGCTTCCGGTCCTCCCATTGCACGTCAAACCGCGAATCCCCCGCCGAAAGCCGCGCAAATTCCCGAAACTCCGCCTCAAACTGTTCCGCACTAATCGCCGCCATCCCGTCTCACGCTCGCTAAAAAAACCACTCGAATTTCAAAAACACATTTGTGTCCATTTGTGGACAATTTACGTCGTCCCTACGCCACCAGAATCTCCGCAGCGGACTCGGTCTTATCGTTCCTCGCCGCCTCCAACCCGCTCCTCACTCCCGCGACAAACTGCTCCCACCGCCGCGAATAGCTCATCTCCCGCCGCACGCGATCCTGCATCGCCTGCGCCATTTCGACCCGCTCCGCCTCGTTCGAAAGATACCGCTCCGCCAGGGTCTCAAACTCCACCGCATTCGAAAAACTGATCCTCTCTAACTCCGGAAACACCACCCGCGGAGGCAACAACTCGCCCCACACCGCCAACCCCGCAATCCTCTCCCCCTCACCCATCTCCGCAAAATAATGCCGCATCACTCCCCACGCCTCCACCACCGCCTCATCCGCACACCGCTCCAGATCCCCCTTCGTCACCAACCCCAACACCTTCGCCCGCTCCGCCAATACAAGCTGCGCCCGCACAACCTTCTCCTCCGCCCCATCGTTCGGCGAAGTCCGCGTCAAAAAGAATCCGCCCGCCGCCAACCCATCCAGCGGCCGCGAATGATAAAAACCCCCGCTCTCCATCAAATGCAAATTGATCCGGCTCGCCTGGTAAATCGCCATCAACCCCTCCCCCTGCTGCGCATACCCCGCCGCATACGTCGCAAAGTCCGGATGCTTCTCCCACCCCTGCCCATAAAGCCGCAACGTCCGCCCCGTCTTCTCGCACCACCGCCGCACCCACTGCAGCGCCGCATGCCGGAAGCACCGATCCGACAACAGCGCCAGAGCAATCACCACCTCATTCTCCCAATTCGCCGTCAGCCGCACCCCGCGCCCTTCTGACGCCTTCCGCACCTCGCGCAGAATCGAATGATGCTCCCACGTCCCCCCGTTCTCCATCCCCGCAATGATCAGTGAAGACACCTCCTCATAAATCGCCCCCGCCATCTCATTGTTCTTCCACATCCCGCGCTGCTGCCCCCGCATCTCCTCCGGCATCCCCGACGCATTCGAAACGAAACTCACATCACACCGATGCGGCGCCAACACTTCCTCCGGAAACGCCCGCCCCGAATACCGATGCGTCGCCCCCGCCAATTCGCAGAAAATCAAATTCCGCCGCGGCCACCCCAAAAACGTATACCCATACGCCGCCCCACTTCCCGCCACATACGTCAACGCATCCAGGCTCTCCGTCGCCTTCTCCGTCCGCATGCACGGCAGATTGTCCTGGTCCCAGCACACAAATGGCACATTCCCCGGCAACAACGGATTCTCGTACCGCATCCGCGAGATCAGAATAATCAGATCCGGCTGCCACTCCGCAATCTCCGCCACATACAGGTTCTCCACCGAATAATCGTCCGGCTCCATCGCCACCCGCATCTCATGTCCTGCCCCATTCACCGCTGCGCACAACTCCTTCATCGAGTGCCGCAGCACCGTCGTAAACCGGCTCGTAATCCCCAGCACCCGCAGCTTCTCCCCGCCCCCCCCACGCTCCCTCCCGCTCAACGCCTCCTCAAACCGCCGCGCCCAATACGCCGGCGTCTTGTCCGCGTACCACGCCCGCGCCTCCGCGAGATCTCTTTCCCGCTTCGCCGCCCGCCTCTGCATGATCTCCCTCGCCACCACTTCCGTCGCATACCCCTCTCCACACCGCAGCGACTGCCGGACAATTTGCTCCGGCGCACTCCACGTCGCGTGTTCCTCCAGCCCCCTCCGAAACGCCGCCTTCGCCTCCTCCGCATTCATCCCAATAAACCACCGCACCCGCTCCGCCCCAATCACTTCCTGCAGATCATGCAGATGCATTACCATCGCCAGCGCCAACGGATCCCCCTCGATCACGTACAGCGCACAACTGTAATTCAGATAACTCCGCTCAGTGCTCCGCAGAACCTCCAGAAACAACCACCCAAACCCCAACCCCTCAAACGCCATCGGCGCCGGAATCGTCGGCGTCGACCGATCAAACGCCCACACCCCCTCCATCGACTTGTGATTCGCCAATCCTCTCAGCCACCCCGCATGCACCGGTCTCCCCATCTCCAGAATCTGGAAATTTCCATCCCCCGCACAATGCAGCTCAAACCGATCCAACCCCTTCGCCGCCTCCTCCACCAACTTCGCCCCCGCCGCATCGCGCCGCGCCAGCGCCGCCACGTTCGCCGCAAACCGCCGTGCCCGGCTCTTCCACGGAACAATCCCAATCGTCTCCCCCCCCGAACTCGCTTGCGAACTCCCCACCACCCGCTGCGTCGCCGCGACCAGCTTCATCGCACTCAGCGCCCGCGCATAATGCGCCCGCGCCACCAAATCAGTCTCATCCGCCGCCAGTAGCGCCCCCGCCACCTCCGCGACGACATACGGATTCACGTTCACCTCGGCGACTGCCAGCAACCGCCGAACTGCATCCAAATTCAGCATGCGAATAGTCCCTGCTTTCCCCACTTTTATCGGCTCCTCTCGCCCCCGACCGGCAGGTTTTTTTGTGTGCGGGTGGACGCCGAAACGGGGCCCCGCGAAGGGGATCGACGGCTCAAAAGCAACGAGTGGGGAGTAGGTGAGGGGTGCGTAGGGGGGGGATGTGGCAGCGCAAAGGCCCGCGAAACGACTACCCCGAGACCACCCGCTCAATCAGCTCCGGCGCCTTCCCCTGCAGCTTCGCGTAATACCACCCCGCCAGTCCCCGGAACCCCGGATTCTGGATCGTTGCCCCCAACACCATGCGGCTCAACCAGTTAGAAACCTCCGTGTGCCCCTCCCGCGCCATGATCAGCGCCGCATAATTCGCCGCCATCTCCCACCCCTTCGTCGTCCGCAACCGTTCCCACACCGGCACCACCAGGTCCGACTGCTGATCCGACACCGACCTGTAAATCCCTGCCAACACAGACTCTACAATCGCCCGATTGTCCGACTTCAACAGCACACCCGCAAGCGCGCGCCCATCCTTCCCCGCCGACGTCACCAGCTTTTCCGCCGCCAGCACCGCCCGCTCATAATCCCTTCCCCGTGCATCATCCACGATCGTCGACTCATTGATCACCGCCTGCAGCAGCTTCAACCGCCGGTCCGCTTCCGCCCGATCGCTATACGCCAACGCCCAGTCCAGCACGATCGGATGTCCCTGCCCAATAAGCTTCACCAGACCATCAGTTATATCTGTCCCGCTCGCCGCCTGTTGCGCCAGATTCCCGATCGTGCTCACCAGCGACGAGTTCGACTGCGCAATCGGTTCCAGCATCCCCGGCTTCAACTGCGGCCCGAATTCCATCGAAATCAGCCCCAGCTTCACCTGCTCAATCGTCCCCCGCTGCTTCTGAATCATCGTCGCCAGAATCCGCGGCCCATCCGGATGCTTGATCGCAAGTAGCGTCGTCACCGCGGTATACCGCAACCCCTCATCGTTCTCCTCGTCGCTGGCGATCTCCGCCACCCACGGCCCCGCGTTCTTGATGCTCTCCTTCTGAATCCGCACCAGCATCATCGCTTCCACCGCCGCCTGCCGGAGGTTGTGCGTATCGCTCATCTCGTGCAGCGTTTTCAGCGCCGCCGCATTGTCCGCAGGATCATCTCCCTCCAGCAGGATCGTGGCCGCGTAAAAACGCACCACCTCCTTGTCGGATCGCAGAAGTTCGCGAATCTGGTCGCGATTCTTCAACGCCTTGCGGTAATCCAGTTCCCCCACGGCCATCGCTTTGAGCGTCGGATCCGTTGCGGTCTTCAATATCTGTTCAAGTTGATCGTTGGTGACAACTTCGGTCTCGATCAGCGCCGCCACTGCGGACGCAATGAGTTGCGGATCGTGCTGCGACAGAAGCTGGTTGAGATCCAGCATCTTCGGATCTTTGGTGATGATCAACTGCGCGATCATCGCGTAAAGCTGATTCTCGGGAACCGAGCTCTGCCGCAACTTGGCGAACAGCGGCAGCAGTCCCTTGTCTCTCGACGAGCGCAACGCGGAGATGATCAGACCGGCATCCCGGCTTGAAGCGATCGGAGAGTCTTTTGCATCATTAAAGGCCCGCGCGAGCAAATGAGCCGCGTTATCGAGCGTGGCGGCGGCGTCCTGGGCATACGAAATGTGGGGGGCGACGGCGGCGGTTGCAATGACAAAAGCGGGAATTGTCCGAAATACCATACGGGGAAGTGGCGTCACGAAGCGCTCCAACTCTGCGGGTTGCGATCAGGCTGCAAACTGCGAATCAGAATTGTACTGAGAATGCCGAGCAAAGTCATCGCAACGGAATCGCGATGATGCAATCAGGAAGGGGGCACCGGGGGCTTGGCCGCAAATCCCGCTTCCACCGACATCCGCACCAGGTCCGCGACGTTTGCCGCACGCATCTTCGCCATGAGGTTCGCACGGTGATGATCGACGGTACGCGCCGAAATTCCCAGCTCATCCGCAATCATTTTCGTCGACTTGCCGTCGATCACGGCCCCGAGAAGTTCAGCTTCCCGCTTGCTGAGGGAAGCGAGTCGTTTGCGAACTTCTTCGCGTGCCCCGATTGCTTCGCGACGCACGCGATCCGCCTCCAACGCCGTCGTCACCGCCTTGATCAGCACCGGGCGCTCGAACGGTTTCTCCAGAAAATCGACGGCCCCCAGCTTCAGCGACTTCACCGCCGCCGGCACAGACCCGTGCGCTGTCACGACAATGACCGGGCATCCGCTTTTCCCCTGGAAATGCTTTTCCAGGAATTCCAATCCGGAAAGCCCGGGCATTTCCAGGTCGAGAAGGATGCAGCTCACGCCGTCCGGCATTGTGAAGCCGGCGAACTCCTCCGCTGAAGCAAAGGTCCGAACGGCGATGCCCTCAGCCTGAAGCGTTGCTTCAATCAGGCTGCGAATGGAGGGATCGTCATCGATCACATACGCTGTATTTCCAAGGCTCATACGCGGTAACTTACCTGTTGCCCAAAAAGTGCACAACTCTCAATACGTTTCGATTATCCCGTTCTTAACGTTAATTTGTGCGCGATGCGAGATCGTGCGCCAGTTGACTCAGCAACACCGCATGCGTGCCGAGCCGGGCGCTCACCTCGTCGGCGATCTTCACCTGGTCGGCCAGATACTGTCGCGACTTCTCCAATCCGACCAGCGCCGGATACGTCAGCTTTCCGATCGCCGCATCCTTCCCGGTCTTCTTGCCCATCTGCTCCTCGGTCGCGACCACGTCCAGGATGTCATCCATGATCTGGAACGCGAGGCCGATCGCGCGGCCATAGGTATCCATCGCCTCAAGCGTCGCCGCATTCACATTTGCACAGAGCGCTCCCATACGGCAGGAGCAGCGAATCAGCGCTCCGGTTTTCATCCGGTGTATCTGTTGCAGTTTCGGGAGATCACCCGCCGTTCCCGCCCTGGCTTCCTCCGGGTGACACGTGTCGAGCACCTGCCCGCCGATCATCCCTTCCGGACCGGTGGCGAAAGCGAGTTCTCTGATCAGCGCACTGGCAAGCCGCGGATCGGCGACCTTCCTGGCGATCACTTCAAATGCCATTGTGTTGAGCGCATCGCCGGCAAGAATCGCCAGCGCATCGCCGTAGACCTTGTGATTCGTCGGCCGACCGCGGCGCAGGTCATCATTGTCCATCGCCGGCAAATCGTCGTGAATCAGCGAGAAGCAATGGATCATCTCGATGGCCGCCGCCGGCGCAAGGGCCGTTTCGATGTCCGTGCCCCCGACCGCGTGGTGACAAAGCAGGACGAGTGCGGGTCGAATTCGTTTTCCGGGACCAAAGAGGGAATAGGCGATCGATTCGGTGAGCTTCGCCGGAGAGTCGGTCAGCGAATCGAGGTACGCTTTCAGGTAGGCATCGGTGCGTGCCGCCGCATCTTTGAGAAACGCCTTGAGATCGCCGGCCGTTGGGTGAGCGGTGGAGATGGGGGGGGACATGAGCACTCCGTGTAGGAAGGACTGGCCGAACATTATAAGCAGAAACGCGGGAACGGGCGACGCCGGAAGGGCGTGCTTGTTCCGCACGCCGTTTTTCACTACTATCTCTGCCTGAACGCGCGGGCGTAACTCAGTGGTAGAGTCACAGCCTTCCAAGCTGTTGGTCGTGGGTTCGAATCCCATCGCCCGCTTTCCCGCCTCCCCCTCCGGATTGCCGATACCCCGATCCCGATCATCGGCACACCTCTCATTCGCCTTCGGCGATTTCACCGGCAGTTGCGAACCCCTCCTGTTCCATTGTTGCACGACTTTGCGGCGGATATAACGGTCCATACAGCCGTTGGAGGTACTTCAATTATGTCCAAGGCCAATGTAGATCCGGCCGAACTCCGTCGCTTTGCCCTCGATCTCAAACGCTTCACTGACGAAATCGAATCGCTCATGGGCCAGCTTCACAGCCGCATGAACAACCTCGAAGCGTCGTGGCGGGACCAGGAGCAGAAAAAGTTTGCCGAGACGTTTGCCCAGACAACCAAGGCGCTCGGCGTGTTCGTCGAGGCGGCCACCGAGCATTCGGTCTTTTTGAATCGCAAGGCGGCTGCGATCGAACAATACCTGAAACAGCGCTAGAATTATCCGCATTCCTCAGCATACCCCCCGCGTCCCATGGATCGAGAACATCGATGTCGGAGCAAGTTCGAGTTGACGATCTGGAAATCTTCGGCCGGTTTCGCGTGGCGATGATCAAATTTGCCCAGGCCGCCAACGAGGCGCTCGGCAGCGCCGACAGCGAAATCTCCCGCACCCATTCGTGGCTCGAGACCGAACAACGCACCTACTGGGAAGGCCAGCTTCGCAAACGGACCGAAGCCGTCACCAAGGCCCGCGAGGCCGTGCGTCAGAAGAAGCTCTATAAGGATTCGTCCGGACGAACGCCCGGCGCCGTCGAGGAAGAAAAGTTCCTGGCGAAATGCATCGCCGCGGTGGCGCACGCGGAAGAGCGGCTCGAATCGGTTCGCCGCTGGCTCCCCAGGTTGGAACGCGCGGCCGGCATGTACCGAAGCGGGGTCGCCGGTCTGAGCAAAACGGTTGACGACGATGTCCCCAAAGCAATCGCCCTTTTAGACCGTTTAGCCGATTCTTTGCAACAATATCTACAGATAGAGGGTGCGGCTGGCGGCGGGTCGTCTTCATTGGAGCCCGGCACGGCCGAACCCTCCATGAGCCGTGGCGGCGATGCGAAGAATGAAATTGCCCCCGTGACGACGGAACCCAGGCCGGTCGCAACGCCCGAAAAACAGGACGTCCCGACAGCGGGAACCGATTCCGCAAGGCCCGTTCAGAAAGAAGGCAGCGATGTCCCTGTTGGACAGTAAAGCCATGCTTGCCTCGGCGACCAAGGAACTGCTCGCCCGGTGGGATGATGTCAAAACCGTCTGGTCCGATGCCCAAAGCAAGGCATTCGAAGAGACTTATCTTCTTCTCATCGAACAGGATGTCCGCAGCGCCCTCGGAGCGCTCGACAGCATGAACCAGGTCCTGCAGAGAATTGAGAACGACTGCGAGTAGAGCATTACATGACCCCATTCGCCGAAGCGACCACCGCCACCACCCCGCCCCCGCAGACCCCCACGGGAATGGAGCATCATTTGCAGGATTCCCAGCGCGAGACACTGGAGCAGATCGTCAAACTGTCGATCCAGTGTTCTGCTTCGGAACAGCGGATCGAGCAGGAACATGCCGAGGCGCTGGCGCGGGAGAATGACCATTTCGAGAAGCAGATCCAGGCGGCGGAGAAACACGCCGGGCAGCGTCTTTCCGTGATCGCCGAAAAGAGCGCCGATGAAGAGGCAAGGATTCAATCCCGCTACGAAGCCCGAAAGCAGGAGATCGAGACGGAACGGGAGAACAACCAGGCGCAGACCATCCGTCAACGGCGCGAAATCGAATCCAACCTGAAGAAGGAATTTGAGCAGGCAAGCTGGCAGGCCGAGAGCGTGCTGGTTCAGATTCAAATGAAGGTGGACTCGGACGAACAGAACTGGAAGAAGATCGAAGAACAGAGCGAGGCGGACCTTGCATCCCTCGCAGCACTGGAGAGCGCCGCCAACAGAGCGATCGCCCGCTGCGGAATCGCGTCTGCTACGGTCGATGCAGAACTCGATGACCCGCTCAAGCAGAAGCTCAGCGCCGATCGGCTGGGGCTCCTCGAAGAATATCGCAACCGCTCGACGGCGATCCTCTCGGAACTGCGTTCGACCACGCAACCGCGCGCCACCGACGCCCTCATCCCCTGGTTCTTCATCATCCTCGTGGCAGCCGCCGCGGCAGTCGCCGGCTGGACACTGCCGCAGGATGAGCATTCGCGCATGCTGGCGGCCGGCGGGGGGGCGGGGGCCGCACTCCTGCTCGGCATCATTACATGGATCTTCTTCCGCGTTCGCCGACGCGCGCGCATCCGTGCCCGCGGTCAAACCCTCTACGAATCCTTCGCGCAAACCCTCGCCATTGCGCGGGAGGCGGCGCGCGTCGATTCCGCCGCCGCCGCCGCTGCCAGGGAAAAGCGTGTGAAAGACGCCCAGCGCGAGCGCGATCAGCAGGTCGCCGCCGCCCGTGACAAGGCCCGATCCATTCAAAATCGCGCCGCCGAGCAATACCAGAGCGCTCTCGCAGAAGAAGCCCGCCTCCGCACCGAGCAACTCTCCGAAAATGAAGCCGAACGAGTCCACGCCTTGGAACTGGTGCGAAAGAACCGGGATTCAACACAGCAGCAGATCGAAAAAGAGCAATCCGCCTCCCGCCACGATGCCGAATCGCGCCACGCCAGGGGCCTCCAGGAAATCGAATCGACCTATGAAACCCAATCACGAGCGCTCTCGCTGCTCTGGGAGGAGGGACTCCGGCAAGTCAACGCGCTCCTCTCCGCCGGCAGCGGCATCGATCCGCAACTGGTCGACTGGAACAGCCCCGCCTGGGATTCCTGGAAATCGCCAAAAGACTTCTCCGGCCAGATCCGCTTCGGCGAGATGAAGGTCGATCTCACGCAGCTCACTGAGCATCTCCCGAAACGCCTCCAATTGCCCGGGCCCTTCCACGTCCCCGCCCAACTGACCCTTCCCGAGCGCGGCTCCCTCTTCCTCGAAGGCGACCAGACCGGCCGCGCCGCTTGCAGTGATCTCGCAAAACTCGTCATGGCCCGACTCCTCACTCAGGTTCCCGCCGGCCGCGTGAAATTCACCATCTTCGATCCCGCCGGCCTCGGCCAGAATTTCGCCGGCTTCATGCACCTGACCGACCACGACGAATCCCTCGTCGGCGCCCGCATCTGGACCGAAAAGGAACACATCCAGCAGCGCCTCGCCGATCTCACCGAGCACATGGAAACCGTCATCCAGAAATACCTGCGCAACGAATACACCACGATCGACCAGTACAACGCCCAGGCCGGCGAACTTGCCGAGCCCTACCGCTTCCTCGTCATCGCCGATTTCCCCACCGGCTTCGAGCCCGAATCGCTCCGCCGGCTCTCCAGCATCGCCATGACCGGCCCGCGCTGCGGCGTCTACACCATCATCCTCCGCGACACCCGCCTCCCGCTCCCGCAGGGGGCGCGCATCGAAGACATCTTCGCCCGCAGCGTGCACCTGCAATTCAAGAACGGCGCGTTCGTCTGGAACGATGCGGTCTTCCGCCAGTTCCCCCTGCGCATCGACGGCCCTCCCGACGAAAAAACACTCACCATGCTGATGGACCGCGTCGGTGTCGCCGCGAAGGAAGCCAAGCGCGTCGAAGTGCCTTTCGACAGCATCGCCCCCGCTCCCGATCGCTTCTGGTCGCTCAATTCCAAGGAGGACCTCCGCGTCCCCATCGGCAAGGCCGGCGCCACGCGGCTCCAATCGCTCCGCCTCGGCATCGGCGTCGCGCAACACCTGCTCGTCGCCGGCAAGACCGGTTCCGGAAAATCCAACCTCATGCACGCCATCGTCACCAACATGGCCATCTGGTACGGCCCGGACGAACTCGAGTTCTACCTCGTCGATTTCAAAAAAGGCGTCGAGTTCAAAGCCTACGCCAGCAATCGCCTCCCCCACGCCCGGGCCATCGCCGTCGAAAGCGACCGCGAGTTTGGTCTCAGCGTTCTCCAGCGCGTCGACGCCGAACTCACCCGCCGCGGCACTCTGTTCCGTGATGCCGGCGCCCAGGAAATCCGCGCCTTCCGCGAGAAGACCGGCCAAACGCTACCCCGCACAGTCCTCCTCATCGACGAATTCCAGGAATTCTTCTCCGAAGACGACAAGGTCGCACAGGAAGCCTCCGGCCTGCTCGACCGCCTCGTCCGTCAAGGCCGCGCCTTCGGCATCCACGTCGTCCTCGGCTCCCAAACCATCGGCGGCAGTTCCGGTCTCGCCCGCAGCACCCTCGGCCAGATCGCCGTGCGCATCGCCCTCCAGTGCAGCGAAGCCGATTCCCAGATGATTCTCGGCGACAACAACTCCGCCGCCCGCCTCCTCAGCCGCCCCGGTGAAGCCGTCTACAACGACGCCGGCGGCCTCGTCGAAGCCAACAGCCCCTTCCAGATCGCCTTCCTCCCCGATGCTCAGCGAGAACAGTATCTCGAACGCGTCCGCCAACTCGCACAGGGCAAATCTGTCTCCACCCCCGAGCCGATCGTCTTCGAAGGCAACTCCGCCGCCTCGATCCGCACCAACCGCAAGCTCATCTCGCTGATCGAACAACCGGCCGCCTCCACCGCCTCTTCAATCCCCGCCTACGTTGGCGAGCCCGTCGCCATCAAAGACCCCAGCGCCGTGCTCTTCCGCCGCCAGATCGGCGCCAACGCCCTGCTCGTCGGACAGCAGGAAGAATCCGCCATCGCCATCTTCGCCTCCATGATCGTCTCCCTCGCTGCACAACACCGACCCGCCGACGCACTCTTCTATCTCCTCGACGGCACCCCCGCCGATTCCCGCTACTTCGGCCTCCTCGAACGCGTCCTCGCCACCATCCCCCACGCCTCCAAAGTTATCACGCTCCGCGAAGTCCCCGACGCCATCAACGAACTCGCCGCCACACTGAAGCAGCGCCAGGCCGACGACTCCGCCACCGGCCCCGCTATCTACCTGCTCGTCTTCGGACTCCAACGCTACCGCATTCTCCGCCGCCAGGAGGACGATTTCAGCTTCAGCCGCAGCAGCGAATCCGAAACGCCGAAGACCGACAAACAATTCGCCGAACTCCTCTCCGACGGCCCCGCCCTCGGCCTGCACAACATCCTCTGGGCCGACACCCCCGTCACCCTCGAACGCACCCTCGAACGCTCCTCGATGCGCCACTTCGACCACCGCATCCTCTTCCAGATGAGCGCCACCGACTCCAGCAATCTCATCGACTCCCCGCTCGCCAATCATCTCGGCGCCCACCGCGCCCTCCTCTACAGCGAGGAGCAAGGAACCCTCGAAAAATTCCGCCCCTACGAAGTCCCCGACGACCAGTGGCTTGATTTCCTCACCACTCGCCTCAATCCCCGGAAGTGAGTGCGTGCGTGAAGATCGATCACCGGCACGCTCATCTCACTCCCCCCACTTCACCCACTCCCACTGCTTCGTCGCCTTGTTGTACTTCTCCACCCAATCCCCCTTCTCCGCATACCCAAGCCGCTGCAGATAATACGCCAGTGCCGCATCCGCCTCGCTCGTCCCGGTCTTCGCCGCCCGCAACTTGTACAACGCCTGCCGATCCGCATTCTCCGCCTCCACCGTCCCCTTCTGATCCGCCGTCAGTGTCCCCTTCTCCACGAGTAATCCCGTGTGCGCCTCTCCCGCCACGTGCGCGCTCAGCAACTTCCGCACCTGCGCATTCCGCGCCGCCATGCTCTTCACCAGATCCTCTTCGCTCGCCGCCACTTCCCGAGGCTGCGGCGTCCCCACCCGCGCCCCCGCAATAACATCCGCCAGCACCACCGCCCGATCCTCCTCCTCCGTCCCTGCCGCTCCCGGAACCCCCGTCGCCGGTAAACCAATATCCTCCGGCTTCACCTCCCGCTTCGGCTTCTCCCCCTGGATCGTCTCCATATCCTTCCGCGCATCCGTGATCACCAACTCCAGCCGCCCCGACAAATTCACGTTCACCTCCAGCGGCTTGGGCTGCTCAATCACCACCGTGTTGTGCGTCTCAATCGGCGAGCACCCGCCCGCCCCAACCGCCGCCACCCCGCACATCACCATCGCCGTCATCATCCTCATCTCGCACCTCACAATGTACACGCTCCCATGATACTCACTTCGCCGCCGGCCCGCCCGCAATCTCTTCTCCCAACCCCGCCGCCAGCGACAGAATCTCCTGCACCGTCTTCCCCTTCAAGACGATCGTCACCCCCGGAAGTTGCACCGTGTAATTCGCCACCACCTCCTGCCCGCCAATCTTCGTCTTCACCCCATACCCCGGCTCCCCCGCCTTCACACCCTCCCGCTGATAATTCAGCGTCACCACCGGCAACCCGTCCGGCGCACTCACCTCGATCCGCCCCGTCTTATACGGATAATCCTCCAACTGCCCCACCACCATCGTGCTGAAATTCGGAGGAAGCACTCCCGTATTCGCCCCAACTTCCAGCTTCTGCGCCAACGCCGCCGCCGTCGCCTGATCCTTGATCCGCAATCTCCCCGGCCCATCGCTCGTGAGCAGAATCCTCCCCACAATCGTCCCCTTCTCATCGCTCCCCAGCTCAATCTCCCCGCTCACCGTCCCCTCCGCATCAAACCGATCCGGCGCAATATTGTGCGCCACCTCCGCCTGGTCCAGATGCTTCACCGAAAACTTCGCCGTCACCAGCCTCCTCTCCGCCAGCGAGAATCGCACCGCCCCCTCCAGATCCGCCTTCGCAAACATCAGCGTCACTCCCGCCGACTCCAGCACGCCATTCTCCATCCCCCACGGCGCCGCAAATCGCTCCACCCTATTCTTCCCATACGAAAGTAACTCCATCCCCATCGTCCCGTTCTTCGCCGTCCCGCTCTTCAGAAACTCCGCAGACAACGGCCCTTCAACGTCACCCCCAAACGCCAGCCCCTTCAACTCAAACGGCCTCGCCGAATCCACTTTCGAAGCGACATCAATCCCCGAAACATCAAGATGCCCCGCAATCGTCATCCCGCTCCCAGTCCGTTCAATCACCCCACTCCCATCCAAAGTCGCCACCCGCCCCGCCAGCTCCTGCTGAAACGCCTTCGGCAATTGCTTCAACATCCCCTTCGCCACACTCTCCGCGAGCGTCTCGTGCAGTTCCCGGGCGCTCAACGCCTCAATCGTGATCCGATCGCCCGCAGCCGTCGGTTCCACCACAATCTGCCCGGAAATACGCCCCGACTCCGCCGACGCCCCAATGGATGCCGCCACCTCCTGCGTCGGTTTCCGCCGATCCCCGCGCATCTTCATCGTCACATGAAACGGATAGCTCCCATCAGGAACCCCCACGCCATCGAGTCCTTCCATCCGCAGCGTCCCGCCGCAATCAAGATGATCCATCCAAATCGGTTTCGCCGCCGCCGTCGATTTCCCCGCCGAAGGCTGATCCCCCGAACCCACAACTTCCATCACCGTCAACTCGCCACCGGAATCCCCCTCCCGGCCAAACACGACAACATCCTCCGCATCCACATCCTGCAATGTCCCATCCATCACCCCACCCCACGCAAACCGCACCCGCAACCGTCCCACCTTCAACAACACCCGATCCGCATGCGGCGCCAATTCGTGCAAGGCCAAATCCCGCAACACCAACTCCCCACCAAGCGACAACGACGCCCCACTCACCTCCGGCGAAAACCGCCCATACGCACTCCGCGCCAACCCCCACCGCACCACTGCCGCCGTGAACAAAAACGGAATCGCCCCAATTCCCACCACCAGCACCGCCACAACAATCACCCCGCGCCACACCCACCGCCTGTGCCGCCCCCGCTTCTTCTCCACAACGGTCTCCATCTCATCACTCCGTCACCGAAAAATGCGAGCCTCCCGCAAAGCCCGCTCCCCCCTCCGTCTCTCCACGATTGATCAAAAACGTCGCCGTGCCATGAAAAAACTCCCGCAAAATCCCCTCCGCCTCCGCCGGCAGCTTCACCTCCTCCAACGCCGCCTCCATCAACGCCACCCACCGATCCCGCGCCCGCTGGTCCACCGCAAACGGCATATGCCGCGCCCGCAACTTCGGATGCCCCCGCCGCGCAATATAATGCGCCGGCCCACCAAACCGAAAAATCAGAAAATCCCGCAACCGCCCCCGCGCCCCCTCCAGATCCCCCGACGGATACATCGGAAACAAAATGTCGTCCGTCGCAACCCGCCGGTAAAACGCCGCCGTCAAGCGCTCAAACCCCTCCTCCCCAATCAACCCAAACACCACCGCATCCGGATTCTCAGCCACACATCACCCGTTTCGTCATTCACCGATTGGTCATTGAGATTTGATTCGTCATTCGTGCTTCGTCATTCTACCCGGGCATCACCAATGGCGCATTCCACGCATCACAATCTCCACAACTCCTGAAACTGTTTCCCCAACAATCGAACCTCATGCTTCTTCCGTTCACGCCGAGGCTCCCCGACCACCACAGCCGTCGCTCTCCACTTGCCTCTTTCGTGTCGCTCGTGTCTTTCGTGGCCAATTTACGTCGTGGGGCGGGGTGGGGGGGGTAAACAGTACCGCACGCACGCGCACCTCCCCGCGCACGTGCAGGCACGCCGCCAGCGCCAGCCCCCCGATGCCCCCCGCCCCCCCGCCGATAATCACCACCGTCTTCATCCCCGCGGATTGCACCGCCCTCATGAATCTCTTCACCCCGCACCTATTTTGCATTTCTCTTCCTTGGGGTACCATACCCAATTCCCCGGGGATTCGCGTCATGACCCCCGGTGCAGTCCCCAGTTTGGCTATCGAGGCTGTGTATGACTTCCCCCTCCGGAAATGAGCAGAAACCCGCCGGCATTCCCTTCACCCCGCCGCGCCCGCCCTCACCCCCGGGCCACTCTGAAAAACAGGACATTCAGCACGAAGTCGATCAAGCCATGGGAGGCATCTCCATCGAAGACCTCATGGCCGGCTCCGTCAACAAGGGCCCCTCCACGCCAACACTCGACCCCCAGCGCCCCGTCCGCGGCGGCCGACCCGGCGCTCGCCGCCACCTCCAGGATCAGGGCATCAACCCCGACAACATCAAGCGAGGCAAAATCGTCGGAGTCTCCGGCTCCAACGTCCTCGTCGATATCGGCGGCAAGTCCCAGGGCATCTGCCCCCTCGAACAATTTGACCAGAAAGTCGAAGGCGACCCGGAACGCCGCGGCGTCGAAGTCGGCCAGGAATACGACTTCATCTACAAGGGCTACGACGCCCGCGAAGGCCTCGTCATCCTCGCCCGCAAAGGCGCTCTCCAGCACGGCGCCTGGGAAACACTCGCCGTCGGAGACACCGTCGAAGCCGTCGTCACCGGCGTCAACAAGGGCGGCCTCGAACTCAAGGTCGGCACCTCCCGTGCCTTCATGCCCGCCGGACAGGTCGACACCAAGTTCCACCAGGATCTCTCCGTCTTCCTCAACCAGAAAATCACCGCCCGCGTCACCAAGGTCGACCGCGAAGACCACAACATCGTCCTCTCCCGCCGTGCCATCGTCGAAGAGGAAGAGGAAAAGAAAGGCGAGCAGACCTGGAACGAACTCGCCGTCGGACAGGTCCGCGAAGGCACCGTCCGCAGCGTCCAGCCCTACGGCGCCTTCATCGACCTCGGCGGCGTCGACGGCCTCCTCCACGTCTCCGCCATGAGCCACCAGCGCGTCAGCGACCCCAAGAAGGTCGTCAAGGAAGGCGACAAACTCCAGGTCATGGTCACCAGCCTCGACAAAGACAAGAAACGCGTCTCCCTCTCCCTCAAGGGCCTCGTCAAAGACCCCTGGGAAGAGGTCACCACCCAGTTCCCCATCGGCACCACCGTCAGCGGCACGATCAAGAAAGTCGTCGACTTCGGCGCCTTCGTCGAACTCGCCCCCGGCATCGAAGGCCTCGTCCACGTCTCCCAGCTCTCCCTCAAGCGCGTCACGCGCCCCAGCGAAGTCGCCAAGGACGGCCAGCAGGTCATGGCCAAGATCCTCGGCATCGACCTCGAAAAACGCCGCATCTCCCTCTCCATGGCCGAAGCCGAGCGCGACGCCAAAATCGCCAGCGGCGAACTCAAGCCCGAAGAACCCAAACCGGTCGCAGCCGCAACCCCCGGCGCAACCCCCGCCCCCGCCGCCAAACCCGCCGCCTCCAACAAACCCAAGAAATACCTCAAAGGCGGCCTCTAACCGTGGCATTGGCATCCTGCCAATGATGGGCCGCAGCCCATTCAAAAAAACAACGCCGGTGTACGCAGCTCAACTACTCGCGTGCACCGGCGTTTTCTCTTTGTATTCTTCGCGCTTTGCCTTCTGGGGGGAGTTAGCCGCTCACCAGTTTCCAGCCACGCGCGGGACAATGTTTTGCCTGACCCCTCTCGTCGCGGATTGCTATAATCATTCCCGAGGTGTCTATGCAACTCTCATTGTCCCCCGAAGTTCAAAAGCAGATCGACGATCTTGTGAGGTCTGGCCAGTACCAGACCGTCGAACAAGTGATCACCGCTGCCATGGTCAGCCTTCATCAGCAGGAGGCTTTCGCTGACTTCGAACCCGGAGAACTCGACGCCCAATTGGAAGAGGCTGAACGCGCCATCCAGAGGGGCGAAGTCATGCAGGGAGATGCAGCGTTCGCGGAACTCCGCCGCAGGCACGACCTCCGTCGTGGACGACCTGAATGAAGCAGTTGATCGTCACCAATCCTGCCATCAACGATCTCGATGAAATCTGGAACCATATCGCGTCCGACAGTGTCGAGGCGGCCGATCACGTCGAAGCTGAATTCCACGCGGCCATGCTCAAGCTTTGCGAGGCGCCCTGGCTTGGACATCAGCGTTCGGACGTCAGAAATCAAACCGTGAGATTCTGGGTCGTGTACTCCTACCTGATCGCCTATCGCGTCGAAGGAGAGAATCTATATGTGTGGCGCGTGGTTCACGGCGCGCGAAACATCAAGCGGCTGTTCCCAAGAAAACAGTGGCGAAAGTGAGTCGAGATCAAATCCTCGCCATCACCGCCCCCGCCACCTCCGAACACTTCGCCTTCCCACCCAAATCCCCCGTCAACGCCTTCCCCTCATTCAGCACCTCAAACGTCGCGCGATCGATCGCATCCGCTTCCTTCACCAGCCCAAACGTATACCGCAGCATCATCGACGCCGTCAGAATCGTCCCCACCGGATTCGCCAGGTCCTTCCCCGCAATATCCGGCGCACTCCCATGGATCGGCTCATAAAACGGCGTCGCCGTCGGCAATCCCTTCGCGCTCGCATCGTAATTGGCAAGAAACTCATTCCCCAGACACGCCGACGGTACCAGCCCAATCGACCCCGCCAGCATCGACGCCTCATCCGAAAGAATATCCCCGAACGTATTTTCCGTCACGATCACATCAAAATCGCTCGCCCGCCGCAGCAACTGCATCGATGCATTATCCACATACATATGCTCCAGCGCCACATCCGGATACTCCTTCCCCATCGCAATCGCCGTCTCGCGCCAAAGCTGGCTCGTCGCCAGAATATTCGCCTTGTCCACGCTCAGCAGCTTCTTCCGCCGCTTCCGCGCCGTCTCAAACCCCACCTTCAAAATCCGCCGAACCTCCATCTCCGAATACGCCATCGTATCGACAGCCTTCCGATCCGGAGCCGTCCCCGAAATCCCCTGCGGCTGCCCGTAATACAACCCGCCCGTCAACTCCCGGATGATCATGATGTCGATCATCCCGTTGTTGTACTTCTCCAGAATCTCCGGCCGCAGCGGACACAAATGCTTCAAATTCTTCGGCAACACCACGTGCCGCAGGTTCGCAAACAACCCCTTCCGCAATTCCAGAAGCGCCACGCGCTCCGGCCGCTCCTGCAGCGGCAACGTCTTGTCCCGGTCCGGCAACCCCACCGCCCCGAAGAAAATCGCCTGCGACCGCGCGCACAACTCCTTCGTCGCCGCCGGCAACGCCGACTTATGCCCCTTGTCCAACGCCGCCCACCCGATATCCCCATGCTCCGCATGAATTGTGTGCCCAAACTTCTTCCCCACGTGCTCCAGCACCTTCATCCCCGCCGCAATCACTTCCGCGCCAATCCCATCCCCCGGCAACACCGCCAGTTTCATTTCCATCGCACGTGCTCCAATTCAAAAGCGAAGCCCCGTACATTACGCCATCCCGACCCCCGAGGCAATCAAACCCCTCAAATCATGCGCGCTCCGCCGTTGATATGTGCGCACGCCCACACTTGTGAGCACCCTCACGCTTGCGCACCCTCACGCTTGCGTCGTCGCGAACCACTCCCCAAGTGAGGCTACATCCCCCTCACTTCACCGCCCCCTGCACCACCTGCTCCTTCCCCTCCCACCCCTCCGCCGCCAGTTCGCACAACTGCTCCACCGCTCGCAACTGCATCGCATCCGCAACCGGCGACAGCGTCACCTTCAACGCCTTGCGTCCCCACCCCAGCATCGCCTTGCAGAACGCCGGCACTTCCTGTCGATCCGACGTGATCAGCTCCAGCACAATCTTGTTCGGCCCCTCCCCGATCAAATACGTCTGCCCATCCTTGTCCTGCCCCGAAATAATCCCCCGCGACACCGCCGCCGCCGATACGTCCGGCAGATACACATTGATCATCCCCTCGCTCTCCTCCAGCGCAAAAACCTGCTGCCGATACTTCCCATCCGGAATGTGGAACTTCAGCGCCGCACGCCCCACCGACTCAATTCCCACCGGCGCCATCTGCCCCAGCATCCCCGCTATCCGCTTCCAGCTTTTCCCATACCCCTGCGCCGCATCCGCAGCCGCAGCATCCGTCAGATTCTCCACCATCGCATGCGCCTTCTGTCCCAGACGCGTCAAAAACGTCTCGTAATTCCCTTCCGCCTCCCTCGACCACTTCGACACATCCGATTTCGTCCGCTGACTCATGGTCGCATCCTTTCACAAGGCGGCCGGGAATAAAACAGCAAGTATAGCACATCTACGCCCTTTCCCCCTCATCTCTTCGCCCACGAATTCGCCCATGGGTGCGTAACAGAATCGGCGGCCATGGAACCCGTAGCGTAAGCGCCGTCCCTCTCGCTCTAGGCTCTGTCTGAAAACAGCAGTGCGGTCGGATGGCGGTCTGGAAGGGCCAGATGCAAGGACGCAGACCTGAGGCATATTCGCAAATATTCCGAAGGTCGAGGACGCCGCAGATGGCCTTTCCAGGCCGACAGACGATCCCGCTGATGTTTTCAGACAGAGCCTAGAACCAAAGGGCCGGCTCCTCGCGCAGGCGGTGCAAAGGCCTTCGACATTGCACGCCCCCACGCCTGCCGCCGATTCTGTTGCGCACCCTTCCCCCATCCGCAACTCCACGCGCCGATTCCACATCGTCTCACGCCCGAAATCAGTTGACTCTCCACATCCGCAATCCGATGATTCGTAAATCGCCACCCCCAAGCAGGGCACATCTCTTTCTCTCGTGGGAGCTGAATCATGAAAACCCGCCTGCTTTTCATCCCCGCAATCGCCCTTGCCCTCACCGCCTGCTGCACAAACAAGCAGGAGGCGCACGAGCCCGCCACCATGCCCGCCGCCATGGCACACCACGGATCCATGTGGGAATCCGTCAACTCCGCCGTCGCCGTCCTCTATCCCACCAAGGGTAACTCCGCCTCCGGCACCCTCACCTTTACCACCAATCCCGGCGGGGGGGCGGGGGGGGTCCACATCCACGGCACCATCACCGGACTCGATCC
>Ga0335069_10002556_pt1 | contig 27920 bp, 25 predicted proteins | sample Lox_Sample_11_FD_206714 | JGI IMG/M metagenome (GOLD analysis project Ga0335069, IMG submission 206714) | Soil microbial communities from Loxahatchee National Wildlife Refuge, Florida, United States - Lox_Sample_1.1 | ecosystem: Environmental > Terrestrial > Soil > Wetlands | place: USA...
CTCCCAGGGCACACACGGGCGAACCTGGGGACGTGGGCCGAGAGGCTGAGCATCGCCGATTGCGTGCACTTGGGGCTATGCCAGGAGCTGGTGGATTGGCAAGTGACTGTGCATAAGGGCCTTAGGAAACGGTGCCCCTGGACGAGGCCGGCGAGCGACGCCTATGAGGCACATTTCTATTGAGAATAGCCTATACGCGAAAACCGGTAGCCCATAGCTCGCGATTGTGCTTGCCGCGCCTCGAATGCGCGGTTAGCACTGGCCCCATGAAGACTCTCTTTGCCGCTACACTTGTGTTGAGCGTGTCGAGCCTGCTGGCGGTCGCCCAGACCACCAACAGCCCGGGGCAGGCCGCCTCCCCCCCAAAGCGGATCGCCGCCGCCGACGCGGCAAAGCATTACGACGAAACGGTCATCGTCACGGGCAAAGTCGCACAGGTGTCCATCCGCTCACGGCTCGTGTATCTGAACCTCGATAAGAAATATCCCGAGTGCCCTATGTACTGCGTCGTCTTCGCGCGCTCGACCAACCAGTTCGGCGACCTCAAACAGGTCGAAGGCAAGCAGGTGGAAATCCAGGGTAAGATCCAGCAGTATCAGTCCAAACCCCAGATCGTCCTCAGCAGCTCGAACCAGTTGAAGGTGGTCGAGAGGGCGCCAGAGCCGGCGGGCGTCAAGACGAACCAGCCCGCGTCACGGAGTCCTTAATAGCGCTCGCCAATTCGCGGCTCAGGTCAGCCAGCAGCGCGCTGAGGGTAGCAGCAGCGCCCGGGGGGTTGGCTTGCGGCGCCGCCCCCTGGCGCGAACCGCGGAACTGCCCCGCTTTGAGCAGCTTACCCCCGCTCGGCGACACAACTCGCCACCAGGCCACCAACTCGCCACGTCCGGAGGTGTCCACGTCGAAGCGCTCGACGGTCACGTAAACGCCGCAGGCGACGTCCTCCGGACGCCATGCCGAGAGCCGCACTTGATCCGTGGGCAAAAGGGCCGCCAGGTTGGCCGCGAGCACGCGCTGGACCCCGTTGGGCAAGGCTTCGGCCCAGACATCGTTCTCCAGGTACTCGACCTCATTGGTGCTCTTGCGCAGCGCCAGGGAGTTCTTGAAAAGGTAATCGGGCAGCTTCACGGGCCCAACGCCCACCGGCAAATGCTGCGCAGAGGACTGCGGGCTATTCGGGACCGGAGTCAGGACAAAGTAGCGCGCCGTGGAAGGCGCCGGCCTCAGGTTGAGGCAGCCGCACAGCGGCAGGCAGGCGGCGAGGGCGAACAGCGGGCGCATAGTCGAAGAGTTCATGGTTTATGGGCGGAGCTTTGGCGCCCGGTAATCAGGGCGTTAGGGTGACGTTTGAGGAAATCCGCCAGCGCGGCGACCGATTGCGAGGCGGCAGCCAGTTGTTCCAGCGCCAGCGACAGCTCGTTCTGCAAGGGCGAGTCGGGCGCCACGAACCCCCCGATCTGCTGCACCGAACTCCGGAGCTGGGCGAGCGTTTGGTCGGCCTCGGCGAGGGTATTCGTGATACCCGAAGCCAAGGGGTCCACACGGCTGTTGAGATTCTCGCCCAGCCGCTTGTATTCGCCCATTGTGCCCTGGATCGAAACGAGCGTGTTGGTAATCTCGGGCGAGTTGGCCAGGCGGTTCAAGGAGACCAGCAGGTTGGTGAAGCCGCCGCTCAGGGCGCCGACATTCAGGCTGCCGATGGCCGAATCCAGCCTGGTGAGCAAGCTGCTAAGCCGGTCCTCCAGCCCCTTGAAGTCAATATGTGCGAGGTTGTCGAGGAGTTGCTGAATCTCAGTTGGCCGGGTGGGAATCTCGGCATACTTCGGCACCAGTTGGTGAAAGACCGGCGGAGGCGCATTGGGCTCGAAATTCAGGCCGACGTAGAGCACCCCGGTCACGAAGCTCTCGGCTTCGAGTGTGCCGCGCAGGCCACGCCTGACCGCTGCCTCGAAATCCTTCTGGTTCTCGAACAACGTGGCGTTCTCCATGCGCTCGGACAGCAGGTTCTGCTGGATGTCCACCAGGACAGGCATCGCGTAATCATTGGTGGACTCGTTGTAATGAATCATGACCTTGGCGACCGAGCCAATGGTCACGCCGCGGTATTTGACCGGCGCCCCCTCGCTAAGACCATTCAACGAGCCCTGGAAATAGAGGATGCATCGGACCGTGCGCGTGAAGAGCCGGGTCGAGCTGAAAATCAGCAGGCCGGCGACGCCGAGCGCCACACCGGCCACGATAAAGGCCCCGACATAGGTTGGGTTGGCTTTCTTGCTCATATTGGATACGCAGGTTACACCTTGGCCGCCGCGCCGGCGGTTTGAGCCGGGCGGCTCTCGCCGCGCGTGAGGAATTCGCGAACGCTGGGGTCCGTCGAGTGCGCCAGCAGCTCCCGCGGATTGCCATCGGCCCGCATCGTGCGCGTATTAGTGTCCAGGAAGATGGAGTTGTCGCCGATCGTCAGAATGCTTTGCAACTCGTGCGTGACCACGACGAACGTGGCGCCCAGGCTGTCGCGCAACTGCATGATCAGTTGGTCCAGGTTGCGCGAGGTGATCGGGTCCAGCCCCGCCGAGGGCTCGTCGAAGAACAGGATTTCCGGGTCGAGCGCCAGGGCGCGCGCCAGGCCCGCGCGCTTGGCCATGCCGCCCGAGATTTCGGATGGGTAATAATCCTCGAACCCTTTTAGGCCCACGAGCGCCAGCTTGAGCCGGGCGATGTCCTCAATTTCGGCAGGTGAAAGGTCGGTGTGTTCGCCCAGGGGGAGGGCGACGTTCTCCGCCAGCGTCATTGAGCTCCACAGCGCGCCGCCCTGAAAAGCCACGCCAAAGGAGCGCACCCGTTTTTGGCGTTCCTCCTCGCTCGACGCCCAGAACGGCACGCCATCGTAAACGACATCGCCTTTGGCCGGTGGCTTGAGCCCGACCATGATCCGGAGCAGGGTGCTTTTGCCGCAGCCGCTGCCGCCCATGATGATGAAGATCTCGCCGCGCTTGATCCGCGCGCTGATGTCGCGCATGACCACGAACGAGCCGTAGGCCATCGTCAGATCGCGCAGCTCGATTTTCGCGTCACCGTTTTGCGGGTCCATGCGGTCAGTGGATCAGACGGTTGCCGTCCCGGCGGTGACGCGCAGGCGGGAAGTGAGCCGGGGCGGGCAGCCCTGCTGCATCTCGGTCGCTTGGCCTGGCGTTCGGCGCATGAGGTCTCCGGCTAGATGCTTAGCGCATTGCAGATGACGGCGAACAACCCGTCGGAGGCAATGATCCACGTGATACCGGTGACCACGGCGGAAGTGGTCGCCTGGCCGACGGCCGCGGCGTTCGACCCGCACTGCATTCCCCGCAGGCAGCCGGTGAGGGCGACAATCACCCCAAAATACGCGCCCTTGATAATGCCCAGCAGAAACGAAGTGAGTCTGATGGCGGCGATGGTGCGTTGCAGGTAGAGCGTGGGCGTGATGTGGAGCATCAGCGTTGAGATCAGGAAGCCGCCGCCGATGGAAATCAGGTCCGCAAACACGCACAGCAGCGGCATCATGGCAATGAGGGCCAGCATCCTGGGCAGGACGAGAAACTCCACCGGCCCGATGCCGAACGTCTGGAAGGCTTCAATTTCCTGGTTCACCTTCATCGTGCCCAGTTGCGCGGCAAAGGCCGCCCCGGTCCGCCCGCAGATAATAATGGCGGTCATGATGCAGCCCATCTCCCGAACCGTGGCAATGGCGACCAGGTCCGCCACATAGATAGATGCGCCGAAGGCAGCCAACTGCGTCGCGCCGACGAAGGCCAGGATCAGGCCGATGAGGAAATTGATCAGGGCGACGATGCCCAGCGCCTGGGGCCCGCATTCCTGCATGACGAGGAAGGCATCGGACCACCGGAACTGCGCCTTGCCGCGCAGCAGGTTCACCAGGGCCAGCATGCTCTCGCCCGTAAAGGTGAGCATCCCTAGCGCGCCCTCCCAGCCGCCGATTCCCCACGAGCCGATCCGCTCCAGCACTGGCCTGCGCGTGACGCTGCGGACCGCGTCCTTCTTCTCGGGCACCGCTTGCGAGAGTTGAATCAGCTTCGCCACATCCTTGGGCAGGGTGTCCGCGCGGAACTCCAGGTGGTTGCCCTGGCAGAACTCGTAACATTTGAGCAGGAACGCCACCAGCCCGCTGTTCCAGCGTCCGAGGGCGGCGGTGTTAAACTCCATGGCCTTGGCGCCGCCCGCCGTGGCAAATTCCTGCTCGACCGTGCCGATGCCCGGCAGTCCCGAGCGCGCCAGCCAGTCGCCGGCAAATTCGAGCAGCAGCGAGCCGCTGGGGTTTCGCCGGACGGTCAACTGTGCCTCAGTTCCCTGACTGGTCACTCGTAAACACTGCGGCACGAAGCCTATGCGGGCAAGGGCATATTGAGATGCTTGGGGGGCGCACAGGGCCAATTCATGAAGGGTGGTAGGGACGCGTTCCACCGCGTCCCCATCTTCCCGAGATTTCAGGGGCGCGGTGGAACGCGTCCCCACCACCTTTCATGAATTGGCCCTGAGGGGCGCATCTCATTGGGGGTCGCACCGCCGAGATCGCCTCCCCGGTCCGGCGGCGCCTCCTTGACACCCGCCGATCACTTTGCTTGCCTCGGACCGTGTTCCGACGCGTCCTTTGCCCAATCCCCATACCCCCTTCCCTGCCCCACCCATGAACCACGTCGAACGCTTCCGGGCGGTGATGAACTTCCAGGCCGTGGACCGGCTGCCTTGCTGGGAATGGGCCATGTGGTGGGATGAAACCATTCGCCGCTGGCACCGGGAGGGTTTGCCCCGCGAACTCGCGTTTAACCAGGTCTTCGAGATAGCGCGGCACTTCGGGCTGGACCCCTACCAGCAGTTCTGGTTCAGCACCACCGACCCGACGATCGAAGCCACACAACACCACGTCGAGGGCATCGTCGCCAATATGGAGGATTACCTGCGCGTGCGCCCGCAGTTGTTTCCCCGGCACGACGCGGCCATCGCCCAAATGGCTTCCTGGGCCGAGCGGCAGCGCCGCGGCGAAGCGGTCGTGTGGTGCACGCTGGAGGGCTTCTTCTGGTTCCCCCGCACGCTCATGGGCTTCGAAAAGCTCATGTTCGCCTTCGTGGACCAGCCTGAGCTACTGCACCGGATCAACACCGACCTGCTGGAGTTCAACCTCGGCCTGCTCGATCAAATCCTCAGGGTCTGCGTCCCCACGTTCATGACCATCGCCGAGGACATGTCCTACAACCACGGCCCGATGATCTCGAAGGAAACCTTCGAGGCTTTCATCGCCCCTTGCTATCGCAGACTCATACCGCGGCTGCTCGAAAGGGACATCATGCCCTTCATAGATACCGACGGTGACATCACCCTGCTGGTGCCCTGGTTCGAGGAGCTTGGCGTGGACGGCTTTCTGCCGCTGGAGCGCCAGGCGGGCGTGGACGGGATGCAGTTGCGCTGGCGCTATCCCCGGCTGCGCATGATCGGCCACTTCGACAAGATGACCATGAACAAGGGCGAGGCTGCCATGCAGAGCGAGTTCGAGCGCCTGGCGCCGCTCATGAAGACCGGCGGGTTTATCCCGAGCGTGGACCACCAGACCCCGCCGGGTGTATCGCTCGACGAATACCGCACCTACCTGCGGCTGCTCAAGACCAGCATGGCCGCCGTGCATCCATAGCGGGAGGGCGAGCGTCCCCGCGAGCCCCGACTTCTCCTCGATCCCTGAACCGGAGGAACATCCAACATCCAATAAGCGTTGCAGGGTCAGCCACTGGATAGTGGATTTTCGATCCCCCAGGCCTACGGCCCGAAAGAGGGGGGTTCGACGATAGGCTGCATCATGTAATCCCCCGGCGTGCTGAACCGGTCCGCGTCATTCCACGGCCGTGGGCTCGTATCGTCCGGGGTCAGCGAAGCGCAACCGCAGACAGCGAGGACCAGCAGCATCGCGAGCCAATCTCCGTAGCGACGAGTGAACGCATCTTTCATGGACTGCTCCTTACCGGATCAGCGACCGCAGGTGCTTGATCGAGCGCTCCGCCTGCTCGATCGTGCCGCATTCCACGGACAGGACGATGTCGCGCGGGCACGCCTTCCGTATGATGCGGATGACCTTCGCCCAATCAATGACGCCGTCTCCGCAGGCGCACCCGACAGGCGTGCCGGTGACCTTGCCGCGCTCGGCGCCGCCCTGCTGGACCGAGATGTCCTTGGCGTGCAGGTGCACCAGGCGCCTGGCCACGCGCTGGAGCCATTCGTAAGGGTCGTGCCCGCACAGGAAGGCGTTGCCGGTATCGAAGTTGATGCCGATGCTGGGGCTTTTGACCAGGCGCTGAATGCGGTCCAGGCCGTCGGGGTGCTTGCTGTATTGCTGATGGCACTCCAGGCCGATGAGAATGCCCCGGGGCTCGGCCACCCTCGCGGCTTCCATCAGAGTGTAGCGCATCAGCACAAAATCCTCCTCCTCGCTGGTCCAGGCGGCCTTGGGCCCCTCGTCCGTGTTGACGACCGGCGCCCCGGCTTCTGCCGCGAACCGGATGGCCTGCTTCAGGTATTCCGTGCCGATCTCCGGCTTGGTGAGCGGGGTGTGCGAGGACAGGCCTGAGAGCCTGACGCCCGCCTTCCGGCAAGCGCGCCGCACCCGCAGCGGGTCGTCCAGCATCGAGACGCTGTGGAAGTAGCCAGCCTCGCTGAGCAGCTCGCGGCCCCAATGGACCATAGGCTCGACGTGCGTGTAGCCCAGCGCCGCCGCCTTCTCGACGGCCCACTCGAAGGGCTTGTCATGGTGACGAACGAACTCAAGGTTGATGCCAATATGTATCTTGCTCATAGGATTAGGGGATGCCGAGGTGGCGCCGGCTAAAGCACCGGTTCATCTGCGCTCTTTCTCCCAAACGTCCGCCCGGTGGTTCAGGAACGGCTTGCCTTGGTGACGGGAATAGACCGTCACCAGGTAGCTCAGGGCGAACTTCTGGCCCGCCGCGTACTCCAGCGGCTGCTTGAGCCCTTGCGTCGCGGACAGATAGGCGAATGGCTCCAGCATCGTGAAGAACTGCGCGTCGCCCCGTGGGTTGTCCGCCCGCCCGAACATGGCCACCATCACTGGCCGGCCATTCATCAGGCCGGCGGCGCTAGTCCACCGCGCGGGAATCACGTTCTGCGTGCTCATGGTGGTATAGGGCTTCCCGCCGGAGTTCTGGAAGACGGCGACCTGGTTGAAGGACTCGGGGAGGCGCACACCCAGGCCGTCATAGTCAGGACCGGAAACGGTGAGCTTGTTCACCTGCGGGCCGACCTCGAAGTCTCCATCCCAGCGCAAGGCAACCTCCTGGTTGGTCTCGTCCACGCGCAAGGTCAGCGAGCGCTGTTCAATCAGCAGGGCCGCCTCGCGCGAATCGGCTGCCGCGTGGCTCGTCGGGGGCAGCCAGTAGATCACCTCCATAAAATGCGCCGTCGGCACGCGATTCGTGTCCACCAGCGCGTATTGGAGCGGCAGTTCGATGTGCTTCTCCACACCCGGGGCACCCTTCTCCTCCCAGAAATTGATCCCATTGAGCCACACGGCATACATCAGGCCATGGTGATGCGGATGGTCCGGCGGCGCATCACGAGTGACGTTCTCGCCGCGGAGCGTGTACAGCTCGCGCACGTACGGCTTGAGCTGGCTCGACGCGAACGCGTACACGAGAAGCTTGCGGCCCTTGTACCGGATTTCGAGCGTGCCTTGGGCAATATCCGAATTAACGGCAATGGGACACGGAGGCGGCGCTGCAAAGCTCACGCACGACTGAACCAACAGCAGCGCCGCGACGCACCTGCCGAGGCAACGCAACTTGGTAGGGACGCCTCGCCGAGGCGTCCGGGTTGCGTCTCCGCGGCTTCCGTGCTGGGGTGCGGGCGGTGGAGGACGCCTCGGCGAGGCGTCCCTGCCAGGTTGGAGATTGCTGCTCATGGCGAGGAATTGGGCGGCGGGGTGACAAAGAGCTGCGGTGCACTGGCCCCAGGCGTTGTGGGCAGCCCGGCCGCCCAGGCGCAGCCGCGGCGAAACAGCTCCTGCACGCCGGGAACGCTGATGGCCTTTGTATCATGCCCCAGCGTGGACACAAAGGCCCGCCCCTTCCCGTAATGCGAGATGAAGGCCATAGGATAGAACTTACCATCCACCTTGGACCGCGCCTGCGCCAGCACCTCGATGGGATGATCGCCCGTGAGGCAGGTGTAAAGCTCGTCCGTCGTTTCAAAATCGGTCATGCCGCGCAGGATCGAGGCGTCGGGATTGACCAACTCGACCCGGAACAGGCCGAGCGGATCGTGCTGGCGAACACCGGGCCCCGGGCCGGCCCAAACGCGCCCGGCAATCTGTGCGAATTCCGGCCACTCCCCATGCCAGGCCCCGCACGCGAAATGCACCAGCGCCAAGCCTTTGCCGCCGTCCACGAACCGGCGCAGGTTCTCCCGGGCCCGCTCCCCCGGCCCCGGCTGCTGCCAGTTCTGGAAGTGCAGGAGCACCAGGTCGTATTTGCCCAAAGCCGCGGAATCGAGAAAGACCGGGTCTTCCACTGTGAACACCTCCAGGCGCGGATCCTGCCGCAGTGCCGTCGCCAGCGCCGGCGCCGTTTCGCGCCAATGATGCCCAGGGTAGTCCACCCCGGTAACAAGCAGCACGCGGGCCTTCGCTTTCGTTGGCATCGGCTCCGCGCCAACACAGGCCACGGCTGCGAGCATCAGCACGGCCAGAGAAACCAGAAACCAGGCCGGACTGGGAACATCCAACATCCAACATCCAACAACCAACATCCAATGCCTGCCCCCGTGGCGCTCATTGGATGTTGGTTGTTGGATGTTGGATGTTGGATGTTCCCAAGGCTCACAAAAAGACCAGCAATGCGCAAAAGCAGCAGAGCACTGCCGCACTCCAGAACATTGTCGTGCCATCGCAGTCCCCCTCAGATCATCTTCGTCCTGCCCGGCGACGGCACAGGATAGCTCCCATCAGGACCGGGCTTGCTGGGCGGCTCCATCCCATCGTGGCAGTCATCGGGCCTGGGCGGGTAATAGAAATCAGATGCCATGACCTGCTCCCACGACACCTCCTTCCCTGTATAGCAGGAGAGCTGGCCCATGACACCGATCATCGTGCTGCGGGCCATATAGTCGCCGCAGTTGATGGGATTGCCCGAGCGGATGCCGGCGAACAGCTTGTTGTGCTCGATCTGGTAGGGGTCGCACTGCCCTTGCCAGCGCCAGTTGGTCTCGCCCCAGATCCGGCAGTGCAGCAGCGAGGCCTTGCCCTTGGTGCCCGAGATGAGGCTGGAGTCCTCATCATAGCAGCCGGCGGTCGTGCGGCAGAACGCATACACGCGCACGCCCTTGTCAAACTCATACACCACCGAATGGTGGTCGAACACGTCGCCATAGATGGGCTCGGTCATCGTGGAACGGCCTGCCAGTCCGTGGCACTTGATAGGCACAACATTGCCAAGCACCCAGCTCGAGCGATCCAGGTTGTGCACCAGCGACTGGGGCACGTCATCGCCAGACAGCCAACGAAAGTGATATTGCGTGCTGGCCTGCCATTCCAGCTCGCTGTATTTCGGGTTGCGCTCCGTGACCCCGTAGGGCGGGCGCAGAAAATTCTCCTCGATGGTGACGATGCTGCCGATGGCGCCGTCCTGAATGCGCTGGATCGTCTCGATGTAGCCCTCATGGAACCGGCTTTGCAGGCCCGACACGACGCACAGCTTCTTCTCTTTGGCCAGGTCGCACGCCTGCTGCATGAGCTTCACCCCGTAAGGGTCAATACCGTGGGGCTTCTCGACGAAGACGTGCTTGCCCGCCCGAATCGCTTCCATGGCATGGAAGGGATGAAACTTCGCCGCGTTGGCGATTACTACCACATCCGAAGCCTCGATGACGTGCTTGTAGGCATCGAAGCCGGTGAAGCAGTGCGCCTCGTCCACCGTGACCTGGTCGCCCTTGGCCTGCTTCACCGCATCGCGTGCCTTCTCGATCCGCTCGCGCAGGATGTCGCACATGGCGACCAACCGCGCGCCCGGGTCGGCGCTGAGCGCCTGGGCGGCGGCGCCGGTGTTCCGGCCGCCGCAGCCGATCATGCCGACCTTGATGATGTCGCTCCCGGCCGCGTGGGCGCCTTGCGCAACGGTTGCCGCCGCTGCGGCTACTGAACCCGTGCCGGCGGCTGAGTTGGCCTTAGGGGCGCGGCACCCGACACCCAAGGCCGTTGCGGAGGCAGCCACCGCGGAGGTCTTGAGAAAGTCGCGGCGGGTGAGAGGCGAAGGCATGGGAGGCTGGTCGTTCATAAACTTAATCCTCGGAGAATGGTGCGGCAGGGCAGAACGTTGTAAAGCACGTAATGGGATGCTTCATGCAAACCGACAGACCTGAATTTAACGCAGAGACGCAGAGGCCACAGAGAGACGCAGAGAAAGAAGAAACCAGCACTTCTTCTCTGCGTCTCTCTGCGGTCTCTGTGTCTCTGCGTTGAAGAAGGCTTATCGTACTGCCAAGGTGTCCGGCCTTACTTCTCCACCCACTCGATGATGGAGATGACGGCATTCGAGCCCTGGCGCGCATTGACCGCTTTCATCAGCACCTTGCCATCGGCAGTCTTGTCGGCGCCCACTTTGTGCTCCAGCCACTTTCCGTCCTGAAAGTTCTCGATAGTTCCAAGGTCCTCCCCGGCCACGCTCACCGTCTCCTTGCGCCCGCCCTCAAAGTTGTCGGGATCAATGACGTACACTCGCACCAACCCGGAGGCGCCCTTGGGCACCGTCAATTCGATCTCCGTCTCATCGTTCCCGGCCCGCGTGTGATACACCGGGAGGCCCCAGCCGCTATATGTAAAGCCCTTCTTCGCCGTGGCGCCGTAGCCCTTCTCGGCAAAAATCACTTCCTTGCCCGGGCGGCCACAGAGCATTTCGAGCTTCACGCCGCGCGCCTTCAGTTGCTCGGGAGAAGGCAGCGTCTCCTTATCGGGCCACAGCGGCTCCTCCGGCGCAGGCGCGCGGTCCACGGCGGAGGGCATGGCGGGCAGCGGCGCGTGCGGCTCCGTCTGATACCAATAAACCGTCGTCGAGAACTGCAGCGTCGTTCCGGGCTTCGAGAAGTCGCGCCGGAAGGAGGGGTCCTCGTTTACGCCGAAGCCGATCATCACTCGCAAAGACTTCTCGAAGCTGATGGCATCCTGCGTGAAGAACCGGTATGCCGCCGCGCCCTTCATGAAGGGGAAATAGCCCGTCAACGGAAACAGGTTCTCGCTTTCAGGGAAACCCCAACTGAAGCCGAAAGAATCCTCCAGCCCCTGGTATTCAACCGAGGCCACCGACTCGCCATCAATGTAGAACTTCTCGTTCTCGTCCACCGGGTAGCCATCGCGTCCGGGGCTGCGCACGCTGACGTTCCACCCCACGAGCTTTCCCCTGCCCTTCGCCTCGAGCGCCAGGTAATCCCGTTTGCCCAGCAGCAGGCCCTCCTGGCGCCAGCTTGCATGGAAATAGCCCGTGTCGGCGGACACCTTCTTCACCGTTCGGTAATTCACGTAGCTGTAGCAGGGCATGATCCTCCACAGCTCGTCCCCCGGCGGCACCGGGCCGTCATAGAGCAGCTCGATCTTGCCCGACTTGCGGAAGGGCATCGGGAAATAGGCGTTGAAACCGCGCCGCTTGTTAACGAGTGCCGTGTTGACTGACTGCCTCAGGCCGGCGGGATCGCAGAAGAAGTCCACCAGCGGCGCCTCCACGCTCGGCGAGGCTTCCCCATCCCAGTACATGCGCAGCAGCAGGTCGCGATTAAGCTTGAGCGTCACCGGCATCGCGAAATGCACCATGGTGATGACGGCGGGGCCCTTGAGATCGGCGACCACCACGTGCTTGGACGAGTTGAAGCGCGCGGTGAGCGGCGTCTCGATCCAGAGGGCGTTTTCGGCGCGCGTGCGCCCGGGCGTCAGCGTGGCCAGGTCCTGCAAGCCGGGGGCCTGGCCCAGGGCCCAGTTGCCGCAGAGAGCAGCGGAAAGGAACAATGCGTTGAGAAGGCAGGGGTGGTTAGGTTTGGGCAGACGTCTCATGCGGCGGATTCAACCGCAGGCTTGCGTCACGCGCAAATACAAAACGTAAATCATTATTTAACCGCAAAGAACTCAGAGAGCGCAGAGATGAAAGGCCCTTGCGCTCTGTGTGGTCAAATCAGTTCTTCTGGTGCGTCCACACTTGCTAACGGGCTGCGGTTCTGCAATGGTTCTCCGCGACAACGGATCACATCTCATGAACACCACCTCGCTCAAGACGGTCACCAAGAACGTTAAACCCCTCGCCGAAGCCGCTCTCGCCGAAACCGGCGGCCTGCTCCGCCTGGCGCCCAATTGGGTGCCGCGCTCGTTCCTGCAGCCCGGCAAACGCCTTAAGCTGCACCCCGACGACCTCTACGCCTACGGCCTGAACCGCGGCGGCATTGACGAGCGATGGTTCGCCTCCACCACTCCCGCGGCCAACGAGAACCGCACCCCCGACGAAGGCCTGAGCTATGTCGTCCACGGCAAGCAGCGCTTCACCTTGCAGCAGGCCGTCGCCGAATGCGGCGAAACGCTCCTGGGCAAGCGCCTCTGGAGCAAGTACGGCAAGTGGCCCGTCTATTCCAAGTTCTTCGACAACATGGGGCCCATCCCGCACCACATGCACCAGAATGCCAAGCAGGCCAAACTCGTCGGCCAGGAAGGCAAGCCCGAGTCCTACTACTTCCCGCCTCAGCACAACAACGTGGGCAACAATTTCCCCTTCACCTTCTTCGGCCTCGAACCCGGCACCACCAAAGCCCAGGTGCGCCGCTGCCTCGAAGACTGGAACAAGGGCGACAATGGCATCCTCGATCTGTCCAAGGCCTACCGCCTCAAGCCCGGCACCGGGTGGTTGGTCGGCCCCTGCCTCCTCCACGCCCCCGGCTCGCTTTGCACCTACGAGCCGCAGTGGGGCTCCGACGTCTTCGGCATGTACCAATCGCTGGTCGAAGGCCGCGAAGTGCCCTGGTCCCTGCTCGTCAAAGACGTGCCCAAGCAATACCACCGCGACCTCGACTACCTCGTGGACCAGCTCGACTGGGAAACCAACGTGGACCCGCAGTTCAAGGAAAACCACTACCTCGAACCCGTCCCCGTCGCCAACACCAGCAAGGAAGGCTACATGGACCGCTGGATCGTCTATGGCAAGGTGGACGGCGCCCAATTCGTCTCGGCCAAGGAGCTTACCGTTGACCCCGGCGCAACTTGCACCATCAAAGACAAAGGCGCCTACGGCCTCATCTGCGTGCAAGGCGTCGGCAGGATCAACCGCCAGCCCCTCAACAGCCCCAAACTCATCCGCTTCACCGAGCTGACCGAGGACGAATACTTCTGCACCGAAGACGGGGCGAAAGCCGGCGTCACTTTCGAGAACACCAGCGAGAACGAGCCGCTCGTCTGCCTGCGCTACTTCGGCCCCGAGGTGAACCCCGATGCGCCGGCGATGGGCGCCTACCGGAAACAACCCAGGAATTAAGCAGGCACACGGAGCGCGGAGGTTCCTGGCCGCGGCGGTTGGTCCTGCCCTTCTGGCGGAAACTGGTTGAAGAACCGCAAAGGAGGGAGGATGTGTATAGATATGTGGAGGATCCTGGCAATGCTGATCGTGCCGGCCTTGGCGGTAGTGCTGCTGCAGGCAGGCTGTGCAACCAACGCGGTTTCAGAACATAAAGAGAGCCTGCTCGTAAACGCCGGCTTCCGGGCCGTCCCAGCCGTCACCCCCAAACAGCGATCTCTGCTTCGCACCCTGCCGCCAGATACGGTCTCGACCGTCGTGTCCAACGGGAAGGTGTACTTCGTGTTCCCCGGCAAGTCGGGCGACCTCCTGTATGTCGGGAACCAGCCCCAATACCTGAATTACGAGCTGCAAGCGGCGAAGCAGGGTTACGGGACGGGAGAGTGGAACGCGGAGTGGGGAAACTGGGACCCGCAATAAACGCGCCACGTGGCAGGATGATCCCGGCTGTAGAGCCAACCGGCAGGAGCTGATTACCCAATCCCAAGCTCAGGCTGCTGGCGCTCCTCTCCGTTGCCTCCCCGTAGGCACGCCGTAGCATCAGCGGATGCTACGGCGAGGATACGGGGTGGTTGCGGGGGGCATGGGGGCAGATGGAGGTTCCTCCATCCTTCCAGTGGACTGGGGCGTGGCGGCTGAAATCCGAAACCCGAAGGCCAGAGCCCGAAAGAAGGCCGAAATCCGAAGTCCGAACCCGCCTGGCCGCCATCCAAGCACTTGGCCAGCAGGGAGGCCGCCGTTGGCGCCGAAGCGCAAAAACGAAGCACTTCCAAGCACCTGGTCTCCTCAAGTGCCATGGGCTGGCAGTCTTCGGGTTTCGGGCTTCGGCCTTCTTTCGGCCTTCGGATTTCGGCCTTCGGGCTTGGCTGCCGGATTCCGCTGAAAACGTCGAAGGGCCCAGACGGAGAGGATGGCAGCCCGTGTCGGTCTTCGGGCTCATGGGTTCGGCCTTGCGGCGTGCGGGATCGGCTTGTGGCCTTACGGCCGCCTCAGGTTCCGGAGCCCGGCTGGTCGTAGGTGATGAAGTGGGTCTTGTCCTTGAGCCTGCGCCACTTGGCGTCCAGGCGCTGGAGGCGTTTGGCGGTGGCCGGGTGGCTGCTGAAAGCGCCCATGTGGAATTGGCTGAAGCCAAAGCCGCCATACGCCGCCTCGAGCTTTTTGAGCATGTCGGCCAGCCCGCGCGGGTCAATATGGGCCTTGACCAGGTAATTGAATCCGACCGCGTCGGCCTCCAGCTCGTATTCCTGCGAAAAGCTCTGCTGGACCAGCAGTTGTGAGCTGCCGCCCAGCAGACCGACGGTGCCGCGGCCGCCGCCCAGGAAGAGTCGCACCACGAGGTAGGGCCCCGCCTCGGAAATGAGCTTCCGGTAGGCGTGCTTCTCGGTGACGTGCGCCACTTCGTGGGCGATCACGCCGGCCAGCTCTTCCGGGCGGTCCGCCAGGCGAATGAGGCTGTCGTGCACCATCACATGGCCGCCGGGCAGCGCGAAGGCATTCGGCATCTCGTTCTCGATGATGTAGAACTTGTACTCCGTGCCGTTTTTGGGCAGCACCTGCAAGAGGGGCGCGACGGCCAGGTCGAGCTTCGCCTTGAGCGCCACGTCGTTCGTGAAGGTCTCGCGCTCCTTCAATTCCGCTACGACGCTGTCGCCCAACTCGCGTTCCCATTCCGCCGGGACGTGCGCGACTACGGCCCGCACCATCAAACCCATAAGCATCCAGACGATGAACGCCGCTAGGACGAAGCCGATCAGCACGCCGAAGGTGGCCTTCACCCGGCCGCTCAGCTCGCGCCCGCTGTACATGGCGCGGATCTGCCGCAGGGTGTGCGGTTGCTGGTGCAGCAGCGCGTGGTTGAGAATGTTCGTGTCGTAGGTGGAAATGGACCAGCCGGGCTGCTCGGGGTCGGAGAAATAGATCAGCTCGTCGCGGCCTTCGCCTTTGTCAATGAGGAGCCGCGACACCGGCATCTCGACCGTGGCGGCCTCCGACTCGAAGCGCAGGCGGAAGAAGGCGAAGGTGAGCCTGCCCGGCACGGCCTCGTCGCCAAGGCTCGGATGCGAAACGTAGCCCTCAAATGCCGGTCTGTCCTCTGTCAAAGCACTTCCTTATACCATACGGTCCCCGTCCCTGGCACGCAAAACAACGCTCTCAGCGAAAATCGTGCCAAGTTCTCGCTTGTGTTGGCACCAGATGCGGCTAGAATAACGGCATGCCTCAGGGCCTACATCTGTCGCAGCGCCTGACGCAGTCGCTGGTTTTGGCACCGCAACTGCAGCAATCGCTCGCCCTCCTGCAGGCGCCGACCCTCGAGCTCAAGACGCTCGTGGAACAGGAATTGCAGCAAAACCCAGTCCTTGAGGAGAGCCCGGTGCAAGAATTGGAGGCCCCGGCCAAGGACGGCCAGGAGGAAATCCCGCCCGCCGAGTCCGCCGACCCCGCGGAACCGCCGGCGGACCTGGAGTTTGATCCGGCCACAGAAAAGCCCAGCGGCGAGCCGGCCGACGACTTCGAAGCCGAGTTCGAGCGCCTGGTGCAGCTTGACCAGGAATGGCGCGATCACTTTGCCCAGACCAACATCCCGCTCCGCGCTTCGCCCGAGGACGAGGAGCGGCGGCAGTTCATGTTCGATTCACTGGTCCAGGCCACCTCGCTCCAGGAGGTGCTGCTGGAACAGGTGCGTGAATCGGCCCTGCCGGAGGAGCAGTGGCCCATTGCCGAGATGCTGATCGGCAACATTGATGAATACGGCTACCTCAAAGCTACGATCGAGGAGCTGGCGGCCTCCACCGGCCTGGCGGCAGAGACGATACTGGCCGTGCTGAAGGTCATCCAGAGCTTCGAGCCGGCGGGCGTGGGCGCGCGGGACCTGCGCGAATGCCTGATGTTGCAGTTCCAGCGCCTGGGACAGGAGAACACGCTCGAATACCGCATCGTCAACGAGTTCATGGAAGCCCTGGGCAAGCGGCGCATCCCCGAGATCGCCCGCGGGACCGGCACGTCTCTGGACGACGTGCAGGAGGCGCTGCAACGCATCGCCCGGCTGGAGCCACGCCCCGGACGCGCTTTCCTCCCCGATAACGACCAATACGTGCTGCCGGAAGTCTTCGTGACCAGGTCAGGCGACGATTACGTCGTTACCACGAATAACGAGCATATTCCGCATTTGCGCATCAGCAACACCTACAAGGACCTGATGTCCCAGCGGGACAACTCCACCGAAGTGCGCAATTACATCCGCGAGAAGATTCGCGCGGGGAAGTTCCTGATCAAGAGCCTGCACCAGCGCCAGGAGACCATCCTGAACATCGCCAAGGAAATCGTCAAGCGGCAGCGCGAGTTCATGGCCAAAGGGGTTTCGGCCCTGAAGCCCCTGACCATGATCCAGATCGCGCAGGTCGTGGGCGTGCACGAGACCACGGTGAGCCGGGCGGTTTCCGGAAAGTACATGCAGACGCCCCAGGGCATCTTCGAGATGAAATACTTCTTCACCGCCGGCATTCAGACAGCCGACGGTGACGGGATGTCCAACACCAGCGTGAAGGACCTGATCGCCGATATTTTCGGAAGCGAGGATTCCAGCGCGCCGCTATCCGATCAGGAAGTGGTGCGCATGCTCAAGGAGAAGGGCATCGTCATCGCCCGCCGCACCGTGGCCAAGTATCGCACGGAGCTGAACATCCTTCCGTCCAATCTGCGGAAGGTGTATTAGGCGCCAACTCAGGTCCCTTCCTGAGTCACCGAGAGCTGCACCATGGCGCCCGTGTCCTGCTTGACCACCAGGGCCGAGCATTGGCGCTCGCCTTTCTTCGCCTGGATCATGCTGGTGTCACCCATGTTCGTCGTGGCACTGATCTCCCAGCCCTGCTCTTTCAACTGGTCCTGGTAAAACTTCAGGGCGTCGGCAACGGGCGCGTCCACGCTCAGGTGCACCATCATCGTTTTGCCCTGCGTGGATGCCACCTGCACGACAGCCCCTTTATAGATGGGCACGTCTTTCGGGAACCCGTCGGGCAACGCGACCCCCGCTTTGGAGGCGGTCACGCTGACGGTCCCCTCTTTGGTCTTGCCTTCATAGGTGACCTGGCCGCTGCCCCGGTCCACCTTGACCTCGCCGTCCTTGACCTTGTAGGTCGAGTTTTTGCCGCAACCAAAGGCAAGCGCCGCGACCGCCGCCAGGCATAGTGCTGTTGTCTTATACATAGGCTTGTAGTTCTGCTTTACCGATACGACTGTTGACATGACTCAAGCGGGCGGAGGGGTGTTCGCCCACGCCGACCCACGCGCGGCAATATGCGTCGCCTGGCCGCGGCGTCAAGGCGCAAAATGCGCCAGGATTCGCAAAACGTATCTTAGTACTTGTAGTACAAAAGAAGTAATGGCATATTTATGTGAACAGCGGCAAAGAAGTGCCGTTTATGACTCGTGAAACCTGTTTTATTTAATAATACTGTGCTCCGCGACGGCCACCAATCCATGGCCGCCACCCGCATGACCACCGCGCAGATGCTGCCGGCGGCGCCGATCCTTGACGACATGGGCTTCAACGGCCTGGAAACCTGGGGCGGCGCCACCATTGACGCCTGCCTGCGCTACCTCAACGAGAACCCGTTTGACCGGCTGCGCACGCTCAAGCGCGTGGCCCCCAAAACGCCGCAGTTAATGCTGCTGCGCGGGCAGAACATCGTCCAGTACGCCAGCTTCCCGGACGACGTGGTGCAGGCGTTCGTGAATTGCATGTGCCGGAACGGCATGGACATCATCCGCATCTTCGATGCGCTGAACGACGTCCGCAACCTGCGCACGGCCATCCGGGCGGTGAAGGACTGCGGCAAGCACGCCCGCGGCGAGCTTTGCTACACAACCAGTCCGGTCCATACGGTGGACAATTTCGTCCGCATGGGCGTTGAACTGGAGAAGCTGGGCTGCCATTCGCTGGGCATCAAGGACATGTCCGGCATTCTGCAGCCGCAGGTGGCGCACCGCCTGGTAAAGGACCTCAAGGCCCGCGTGGGCATCCCGATCACCCTGCACACGCACGACACGGCTGGGCTCGGCGCCGCCGCTTACCTGGCCGCGATAGATGCGGGGGTGGACTGCGTGGAGGTTTCCATCGTGCCCTTTGCCAACGGCACCTCGCAGCCGGACACCCAACGCATGCTGGCGCTCCTCGAGGGGCACCCGCGATGCCCCAGGTTCGACACCGCGAAGCTGGCCCGCCTGCGCGACTACTTCGATGGCGTGTACGAGGAGCTGGCCGCCTACACGAGCCCGGCCAACGAACGCGTGGACAGCGACATTCTCACTTACCAGGTGCCCGGCGGCATGCTCTCGAATTTCCGCACGCAGCTCAAAGAACAGGGAATGACGGACAAGTTCGACGCCGTGCTCAAAGAGATTCCCATTGTGCGCGAGGCGCTCGGCTGGATTCCGCTGGTGACGCCTACCTCGCAGATCGTCGGCACGCAGGCGATGATGAACGTGAAGTTCGGCCGCTGGAAGATGATCTGCCAACCGGCGCAGGACATCGCGCTCGGCAAGTATGGCAAGACGCCCGGCCCCATCGCGCCGGATGTGCTCGCCCAGGTCGAGAAGCAGACGGGCAAAAAGGCGGTCACGGAACGCCCGGCCGACCTGCTCGAGCCCGGCATGGAACGTTACCGCGGCCAGTGCGCCGACAAGGGCCTGCCGACGGACGACGAGACCGTGGTCCTCTTTGCCATGTTCCCGCAGCAGGTTGAGGCCTTGCTGAAGTCCAAGACCGCGCCTCCTGTCAAACCGGCCGCCCCGGCAATGCGACAGGCCCCGGCTGCCGCATCTGCCCCTGCCCTCCCGGCACGCCCGCCCCAGGGCAACGCGCGGCGCATGTTCGTGACCGTCGAAGGACGCCGCCACGATGTCACGGTAGAAACGCTGGAAGCCTGATCCTGCCGATGAATGCTGCTTCCCCCACCGGCAAGCTGTTGACTGAGTTCCCGCCTGTCACTTACGAGGCCTGGCGCAAGCTGGTCGAGGCCGAACTCAAGGGCGCGCCCTTCGACAAGAAGATGTTCATGCCCACTTACGAAGGGATCACGCTGCAGCCGATTTATCGGCGCGAGGACGCCGCGAACCTGCCGCACGTGAACTCGTTCCCGGGCTTCGCCCCGTTCGTGCGCGGAGCCACCGCCAGCGGCATTGTCCGCAAGCCGTGGGACGTCTCGCAGGAACTGGCCTTTTCCAGCCCGACCGAGTTCAACCAGGCGGCACGCAACTCCATCAGCCGCGGCCTCAACGCGCTGAACGTCGTGCTCGACAAGGCCACCCGCGACGGACATGACCCGGATTGGGCCAAGCCCGAAGACGTGGGCCTGGGCGGCCTTTCCGTCGCCACCCTGGGCGACCTGGACCGCGCCCTGGAGGGCATTGACCTGGAGCATACGTTCCTCCTGATCCGTTGCGGCGCCTCGGCGATGCCCATTAGCGCACTGCTGGTCGGGCTGGCCCGCAAGCGAAAGAAGACGCTGACGGGCCTGCGCGGCTGCATCGAAATGGACCCGTTGGGGGTGCTGTCCCACGAAGGCAGGCTGCCTCAGTCTCTCGAGGGAGCCTACGACGAGATGGCGGACCTCACGCGTTGGGCCGGCGAGCGCGCGCCGCACCTGCAGACAATCTGCGTCCACGGTCGCGCCTGGCACGAGGCCGGCGCAAACGCCGTGCAGGAACTGGCGCTCGCCCTCGCCACGGGCGTCGAGTACCTGCGCCAGATGAATCAGCGCGGCCTGGACCTGGACCTGGTCGCGCCTCGCACGCGCTTCGCGATTACAGTGGGCGAGCATTTCTTCATGGAAATAGCCAAGCTGCGTGCGCTGCGCATGATCTGGGCGCGCGCCGTGGAAGCGCTCGGCGGCGGCGCGGAATCGCAGCGCCTTTCCCTGCACGTGCGCACTTCGCTTTGGAACAAGACCGTTTGCGATCCTTACAACAATTTGCTGCGCGCCACGGTGGAGGCCTTTGCCGGCGTCCTCGGTGGCTGCGACAGCATGCAAGTCGGCGCGTTTGATGAGGTCGTGCGCCCGCCGGACGACTTCAGCCGGCGACTGGCCCGCAACACACAACTAGTGCTCCAAAAAGAGTGCCACCTCGAGCACGTCCTCGATCCCGCGGGCGGCTCCTGGTTTGTCGAACGGCTCACGTCTGAGCTCGCCGGCAAAGCGTGGCAGCTTTTCCAGGAGGTCTCGAAACAGGGCGGCATGGAAGCTTCCCTGCGAGCCGGCTTCCCTCAGAAGGCGGTTTCGGCGACTGCGGCTGAGAAGCTCAAAGCTGTCGCGCGCCGGCGCGATTCCATCGTGGGCGTGAACCAGTACGCCGACCCGAAGGAGAAGGCGTTGGAGCGCGCGCCAGCGGATGTGAAGGCCTTTCACCAGCGACGGGTCCAGCAGGTGGTGGCCCACCGCACGTCGATGGAGGACTCCGAGAGCGAAGTCGTGCTCCAGAAGCTGGCGCAGATTCTGCAAGCGCGGAACGGCGCCAGGTTCGAAGCGTGTGTCGAGGCCGTAGCGGCCGGCGCGACGATCGGCGAGGTCACCCGCGCGCTGCGCATCAATGACAGCCCCTGCCAGCCAATCACCCCGGTCGGCATCACGCGCGCTGCGGTCGCGTTCGAGGAGTTGCGGGACGCCATGAACCGGCACGCGGCCCGGGCCGGAAAGCCTGCCGCAGTGTTCCTCTGTAACATGGGGCCGCTGCGCGAGCACAAAGCGCGCGCTGATTTCAGCCGCGGCTTCTTCGCCGCCGGCGGCTACGAGGTGATCTCGCCGCCAGGTTTCAAGACACCTGCGGAGGCCGCGGTCGCATTCGGCGAGTCACATGCCCGCGCAGCGGTGATTTGCTCGACGGACGAAAACTATCCTGCGCTGGTGCCGCCGCTCGCAAAGGCCATCCGGGCCATGCGACCGGACGCGTTCCTCGTCCTGGCGGGTTATCCGCAGGACCAGATTGAGGCGCACAAAGCCGCCGGCGTGGACGAGTTTATCCATATCCGCGCTGACGCGGTGCAATTGCTCAACAAGTGTCATTCCAAGCTCGGGATTCAATCATGAGGACCTTCCCTGACTTTAGCCAGGTGCCGTTTGAAGCCAAACCGGCTCCCATTACGTTTGAGGATTGGCGCGTCCGCTTCGAGGAGGAGACGGGCAAGTCTTTGGACGAATGGGTGTGCAAGACCCTGGAGCAGGTGGAGCTAAAGCCGCTCTACACCAGCGAGGACCTGCGCGATTGCGAGCACCTCGATGGCATGCCCGGCCTGCCGCCGTATTTGCGCGGGCCCTACGGCTCTATGTACGTGTCGCGGCCCTGGACCGTCCGCCAATACGCGGGTTTCTCCACGGCTGAAGAAAGCAACGCCTTTTACCGGCGCAACATTGCCGCCGGCCAGCAGGGCCTGTCAGTCGCGTTCGACCTCCCCACGCACCGGGGCTACGATTCTGACCATCCCCGCGCTTTCGCAGACGTCGGCAAAGCGGGCGTGGCGGTGGACTCTATCCTCGACATGAAGGTCCTGTTCGACCGCATTCCGCTGGACCGCATATCGGTGTCCATGACCATGAACGGGGCGGTGCTGCCCGTGCTGGCCTTCTACATTGTCGCAGCGGAGGAACAAGGCGCGAAGCTGGAGCAACTCTCGGGGACGATTCAGAACGACATCCTGAAGGAGTACATGGTGCGCAACACTTACATCTACCCCCCGGCTCCTTCCATGCGCATCATCGCGGACATCTTCAGCTTCACTTCGAAGCAGATGCCCAAGTTCAACTCGATCTCCATCTCCGGCTATCACATGCAGGAGGCGGGCGCGCCGGCGGACCTCGAAATGGCCTACACACTGGCCGACGGGCTGGAATACCTGCGCACCGGGCTGAAGGCGGGCATTGCCATTGACGCCTTCGCGCCCCGGCTTTCGTTCTTTTGGGCACAGGGAAAGAACTTCTTCATGGAAATAGCCAAGATGCGGGCGGCCCGCGCTGTGTGGGCCAAGCTCGTGAGGCAGTTCAATCCGAAGAACCCCAAATCCATGGCCCTGCGGACGCATTCGCAGACCTCGGGCTGGACGCTCACAGAGCAGGACCCGTTCAATAACGTGGCGCGCACGTGCGTTGAGGCGATGGCAGCGGCACTGGGGCATACGCAATCGCTGCACACCAATTCACTCGACGAAGCCATAGCCCTGCCGACGGATTTCTCGGCCCGCATCGCGCGCAACACGCAATTGCTGCTGCAGGAGGAGACCGGGATTTGCAAAGTTATTGACCCGTGGGCCGGATCGTTCTTCGTTGAGGCACTCACGGACGCGCTGATGCGCCGGGCCTGGGGGCACATACAGGAAATTGAATCGCTGGGCGGCATGGCCAAGGCTATCGAGACGGGCCTGCCGAAGCTGCGCATCGAAGAAGCCGCCGCTCGCCGCCAGGCGCACATTGACTCCGGCAAGGAGCCGATCATCGGCGTGAACACGCTCCGGCTGGATCGGATCGAGCAACTGGAAGTGCGCGAAGTGGACAACACCGCCGTGCGCGAGGCGCAGATCAAGCGCTTGCACCAACTCAAGAAGGAGCGCGATAACGCGAAAGTCCGCGCCTGCCTGGAGGCGCTGACCCGCGCCGGGGAGAGCGGGAAGGAGAACCTGCTCGCGCTAGCCGTCGAGGCCGCGCGTGCGCGCGCGACGCTGGGCGAAATCTCCTTCGCACTCGAGAAGGTCTTTATGCGTCACAAAGCAACTGTCCGATCGGTGTCGGGCGTGTACGCCTCCGAATACGGGTTGAGTCAGCAAACGGACCAGGTTCGGCAGGCTGCCGACCAGTTCGCGGCACGGCAGGGGCGGCGGCCGCGCATTCTCATCGCCAAGATGGGCCAGGACGGACACGACCGCGGCGCCAAGGTGGTCGCGACGGCATACGCCGACCTGGGTTTCGATGTGGACATCGGACCGCTGTTCCAGCAGCCGGAGGAAGTGGCACGGATGGCGGCGGACAACGACGTGCATGTGGTTGGCATCAGCTCACTGGCTGGCGGGCACAAGACGCTGCTCGTGCAGCTTGTGGAAGAGTTGAAGCGGGTTGGCCGCGAGGACATTATGGTCGTAGTCGGCGGGGTGATTCCGCCCCAAGATTACGATTTCCTGAGGCAGAACGGCGCCGACGCGGTGTTTGGTCCAGGCACGTTCATCCCCGACGCGGCCAAACAGATTCTCGGGCAACTGAGTCAACGGCTGGCGTGAAGACGCGCGGCAAGAGAGTCTTGAGTCTCGGGTCTAAAGTCTTGAGTCCTGCGTGAGCTCTAACCCCGGCGCGAAAGCCCCCGCTCCTCGCCCCCGCACGGCTCTGACGGTGGACGAGTACGTAGGCGGCGTGCTCGCGGGGGACCGTGCCCGCCTTGCCCGCGCGATCACGCTCATCGAGAGCGACTCGCCGATGCACGAACCGCAGGCGCAGGAAGTCCTTCGCCGGCTCCTGCCGCACACCGGCAAGGCCCGGCGCGTCGGCATCACGGGCGTGCCCGGTGTGGGCAAGAGCACCTTCATCGAAGCCTTTGGGATGTACTTGGTCGGCAGCGGCCATAGGCTCGCGGTGCTGGCGATTGATCCGACCAGCACCCGCTCCGGCGGCAGCATCCTCGGCGACAAGACCCGGATGGAGAAGCTGAGCCGGGAGCCGAACGCCTTTATCCGCCCTTCTCCTTCCGGCGCGAGCGCGGGCGGCGTTGCCCGCCGTACCCGGGAAACGATGCTGTTTTGCGAAGCGGCAGGCTTTGATGTCGTCCTGGTTGAGACAGTTGGGACCGGGCAGGGCGAGACGGCGCTGCGCTCGATGGTGGACTTCTTCCTGTTGCTGCAATTGCCGGGTGCTGGCGATGAGCTCCAGGCCATGAAGAAGGGCATCGTAGAAATGGCCGACCTGATCCTCATTAACAAGGCCGAGGGCGAGAACCGTCCCCGGGCCGAACTCGCCCGCGCGGAGCAGAACACCGCACTGCACTACCTGCAACCGGCCACGCCCGGTTGGCAGACAGAGGCCACCCTTTGCTCCGGCTTGACCGGCCAAGGCGTGCCTGAGGCCTGGCAGCAGATTGAGCGGTTCTATCGCGAGCTGGAACCCACGGGCGTGATTGCTCGACGCAGGCAACAGCAGGCGCTGGACTGGCTTGCTGACCTGCTTCAGGATGAGGTGCTGCGGAGCTTTTACCAGGACCGTCGGGTCTCCGAGCAACTGCCGAAAGTGCAAGACGCTCTCCTGCGCGGAGACTTGACCGCCGTCCAGGCTGCTCGGAAACTGCTCGCCGCGCACCGAGGCGCCACCGAGCCATAGTTGGATGCCGATTTATGCTTAACAAGATTGATCACCTGGGAATCGCCGTGAAGTCGCTGGACGAGGCCGTTCCCTATTACGAAAAGGCTCTCGGGCTGAAGTGTGAGCACCGGGAGGAAGTAGCATCGCAGAAGGTGCGCACCGCCTTCTTTACCATCGGCGAAGTGCACCTCGAGCTGCTGGAACCCACAAGCCCGGACAGCCCGATTGCGAAGTTCCTGGAGAAGAACCCCAATGGCGGCGTCCACCACATCGCCTTCGCCACGGATGACATTGGGGCCCAGCTCAAGCAGGCTTCCACGGCCGGCGTGAAGCTGATCCACGAGCAACCTTTCGAGGGCGCCGCCAACAAGCTGGTGGCGTTCCTTCACCCTAAATCCACGTTCGGCGTGCTCACCGAACTCTGCGCGCCGAAAACCGCCGGCCAACACTGAACTTGATTTATGTCTATTCCCAAAGCTGCACTGGACGAACTACAGAAACGCCGGGCCATCGCGCGCGCCGGCGGCGGCGAAGACAAGCTCGAGGCCCGGCGCAAAAAGGGCCTGCTCACCGCGCGGGACCGGCTGGACAAGCTCTTCCAGCCCGGGACCTTCCAGGAGTGGGGCCTGCACGCCGACCACGATTGCCACCACTTCGGCATGGAGAGCAAAAGCCTGCCGGGCGATGGCGTCGTCACCGGCACCGGCCTGGTGGATGGCCGCCTGGTAGCCGCCTTCAGCCAGGATTTTACCGTGAGCGGCGGCTCGCTGGGCCGCACCCACGCCAAGAAGATTTGCGACCTGATGGACTACGCCCTCAGGGTGGGCTGCCCGGTGCTCGGATTCAATGATTCCGGCGGCGCGCGCATCCAGGAGGGCGACAACTCCCTCTCCGGCTACGGCCAGGTCTTCTTCCGCAACGTGCTCGTCTCGGGCGTGGTCCCGCAGATTGCCATTGTCGCCGGTCCCTGCGCGGGCGGCGCGGCCTACTCCCCCGCCCTCATGGACTTCATCATCATGGTCAAGGGCAGCGCCAATATGTTCATCTGCGGGCCGGAGGTCATCCAGGCCATCACCGGCCAGAAGTGCACGATGGAAGAGATCGGCAGCCCCCTCACCAATTCCAGCGTCAGCGGCAACGTCCATTTTGTAGCCAATGATGACGCCCACGCCGTCCAGATCGCCCGCCGCATTCTCTCGTTCGTGCCGGCGAATAACCTCCTCGATCCCCCGCACCGCCCCGCCGCGCAGGTGGATCTCACCCCCGACCCGGAACTTGGCAAGCTCGTGCCCGAAGGCGCCAAGGACCCGATGGATGTCACCAAGATCATCCTGCGCCTGGTTGACCAGGGCGACTTCCTGGAAGTGCACCAAGCCTGGGCGCGCAACATCATCGTCGGCTTTGCGCGCCTGCAGGGCATCGTGGCGGGCATCATCGCCAACAACTCGGCGGTGAAGGCCGGGACCCTGGACATTGACGCCTCCGACAAGGCAGCCCGCTTCATTCGGTTCTGCAACGTCTTCAACATCCCTCTTCTGACCCTGGTGGACGTGCCCGGCTTCATGCCCGGCGTGCAGCAAGAGCGCGGCGGGATCATCCGGCACGGCGCCAAAATGCTCTTCGCCTATGCCTCGGCGACAGTTCCCAAGATCACCCTGATCATGCGCAAGGCTTACGGCGGCGCCTACCTCGCCATGTGCAGCTCGGACATGGGCGCCGACTTCGTTTACGCGTGGCCTGCTGCCGAGATCGCGGTGATGGGCGCCGAAGGCGCGGTGAAGATCCTCTACCGCCGCGAGATCACTGCCGCCAAGGACCCGAAAGCGAAGGAGGCCGAACTGGTTGCCGAGTATCGCGACAAGTTTTGCTCGCCGTACGAAGCCGCCCGCAACGCCATGATCACGGACGTCATCACCCCCGCCGAGACGCGGGCGGCGATCTCCCTGGCACTGCGCAACACGCTGACCAAGCGCGAGACTCGCCCGCCGAAGAAGCATGGGACCATTCCCCTGTAATTGATGGTATGAGCAACCAGCCTGCAGCTATTGCCGCCGACCTGAGCCCGGCGGAAGCCAACCTCGCCCAGGCCCTGGTCCTTATCCAGCGCGTCCTGCCGCGACTCGATGAACCCGCCCGCGCCGCTGATGTGCAGGCGGCGTTGCACCGAGCCGGCGCCTGCATCGAGGCCGCGCGCAAGGCGCTCGAACAGGACGGCGTCGCCCGCCGCGTTTCTTCCGGACCCCAGCGCGTCGCGACCAGCCTCGCTCCCGAACTGGCCGCCGTCATCGCCGCGGCCGTGGCGGTCACCTTCGACCGCCCGCACCGGCTCGTTTCAGTTCAACAGGTGCAGACCCCCGTGCCTTACCTCAACGTGTGGGCCCTCGAAGGGCGCACCCAAATCTTCCATTCCCATAAAATCCGCTAGGACCCCTCTGACCCATGATCAAGAAGCTACGAGTCACTGTTGATGGCAACACGTACGACGTAACGGTCGAGTTAGCCGACGAAGCAGCCGCCCCATCGTCTGCCCCTCCCCCGGCGGCTCCGGCACCTGCCCCGCCGGTCATTGCACCGCCCGAGCCCGCGCCGGCGCCCGCTCCCGCTGCGCCAGCGCCTGCTGCCGCGGCTGCCGGCCCGGGCGACGTCCCCAGTCCCCTGGCGGGCCGCGTGACCGCCACCGTTGTCAAGGCGGGCCAGGAAGTGAAAGAAGGCGACCACCTGCTGACCCTCGAAGCCATGAAGATGAACACCTTCGTCTTTGCCCCGCGTTCCGGCAAAGTCGCCGCGCTCAAAGTTGCGGTTGGCGATGTGGTCCAGGAAGGCCAAACCCTGGCCGTAATCAACTGACGCCGGCACCCCGGCCTCAGCTTGCAACCCCTTGCAGTAGATGAAAGCTCTCAATCATATATCAGCCGACGAGGCAGCCAGCTATGTGCTGAACGGGCAGACCGTTGCCTTCAGCGGCTTCACTCCCGCGGGCGCCGCCAAGGTGGTGCCCAGGGCCATTGCCGAA
>Ga0335069_10002557_pt1 | contig 27911 bp, 24 predicted proteins | sample Lox_Sample_11_FD_206714 | JGI IMG/M metagenome (GOLD analysis project Ga0335069, IMG submission 206714) | Soil microbial communities from Loxahatchee National Wildlife Refuge, Florida, United States - Lox_Sample_1.1 | ecosystem: Environmental > Terrestrial > Soil > Wetlands | place: USA...
CTTTTGAGGGGCCGCCAACTAGCGGCCCCTTTCTTTTTGTTCGTTTACTGCACCCGATTTCTTTTTACCAGAGCTTGCGGCCCCAAAAGTTCTTGATTATTTCCAGGGCCATTCCGCCAATGCTCCTTCTGCTTCCGTAAACTCGGGCAATACCCGTCATGCCCGGCTTCAATTCGTTTTCAGGATTATTCACAATAATATCCGCAAAATAGTAGGTCTGCGGTCCGATGGAATTGGCCTCTTTTCCGGCCTCCTCGCCTGCCCATGGCGGGGCTTCGACGGGCCGCGCAGAAATGAGCGCCACTTCCCCGTCTCTTCGCCTTAATATCCCGTCAAGCTGTATTGTTGCGGCCTGGCTCCCTCGGATTTTGTACAAGTCATATTCCGATGTGTAAATCCTGGCCCTCATTTGGCTCAGATCGGCTATCTCAAGCAATGCCGTTCCCGCTTTTAGATATGCACCTAACTGATCCTGGACGTGGGGCGTCACTACGGTTCCTTTCAGCGGCGCTTTCAATTCCAGAGCATCGCTCATCTCGGACGCTTGTCCATATTGTCTTTCCGACCTTTGCTTTTCCATGAGCGCATTCCCATACCCGTGATAACTCAGCGCTGCCTCTTTGGCCTGAACGGACGCCAGCATCAGTCTGGCATAGGCATCAGCGAGACCGCCTTCCAAAGGCAAATTACTCAGAGCGGCCAACAGCGTCCCTTGCGAGACCTCCTCACCTTCCCTGACGTAAATCCCCGAGACTGCGCCCGCTACGTGTGCCCGTACTACCGCCCGGTTCACCGGCTCCAATACAAACTTGCCGACGACGGACTCTTTCCAAAAGGGGATAGCCAATAAAAGCACCATGACAGCGGCGGTCACGGCTGTATGCTGCGGGGTGAACCACGCCAGAAGGCGATCTTTCTTATCGAGGTATAGAAATTTCATAAAATTCACCAGTAAGCGGATTCGAGATCGAAAGATAATTGCGGCAACTCCCAATTCGGGTACGAAGCCCCATTCCGGGCTGAAACTCCGCACAATATTCCCCGTGAAGCTTGCCAAGATGTAAAGAATCGTATAGCTGTAGGCACCGGAGGCCACCGCGTAAATGGCAAAACCAAGGCGCCGCTGTTTGGGGATATAGGGAACTTCCACAGGCAAGCGCCAGATGTGCTTCTTTACCCAGGCCGATGTATACGCGGTCGCATCCTCCTTCAGACTATTAATCCCCACGATGTCACACAGCATGTAGTAGCCGTCGAGCTTCATCAGTGGATTCCAATTCATAATCACGTTCATAAAGCCGCTCGTGATCATCACAAAATATGCGGCATTATGCAGAGTTCCGGGCTGTGTCCCCCACCAAACCGGTGTGACGATTGCATATAACAGGGTTTCGGACCAGACCCCGGCAAAAGAGATGACGAGTCGCTGAGGAAGTGTGCCGTGAACGAATCCCTCCGTAGTATCGGTAAAGAACGCGGGCAAGAGGTACACCAAAGAAAATCCCATCGCCGGTACCCGCCCCCCGTAATGCTTGCACGCATGAGCATGCGCGAATTCATGCAGGCCCACGACGGCCATCCCCAGCGTGTACATGTAGAAGACGTCCATCCACGTTCTCTTCCACATGTAAAAATCCAGCGAATCCTGCCAAATCTGGGGCCAGTGAGCAATCGTAATACCGGCGCTGACAGATACGGCGATTAAACTCACGGTCGTAAACCATGGCGTGTAGATAAAACGGGTATGGTCGTGAACCCAGGTGACCGTGCGATCCGGATTGAAAGCGGGGAAATTTACATCGGAGAGATCGGCCCAGATGTTTTTCGGCTTGATCTTTTTCTTTCTCTCCTCCAGGCTAAGTTGCATTAGCTGTATGTTTTTTTCCTGCTGAGTCTTGTACCAGAACTCCCCCGATTCTAGGCCCGCGGCAAAGTCTCTTACAGTTTCCTCGTCGTATTCGATGCCGCTCTGCTGCGAATAGAGCTCAGCAATGTCTTCGTAGCTTCGCTTTCCGTCAAAGAGCCGCGCGAGTTCCCATTGGCTTTTTTCGAATATATACATCCCACCCGAACTCGGAACATAAATCCGAACCATCGCTTGTCCGTCTTCGATGTGTTCCTTGAACGTCGTCCCCGGATCCAGCCGCGGATAGCTTTCCGCCAGCTTGCGCGCCGGAATATCCGGCAGGGCCACTTCCAGTGCTCGCGTCAGGTTCATGGATTCTTCAGCGGAGGGCTTCCAGGTGCACGGACGCGGTCATCCCCGGCCGCAGCGAACCGCGCTCCCCTATCAATTCCACGAGCACTTCAAACGTCCCGCTCGACGGATCCACCACCGGGCTGATCTGCTTCACTTTGGCCATGTGCTTTTCGCCCGGCGCATCGGTGGAACTGATCTCCACCTGCTGCCCTGTGTGCATCCTCCCAAAGAGCTTCTCCGGCAGAGTAAACCGCACCAGCAGCGGCGCCTCCGCCGTTATCCAGAACAAGCGGTCGCCCTTGGCGACATTCTGGCCCTCGCGCACGTAACGCCGTGCGATCAGCCCGTCAAATGGGGCTTTCATTTTCGTCTTTTCGAGCTCCAGCTCCAGCGAACGCTCCTCTTCTTTCGACGTGTTTAGCGTCTCCGTCACGCGCTTGATATCCCACTGATCGGATTCTGCTTTGTACCGCGCATGCTCGAGCTGTTCTTGCGACGTCAGCCCCAGGTCCCACAGATTTTTCTGCCGTGCGTAATCGGCCTTCAGCACTTCCGCTTCAGCTTCCCAATTCTTCAGATCCGCTTCGATACTTCGCGTCTTTGCCCTGGCGGCCGCCAGATTTGCCTCGATCTGCCTGCCATCCAGCTCCGCAAGCAGCGTCCCCGTCTTTACCCGCGCCGGAGCATCAAAATAGATCTTCTGCACCACACCATCCCGCTGCGCGGTCAACTCCACCTCATGCTCCACGATAATTGGGCCGGATACTCCTAGAGGTGCGTCCGCCGGAGCGACGGCTGCCGGCGCGGCAGGTTTCGGCTGCACCGGTGCAGGCGCTGGCGCCGCCGCATTCACACTTCCGCTGGACGCCTTTTCGTCCCCACACCCCGCAATAAGGAGCGCCGCGCTCAATCCAATCCAAATCCAACCGTTTCGCATGCCTCCTCCGTGCTCCTACCAGCCCAGCCAATACCACATCTTCGCGTACATCCACAAAAATGGCCGCCGGAAAAATACATAGCCCGAGGGATACCATCCGATCCGCACCTTGCCTCGCCCTTCCATCCCCGCGCGAATCGCCCCCTGCTCGTTCGGCACCGCCACGCGCGCATAAAATACCGCTCCATCTTTCAACACCGTACCCTTCGGGCTCACCACCGCCACTTCTCCATGAAACGTCCGCGTCGGATAACTGTTCAGCTTCACCACGGCTTTCTGCCCGGTCTTCAACATCCCCGCGTCCGTGTCATCCACCGCCAGGTCCACTATCGCTTCCGAAGTATTCACCACTTCCGCGAACGAATCGCCTTGCTCCAGTTTCCTTCCAGCAAAATCCTCCACGTGCGGCGTTGCCACCACGCCGTCAATCGGCGATCGCAATTGTGTCTTCTCCAGCAATTGCTTCGCACGTTCCACTTCCGCTTTCCAGTAATCCGCCTGCACGCGCTGCACGCCCGCTTCGGTTCCATCGTTGGCCGCCAGCGCCTTATTCATGTTCAGCATCGCGGTTTCGTACTTTGCCTCCGCCGCCGCCAGCGCAGACCGGAAATTCCAGGCCTCCATCTCGGCCAGCGCCTGTCCGCGCTGCACGTGCTCTCCTTCGCGGACATACACCTTGGCGATCACGCCCTCGACCTCCGGTTGCACCAGCGCCCGCCGCACCGGGGCCACCGACGCGTCTCCGTCCACCCGCAAGGGCAAAGGGCAAGCCACCAGGAACAACAATCCCAAGCCGCACGCCAGCAGGATGGCCGCGCGCTTCCGCTTCTGCATGGCCATGAATTTCCGCTTCTTCACCAGCACCGGCTCGAGCACGGAAATAAACGGCACTTCCTTGTACATTTGCGCGTTGCGCAGCGCCACGGTCGCCTGCCCCGCCAGCACCTCGATGATTTCCAGGTGTGCCGGCCCCAGAAAATCCGGGTCGCTGCTCTCCATCGCCAGCAAGCCCACGCGTCCTGTGTCGTCATTCAGCGGCCGCGAATAAAATCCGCGCATACCCGATTCCGCAAAATACTTTCTAAATTTGGCCCTGGTCTCCTCGCGCTCCCCATCGATTTCTTCTCCATGCTGCTTCACGTGGATCACTTCTTCGGAGAGCGCCGCCCACTGCAAAATCTCATTCAATGGAGCGATATCGGGATGATCGGATTGCACTTGCGTCAGCCCGGTCACCGCGCTCAGCTTGAACCGCCCGTTCTGCTCAAGCACCAGCGCCGCGCGTTCGTACGGAATCACTGCCTGAGGAGCGTTTACGATCGTTTGCAGCATCCGCTCCAGGTTCAGCGTTGATGTAATCTCATGGCTGACGGTATTCAAGGTCTCCAGCACTTCCACCTTGCGCTCCGCCAGCAGCAGGCTTGCATTGTGTAGCGCCGTCGACGCCGTCTCCGCCAAACTGGTCAGCGTGAACAAATCGTCTTCATCAAACGCCGTGCCGTCCAGCTTGTTCGCCGCCTCCACCACGCCCACCAGCGCCGATTTGTCCATGATGGCCGCCGCGATCAAACTCTTCACCCCTTTCTCACCCACTTGCTGGTTTCTTTCTGCCAGTCGCGGGTCATCTGCGTCGCCAATACACACGGGTTCCCCGTTGTCGGAGATAGTTCCCGCAACCCCTTCGTTCGCCTTCAGCTTTTGCCCTTTAAAACTCGTGGCGTCTTCGCCCGCCTGGTGCATCAACTCCACTGATTCGTCCGGTAGCAGCAGCCAGATATTCACCGCTTCGCATTCCAGAATTCCCGAAAACTTCGTCCCGATCAGCGGCAGCAATTCATCCATTTCGAGCGTCGAGGAAAACACCTTTTCCAGATCGTAGAGCTGCGTCAGCCGGGTGATCGAAGCCATCGTACCGTTGCGTTCTTCCTCATACGCCTGTGCGCCGGCGATAGCTGCAGCCGCCACGTCCACCGCCGGCATCAGCGCGGTGATCGCTTCGTAAGTAATCTCCTCTTCGAACGCCAGGATTTCCAGAACCCCGAGCAATTGCTCCTTGTGAATCATAGGCAGGTAGGTCAGGGACACCGGCGATTTCCGGATGTCCACATGCGGATAGTCTTCCCTCTTGACCTGTCCGGCCAGCCGGTTCACCGGCTCTGCTTCTTCCAGTACCATCCCCAACAGGCCGGAATTACCGGGGATCTCTTCCTCATGAATTTTCGCTTCGCCGACCGTGGCCCGGGGCACCCACGCATCATGCTCCCCAATGCTTGCCAGGGTGTACACGCTCACCGCCGCGTCGGCAATCAGATCCGAGACGAATCGCGCAAATATCTTCGCGCGCGGCACCACTTCCTGCTCGGCAAACAGATTCAGTGAGAGAGAAGATAAATCAAGAACCGATTCGTGTTCCTGGCTGGCCAATGCTCAACCTTCCGCCTGGCGGCTGTGTCGCGGGGAAGCCACCAGCCCCTTGCTTCCTTGCATTTTGTCCCAAGATTATCTAAGTTGTCCGCGCACTCTAACAAAGCCATACTGGGGTGTCAATGCGGCCTGCTGGCAGTTACCTTCGCCGTTAGGGGGTTGAGACGTTGGATATCGACACGAAGACAGTGGATTCGGTGAAAGTAATCACTCTCAACGGCCGCTTGAGTATGGGTCCGGCGCTCGATCGCTTCAATTCCACCATGAACGAACTCCTCGGTCACGGCCATTCCAAAATCGTCCTCAATCTGGAAGCTGTCCCCTCCATCGATTCCAGCGGCATCGGCATGCTCGTTCGTCATCTCACCAGCTCGAAGCAGTCTGGCGGCGCCATCCGCCTGCTCAAGCCCTCCAAATTTACCGTGCAGACCCTGAAAATGGTCGGCCTGCTCAACCTCTTCACCGTCTTCGAAGACGAAGCCCAAGCCGTCGCATCATTTCACTAACGAGTAGCCCAGACTCTAGCCTGTGTCTGGGTTTCAACTCCCAATTACCCTTTCGCCTCCAACTCAAATTTCTCCCCCGCCTCTTCCACCGTCGGGAAAAACTTCACAATCCGGTCCACATGGGTCATCTGCAGCGTGCTCTCCACAATTCCATCTGAGGAGACGATTCGCATCACACCCCCGGCCTTCTGCAGCTTCGCATTGCACATCACCAGAATCCCCACGCCGGTGCTGTCGATCGCCTCCAACTGCCGCAGATCCATCACCACCTTCTTCGCTCCCTGCTTCAGCAACTCCGCGATCGCCCACTCCACTTGCCGGCTGTCATTTCCCATCAGCAGCCTGCCCCGCAATTCCAGCAAGGTCACGTCGGTCGGCATCTGCTTTTTCTCTAGTTCAAGAATCATGGGACTCTCCTTGAGGTCTGGCCTGGTTCCGCAAGGACTGCTGAGAGATGTCGCGCGCCCACTCCAGGCTAGCCGCCTGTCTTCCTGGCCGGATCTGAGGTTTCTGATACTATTTCTCGCCTTCGTCTCAGTCAACCGCTAACCGCCGTATCCTCAGCAATCATGGGCGCCCCGGCTTCGCAAAGAACCCTTTTTCCTGAATGGCAAAAAGTGTCAAAATAACCATGGCCTTTCGCTCCGCTGGCACCCCTTCACCCCTTTTTGCCGCCGGCCTCTGACACTTTCTTTCTGAGAGGTGTTTTGTGGGTTCTGCGTTGGATGTGCATCGTCTTCACTTCGCCTTTACCGTTACTTTTCACTATCTGTTTCCCCAACTGACCATGGGCCTCGCCCTGCTCATCGTCATCCTGAAAACCGTCGCCTTACGCACCGGCGACGAGCATTTCACCAAGGCCGCCCGCTTCTGGGCCAAAATCTTCGGCATCAACTTCGCCATGGGCGTCGTCACCGGCATCCCCATGGAATTTCAGTTCGGCACCAACTGGGCCGAATTCTCCAAAGCCGCCGGCGGCGTCATCGGCCAAACCCTCGCCATGGAAGGCGTCTTCTCCTTCTTCCTCGAATCCACCTTCCTGGGTTTGTTTCTCTATGGCGAAAAGAAACTCGGCCGCATCGGCCACTGGTGGGCCGCCTTCTTCGTATTCCTCGGCTCCTGGATGAGCGGGTACCTCATCGTCGCCACCGACGCCTGGATGCAGCACCCCACCGGTTTCGGCCTCAACGAAAAGGGCGAAATCTTCCTCACCAGCTTCTGGGGACTTCTCCTCAATAAATGGGCGCTCTGGCAATACGCGCACAACATGCTCGGCGCCGTGCAGACTGGCTGCTTCGTCATGGCCGCGGTCGGTGCCTTCTACGTTCTCTCCCATCGCGACCCGGTCTATGGCCGCACCTTCCTTCGTATCGGCGTCACCGTCGGCATCATCGCCGCTCTCCTCCAACTCGCTCCGACCGGCGACATGCAAGGCAAACTCATCACCGAATATCAACCCACCACCCTCGCCGCCATGGAAGGTCTCTTCCAATCGCAAGACGGTGCACCGCTTGCCATCCTCGGCCAGCCCGACGTCCCAAAGCGCACCCTCGACAACCCGCTCGTCGTCCCCAACATGCTCAGCTTCCTCACCTACAAACACTGGAACGCGCATGTCCGTGGCCTCAACGACTTCCCCGAAGACCAGTGGCCCGATCGCATCGAGTTGCTCTACTTCAGCTATCACGTCATGGTTGGCCTCGGCACCATCTTCATCGCCATCATGGCCCTCGCCGCATTCCTTCTCTGGCGCGATAAACTCCACGAATCCCGCTGGCTGCTCTGGCTCCTCATGCTCAGCGTTCCGTTACCCTATATCGCCAACACCGCCGGCTGGATGACCGCTGAACTCGGCCGTCAGCCCTGGCTGATTTACGGCCTCATGCGCACCGCCCGCGGCGTCTCGCCGATGGTCGGCGCCGGCAATGTCTGGTTCACGCTCCTCGGCTTCATGGGCATGTACACCGTCCTCGCCATGCTTTGGCTCTTCCTCATCTACCGCCAAATCGAACTCGGGCCCGAGCCCGATGTCACCCTCCGCGCAGGCGCTCTCGATCCTGCGGCGGCCGAGTAAGGAGCGCGCCATGGAAACGATCTGGTTCATTCTCGTCGCAGTGATGGTTGCACTCTATGTTCTTCTTGATGGCTTCGACCTCGGCGCCGGCGCCATCCACTTCCTTGTCGCCAAAACCGAAGAAGAACGCCGCCAGGTTCTCGCCAGCATCGGTCCTGTCTGGGACGGCAATGAGGTCTGGCTCCTCGCCGCCGGTGGCACGCTCTACTTCGCCTTTCCCGCGCTCTACGCCAGCGGCTTCAGCGGCTTCTATCTTCCGCTGATGATTGTCCTCTGGCTGCTCATCCTGCGCGGCACTTCCATCGAATTCCGCAATCACATCAAGAGTCCCATTTGGATTCCCTTCTGGGACTTCTTCTTCTCCTTCTCCAGCCTGCTTCTCGCTGTTTTCTTCGGCGCAGCTCTCGCCAACGTCGTCCGCGGCGTCCCTCTCGATCAAACCGGCTACTTCTTCGAGCCTCTCTGGACCAACTTCCAACTCGGCGAGCAAACCGGCATCCTCGACTGGTACACCATCCTCGTCGGCGTCCAGGCTTTGCTCGTCCTCATGATGCACGGAGCTCTCTGGCTACAATGGAAAACTGTCGGCGATCTCAACAAGCGTGCCGCGCGCGTTGCTTCCTGGTCCTGGTGGGGCGTCCTTGTCATTACAGCGCTCGTAACCGCCATCACCTTTAGCATCCAGCCCCAGGTTTCGCTCAATTTCAAGACATGGCCGCTCGGCTACGTCTTGCCGCTACTCGCCGTTGCCGGACTCGCCGGCATCCCCTTCGAGCTTCGCCGCAAAAACGAACGCAACGCCTTTTTCGCTTCTTGCGTGTATCTCCTCGGCATGCTCACCAGTGTCGTCTTCGGCGTTTATCCGATGGTGTTGCCCGCGCGCAATACCATCTACTCGCTCACGGTCCACAACGCCAAAGCTCCCGACTACGGCCTAAAGGTCGGCCTTATCTGGTGGGCGATTGGCATGATCCTGGCCGCCATCTACTTCACCCACGTCTACCGCTCCTTCGCCGGCAAAGTCACCGCCGACGCCGACTCCCACTATTAACTGCCATCCGCATTCGCCTCGCGTTGTATGGGCCGAGCTTGCTCGGCCCTCTTCGTTACGCCAGCGAACAAATGAACTTGAGGGTTTACCCTGAGTCACGAAGGGTGGGTTCTTACGATCGAACGCCACCCGCCCTCTTCTCCCCTCCTCCGAACTCTGCGCCCTCTGCGTCTCGGCGTTAGACTTTCTTTTCCCAATCTGCGTACAATCAACCCATGCGCATAGGGGTTTTCATCTCTCGCGCCGCGGTATCGCTGCTCGCACTCTGCCTCCTGATCACTCCGCTCTGCGCCGCGCGCTGCGCCCTTACCACCTGTCTTCCTGCATCCGCGCCTGCTGATTCCACCGGAAGCTGCCATCACACCTCCGCAAAATCCCATTCCGCTACAGCACTCGGCGTGGTCACCTCTTCTTCCTGCCAATCCACGGACTCACTCTTCGACGCGCTGCCAGCACAACAAACTCTTTCTCTCAAAACCGTGGTATCGCCGGCAGTGCAATTGCCCGTCGCTGTTTCGTCTCTGCCGAACGCAGGAACTGAGTTCTTGGCGGAACTCGCGTCCTTGGCGCTAGATTCTTCTCCCGGTCTTCTTTCCTCTTCCTCTCCCCTCCGCCTCTGATCCTCAGTAGCGGCCACTTCCAGATGGCCCGGTCTGTAGTGGCCGAACTTAGATCGGCCTGGCAAATGCTTTTCCGATCAACCGCTCGACCACAACCAAATTTCGTATTTTGATTCTCCATTTTCCATTTTTGAATTTCGCTTTTTCGGAGGATTCATGAGCACCACTCGCCGTAACTTCTTCCAATCCACCGCCGCACTCGCCGCTCTTTTTGGCCTACCTTCCCGCCTCTCCGCCGAGAAAATCGCGCACAAAGCTCCCGCGCCGCGCCTGCACGTCCCCGTCCTTACTCCAGACGTTCCCGATCTCCCCTTCACCCTCGACGGCGCCGTCAAAGTCTTCCACCTCCGCGCCGAGCCCGTGAAACGCAAAATCGCTCCCTTCAAAACCATCGATGCCTGGGGCTACAACGGCTCCTGCCCCGGCCCCACTATTCAGGTCACGCAAGGCGACCGCGTCCGCATCCACGTCGAAAACGCCCTACCCGAATCCACCTCCATGCACTGGCACGGCCTGGAAATCCCCATCGAGCAGGACGGCGTCCCCTTCATCAGCCAGAAGCCCATCGCTCCCGGCGAAACCTACACCTACGAATTCACCGTCCACCAGGAAGGCACGTTCTTCTACCACGCGCACAGCGCCATGCAGGAAATGATTGGCCTCCTCGGCCTCTTCATCGCCCATCCGCAAACGCCCTATTCACCCCACGCGGATCACGACTTTGGCATCGTCCTCCAGGAATGGGCCATCCTTCCCAACAACTCCGTCCCCAACACCGCCTCCATGGAATTCAACTGGCTCACCTTCAACGGCCTTTCCGCTCCCGCCACCACGCCGCTCGTCGTGCGCCTCGGCAGCCGCGTGCGGCTCCGCTTCGTCAACCTCGGCATGGATCACCATCCAATCCATCTCCACGGCCACCAATTCTTCATCACCGGCACCGAAGGCGGCCGCGCTCCTGAATCCACCTGGTATCCCTCTAACACCGTCCTCGTTGGTGTCGCCCAAGCGAAAGTCGTCGAATTCGAAGCCAAATATCCCGGCGACTGGATGATCCACTGTCATCTCCCCCACCACATGATGAATTCCATGATGGACCTGCTCGCCGGCCGTCAGATCCAAACCGCAGACTCAACAGACCCGCGCGCCATGTCCCAAATGGCCGCGATGTCCCGCGGCCTTGGCGTTCCGCACATCCCACACTCCCCCATCACCGAAAACGCCAACTCCGTCCCCGGCTTTCCCCAAGACGCCTTCATGGAAATGTCCATGGACAACGCCGAAGGCGTCAGCAAGCCCGAAACCCACGGCCTCCCCGCAAACTGGTCCGCCGGCATGATGGGCATGATGACTATGCTCCGCGTCCTCCCGTCTGAAAAATATGACGAAATCCAATTCCTAATCCGCCAACGCAGCGCCACTCCGAAAGCCGGGGACCACACCCATGGCCGCTAAACGAATTGCCAACCTTTGTAGGGGCCTGGCTTGCCCGGCCCTCCGCCGCAATGGCACCGATCAACTGATCTTGAGGGTTTATCCTGAGCCTCGAAGGGTGGGCTCTTACGATCTGAGGCCACCTAATTTCTTCTCTTCTCTGTGCTCTCTGTGTTCTTCCTCTGTGTCCTCTGTGTTTAATCCGAGCTTTTTCTTCGGGAGCCCGCCTATGCGATTTGCGACAAAGCTCATCCTTCTGTTCTTAATCCCCGTTCTCTCTTCTCCTGCCCAAGAACCCATGAAAATGCCTCCTGAGCAAATGCCGCAACACCACCACATGGACATATCCCCAATCCAACCTGTGTACCCCCGCCTCGGCCGCGCCCAGGAAAATTCACAATCTACGCTCTTCACGCTCGAACAAGCGCAATCCCTCGCCGCCACCTCCAATCCCACCCTCCGCCAGGCTGAAGCCGAAATCCGCGCCGCCAAGGCCCGCCAACTCCAATCCGGCCTCTACCCCAATCCCACCGTCGGCTATACCGGCGATGAAATCCGCGGCGGTTCCTTCAATGGCGGCAAGCAAGGCTTCTTCGTCGAACAAACCATCGTCACCGGCGGCAAGCTTGCCCGCAGCAAAGACGTCTACGCCAAGGAAATCCAGCTCGCCGAAATCGAAGCCCAGGAACAAAAAATCCGCGTCGAAACCTCCGTCAAAACCGCCTTCTACCGCGTCCTCGCCGCCCAGGAACTCCTCGACGTCCGCCGCGACCTCGCCAAAATCGAACAGGACTACGCCGCCGCCCAGCGCCAGCTCTTCAACACCGGCCAAGCCGACGAATCCGAACTCCTCGACGCTGAACTCGAAGCCGAGCGCCTCCGCCTCTTTGCCCGCATCCAGGAAAATTCTCTCCGCGAAGAATGGCGCTCGCTCGCTGCCGTCATCGGCCGTCCCGATCTGCCCATCGCCACCGTCGCCGGCGATCTCGAACACAATTGGCCCGACCTCAACGAAGACCAGACCGTCGAAGCCATCGCCACGCAATCCCCCGCCACGCGCATCGCCGAAGCCGACGCCTCCCGTGCCGCCGCCATGCTCGCCCGCGCAAAACGCGAACCCATTCCCGATCTCCAGCTCCGCGGCGGCCTCGAATACAACAACGAACCGCTCGGCACCGTTCCCTACGCAGTCGGCTGGGAGGGCCTCGCCGAAGTCGGCGTGCAAATCCCCATCTTCAATCGCAATCAGGGCAATGTCGCCGCCGATGCCGCCGCGCTCGATCGCGCCAATCTCGAAAAGCAGCGCATCGCCCTCACCCTCCGCGATCGCGCCGCCTCCGCCGTGGACGAATACTCCAGCGCCCGCCTCACCGCCCTCGCATACCGCGACGAAATTCTCCCCCGCGCGAAAAAAGCCTACACGCTCCTCGTCGAAAAATACGGCCTCATGCTCGCCGCCAATCCCCACGTCCTCGAATCCCAGCGCAAACTCTTCTCCCTGCAAACCGAATACATCAACGCGCTCCAAAACCTCTGGACCACCGGCCTAGCCATCCAAGGCTTCCTCCTAACCGACGGCCTCGAAGCCCCCTCCCACCCAGGCGACATCGACAACCCCATCCGCGAAACCAACCTCCCCATCCCCGACCGCCTTTCACCGTCTAACACTAACGTGCGGCCCTAGAGGCCAAGCCACGCTTCAGTAGACAATAGTAGAATTTCATATATAGTTAGCCTCCGTTCACACTTCAGTGAAGACTGAAACGAGCTGCCATGCCCTCCAAAAAGAAAAAGTTCGAAACAGCTCGCACACGAAAGTTCAGAAGGACCAAGCTCAAACAATTGGTCACATTGAAGAGTTCGGCTGCTCTGTAGTAAATGTTGCGCGCACGAACTACGGTCTTGGATGGTCTTACACAATCGGTGTCTTCGATACCTGTGGCAAACCCGAGATCATTACAGTAGGACTTCTGCCAGAAACAGCACAGTTTGCTTTAAACGGAGCAGTAGATTTGCAACGCGCCGGTGTCGATTTGACGAAAGGCCGTCACCGGGACCTTGTGGGCGAGGTCGACTGCGAGTTTCGCCCCGTTGACCGAAAGTGGGTAAAGCAACTGATGGATTGGGCAATCTGGTATTACAAGGGAATCGACTTCCCTGTTCTGCAAGCGATTTATCCCGATCTAAAGAACCGATTCCCCGATGACCCGGAGTTCGATACAAAGTTTGAGCAACCCTTGATGCAACCGAAAGCTCCCATGACGAGACTTGAGAATGACTTTTGGGCTTCAACAGATCCCAAAAGCAGTCTTTTCAATTGGAAATTTCCAGATCCCCCGCACACAAAAGTCTTTCTGTCCAAAACGGTTCACAAGGGCACCGAAGCGATCACATACGTCTCACACGACGCCGAAGATGGTGCGTGGCAGTTTTTGGGAGACAGCATGTCAGACGGAGGCGGTCCCGTAATCTCCTGCTTTCACCACCCCATCGACCAAGACTCAACCCTGGCTGAATTAGCCGACCTGCCTTTGGGCTGGCACGCCAAACGCCTCAAGGTCGGAGACCCCTGGGTTCGAAAAGAGAACGTGCCAGACGATGACTCTGAGTAAAACCTGGGCAAATGCTATACTTGTATAGCGAGGTGATCATGCTCGCCATTCGTCTCCCACAATCCATCGAAAAGCGCCTCGAGCGCCTGGCCCGCCGCACCGGGCGCACCAAGAGCTACTACGTTCGCGAGGCCATCCTCGAACATCTCGCGGATATCGAAGACCTTTATCTGGCGGAAGACGCGCTCGAACGCGTCCGCAAGGGCCAGGAACGCTCCGTTCCCCTCAAGGCCGCAATGAAGCGCCATGGCGTATCACGTTGAGCTTTCCGAGTCCGCGGAACGCGAACTCAGCAAGCTCGATCGGCAGGACGCCACTCGCATCTTGAAGTTTCTCTCCGGGCGTGTCGCCAAACTGGACAATCCACGCAGCATCGGCGAAGCCCTGCACGGCTCGCGCTTCGGCGAGTTCTGGAAATACCGCGTCGGTCCCTACCGTCTCATCTGCAAGCTCGAAGACGACCGGTTGCTCGTTCTCGTTCTCCGCATCGGTCACCGCAAAGAAATCTACCGATGAGGTTTTAAAATTCCTGCAGCGTGGTACCATTTCTCCCAACCTGCGACCCGCCTTCGGCGCTGACAGGAGAACCACCATGGCCACCTTGGGTTCCGCTCCAACCCCCGTGGAAGCTTCCCTGCCGATCTCCGCTCCTGCCGCTGCTGGCGCAAAACACGTTCCGCGCCACTCCCTTCTCGTCCGGGTCACCCACTGGATCTTCACCCTCTGCTTCGTCGCCCTGCTCGTCACCGGTCTCGAAATCGTCGTCTCTCACCCGCGCTTCTACTGGGGCGAAACTGGCAACGTCAACATGACGCCGCTTTTCAAGATTCCCATTCCTTCCTCCCGCAACCTCGTCCCCACCGGCTATGGCTACGTCCTTCCCGACCAAAACGGCTGGAGCCGCTACCTCCACTTCCAGGCCGCCTGGCTCGTCGTCTTCACCGGCTTGCTCTATGTACTCCACGGCCTCTTCGCCGGCCATTTCCGCAGACATCTGCTTCCCACCAAATCCGATCTCTCCTGGCGCAATCTCTCCTCCGCCATCGCCAGCCACTTGCGTTTCGAGCGCCCCACCCTGGCCGAGGCCCACTCCTATAACGTCCTCCAGCGCCTCGCCTACGCCTTCGTCATCTTCGTCATGTTCCCGCTGATGATCTGGACCGGCCTGGCCATGTCCCCCGGCTTCACTTCCGCCTTTCCCGCGACGGTCACGATCCTGGGCGGCCATCAATCCGCGCGAACCCTGCATTTCTTTTTGACGGTTGCTTTCGTCCTCTTCCTATTCGTCCATCTCCTGATGATTTTTCTTGCCGGCTTTCTCCATCGCACCCGTGCCATGATCACCGGCCACGTCCGTAGCACAGGCATTCCTGCCTGTGCACCCGAGCCACCTGCAACCAGCGCAATGCCATCGCAGTCAAAGATGCCCGCAAGGTAAGGAGCACCCATGCGCAACCTCTCCCGCCGCAAACTCATCGTCACCGGGCTCGCCGCCACCGCTGGCATCACCGGCCTCGGCGTCGCCGCGCATCTCGCCAACAAATACGGTTTGGTCCCGCCCGATGGAGGCGGCATCTACGGCCCCGGTGAAACGCTCACCTACGCCGCGCAGCGCCTTCTCACCCGCCATTCGCTCGCCCGCGAATTCTCCCCAACTGAAATCTCCGCCAAGCCTCTCGCCAACGAACTCGCACCCTTCAGTGACGAATTCAAGCGCTTTCAGGCCGATAAGTTCACGGACTGGCGGCTCGCCGTTGACGGCCTCGTTGATCGCCCCGCTTCTTTTTCCGTCGCCCAAATCAAAAGCTATCCCTCGCGCAGCCACATCACCGAAATTGGCTGCGAAGAAGGCTGGACGTACATCGCCGAATGGATCGGCACGCCGCTCTCCCATGTTCTGGATCTCGTCGGCGTCCAGTCGCACGCCAAATACGTGGTCTATTTTTCCATCGAAAAAGATTGGTGGGAAAGCATGGACATGGCTGACGCGCTGCATCCGCAAACGCTTCTCGCCTACGGGATGAACGGTGACGACCTGCCCGTCGGCTTCGGCGGCCCGCTGCGCATGCGTGTCACCCGCCAGATCGGCTACAAGAACGTAAAATTCATCAACCGCATGACCGTCACCGACAATCTCAAGCCCTTCGGCAAAGGCACCGGCGGCGCCAACTCCGACGGCGGCTACGCCTGGTACGCCGGCATCTAGCGTCCTCGTGAACACCTAACCAATCCCAAATTCTTTCCCGGAATTCACGACGCACTTTTTTCCGCCGCGCTGTCAGGAAACGCGTTCACCATCCGCTCCCGGATGTCGGGCGGCATGGGTCTCGCCTTCCTCGTGTTGATGTCAATGCAGACGCCGGTCAGCACCGTGCTAGCGGCAAGCTCCTGAGTGTTCTGATTGGTCATTTCGTGAACAAACGAAACTGCTTTCTCACGAACCTCCTGAATGGACGACTGAATGCTGATCAAGTCGCCGGCAAGCAGTTCCCGCTTGTACTCAATCTTCTGCTCCACCGCAACCAACCCGATTTTTTCTTCGCGCAGCCGCGCCGCGGACAATCCCACCGCCGCCAAAAGCTGCCAGGTTGCCTCATCGAATTTTCCCACATACCACATCACGTTCATGTGGCCCATATGATCGCAATGCCATGGATAGATCGTGCCACGATACGTAAGAATCGAATCCGCCATGATGTCCTCACTCACCGTGCCGACGCTGGCGCGCCACACTCATTTTCCCATTTGAGGGTCTTCCCCCTCGGGCCACACCGTTGCGAACAGCAGCGCGACTCCGATTCCGATCGAAACTTCTGCGAATCGGTGGAACGCGACGATCCACGCGGGATCCGCCCGCGGGATCAGCAGCACGATCGAAAGGGTCACGCCGCCGAACCGGTAGGCGCTGCGGTCTTCCCTCAACAATGCGCAAAGAAGCCCCAGAACCAATAAGCTTGCACCAAACAGAAAAATATTGGGTGGAAAATAGCTCGCCACCACGGCGCCAACCAGCGCTCCAAGGGCGGTCCCGGCGAATCGCTTCCAGGAAACCGCAAACGCCGCGCCCAGCGAAGACTGCGTAATCACCAGCGTGCTGATCGGCGCCCAGTAGCTTTCCGGTAGGCGGAATAGTCGTGCCGCAAGAAGCGAGGAAATGGCGGCAATCGCCGTACGCAGCGAATGCTCGAAAACAGTTAATCTGGCCCTCGAAAGTCTCTTCGTCGGCATCGAACTGCAATTCCTTATGAACGGGCTCTCCGGGCGGCTTCGGCCGGCCCGTTCTTTAGCCCACATTCCGCGTGGGCATTTTTATATCACAGCGGCGGGGGTGAACATTGACTCCGCACATGCGCGGGAAGCAGGCTGAAATTGTACGTTGCGTTAGGAAAACTCCCGTCTCCCGCTCATCCGCGCGCAACCCATCGCAATACCCTGATGCTATACTGGCGACCGTTCCGGTTTTGTCGGCGCATGGGTGTCAGCGATGTTGAACCGTATGCGGAGCCAATTCACTCCAGAGTTTCTGCTCGCCACTGTGCTTTGTGCCGGCATCGCATTCGGTATGTCCATCCTTTGTCGCAATTCTGCCGCAAAAGGTGCGGTGCCCGTTGCTATCTTGCTCACTCTTGCCCCGGTAGCCTTTCTGGTCGGCCGGAGAGCAAGCCTGGTCGTCGCGATTGTCGCGTGCTTCGTCTTTGCGATGTGTTTGTTTCCGCCGTACGGAAGCCTCTTCATTCACAGCAAGGTGGACGGAATCGAATTGCTCTGCTTTGGACTCGCCGCAGTCGCAGTGGTCCATTTTTCGCCGGGCCGCGATGCACAGGCAAAAACGCCGGCTCCCCGGCATGCGAGCCATGCTCCGCTTTCCTCCGCATCGGAAAGTAGCGACACCCTCGAAGTGCCAAACCAGCTGGAGACCTGGATTGCCGTCGTGGGTTATGCCGTCGCTTTCCTGGCCATCGTTACCATCCTGCTCTATATCTGGTAAAGGCACTGTCCTCTATCAGCGGTTTCCTCAAAGCAGGAATCGCCCAGGAATCAGGCGCCTTGCTTCACAGTTGACTGCGACACATTCTTAAACTGTAGTCCGCAGAATCGTATCGAGAGTTCCGAGAAGAGTTCGGCCACACTATGTTGAAGAGGCAAGAACAAAAAAGGCGGTCGCTCGTCGCGACCGCCGGTCAAACAAATCTTTGCGCGGGAACCCTCTACCCCCACTTCCCTACCCGCGATGCCCTCATCGAAGCCGTCTAGGCTAGCACACCGAAGTGGCCAAGCTTCCCGCGGCGCAACGTGAACTCCCCGGACAACTACCCCCGGCGAGGCATTACGTGCGTGGATGCTGCTCTGAAGCCTGGGAACTCATCAGGAGTGTGTAACTATCCACATCGCAAAAAATCTTGTCTTGAAGTTCATTTCCCTTCCTGCGCTATACTCGGCCCATGCGACACCTTGTCGATATCGGCTTCTCAGCCGAGAAGGAGGTGATCCAGTGAGGTATAGTTTACGTTGACGCAGTAGAGGAGGCGCTCGACGGACTACCGGGCGCCTCTCTCCTTTTTCCCGCCGTCGCTACGCACCTTCGAATCTTCAGAAGGTTTAAACTCACCTTACATTTGCAATGGTCTCGCCCCAGGCGAAGGTGCGGACTTTCCGGAGAACATCCCGGCAAGGCCACCGACTGGCGCAGGTGCGGCGCCACCCAGCTTCGCATAGGTAAATGTTCCGCGGATAGCATTGAAAAAGCCCAGCGCGATGACAATGCCCAGGAAGCCAACTGAAAAGAAATTGCCCGTGGTGGCAAGCATATAGACCTTTTCCAGCACAAACAGCGCGAAACCTGCGACCGCAGCGAACCGCGAATACCTCGAAAGCCCGAACGCGATGCCGGCAAACAACGCCGCATCCAGCAACGCCTCGGCCTTCACTCCCAGAATCGAAATCTTAAAGAAAACTACCAGCAAGACAACGAAAGTGGTCATTCCGGCGACAAAAACAGCGCACCACATCCCACCCTTAGCCGCGCTTTTCGCGCCCTCTAGGTCCGACACATCCGGCCAAAACCAGGATCCGTTTTGCATGGGAATTTCACCTCGATAACGCACTGAATACCAGCCGCAATTGCACCGTGACAATGTAACTAAGGTACAGGTGTTCCGTTCCTGCCACTGGAATGTGGACTCCAGCCCCTGGGGAATCCACGTCTGATCTAAGCTAATTCATTTAATTTCTGACTCTTACATAGAAATCAGCGATCGACAGCAAAGCTGGCGAAAAATCCCTTGACATCGTTATAGTGTTCTAGTTATGTATAACACTACAATTCAGAGGAAGCGGACCTTGATGGATCACGATTGGATCGACGGGCAGCCTATTTATCGCCAACTGCGCGATCGCGTCGTCGCCATGATTCTTGACGGCGCGCTCAACGAAGACGATCCGCTGCCCTCGGTCCGCAATGTCGCCGCCGACTATCGCGTCAACCCGCTCACGGTGTTGAAGGGCTATCAGGAATTGGTGGACGAAGGACTGGTCGAGAGCCGCCGCGGCCTCGGCATGTTCGTAAAACCCGGCGCGCGCAAATTATTGCTCGAAGCCGAGCGCCAGAAATTCCTCACCGAAGAATGGCCGCAGGTCTACGCGAAGATGCAACGCCTAGGCCTGAAGCCAGAAGAATTGCTGGAGGGCAGCGCAACGCGCGAGCCTTCCGCAAAAGCCAAGGAAAAGGAGCGCTGAACCCATGGCCTGCATTGAAGCCCGCGGCCTGCGCAAGGCCTTCGGCAAAACCATCGCGCTGGACGGTATTGATCTGCGCGTCGAAGAAGGACGCATCCTCGGCCTGATTGGCCCGAACGGCGCTGGCAAAACCACCGCCCTCAACGCCATCCTTGGTCTTACTCCCTATCAAGGGGAACTGCGCGTCCTCGGCCGCGATCCCTGGAACGAGCGCGAACTCCTGATGCGCGATGTCTGCTTCATCGCCGACGTTGCCGTTCTCCCGCGCTGGATGCGCGTTTCGCAGGCGCTCGAATTTCTTGCCGGAGTCCATCCGCGTTTTGATCGCGCCAAAGCGGAAGGCTTTCTCGAGAAGACCACTATCAAGCACACCCACAAAGTCCGCGAACTTTCCAAGGGCATGGTCACGCAGCTGCATCTCGCTTTGGTGATGGCCATTGATGCCCGGCTGCTTGTCCTCGACGAGCCCACCATCGGCCTCGACATCCTCTACCGCAAGCAATTCTACGATTCCCTGCTCAACGATTATTTCGACGGAACGCGCACCATCGTCGTCACCACGCACCAAGTCGAGGAAGTCCAGAATGTCCTCACCGATCTCACATTCATTAACCGCGGCCGCATCGTTCTCAACTGCAGCATGGACGAACTCGAGTGGCGCTACACCGAACTCATCGTGCGCCCGGAAAATCTCGACGCCGCCCGGGTTCTCCATCCCGTGAACGAACGCCAGTTCTTCGGCCGTACCATCCTGCTTTTCGATCATGTGAACCGCCAGCAGCTTGCCGCGCTCGGCGATGTCCGCACACCCAGCATCTCTGACCTATTCGTCGCCGTGATGAGCCCGTCTTCTTCGCCTTCGTCCAGTGATAGCCCGCGCAATGTGCAAGGAGTCGCCCGATGAATCCTCAATCGAACGCCTCGCCTGAAAATTCCACTCCGCAGCGCACCGGGACGTCCACGCCTTCTCCCACGCGGCCGCTCTATTGGTCCATTCGCCGCGAACTGTGGGAATCACGCGCAGTTTACCTTGCACCGCTCGCCGTGGCCGGCGTTCTTCTCTTCGGCTTTCTGCTTTATCTCTTCAAGTTTCCAACCGATTTGAAATTCGAAATGACGGCTTATCCGGAAAAGAAGCACCCCGACATTCTTCTCCAGCCGTTCGACTTCGCCGCCGGTACGGTGATGGGCATTGCGTTCCTCATTGGATTGCTCTATTGCGTCGAGGCTCTGAACACCGAGCGTCGCGATCGCAGCATCTTGTTTTGGAAGTCGCTGCCCGTTTCCGATCTCACGGTCGTTCTAGGCAAGGCGAGCATTCCGTTTCTCGTAGTGCCTGCCGTTTGTTTCGGAATCACATTCGTGCTGCAAGGCATCATGCTGTTGCTCAGCAGTCTCGTGCTCTCGGCGAGCGGCCTGAAGGCCGGGATGCTCTGGGATGCATTGTCTTTCTTTCCCTCGTCTTTTTACCTGCTCTATCACATCTTTACGGTCCATGTGCTCTGGTACGCACCGATCTATGGATGGTTGCTTTTGATTTCGGCGTGGGCACGGCGCGCGCCTCTCGTCTGGGCGGTCATCCCCCCGCTGGCGATCGGGATCTTTGAGCGGCTGGTGTTTCACACCTCGCACTTTGCTGAATTTATCGGCTCCCGCTTCAGCGGTGGGCCAGAGATGGACACCTCCGCTTACGATGGAGGATTTCCCTTCCATCACGGAGTGCATCTCACGCCCGGCCATTTCCTGATGTCCTCGGGCTTGTGGATCGGCTTGGTGTTCGCCGCGGCATTTCTATGGGCCGCGGCGCGCATTCGCCGCTACCGCGAACCTGTCTGATTTTCCTTCCGATCGCATTTTCACAAAGGAGTAAGCACCATGAGTACCGCCGTCCTGACCCGTCCCGTGGAACTTGATTTTCTCGCCGAGCGCGCCTTAAGAGCCGCCACGCGCTTCTGGTTTGTCATCCTTTTGATTGGCCAGATCATCTTCGCCTTCACCGTGGCTTCGTTTTATGGACTCACGGCGATGCGCGGAAATTATGGTGTCTGGAACAAGGTCCTGACGCACGGCTACATTCCCGGCGATCGTATGGGCAATCTGGCGCTGATCACGCATATTGGCTCCGCCGTTTTTATCATTGTCGCCGGAGCGATCCAGTTGATCCCGCAAGTCCGCAATCGCTTACCGGTGTTTCATCGCTGGCTGGGGCGCTTCTACATCGTGACTGCGTTTTCCATCAGCACCGCCGGGCTTTACTTGCTGTGGATGCGTGGAACGGTTGGCGATCTGCCGCAGCACATCGGGAGCAGTCTTATGGCCGTTCTGATTATGTTCTTCGCGGTGATGGCACTGCGGTATGCGATGGCTCGGAACTTCAAGACGCACCGCCGGTGGGCGCTGCGCCTCTATCTCACGGTGAGCGCTTCCCTGTTCATACGCGCGAGCATTTTCCTCTCGCTAATGGTAAATCATGGTGCCTTCGGGTTCGACCCCAACACGTTCACCGGCCCCTTCCTCACGCTCATTTCGTTCGCCCAATATCTGGTGCCGCTGGCGATTCTGGAAATCTATCTTAGGGTCATGGATAAGCCCGGAGCAGTACCGCGCTTCGCCATGGCCGCCGCGCTGCTTGTGGTAACACTAGCGATGGGCGCAGGTATTTTGGGGGCCACGGTCGGAACTTTCATGCCGAACGTCAAGAAAGCGTTTGACTCGCGCGTCTCCATTGCGGAAACGCTTTCGGCTACGATTGCATCGAGCGGCATCGATCAGGCCATCGCTCAATACCACAGCTTGAAAGCAGCCGCCGCGTCCCACTACAACTTCGACGAAGACGAACTCAACGCCCTGGGCTACCAACTCCTTCGGGCAAAAAATCTCAACGAAGCCATCCGCATCTTCCAGCTCAACATCGAGGCCTATCCGAAATCCGCGAACACCTACGACAGCCTGGGCGAAGCCTATATGGACGCGGGCGACAAGCCGCAAGCCATCGCCTTCTATGAAAAATCCCTGCAACTCAACCCAAAAAACGCCAACGGCGCCCGGATGCTCGCGAAACTCAAAGCACGTTGATATTTGGAGTGCGGAAGCCCGGCTTCCGCTTTTACGGATCTTACGTCACCACCCAAAGCAGAGTTTTGTCTCGACACGTAACACCTCAAAAGCGAGGGCTTGGCTCCCGCACTCCAAAATATCGGCGCGCCGACATTACAAGTTCTATGTAGAAACTCTCCAGTGCCAAGGGTATTGGCACGCCGAAACATTCTCTTCGTGCAACGCTTGTGCTCCTGATAGCATCTCCGGTATCAAGTTCTGTACTTCACTTTCCTGCGAGGTGGCCCAATGAACGTCCTCAGCCGGAGTGTGTCTGTTCTCGTTTTGTGCGCGACTCCGCTGTTTGCACAGACGAAACCCGCGTCGCCACCCCCGTCAAAATCGTCCGCAACAGCGGGGGAGTCCCGCACGCTGATCTCACAGTCGGCCGCAAATCTCCCTGTGAGGCGCGTGGTCCTCTACAAGAATGGCGTCGGGTTCTTTGAGCATCTTGGCACCGTTCACAGCAGCCAGGAAGTACACATTGATTTCACTAGCGCGCAACTAAACGACGTACTGAATTCCCTGACGGTTCTCGATCTTTCAGGCGGCCGCATCACTGGTGTGGATTACAACTCGGAGGCTCCACTGGCTCGTCGTCTCGCTACGCTGCGGTTGACCCTGGGAGAAAAGCCCACGCAGGCGGAATTCCTGGGAGCGCTGCGCGGCGCGCGAATCGAAGTCCGCAACGGCACGTCTCCCGCGATTACCGGAAAGCTTCTCAGCGTCGAGCGAAAGACCCGTTCCAGCACAACCTTCACGGTTGAAACTGAAGAAATCTCGCTGATCAGCGACGAAGGTGAAGTGCGCAGCGTGGATCTGAACCCTGCAACTTCTATTCGCATTCTCGACAGCGACCTGAAGCTGGAGGTGGGCCGCTATCTGGGTCTCATCGCTTCGTCCCGCGATCAAGATGTGCGCCGTATGACGCTTTCGACAGCAGGTTCCGGTGAACGCAATCTCTATGTGAGCTATATCAGCGAGGTGCCGATCTGGAAGACGACGTATCGCATCGTGCTTCCCACCCGAGCGGAGAAAAAACCGCTGCTGCAAGGGTGGGCCATCGTGGACAACACCGTCGGCGAAGATTGGAATAATGTGGAACTCTCGCTCGTCGCCGGCGCGCCGCATTCCTTCATCCAGCAACTCTCGGAACCCTACTATGGCCGGCGTCCCGTTGTGCCGCTTCCAGAAAGCGTGCAACTCTCACCGCAAACGCACGCGGCGGCGTTGAGCGGAGGTAACGGACAGCTTAGTGGAAATATCAAGGACCCCCAAGGCTTGCCGATATCCGGCGCCTCCGTGCTCCTTCTCGATGAAAATGGAACGCCGGTGGCAAGCACCACCACCGACAGTTCCGGCAACTACGCGTTTTCCTCGCTGGCGGTGGGCAATTACCGTCTGGAAGCCCAAAAAGGCGGCTTTAAAACGAGCCTCATGCCCGGGTTGAATGTCTCTCCGGGAGAGAATCAGGCCAACAGCACGCTGCAGGTCGGTGGGAACACGGAGAGTATAATCGTCGGGTCACGTGCGGGGTCCGACCTCGAGACCAGCAGTTCAATGGTTTCTGCGAATGGCTTGACTCTTCCCCCCGTGGCGAAACGTGGGCACGTAGGGACTGGTTCTGGCTCCGTTGAGTACCTCCCGATTTCTCCGGGTGAGGTCCAAAGTGCGCGCGCGATGACGTCGGCCGCGGCCAGTGGTCAGGACCTTGGCGATCTTTTTGAATACAAACTGAAAGACCGGGTTACGCTGCACAAGAATCAATCGGCGCTGGTGCCCATCGCACAGACCGACATCGAGGCAGAAAAGGTTTCACTGTGGAGCAACTCGAATGGCTCAGGACGTCCCCTTCGCGCGCTGTGGATCAAGAACACCAGCAATCTGACGCTCGATAGCGGCAGCTTCAGCGTGCTGGAGAACGAAGTTTTCGCCGGCGAAGGACTAACTGACTCCATCAAGCCCGGCGAACGCCGCCTGGTTTCTTACGCGACGGATCTGGGCCTGCTGGTGGAAGCCAAGCCGACCAGCCAGCCGCAACACGTGACTCACGTGAAGATCGCCAAGGGCGTGATGACGCAATCGCGCGAAATTCACGAGAGCACGTTCTATACCGTCCGAAATCAGGACGATTCCGCACGCACCTTGGTGATTGAGTATCCGGCGCGCATCGGCTCGGCACTCGCCAAGGGCAATATTGAGCCGGACGAGACCGCCCCCGGAACCTACCGTTTCAAGCTGCAGGTTCCTGCGAAAGGAACGGCCTCACTGCCTGTCGAAGAAGTGCGCGTGCTGAACTCCAGTTTTCAGTTAGCGGACGTAGACGAAGACCAGATTGCCGTTTTCATCAAGAACGGTACGGTGTCCCCGGCCATGGCCGACGCGCTGAAGAAAATCGCGGCACAGAAGGCCACGGTGAGCAAATTGGAAACGGACATGGAGGACCGCCAGAAGGACATTGACCGCATCGTCGCCGACCAGGCCCGGCTGCGCGAAAACATGAAAGCACTGAAAGGTAGCGCGGAAGAAAAGGCCCTGCTGCAGCGCTACACGCGCGAACTGGACGAGCAGGAAACGCAGTTGGACACGCTGCGCAAAACAATCCAGACAACGGAAGCAGAACGCGACAAGGCCAACACCAGTCTGGAGGATATGATTGCGAATCTCGACCTGGATGCGTCGATCTGATGGTGACTGGCTGGTGGAAAGGCAATGTCGGCGCGCCGACATTTAAGGTTTTACTTGAAGGTTTTTCGAACGAGTTTTCCCGATTTGGGAACAGGGGAGTTCTTCATACGATTAGGGTAGTTTATTTGGTGGGCATACCCCTTTGCATCCAAAAAGGATAAAGCATGCAAGAACTTAAGTGGTTGGAAGGTCTACCGGATCAGTCCCTCGAAGCCGGGATGAAACTTGCGAAAGAGCTAGGCTGGAATCTGCGGGTGCGAGAGATAGACGGCTTCCTTTTTGTGAATACCGGCCATATCGTGCTGCTAAAGACGACCTCGAGGGAAGCTGTGGAAGCTTTGCTTTATGGAATAGCGATCTCCATGACAACTTTGCCGCCACGAGCGCAGGAAGAAGTGAGGAGATTCGTAAGGGAGTGCACTGGAGAAGAGTGAAACTTGGCACCTCTCCTTACTTTGCACTGACTCATTGCCAAAGCAGAAAATGTCGGCGCGCCGACATTTAAAGTTTTGCTGGAAGGTTCTTCGAACAACTTTTCCCCAAGCGGGAATGTCACGGGGAAATGGGGCATTTTGGGGGCAAATAAACTAGAAACGCCATTCAAGGGGACTAAGAGAGTCGGAGGGCCGCTTGGGAGGCGCCTCAGTTATTGGAAGTGGGCCCGGATGGAAGGGCGGTACAAATTCGCCGATCGTTCCAGAAGAAGAAGGCGGCGTAAAGCCGCCCCTACACGGACTGTCCTTGCGGCCAGCTAACTTTCGCTCCGCGTAGTACTTCGGTTTCGTTGACCCATGGATTTTGCAACCGCTACTGTTCTGAATAGCGAGGGGTGTGTGTCGGTTCCCGCATCCATCGTTTGGGCTCGCGCAAGTCGCTATATAGATGTTGCGATTTGCCGATAAGTCCAGACGAGGTGCCAGCGCAACTCACCCGTTTGGCGTGGTGTTTTAAGGGATAACCCGACCGCGAATGGCGGCAACTGCATGGCGACGATGGTGAAAGCAGGGCGTTACGAAATTCTCGGCGAACTGGGCCGAGGAGCGATGGGTGTGGTGTACCGGGCTACCGATCCGGTGATCGGGCGCGCCGTGGCGGTGAAGACGATCCGCCTGAGCGAAGAAGGCACGGGCCTGAGCCGCCAGGAATTGCTTTCACGCTTCCAAACCGAGGCGCGCGCGGCGGGTCTCCTGACGCATCCGAACATCGTGGTGGTTTACGACGCGGGCGAAGAGAACGGACTTTTCTACATCACGATGGAGCTGATCGAGGGCAAGAGCCTCCAGTCGCTGCTCGATGCCGGCCACTCCTTCCCCGTGCCGCGCGTGCTGCGCATCATGGAGCAGGCTTGCAGCGCGCTGCAGTTTGCGCACGAGCGCAACATCGTGCACCGCGACATCAAGCCGGCGAACCTGATGCTGACCGCCGACGACACGGTAAAGGTCACGGACTTCGGCACCGCGAAGATTTTGCAGTTCGGCACGGTGCAGCAGACGCAGCACGTGATGGGCACACCCAGCTATATGTCGCCGGAGCAGGTGAAAGGGCGCCCGGTGGACGGCCGCAGCGATATTTTTTCTCTCGGCGTTCTTCTTTATGAAGTGCTCACCGGAGAGAAGCCGTTCCCGGGCCAGACCATTACCACGGTCATCTACAAGATCGTCAACGAAGATCCGATTGCGCCGCGGACGCTGAATCCCTCGCTTCACCCAGGCCTCAGCGACATCGTGATGCGCGCGCTGTCCAAGGATCCGGAAGTCCGCTATCAGAACTGCCGCGAAATGCTCGAGGATTTGCGGAATTACCGCGCGCTCGGCGGCGCCGATCACAATAGCCCCGATGCGACGCTGATTTCGCCGCGTAACACCCCGACCTTTCCGCTGGGAATCGCGGGCGGCGGTGTTCCCGCACCTGCCGCAGCGGACCCCAACGTCTCGCCCACGATTCGCGCGCTGCAGAATCGAGCGACCAGTCCGGCGCAGACACCCGCGGTGCGTCGTACAGGCCCGGTTGCACCGGTCGTCGAAGAGCCGAAGAAGACAAGTCCGGTGGTGACTGTTTTTCTGGCGCTGATTCTGATTGGCGTGATTGTCTATGGCTTGAACAAGCTACGCCCTGAGTTTCAGGCCGCGCGGGAACTGAATCAGCGCGCGCGCCAGGAATCGACACAACCACCGGCACCCGCGCCCTCGCCAAAGCCGGTTCCCCCGGAAGCGCAAGCGCCCACGACATCGGCACCCGTGAACTTGCAGACGCCCGACACTTCGCAGACAACTCCGCCCGCGGATTCCGCTCCTCCAGCGGATACGAATACGAATGCACCGAAGAGCGATCCGACGCCCACTCCAACGCCTGTCGTCGAAAAGAAAGTAACGCCTCCGAGGCCCGCGCCGACTGCGGAAGTGAAGAAGCCTGTGCCGACGGTCACTCCCGCTGCCGCCGAGTACAAGGGCCAAATCGAGGAGGCACTCGCCGACCGTGGCATGGCCAATCGCGTGAAGGTGGAAGCGACCAGCAACACGCTCACGCTGAGCGG
>Ga0335069_10002558_pt1 | contig 27911 bp, 23 predicted proteins | sample Lox_Sample_11_FD_206714 | JGI IMG/M metagenome (GOLD analysis project Ga0335069, IMG submission 206714) | Soil microbial communities from Loxahatchee National Wildlife Refuge, Florida, United States - Lox_Sample_1.1 | ecosystem: Environmental > Terrestrial > Soil > Wetlands | place: USA...
CGCCCAGGGTGACCGGCTCGGCTTCGGGCATTACTTCGGCATAGCGCCACATGTTGGGAGTGCGTCCGAAGAGCGATGCGGCAGTAAACGATGTTTTCAGCTTGGCGAGATCGTAGCGAACGTAAAGCACACCGCCATCTTTGGGACAGATAGTGCGGGGCTGATCGGCGGTCAGTTGCGTGCCGCACTTTGTACATTCAAGGTAGGCGATGGGGGCCACGAAGCGAGTTTAACATTTGAGAACCCGCGGCTGATCTTCGTGATAATCTTCACGCATGCCGGGTCGCAGACGTCACGATGTTTCGTTGTTAGTTGTGTGCTGTTGCCTGCTGGTTTCCATGGCTCTGGCTCAGACGGATCGGGCGTCAATCACGGTGTTCGTCAACGACGGCTCGGGAAACGGTTTGTCGTCTGCACATGTGACGATTATTCCGTCCGGAACGCCGATGCCCTGGCCGATGAAATTTGAGACGGGCAAGTCGGGAGAGATACTCGTCCGCCTCCAACCGGGTGACTACGTGGTAATAGCGAAATCGCAAGACTGCGGCACGATGACTACTCACGTTTTCGTTCGCGACAGCACAAGCCAGAGAGTCACCCTAGCGCTACGAAGGTCCGTCGGATACTGCACTGTGCTCACTCCCGCGCCTCTATTGGGGCCAATTCAGATGGGTCCGTGCGAGAACTGGGTGCAAGACTAGAGGATCAGGTACCTCTCGTTGCTCCCATCTGCATTAGCTCACTTTCTAATTGGAAATCGCTGATCGAGTTCCAGATTTAGCTCAAGAACATTTACCCGCGGCTCACCTAGGAAGTCAAATTGTCTGCCTTGCGTGTGATTGGCGACTATTTGCTGTAATTGATCGAGAGTGATTCCGCGTTCTCGTGCTACACGTTCGAGCTGGAATTCTGCAGCTGCGGGAGTGATGTGGGGATCGAGACCGGATGCTGAGGTGGTAACGAGGTCGATTGGAACAGGTCCGGCGTGGTCCGCTTGATTCGAAGTGACATCGCTTTTGACCCGATCGATCAGCTCGTGATTCGTTGGGCCAAGTTGCGAACCGTTCGAGTTGGCAGCATCGTAGCCGGTGCCTGCGCTTGAAGGACGCGAGTGGAAGTACGCGGGGCCGGTGAAGGACTGGCCGATGATCCGGGAGCCGATGGCTTGGCCGTTCTGAACGATCAGCTGGCCGTTGGCTTTGTCTTTGAAAAACACCTGAGCCAGGCCGGTGATGACCAGCGGGTAGATGATTCCCAGTAAGATCGTTGTAGCGATCGTCATCAGTATGGCGGTGATTAAGTTCTTTTTCATTGCTTGACCTCAGCGGCTAAAGCCGCGCGTCTTGCTTGCTTTGCGGCACGGCTGAAGCCGTGCCCTTCCACGTTCTCCCCTGGCGGCGTTGCATCGTTCCACAATGCGGATCCCTCGCTTCTCTCGGGATGACAACAATGGTGCGCTGACCACAAGCGCTCATGCCATGCCGACTTTCGTGATCAGCATGTCGATCAGCTTGATCCCGATGAACGGGACGACGATCCCGCCGAATCCGTAAATCAGCAGGTTGCGGCGCAGCAATGCTGCAGCGCCCATAGCGCGATATTTCACGCCACGGAGGGCGAGCGGGATGAGCGCAATAATGATGAGCGCGTTGAAGATCACGGCCGAAAGGACCGCCGACTGCGCCGTCTGCAGGTGCATAATGTTGAGCGCGTTCAGCACGGGGAAAGTTCCGGCGAACATCGCGGGGATGATGGCGAAGTACTTGGCCACGTCATTGGCGATCGAAAACGTGGTCAGCGCGCCGCGAGTCATCAATAGTTGCTTGCCGATTTCGACGACTTCGATGAGCTTGGTCGGATTGGAATCAAGGTCGACCATGTTGCCGGCTTCTTTCGCGGCCTGCGTGCCGGTGTTCATGGCGACACCAACGTCGGCTTGCGCCAAAGCAGGCGCGTCGTTGGTACCGTCGCCGGTCATGGCCACCAGCTTGCCCTGCTTCTGTTCGTTACGGATCAGGTCCATTTTGTCTTTGGGCGTGGCTTCGGCGAGGAAGTCATCGACGCCGGCTTCGCGCGCGATCGCAGCGGCCGTCAGCGGATTGTCACCGGTAATCATGACCGTCTTGATGCCCATGGCACGAAGCTGATCGAAGCGTTCTTTCATGCCGCCTTTGACGATATCTTTCAGGTGGATAACGCCAAGCGCGCGCCGATTTTCCGCGACTACCAGCGGCGTGCCGCCGGAACGCGCGATGGTCTCAACCGCGGCAGTAATTTCTTTGGGGAGGGCAGTGCCATACTGGTTGAGATATTTGGAAATGGCATCGACCGCGCCTTTGCGGATTTCGCGCCCATCGAGATTCACGCCCGACATGCGGGTTTGCGCGGTAAAAGGAATGAACTCGGCTTCGTGAGCAGACAATTCCCTGCCCCGCAGGCCGTAGCGTTCTTTGGCAAGTACGACAATCGAACGACCTTCAGGAGTTTCGTCTGCGAGGGACGAAAGCTGCGCCGCGTCGGCCATTTGAGCGGCTGTGATGCCCGGCGCAGAAACGAATTCCGCGGCCTGGCGATTGCCTAGAGTGATGGTTCCGGTCTTGTCGAGCAGAAGAGTGTTGACGTCGCCTGCGGCCTCGACGGCGCGCCCGGACATGGCGAGCACGTTGTGCTGGACGAGACGATCCATGCCGGCGATACCGATGGCGGAGAGCAAACCGCCGATCGTCGTGGGGATCAGACAAACGAGCAACGAGACCAGGACGAAGACGGTCTGGGGAGATCCCGAGTAGATCGCGAATGGCTGCAGAGTGACGACTGCCAGCAAGAAGATGATGGTAAGTCCGGCCAGCAGAATGTTGAGTGCGATTTCGTTGGGAGTCTTTTGCCGCTCAGCCCCTTCGACCAAGGCGATCATGCGGTCAAGAAAGGTTTCGCCCGGGTTGGTCGTGATCTTTATCTTCAGCCAATCGGACAACACGCGAGTGCCGCCAGTGACGGCTGAGCGATCGCCACCGGCTTCGCGAATAACGGGAGCGGATTCGCCGGTGATCGCAGATTCATCGACGGAGGCCACACCTTCGATAATTTCACCGTCACTGGGAATGAATTCGCCCGCGGAGACCATCACCATGTCACCCGCGCGCAATTTCGAGCTTGGAATTTGTTCGGTTTTACCGTCGCACAACAACCGGTTGGCGATGGTTTCAGCGCGGGCGCGACGGAGGGTTTCGGCCTGGGCCTTGCCGCGTCCTTCCGCCATCGCCTCAGCGAAATTTGCGAACAGCACGGTGAACCACAGCCAGAGCGTGATTTGAAGATTGAACTTGAAGGCTCCGCCATGCTTGACCAGAAGTGCGGTTGTGATGACGCTGCCGATTTCGACAACGAACATCACGGGATTACCCATCATCCTTCGGGGGTTCAGCTTGAGGATTGCGTCCCAGGTCGCACGGCGGACGATCTTCCATTCCCAGATGGCCTTCTTTCTGTCCTTCTTGGGAGGACGGCCAACGTGCAGCACGCGCGCGGGAGACGCCGGTTTCGGTGTGGTTGTGGTTGCCATCGTAAAGTCCTTTTAAAACGTCTTGCCTGCTGCCAGGAGCAAGTGCTCAAGAATCGGGCCCAGGCTCAGTGCCGGGAAAAATGTCAGTGCCCCGACGATCAGAATCACGCCGATGAGGAGCACGGTAAAAAGCGGCGTGGTCACGGGAAACGTACCCACGGACGGCGGAACGTATTTTTTCTGCGCCAGATTTCCGGCGATCGCCAACATCGGAATGATCATGAAGAAACGACCGAGCAACATGGTGAAACCGATGGTCGAGTTGTACCAAAGCGTGTTTGCGTTTAGTCCGCCGAAAGCCGAGCCGTTGTTGGCCGCGCCGGAAACGAAGGCGTAGAGCATCTGGCTGAAGCCATGCGGGCCGGGATTTGAGATGCTCGAGGTGCCGAAGCCATTGACGGAAGAGATGGCGGCGAAAATCAGAATGACGATAGGAAACACCAGCGCCACGAGCATGGCCATCTTCACGTCGTAGGCTTCGATTTTCTTGCCCAGGTATTCGGGCGTGCGTCCGACCATCAGGCCTGCGATAAAAACCGCGAGCACGATATAGATCAGCATGCCGTACATTCCGGCGCCGACACCGCCGAAGATGACTTCGCTCAACATCATGTTGATCAGGGGGACCATGCCGCCGAGGGGCGTGTAAGAATCGTGCCAGCCGTTGATGGCGCCGCAACTGGCGTCGGTGGTAACGGTTGCAAACAGGGCGGAGTTGGCAATGCCGAAGCGAACTTCTTTGCCTTCCATGTTGCCGCCGGATTGAGTCAACGTTGCTTGCTGGTTGGTTCCCGTGAGCGACGGATTTCCTCGAGCCTCGGCCCAATAAGCTGTGACAACGCCAGCGAGAAACAGGATTGCCATGGCTGACCACACTGCCCAGCCGTGCGCCTGGGAATTCGTCATGCGCCCTAGGGTGTAGGTGAGGCCTGCACCGATGGCGAAGATCGCACACAGCTCAAAAAGATTGGTGAAAGGCGTCGGGTTCTCGAAGGGATGCGCGCTGTTGGCGTTGAAGAATCCACCGCCGTTAGTGCCAAATTCCTTGATGATTTCCTGCGAAGCCACGGGGCCTTGGGCGATGGTCTGGTCAGTAACGGTATTGGTGACGGTCTTGCCGTTAGCGTCGGTGGTCTGCACCTGGTGCGGTTCGACAACTTTCACGGTGTCGTAGGGTTTGAGATTCTGGACGACGCCTTGAGAGACGAGAACGAGAGCACCGACTACGCAGAATGGCAGCAAAACCCAGAGGCAACTGCGAACCAGGTCGACCCAGAAGTTGCCGATGGTTTGCATCTGGCGGCGAGCGATGCCGCGGATGAATGCGATGGCCAGCGCAATGCCGGTCGCCGCGGAAATGAAATTGTGATAGGCAAGGCCCGCCATCTGAGTGAAATAGCTCATGGTCGATTCGCCGGCGTAGGCTTGCCAGTTGGTGTTGGTGGTGAAGGACGACGCTGTATTGAAGGCCAGGTGAGCCGGGGACACGGCGCCAAGCTTCTGCGGATTGAAAGGCAGATATCCCTGCAGGCGTTGCATCGCATAGAGCACGATCATGGAGACGACGCTAAAGAGGAGCATGGCGATGGCGTACTCGGTCCACGCCATCTCATGATTTTCATCGACACCGGTTACGCGATACAGTAGGCGCTCGAGGGAACGAAGCGCGGGATCCATGAAGGTCTTTTCGCGGCTGAACACCTTTGCCATGAAGATGCCGAGAGGCTTTGTGACCAGGAAGATCAGCAGGAGAAAAAGCAAGATTTGAAACCAGCCGTTGGCGGTCATCAGAACTTCTCCGGACGCAGCAGTGCGTAGACGAGGTAGACGGTGGTGAGCGCAGTGACAACGAGCATGATTAGTGTTTCCAGGCTCATGTTCGGGCTCCTTACTTCACACGATCGCAGAAGCGGACATAGCCGATTGAGGCGATGAAAAATGCGATCGTGAGGACGATCCAAACGATGTCTTGCATAACTTCTCCTTCACTTCGGCGGGCGAGACGCCCGCCGGACAGCCGCCGAGACGGCGGCGCTACCTAAAACTTCACCAGCAATGCGATATTGAATCGGTTTTCATCTTTTACGAGGTCCGGAGTCCAGCCCGGAACTTTCACGGTTGGATCGCCGGTATTGCCGCCAGGAGGAGTTACACCTCCCGATCCGGAGAAATAAGGCACGTTGGCGGTCCGGTGGTTGTATTCCCAGCGGAAGGTCACGTATTGACTTGGCATGTAATCAAATGTCCCAGAAATGTCCCAGGCTTTGTAGGGATCGCCAGGATTTTCCGTGAAATACGGAGTTCCGGTCGAGGCAGTCGCGCCGTTGATGGGCGGCAGCAAGACCAGATAACGACCAGGGTTGTTGATTGCTCCACCCCCAACCGTAAACCCGAACATATCCTTGTGGAACCACAAGCGGTTGTAAGCCATGAATCCGATAAAGCTTTGCTTTGGACCGTTCGCAGAATTCCCTGCGCAGCTCACACCGCCTCCATGTTCGCAGCCAAGATCGCCGGTCAAGGAGAAGGCTGCTTTGCTGAGAAACGCGGTGGGATTGTCATGATATTTGACCTGGATGCTGTCGTCGGTGTGATAGCGTACGCGCCCGGGAGTATTCAAGGCGTCTTCGCCAAGCGCATATTGATTGCCAACGAAAGAGAACCATCCGTTGGGGCGCCAAAGAATCTGGCCCCCGATGCCGAGGCGATTGTTGAAGCGCCCATACGATTGCCATCCGTTAATCACCCATGGCTCGATCTTCAAGTGCTCATTAGGAAAGATTTGCACCCGCATTCCGTTGAAGAACCAAGGCGTGTTGGAAGAGACATACGACGGCTGATAGGCCCAGTTGTCGAAGTTGTAGTAACTGAAAAGTCCTACGTAAGACATGAAAATGCCGGCCTGTACGTTGACGCCATCGAGCGCGTTGAAATGATATCCGCCATAGGCCTCTGATACGTAGCGATAGGCGTTGTCGAGGTTCCATTGGCCGCGCGAGGGACTGGCATCGTTGCGAGGCGTGGTTTGCGAATACATGCCGAACTGGGTCATCAAGCGCGCCTGGACGTTGTCGTAGTGGAAGTCGCCGCCGACGCCCAGCTGGGTGAGCTGAATTTCTTTTGAACGGAAGACTTCGCTGGACCCGCCGATGGTGTCGTCCTTGGGATTGTTCATGTCCCAGATGTAGTCCACGTCGGCACGAATTTCCGGGGTGAAGAATTTGCTGTCGAAAGCCGGTGTCTTGGTGCGCGGGTTGCCGTTGAGCCAGGTGAAGTCGGCAAAGGAGAAGGGATCAACTTTTGGTTTTTTGCCAGCCTTCTCGGCGGGCTGACCGGAATTGGATGCTAATGCTGCATCGGCCGAAGGCTGAGCAGCGGCGGTGGCGCTAGTTGGCGCGACTAGGGCATTGCCTGGAGTTCCGGCTGCAGATGCGGCCTGTTTCTGTTGCTCGCTTTCCAGCTTGTCGACCTTCGCCTCAAGCTGGCGGATCATCTCACGCAATTCCTGAACCTCTTTTGAGCTAGCGGCCGGAGCGAGCGATTCCTGCCCAAGCAGAGTCTGCGTCAGCAGCAAGGCCAAGATCATTAGCCCCACACTCTGGCCGATTGGAAATTTCCGTGCGCGAATTTCAGGTTTCATCACGATGAGTTCTCCCCGTTTACGGGCTGGAATGTATTTCATGAAATGCACTTTCAAACCCGATTGCCCCATAAGCAGCTCTCGCGTCAGGGCCACGACGAATCGCAGCATAAAGGCGACACCGACGACGCCGACAATTGCGAAAACGAGTCTGACTTCACTCACACACCAATCCTGACTTTCACGGGTTAGGCCCATTTCACAGGGCTAGGCATAAGAGTGGGATCAAAAGTTCATAAAGAATTCGTAAGGACTGTGAAGGTTAGCAGCCCCAATCGGCTTCGCCCGGTCTGGCAAAGTATTCACGGTCTGGTGAATGGGTGTTGGGGGTTTCCTGCAGTTCCAGGAGAGTCAAGCGCGCGGCGGCAACCATGAGCTTACGCTCCGCGGGCTGAGCTTCGTCCCACGAGGTGTCAGCTTTGCGGCTGGCGCCACCGTGGAAATCATTCGCCAGCGCTTCGTGATAGTGGTGGAAAACCTTTGCCAGTACTTCGGCGGATACGTTTTGAATCGAGGACGCCATAAAATTGTTACTCCCTCTGTGCGTGGGTCAATCCTGCGCCGGAGTTGCGTCGTGGGCCGATGAAACGCCTTGGTCCTGGCTCTTTCGCAACCCGTTTACGAACCCCGCGACCAACAACAGCATGTTTACGATCGCAACCAACAGCATGTTTGACGACCCTCCAACACTGCTTTCATTGGATAATTCCGGCCATAAAGATTGAATAAAGAGTCCATAGAATCTTCGTAAACACTACGAGCCGGCTAACTAACAGGTTCTCTTACCTGTAGCAAGCTCACGAAGCCAGGGCTGCCCCGTCCAAAATGCAGGCTACCGAGGCCATGTTGTGGGAACATCGCTAAGCGCTGCTTCGTACTAGAGATCTGAGGCGAACCATGCAATTTTTCGACGACGTCCACTATGCTCTGCGGCAGTTTGCCGCCGCACCCGGCTTTACGGCCACAGCTGTCCTGACGCTGGCGCTCGGAATCGGGGCTACGACGGCGATCTTCAGCCTGGTGCACGCGGTACTTCTAAAGTCATTGCCGGTGACAAAACCCAGCGAACTGGTCCGGGTTGGCGATGTGGAGAATTGCTGCATCAATGGCGGCCTACAGGACAACTGGTCGCTGTTTTCTTACGACAAGTACAAGACTTTTCGTGACAACACGCCGGAATTTTTCGACCTGGCCGGCTTCCAATCGGGACGCAGTCTAATTGGCGTCCGACGAGACGGGAGCAATCAACTGGCCGAGTCGCAACGCGCGGAATTCATCTCGGGAAACTACTTCAAGGTGTTCGGACTTGGAGCATACGTAGGGCGAGTTATCTCAGTACAAGATGATCTCAAAGGCGCCCCGCCAGTGGCAATGATGAGCTACCGGGCATGGCAGCAGAAGTACGGAAGCGATCGCTCGGTTGTGGGCTCGAATTTCATGATGAACGGGCAGCCGTTCACGGTTGTGGGCGTTGCGCCGCCGGGATTCTTTGGCGACCGCATGGAGGCACCGCCGGCGTTCTGGATTCCTTTGGCACAAGAACCGCTGATCGATGGACCGGCGGCGATTATCGATTATCCGCAACAAGATTGGCTGAACGTGATCGGCCGGATCAAACCCGGGGTGAATCTCAAAAACCTTGAAGCACGAATGCAGTTGGAGCTTCAGCAGTGGTTGTTAAGTCCGGTTGCAAAACTGGAACCGGGTGAACGTGACGTGGTACCTAAGCAGGTGCTGCACCTGTCGCCGGGCGGCGCTGGTGTCCGCCAGATGCGCGATCAGTATCAAGACGGGCTGCGCCTGTTGATGGCGATCACCGGGTTCGTACTGCTGATCGCGTGTGCCAATGTTGCGAATCTCATGCTGGTACGAGCGGCAAATCGAAAGCAACAGACATCGATTCGCGCCGCGCTGGGTGCACCGAGGTCGCGCCAGATCGTCCAGGTGTTGACCGAAAGCACGGTGCTGGCTGTTATGGGAGGCGTGCTTGGTGTTCTCTTTGCGTACGCCGGCACTCATCTGATACTGCGACTCGCGTTTCAGCCCGGCGACGATGTGGCGATCCAAGCGACACCCTCGCTTCCAGTACTCGCCTTCACGTTTGTAGTGGCACTGGTTACGGGAATTCTTTTTGGAGTGGCTCCGGCCTGGATGACCGCAAATGCCGACCCCGCCGATGCGCTGCGGGGAGCAAACCGCGCGATTGGCCGCCAAAGAAGCTGGACGCAAAAATCGCTGGTGGTCGCGCAGGCGGCATTGTCGCTGATTCTACTGTGCGCAGCGGGCTTGCTGACGCAGAGTCTGCGAAACATGCAGCACCAACACTTCGGGTTCGATACGCCGAACCGCTACATCATGCATATCGATCCGCAGATGGCGGGGTACAAACCGGCGCAGATTCCAGCCTTGTACCGTCAGTTGCATGATTCGCTGGCGGCGATTCCGGGCGTCACCGCGGTTAGCTTCTCTCTTTACACGCCAATGGAAGGTGACAACTGGGGTGAAACGGTTTTTGTCGAGGGACAGGCTCCTCCACCACCGGACAGCGACCAAAACAATGCTTCATGGCTGCGGGTGAGCGATGGCTACTTTGACGCCATTGGCACAAAGGTTGTGGAAGGACGGTCGATCGGCGAGCAGGACACGGCGAGTACACAGCGCGTAGCAGTGGTGAACCAGACATTTGCAAAACACTTCTTCAAGAATGAAAGCGCGATTGGGCATCACTTTGGGTATATCGGAATGCAGTATGCAGGATCGTTCGCGATCGTGGGCGTTACCGAAGACACACAATACCGACAGCCAACTCGACAAATTCCTCCGATGTTCTTTCTTCCGGCGACGCAGGGGATGACTTTCGACAATCCGCGATTCGTGACCTTTGAAGACCGCTCTCACTACTTGAATGCGGTTGAATTCAAGACCATGGGCACGGTACAGGGCCTCGAACCGCAAGTGCGGCGCGTTTTGGGGCAGATCAATCCTGACCTTGCGGTCATCGACTTCCTGCCCTTTGCCGAGCAGGTCAAGAATAATTTCAGCCAGCAGGAAATGATCGCCAAACTCACTTCCCTGTTCGGACTATTGGCGCTGGCCTTGGCCTCGGTCGGGCTTTACGGCGTGACAGCTTATCTGGTCGAGCGGCGGACCGGCGAAATTGGTATACGTATGGCGCTGGGAGCAGACCAGTCGAACGTGCTAAAGCTGATCCTGGCAGGAGCGTTTCTGCAGATTGCGATTGGCATGGGCATCGGGCTTCCGGCTACGATTCTGGGCGGTAGAGCGATGGCATCGCAGTTGTTTGGAGTGAAGCCCTACGATCCCGTGATATTGATGTTCACAGTCGCCGTGCTGAGTTTTGCGGCGTTTGTTGCGGCGGTGGTGCCGGCAAAGCGGGCGGCGGGATTGAAACCAATGCGGGCGCTGCGGATGGAGTGAAGTTATGTGCTAAACTTTCGCAGTTGAGAAAGGCGCTTCTCCCCCAGAAATAACGCCTTTCTGCGGCTTGGGCGCCATGTTTCGCGATCATCCCTATTTGTGCATAGTTGCTGCCCTATCAGCCTTATGTCTCTCTTCCATCGCTGTCGTTTCTGAACTGCACAGTGATCCTTCCGCTCCAGTATTCTTTTCGCGCACCTCCTTGGTGCTGGTCCCCACGGTTGTGACTGACAAGATGGGCAATCACTTAACTGGACTGACCCGCGGCGATTTCCAAATACTTGAGGACAACAAAGACGAGAGAATCGCGATCTTTGAGGAAACCAATACGAGTTCCGGCGCGATCAGGCGAGTGGATCCGAATGACGCTGGATTCAGCAACGTCGTCGCGCCGGATTCAAAGGCGCAGAGACTTACTCTAATTGTCCTGGACACCTTGAACACTCGCTTTGCGGACCAGGTCCATGCTCGCCGCGAACTCGTGAGATTTATTGACGAGACGTTGCAGCCCGGGGAAGCCGTTGCGATTTTAACCATTGGCTCGAACGGCCTGTCGGTAGTAAATGATTTCACGACGGATCCGAAAGTGTTGTCTGCCGCAGTTAAGAAAGTGCGGAGCGAACCGTCTCAAGAAGAAAGGATCGCCCCTCCCGAAACCGACCCTCCGCTTTCGCAGCGGCTAGCGAAGACACTCGGCTATGGGCCGAGGAGCCTCGATGAAATCGCCGATAAACTTGACGAGTTTCAGGGCGCTGCGTTCGACCGATTCGAGCAACTACAACAAGCTAATAACGTTGAGATCACGCTTATGGCGTTGCGGCAGATCGCGGAATCATTTGCTGGCATACCGGGCCGGAAGTCGTTGATTCTGGCAACGGGAGGACTTCCTTTCATCACCGACGATCCGACGTCGTTTAGTTTTCGAACTGAAAGGTTGCTTGCTGCCTACGAATCAACGTGGAGCGCCCTCAATCACGCCCAGATAGCGGTTTATCCCCTTGATATGGGTGGGCTATTCAATCCTGGATTTGTGTCGGCGCGTTTCGGCAAACCAGTTCATTATCGAAGAATGGTTGATTCCGTCGGTAATCTTGAGACCATGGCCAGAAAGACCGGAGGCAGACGGTGCGAATACAAGATGAGCCTCAGTGGATGCTTCAGTGCCTCGCTAAAGGATGAAAGCCAATATTACTTGCTCGGATACTACTCGGACAGCAGCAAAGGCCGCATGGGGTGGCGCAAACTTGACGTAAGCACTCATCGCGCAAATGCCGTGGTGGAGGCGCGGGATGGTTACTATGTGAGCCCGAAACCGCACGATGCAAAGAAAGCTGCGAGCGATGATATGAATGTTGCCATCACCTCGCCGGTCGATTTCACTTCAGTGCCCATGCTTGTCCGATGGACCGGAAGAACGGCCCAAGGGGTTAACACACGCCTGAGTTTTCGATTCAACGTGCCGGGAACGGGGTTCACGATCGATCGCACGAACCAGAACGAGATCAGTCTTGCTTTCGCCGCATTTGCAAAGGTCTCGGCGAATACGGCTGCCGGCGAATTTGTGAAAGATCTTGAAGGAAAGCTTTCAGACGAAACCGTTGAAAACATCATTAAGCAAGGCATTGTTTATGACGGGGCGCTCGATGTTCCTGCGGGAAAGTACTCAGTGCGATTCATCGTGCGCGATAATCTTTCCGGCCGCATCGGGACAGTGACTGTTCCCCTCGAGGTTGAGAAAGGCGCGACCACAACGTCGACTGTTACTTCCCCGGCTCAAAGCGGTAGCCGACCCACGGTTCAGTGACGATATAACGCGGAGAACTGGCGTCGGGCTCCAGTTTCTTGCGAAGCTGGCCGACAAACACTCGTAAATACTCCACTTGTTCCGTACTCTGACCGCCCCAAATGGCTCCCAGCAACGCGCGATGAGTGACAACCTTTCCCGCATGTTTGGCGAGGTAGACGACCAGCTCGAACTCCTTGGGAGTGAGGTGAACTTCTCGGCGCTTAACGGTGACTTTGTGGGCGGCGAGGTCAATACGAAAGTCTCCTACTTCGATGTTCGATGGCTCGGCTTCGCCTGAGGGGGCACGGCGCAAGTTGGCCCGCACCCGCGCGAGTAATTCCTCAATGCCGAATGGCTTGGTTACATAGTCGTCGGCGCCGGCATCGAGAGCCTGAACTTTGGTCCGCTCTTCGCCCTTGACTGAGAGCACAATGATCGGAATTTCGCTTGACTGCCGCAACCGGCGGCAAAGTTCAAGACCATCCATGTTTGGCATGGAGAGGTCGGTGATCACCAGGTCTGGCGCCCAGTTCTTCATGATTTCGAGCGCAGTCTCGCCGTCATTGGCGACGCGGATATCGTACCCGTGACTGGAAAGGCTGGTGCGCAGAACGCGGGTGATTTGCGACTCGTCGTCGACGACCAGAATGCGGCGCGGCTCAGGCATAGAAAATCAGGGTTCCTGGGTAACAATATGAACGTCGACCGGCGGCGCGTCGCGAAGGAATTTGTGAATCGCGGAAAGATAGAAATAGCGCTTCATGCCGCTGGTGGCGGAGCGTCCAAAGACGACTTGCGTGATGTGGTGCTCGCGGACGAAGTCGGCTACAGCCTCGGCAACGCTCTTGCCGGTGACTTCGTCGACGTGGGCGCCAACATTCTCGGCGAATTGAATGTTGGCAGCCAGGGTTTGCTGATTCTTGTCGGTCTTGTCCTGGCCCAGATTGACGTAGACGACATGGAGTTCTCCGCCCATGGCTTGCGCCATGCGAGCGCCGCGGGCGATTAGGTATTTCGCGGCCGGATTGGAACTGATGCAGACCGCGATCCGCTCGCGAACTTGCACAGTGCTGCTAGTGTCATCTTTTTCGCGATATGACTCCAGACTGAGGTCGACTTGCTGTGCCACTTGCCGCAGCGCCAGTTCGCGCAGGGCAATTAAATTCCCCGGACGAAAGAAATTGCCGAGGGCGCGGCCCACGCGATCGAGCGGGTAAATATCGCCGCGCCGCATGCGGTTCTGCAGGGCTTCCGGAGTAAGGTCCGACATGACAACTTCGTTGACGCGCTTGACCACCCAGTCGGGAACGGTCTCGCGCACCGTGATTCCCGTGAGATTCTGAACGGTAGGAGTGACGCTCTCGAGGTGCTGAATGTTCATGGTTGAGAGCACGTCGATGCCGGCGTCGAGAATTTCCAGGACGTCCTGATAACGCTTGTGGTGCTTGCTGCCGTCGACGTTGGTGTGAGCCAACTCATCGATGAGAACGACGGCGGGCTTGCGCGCGACGATCGCGTCAACATCCATTTCTTCGAAGATGGTTCCTTTGTAGTCGATCTTCTTTCGCGGAACAGTCTCAAGCTGAGTGGCCAAGTCAGCGGTGGCTTTGCGTCCGTGAGACTCGATGACGCCAACGACGACATCTTCGCCACGGCTATGGCGACGAATCGCCTCGCTTAACATGCCATAGGTCTTGCCGACGCCGGGGGCATACCCGAGGAACAGCTTGAAGACACCCGTCTTCTTGGAAGGAGTGGCCTCCTCCAGCCATTGCTCGGGAGTTTTGGGCATCGGGCCTATTGTCGTCGAGGAAGCGGAAATTGTCGATGTCGGCTACAATCGCGGCGTGAGGCGTGCAACTACGACGGTCGCTTTTCAGTATGGCGTTTCGGCGCTGGCGGTGGTCGCCGTTGTTATTGCCTATCGGGTTCTGCCGGCGGTCAATCCCACTACAGCTGCACTTACTTTTCTTGTTGGCGTGCTGGTAGTTTCGGCGAACTGGGGGCTGAGGCCGGCGATCTTTATGTCGCTGCTGGCTGTGCTGGCCTTCAACTACTTTTTTCTGCCGCCGATTGGAACGTTGAACATAGCGGATCCGCAGAATTGGGTTGCGTTGTTTGCTTTTCTGATCACTGCTGTCCTGGCAAGCCAGCTTGCGGAGCGCGCGCGACGCGAGGCGGAGACTGCCATCTCGCGTAGAACTGAGACTGAGAGGCTGTACCGGTTCAGCCAGCAGTTGTTGTCCAGCGACAACACAGCGGAACTCCTGAACTCGATTCCGCGGTTTATTGTGGAGTGTTTTGGTGTCGAATCCGCCGCTATTTCCCTGCCGAACCGGCCAGACGTTTACCGGTCAACTTTTGTGCGCGATGCGCTGGGAGCGCACGATTTACAGCTGGTGTGGTCAAGGGGCGAGCCGAAGGTCGATCCGAAAGAGCGGGTCACGATAACACCCTTGCGTATGGGAGTTCGGATCGTAGGAAGCGTTGGCGTATCGGGATCGATGCTTTCACGAGAGACTTTGGAGGCGATGAGTAGCCTTATCGCGATTGCCGTCGAGCGAGCGGGGGCCATCGAGAAGCTGACCAAGGCCGAGGCGGCGCGAGAAAGCGACCAACTACGCTCGGTGTTGCTCGATTCGGTGACGCATGCCTTTCGCACGCCGCTGACGGCAATCAAGGCGTCGGTGACTTCCCTGCTGTCAAATCGGGGGTTAGAGGAGGCACAGCGTGCAGACCTGCTAGCGGTGATCAACGAAGAAAGTGACAGGCTGAATCGACTCGTGGGAGAAGCCGCGGAGATGGCGCAGCTCGACGCGAATAAGGTCGATCTCCATCTTGGTGCTTATCGCTTGCAGGACGCGGTGCAGGACGCGATTCAGCGTTCCAAAGCCGCGTTGACGGCGAATCCAGTAGATGTTGATTTGCCACAGGACTTGCCGGCCGTACGGATTGATCCGGAAAGAATCTCGGAAGTGATTTCGCATCTGCTGGAGAATGCGGCCAAGTACTCTCCACCCGAATCGCACATTCATGTGACCGCCGAGGCACGCGACCGAAAAGTGATGATGAGCGTGGCGGATCGCGGCCCGGGTATTGACGATTTTGAGCAATCACTGATTTTTGAGAAGTTCTACCGCGGGCGTAACCAGCGGGTGCAGGTTCAGGGCACGGGGATGGGCCTGGCGATCGCGAAAGCCATCGTTGAAGCACACGGTGGAACCATTGGAGTCACCAGCCAACTGGGACAAGGTTCGGTGTTTTACTTCACGGTTCCAACAGCGTAGCCGGGTTTTCGTCCGCTGCATCCAAGATTGTGGCAAACTCATAGTTCGCCGGAATGAACATTCTCGAATTCACACTGCTGGTCGCAGCCGGGTCATTTGTGGCTGGCTTGCTCGGTGCACTGACCGGCCTGGGCGGCGGCGTGGTTCTGGTTCCGCTGCTGACCATCTTTTTCAAAGTCGATATCCGATATGCGATCGGCGCGTCGCTCGTATCGGTGATTGCGACATCCTCCGGGGCGGCGGCGGCCTACGTCAAAGAAGGCTTCTCCAACATTCGTATTGGAATGTTTCTTGAAATTGCCACAACTTTGGGGGCGCTTGCCGGGGCCTTTTTGGCGGCATTTATTTCGACCAAGGCCCTCGCGATCATTTTTGGGGTAACGCTTCTTTACTCTGCGTACTTATCGCGCAAGCCGCGGCCGCGGCAACAGCGTAACTTGCCACCCGACAAGCTGGCGACGCGACTGCGCATGAATGGAAGTTTTCCCTCGGAAGAGGGTGGCATGCGCGCTTACAACGTGCAAAATGTTCCGACCGGGTTCAGCCTGATGTTCGGGGCGGGTGCGCTCTCGGGGTTGCTGGGAATCGGCTCGGGCGCGGTCAAAGTTCTGGCTATGGACCAGGCGATGAAGCTTCCCTTTAAGGTTTCGACTACCACCAGCAATTTCATGATTGGAGTTACCGCCGCGGCCAGTGCGGGCGTGTATCTGGCGCGGGGATTCATCGATCCCGGCTTGGCGATGCCAGTTATGCTGGGCGTGCTTACGGGATCACTGCTGGGGGCACGCATTCTGGTGAAAGCGGAAACCAGTGTGCTGCGTATAGTTTTCAGCGGGGTGATCCTGGTTCTGGGGCTTCAGATGATTTACAAGGGAATTGTGGGAAACATATAGATGACCGGCAAGCCAGACTGGACAGACCGGCGAATCGAGGAAACAGTCGGCAATCTGCTGCGTGGTGGAGTGCTGTTATCCGCAGTCGTAGTCTTGACTGGCGGGGTCATCTATCTTGTCCGCCACGGCTTTTCGCCGGCTGACTACGGCATGTTTCGGGGAGAGCCACCCGATTACAAATCGCTGCCGGGAATTTTTCGTGGGGCGATTGGGCTGCGTGGGCGGGCCATCATTCAATTGGGATTAGTGTTACTGATCCTGACCCCGGTGGCCCGGGTTGCCTTTTCGATCATCGGGTTCCTGGAAGAGGAGGACCACATGTACGCGGGCTTTACTGTGTTTGTGCTGGTAATCCTTCTTTACAGCTTGCTGGGAGCGGGATCGGCGTTCTGAACGATGCAGATTGAAGTAGTCCAGGACGATATCACCCAGCAACCCGATATGGATGCGATCGTCAATGCCGCCAACACTGACCTGGCGCTTGGATCGGGCGTTGCCGGGGCCATTCGGCGGCGAGGCGGGGATGAGATTGACCGTGAAGCGCAGGCCAAAGGGCCTATCCGGCTCGGCGAAGCCATCGCGACGAGTGCCGGGCGGCTTCCCAATAAATATGTGATTCATGCCGCCGCCATGGGATATCGGGAAAAGGACAGGCTCGTGCCGAAACGAGCGGGATCGCAGTCAAGCGCAGCAATTATCGCGGACGCCACCACAAACAGTTTGCTGCGGGCTGAAGAACTGGGATTGAAGAGCATCGCGTTTCCGGCCTTGGCAACTGGAGTGGCGAGATTTCCGGTGGATGAATGTGCTGAGACCATGATGCAAGCGGCAAGGAAATATTTCGAAGTCCACCCGCAAAGCTCAGTGCGGTTGGTGAGGTTTGTATTGTTTAGCGAGGCGGACAAGGGGACCTTCGACGATAAGTTGCACAAGCTCGAGTAGCGAGTTGCGGCCGTAACGTCGCTCTTGGTGGCAAATTCCACTTTTTCTTCACGTATACTGCAACTCCAAATGCAGCAAAATTCCCGCCCACAGCTTTTGCGCGAGTTGGGTCTTCGCCATGCCATCGCGGTGGTGGTGGGGACGATCATTGGCAGCGGGATCTTCCTGGTTCCGGCCGAGATGATGCAGGCTGTCGGCTCGGCCCGACTGGTTTACCTGGCCTGGCTGGTGGGTGGGCTGCTCTCACTCTTCGGGGCGCTAACTTACGCGGAGCTCGGCGCCATGAGGCCTCAGGCCGGAGGTGAATATGTCTACGTTCGCGATGCGTACGGGCCGTTGCCAGGATTTCTTTACGCCTGGACGTGGTTTCTCATCGCAAAACCGGCATCGATCGCGACCATCACTACCGGTTTCGTGCGCGTGCTGGGAACGTTCTCTGTTTTTTCTTTCTTTTCTAATAACGCGATCACGCTTCCGTTTGCAGTGACCTATGGACAACTGGTTGCCATTGCCGCGACGATTCTGATTTCCTTCCTGAATTACCTCGGAGTCAAAAAGGCAGGCGAATTCCAACTCATTTTCACTTCTCTCAAGGTCGTCATCATTGTGCTGATTGTGGGCGTCGGGTTTAGCTACAGCGCGGGTTCTTGGAATCATTTCGCTGGCCGCTTTTATTTCGCACGAGGAGGACTGCCTGGATTTATGGCAGCTTTGGTGGCGGCGCTCTGGGCCTATGACGGCTGGAATGATCTCAACATGGTTTCGGAAGAGATCCAGGAACCGGAGCGCAACATCCCGATTGCGTTGATCTCGGGAGTGGCAATTGTTGGGATTCTTTACATGCTGGTGAACGCGGCGGTGCAGTATGTCATGCAGGCGGGTGCGATCGCGATGTCTCCGAGACCGGCGTCGGATGCGATCGGCATCGTATGGGGACATGCGGGTGCAGCGGTGGTGTCCGCCGGCATGGCTCTGTCAATGCTGGTAACGTTGAACAGCACCACCATGAGCGGGGCGAGGATTCCGTTCGCTGTCGCCCGCGACCGCTATTTCTTTTCTGCGCTGGCAAAGGTGCATCCCCAGTTCCATACGCCCTCGGTCGCAATCGTAGTTCAAGCGGCGCTAGCGGCGGTGCTGCTGTTGTTGGGCGGAAATTTCCGGCAGTTCTTCTCATTGAGCCTGTTCGCGGAGTGGCTGTTCTACATGATTTCCGGCAGTACGATTTTCGTATTTCGCAGACGGGAACCTGACGCTGTGCGGCCTTATCGCGCATGGGGTTATCCATTCGTTCCGAGTCTGTTTCTGGGTGCGTCGGCGCTGCTGCTTTATTACACCTTCGTGGGAAATGTACGGGAGTCAATATTCGGATGTCTGGCAATTCTGGCAGGGGTACCGGTCTTCTACGCGTTTGCGCGACGTCGAGCCGCGTGAGAGCTACTGTGTGCAGTGGAAGATGCGCGCGGGAAAGATGTTCAGCGGCTGGAAGGCCTGGCGCACGGAGGGAAAGCTCGATTCGAGATACGGCAATACGGTGCGCGTGAATTGGTAAATCAGCATCGCACCTTGTGGCGCTAACGCCCGTTTCGATTCCTCGATAATTTCCCTGCGGATTGGTTCCGGCATGTTGGTGTACGGAATTCCGGAAATTATGCAGTCGGCCCCTGGCAATCCAAGTTGCTGCAGAACGGCGCGAACCTTGCCGGCTGAGGTGTTGACGAGCTGAAGCCGCGAGTCGGGAATTTCAGCGTTGAGAAATTCGACGAATTCCGGATTCAGTTCGACGGCAACCAAGGTGGCGTCGGGCCGCATGCGACGCAGAATCTCGCGGGTCATGGTTCCGACACCAGGGCCGAATTCAACAACGACTCGGGCCGTGTCCCAGTCGACCTGCGAGAGCACGTCATTCACCAGAAAGCGCGAGCTAGGAATCACCGAACCCAGCATGGCAGGAAACTTGAAGAAGTTGCGCCCAAATAGAAACATTCGTGAACAGGCGACGGCAATCGACTTTCCCGACTGCTCCCACGCCAGCGGCTGAATTCCCTGCCCTGAAGTTGCCAAGCGCATCTCCTGTGTGTGCTGAGTCTCCAATTATTTCGAGTATAGAAGCAAAGCGTAAGGGTACTTTGGTCATAGGTGGGTTCGGTACTTACCCTCGTGGTACCTTGCTGGCGACGTAGGGGCGTCGGAGAATACCTATACTGAGGACTCGGGGAAGGATCGCCGGATTTGCGCACTTGGATTCATACGCTGTTCAAATCGTTGTGGGGAATCTACCTGGTTCTTACCTCGATTTACTGCCTGTTGGCGTTTCTTCCGTATACCTACATTGCCCTGATCAAGGCGCCGCCGTATGACTGGATGCCATGGTTCGCGCATCACCAGGCATTGTTGTACTTCATCGCGCTTGGCGGAGTGGCTGCTGCCGAATGGCCATGGAAAAAGAGTGTGGGATTTCTCGTTCTCTTTGGTGGTTTGGGATTAGCCGGCGTTGGGTTGTTCGTTCATCCGTTCTTGCCGGGGCTTAAGAATGATTCGGCCGCGTACGTGTGGAGTCTGGTTGCGCTGGTACCAATTGTGGTGGTTGCTATCAGGGATTTGATCGAGAACTGGCAGGCTCATCGGGAAGAAGCGGGGCAGGCACAGTTTGGATATTCAAGCGCAGGGCTGATTGCAATTGCGATTGGCCTGGTCTACGTGGTCGGCGGCGCGATGCACAGCTATGCGGACAGTCGGTCGCTCGGCTCTGGTTTTAGCATTGCGGGATTCGAAATAGCGGCGTGGGGTCTGCTTTCTCAAGTCGTGGTGGCAATCGCCGCGATCTCGGCACTGAACCTGATCTGGATGGCAAGCAGCAAAACACGGCACGCAACATCCTTCAGACTCGTCGCGATTGGCTTGTTTACATTTGGTGGGCTTTGGTGGGCGCTGTTCGGCTTCCTGAATGACGCCATGAGTTTCGACGGAGCACCCGCGCATGTCTACGCCGCGGGGCTGGCGTTAAGCCTGACGTTGCTGCTTGCCTCGGTTATTTTGCCGTTGCGTCAACGTCGGCCAAAAGTGAATCGGGGCGTCCTCTGGTTTGCGCTGGTGCTGCTATCCGTTGCTGCCATCGCGCTGCCTACGCTGATTGGCGGAGGCGACTGGAACGGTGTTCTGCAACATTCATTCACGCTTCTATTCTGGATCGGGTTCAGCGTCTGCGTCTACCGGTTGTGGCCGAAGCGATCCACTTATTCCTTGCCCACGATTATCGGTGTGCTGCTCATTTCCGGTTTCGCCTACAAAGGGCTGCAAGCGACAGAGATTTTCTGGGCAAAGCCGGTTGGATCGACGGACGACGAAATTGCCAGGGCCCTGGACATCTACGGCGAGCGCAATGTGTCGTTTCAGATGGCACACCACCTGCTCGGCAATACGCGGCATGAGGCGTGCGGAAACCTGTGCCGCATTTTACGCGAGTACACGAATGTTCGGGATGCGGAAGCTAAAGTGGACATCAACCTGGTCGATCCGCTGGTGCGCTCAACCGGATCGCATCCCAACATTTTTATTTTTGTGATCGATTCAGTCAGGACCGATTACCTTGGGGCTTATAACCCGCAGGTCGACTTCACGCCGAACCTGGACGCATTCGCGCGGGACAGCATTGCAGTTCACAACGTTTACACGCAGTATGCCGGCACAACTCTGTCGGAGCCGGCGATCTGGGCTGGGAGCATGTTGCTGCATGCGCACTACATGCAGCCGTTTTCGAAGGTCAATGGACTGGAGAAGCTGGCGAACACCGACGGCTACCAGATGGTCGTGAGCTACGACACGGTGCTGAGCCAGATTCTGTCGCCGACCGACAACATCATCAAACTCGACACCGACAAACCGCTGTGGAACCGCTTTGAAGTTTGCTCGACCATCCAACAGACTGAAAGCGCGCTCGACGGGCACAAGGACAAATCGAAGCCTGTGCTGTTTTATGCACAGCCGATGAATGTGCACCAATTCGCGGTCAATAACATGCCGCGAATGACTTCAGCAACCTGGCGCATGCGCGATGGCTTTAACAACCGGATCGCGTATGAACTGCACGAAGTCGACGAATGCATGGGCAGCTTCTTTAGTTATCTGAAAGATCGTCACTTGTACGACGACAGCATCATCATCGTGACTTCCGATCATGGAGACGCTACCGGCGAACTTGGGCGCTACAGCCATTCCATGTCGATTTACCCTGAAGTCATGCGGGTGCCATTGATTGTGCATTTGCCGGCGGGGCTTCGGAAGTCTGTCATTTGCGATGACACGCATTTGTCGGCGCTAGCCGACATCACCCCGTCGCTTTATTATTTGCTGGGGCATCGTCCAGTACGGTCAGGGCCATTCTTTGGGCGTCCGCTCTTTGTGGCGACAAAAGAAGAGCTGAATCGCCGCGACCAGTTGTTTCTTGCTTCCGATGAGCGCGCGGTGTATGGAGTGCTCACGGAGAATGGGCGATTCCTCTACGCAACTTACGATTCGCCGGCGCAGAGCTTTCTGTTTGACTTGAGCAAGGACCCTCTTGCGCTTCACAATGTTCTGACCGACCCCGTAAAGCAGCGGTTCGACGAGCAAGTCATCGAGAACTTGCAGGCGCTGGGAGATTTCTACGGGTATAAACCAGGAGTGGGGTCGTTACTGGTAGCAGCGCACTAGGCCCGATCTTTCTTGCCCGGCAGATCAACCGGATTCTCGTGGGTGCGCTCACGGAAGCCACCTTTCATCCCTGAAGCTAAAGACACGCTGGAATCCCCAAACTTATCGCGCATGCGGTCGGCAGCGGCGAGGGCCTGCTGCCAGCGTTGGCGGCGATCGTCTTCCAGAAGATTCGCTTGACCTCCGGCCGCTTCGAAAGATGAGCAATGTACGCCCAGCAATCGCACATGCGCTCCGCGACGCCAGTTCTTGTGAAACAGGGTCTTGATTTGTTCGAAGATTTCAGTGTCAAGTTGGGTTGCCGCCGGCAGGCTGTGAGCACGTGTGATGGTGGTGAAGTCTTTGTAACGCAGCTTCAATTGAATGGTGCGTGCATGTAGAGCGTGCTCGCGCAGCCTTCGTCCGACCATCTCGGAGAGACGCATTAACGTGGCTTCGAGATTATCGACATCTGCCGTGTCTTCGTTGTAAGTGTGTTCGTGGCTGATGGACTTGGGATCGGAGTTTTCGCCGACCTGGCTGTCGAACCAGCCGCCGGCATCTTCTCCGCGGGCTTTACCGGCCAGCGCCAGCCCCCATTTTCCGAAATTCTCTTCCAGAAAGCTGTCCTCGAAGCGTGAAAGATCGCTGACCAGACGAATTCCCATGGCAGCCAGGTTCTGTTCGGTGACTTTGCCGACGCCAGGGATGTCACGGACATCGAGCGGCGCGAGGAACCGCGACTCCTGACCGGGAACGACCCAGAGAATCCCGTACGGCTTGGCCTTGGCGGAGGCGACTTTCGCCACCAGGCGGGAGGTGCCGATACCGATGGAACAATTCAATTGCGTTTGTGACTTCACTCGCTGATGAAGCGCGTGGGCGGCGTTCAGCACGGGGCCGTGCAGGCGCTCGGTACCGGTCATGTCGATGTAGGCTTCATCGATGGAAGCCATTTCGACCATGGGCGAGAATGAGGTCAAAACTTTGTACACCTGCTCGGAAGCTTCCAGATAACGGTCGCGGTGGCCGTCGACAAAGACGGCCTGCGGACAAAGCTTAGCGGCCGTGCGCAGTGGCATTGCCGAATGCACGCCGAATTTGCGGGCTTCGTAGGATGCAGCAGAGACTACTCCGCGTTCGTGGCGCTGGCCTCCTACGACGACGGCTTTGCCTTTCAAAGAGGGATCGAAGAGTTCTTCCACCGAGACGAAAAACGCGTCCATGTCGACGTGGAAGACGGTTCTCGAGGTGGGAGGCACGGAAGAATTCTAAGCCACGAGCAGCGCCGCCGTCCCGGCGGCTGTCGGTCAGGCCCCGCGCCTGAGGAAGAGAAACGGGACGGGATGGACCCCGTCCCGCATGAAGTCCTACACTCCCGCCATGGCCGGAGTAGCTCTGGTCTGGCGAGCACGCTCATAGACCTTGCCGTATTCTTTGGCGGACGCGTTCCAGGAGAAGTCCTTGTTCATGCCGTTGCGCATAAGTGTTTGCCAGCCAGCATGATCACGGAAAGACTTCAAGGCATCCTTAATAGTTAGCAAGAGCGATTCGCCGCTATAGTCGCTGAACTTGAAGCCAGTTCCCTTGCCAGTACGCGCGTCCCAAGGTTCGATGGTGTCATCGAGGCCTCCGGTGGCGCGGACGATTGGAACCGTGCCGTACTTGAGGCTGTAAATCTGGTTCAAGCCGCAGGGCTCGTATTTCGATGGCATCAGGAACATATCGCTGCCAGCTTCGATTTTGTGAGCCAAGGCGTTGTCATAGGCGATCTTGATGGCAATCTTCTGCGGGAACTGCTTCTGCAACCTGGCAAACATTTCTTCGTATTGCCGGTCGCCGTTGCCGAGCGCGACGACGATCAGTTCCTCGCGGGCGAGACGATCCATAATCTGGGCGATCAAATCGAAGCCCTTCTGCGCCGCGAAGCGCGAGACGATTCCGATTACGGGCAGTCGGAGATCGGGGCTGGTCACACCGAAGGCAGTCAACAGATCCTGCTTGCACTTCGCCTTGCCGCTCAGATCTTTGGTTGAATACTTGGCGACGGTGAACTTGTCTACCTCCGGACTCCACTCGTCGTAGTCGACACCGTTTAGAATTCCGGTAACGGTGGCGGCACGGTCGCGCAGAACGCCTTCGAGGCCAAAGCCGAATTCGCTGGTCTGGATCTCCTGGCTGTATTTCTTGCTGACAGTGGTGATGAAATCGGAGTAGACCAACGCGCCTTTCAGGAAGTTCACATTGCCAAAAAACTCCATCTTGGTCATGGTGAACAGGTCCCAGGGCAGTGAGATCAACGGTAGCGTATCGGGCGAGAACAGGCCCTGATAGCCCATGTTGTGGATGGTGAAGACGGTGGCCACGTCCTGGAACGCCGGGTCCTCCGCATATTGCGTGCGCAAAAGAATGGGGACCAGCGCCGATTGCCAGTCGTGGCAGTGAAAGATATCGGGCACGCCCAGAATTTTCGAGGCTTCGAGCACCGCGCGCGAGAACAGCGCAAACCGTTCGGCGTTGTCCGGATAATCGCCGGCAGAGGTTCCATAGAGAGTATCCCGTTCGAAGAACGGCGGGTAGTCGACAAAGTAGAACTTCACGCCGGAATGGTTGCCGGCATTCACCACCGAGCAGAAGCGATAGTGATCATCAAACGGGACGGTAATGCTGCGAACCACGGTTTGCGGATCGGTCAGCTTGGTCTGCTTGTAACGCGGGACGTAAACGCTGACCTGATGCCCGGCCGAGACCAGGGCGCGGGGTAGAGCGCCGACGACGTCCGCCAAACCGCCAGTTTTTGAGAAAGGTACGCACTCCGATGCTGCGAAGACAATATTCATGAAGACTTCCTCCGATTTCGACTGAACTTTCGGCGCAAGTTATTATGGAAACGCGCGAGCAATATCGCGCTCATTAAGTTGTAGGCCATTTTTCAGTTTAAATGCGTGGAAGAAAGAGGGTCAACGTGCCTAAAGTATCCGCTCCGAGCAGCCGTAAAAAACCCAAGTTGGGGCAGCATTTTCTGTCGGATTCGTCGGCGGCGAGGCGGATTGCGGACGCTTTGGGGGATACGTCCCAGGCCACCGTGCTCGAGATTGGCCCAGGACGGGGGGCGCTGACATCGATTCTGGCGCAGCGGACCCGGCGACTGATTGCGGTTGAACTGGATAAAGTCCTGGCGGCCCAGCTGCGCATGCATCTGGCGCTGACGCCGAACGTCGAGATCATTGAAGGCGACATTCTATCGGTCGATCTTGATTCGGTTTTCGGGCCGAAGCCCGGCATGACGCGTCCCGGCATGAATCACGAGCCGGAGCGGGTGCGCGTCGCTGGAAATCTTCCCTACTTCATTACGTCCGACATCCTTCTGCGGCTCTTTGAATATCGCCGTTATTTCGAGCTCATCGTTGTAATGGTGCAGCGGGAAGTTGCGGACAGGCTTTCGGCCAAGCCGGGCAACAGCGAATACGGCCTCTTGTCGGCGACGGCGCAGCTATACAGCAAAATTGAAAATCTGTTTACGCTGCCTCCTACCGCCTTCACACCGCCGCCAAAGGTCCATTCGTCTGTGGTGCGGCTTACGATGACACCGAAACTCGAGGCGCTTGGCGTAGACGAGGGCAGGTTCATCGCCTTCCTCAAGTTGTCTTTCGGACAAAAGCGGAAAACGCTGTGGAACAATCTGAGGACTGAATACGAATCGAAGCGCCTTCGTGCTGCGATGGAAGAAGCAGATATCGCCGCGAACGCTCGCGCGGAAGAATTATCACTGGACGAGGCAGCCAAGCTGTTCCGCATATTGACCAGCGCCAAGGGTTAGTGTTGGGACTAGAATTCCTTTAGGCATTCATCTATGGATGTCATTCGCCATCCCGCCGTGGCTGGACGTTTCTATCCGTTTGATCGAGAGGTGCTGGTCGATGAAATTCGCTCTTATCTGACACCGATGGTCCCTGCCAGGCCCGCAATAGGCTGCGTGGTGCCACATGCGGGTTACGTTTACTCGGGCGTGGTTGCCGGCGCGGTTTATGCGGCGATCGAAGTTCCCCGCCTATGCCTGGTGCTGTGCCCAAATCACACAGGCCGCGGAATGCCATTGGCCATGATGAGCAGTGGTAGCTGGGAAACGCCCATTGGGCCGGTGCCGATCGACGCTGATCTGGCTGATTGTCTGAAGCAAGCTTGTCCGGCGCTTTCGGAAGACAACGATGCGCACCGCAGCGAGCACGCGATCGAGGTGCAGCTTCCCTTTCTGCAGCAGCGGCGAACCCATCTGTCGTTTGTGCCGATTGCACTCGGGACAGGAAATTTTGAAGTTCTGGAGCAGCTTGGCCAAGCCGTGGGTGAGGTTCTCAAGGCGCAGGACGAACCAACCTTGATCGTGGCTTCGAGCGACATGAATCACTACGAGAGCGATCAGGTCACCCGCGTGAAGGATCGAAAGGCGGTCGAGCGGATCCTGGCATTAGACGCGCGCGGTTTGTATGAGGTCGTCACGAAAGAAAATGTCAGCATGTGCGGCTTCGGGCCAACGATCGTGATGATTACTGCAGCCAGAGTCTTGGGGGCCCGTGGCGGCGAACTGGTGAAATACGGAACTTCCGGTGACATATCGGGCGATCGCGAGATGGTGGTGGGGTACGCGGGGATTGTGGTGCGTTGAGTCTCGCCTTCTGAAACAATTCCTATTCCGGCTGCAAACCAATCCAACAAATCACAGTCAATAACAGGATTGCTGTAAGCAAAATTCAAGAGAGGGCACTCGTATGAAACGTGCTTTTGCGTTGGTGGTGCTGTTGGCGGCTTTTGTTCCGGTCAGACTTGCGGCGCAGGTGAATCCGTACAAAGACGGAACGCCGGGGGTGACCGGCTATCGCTCGGAGGTCCTAGCCGAGGTGATGGTGCAGGCAGACAAGTTCACACGGCTGGCTGAGGCAATCCCGGCAGAGAAATATTCGTGGCGTCCGACGCCGGATGTGCGCTCCATCGCCGAAGTTTTCCTGCATGTTTCTGCCGCGAATTACAATCTCTACAAACTGGTTGGCACTCCGCCGCCAGCGGGTATCGACCTGAAGACTTTGGAGAAGTCGACTACCGATAAAGCCAAGGTTATGGCCACGCTGAAGGACTCATTCGCCCATGCGGAGAAGGCGATCAAGGCGATGCCGGATGCTGATCTGGACAAGAGTATGGATTGGTTTGGAGGAAAGAACACCGAGCGCGGTGCGCTTCTATTTATCGTGCGCCACGGAGCGGAGCACCTCGGGCAGTCCATTGTCTATGCAAGAATGGTTGGGGTCGTTCCGCCGTGGACGGCAGACTCTCAAAAGGCGCAAAAGTCAGAAGCGAAGTCGAAAGACTAATCGCACAATCTAGCGGTGGCCTGCGGAAGCGCGGCCGCCGCTAACTCCTCCAACGTGGGAACTATGACCGACCGAACTCGGACCAACCGAGCGGGATGCGCCGCCGCTGTACGATCCAGCTCGACCATGTGATCCGGAGGATCGAGAGACTGCGCGCGGCGAGTCGAAGCCGCCTAGCCAGCCTGTTGTCGGACTGGATGGGGCTCGCATCGATACTGATCCGTGCTGAACGGCGGTGCGCGAGAAATCGGCAAGGTTCTTGACGCTGCCACGTTCGACACCGAGTCCGGCTGAGTTCTTCGGCACGTCCATATGGCTAAAAATCAGGCCCT
>Ga0335069_10002559_pt1 | contig 27909 bp, 21 predicted proteins | sample Lox_Sample_11_FD_206714 | JGI IMG/M metagenome (GOLD analysis project Ga0335069, IMG submission 206714) | Soil microbial communities from Loxahatchee National Wildlife Refuge, Florida, United States - Lox_Sample_1.1 | ecosystem: Environmental > Terrestrial > Soil > Wetlands | place: USA...
CGGGAAATGCGGCTGAGGCGCTGCGGAGCATTTTAGAACACCGGCCAGAAGTGGCGATCGTCGACTGGCATTTGTTTGACTCGGCGCTCGGTGCCGAGCAGATGATTCTGCAGGACTCTCCGTCGAGCAAGGTGGTGTTTCTGAGCACGACAGAGAAAGAAGTTCCGCAAGGGGCGGATGCAGGTTATTGCGCGGTGCGCGATACGTCCGCGGAAGAACTGGTGCGGATGGTGCGTGCAGCCGCGGGCAGAAATCTGCAGCCGGTACCACGAAGCAGCGAGAATTCAGTGCGGGAGTTTATTCCGCGGAATCGGATCTTGACGGCGCGGGAGCGTGAGGTCCTGAAGCTGCTGGCCGAGGGCAGGACGGTGCGCTCGGTTGCGGGAGTTTTGGGATTGAGCATCAAGACGGTGGACGCGCACAAATTCAATCTCATGCGCAAATTGGGCATTCATAATAAGGCCGAATTGGTGATGTGGGCGATTCAGAAGAAGATGGTGAAGGTTCCAGTGAATTTCTAGACGAGGGCGAAAACCCCATTTGTTGAGTTCCCCCTGCGCCACATCGGACGACTGACAGAATTAAGAATCAGATTCCTCGATTACGTCGCAGCAATCTCTTCCGCCGCTTCGCGACTGTGCCAGCATGCCCCGCCCGTTTATTCGGTCGTCAGTTTCTTACCCGTAGACAGTCAGTCTCTGGTTGCGGCCTCTGCTAATTCGGTGAGGCTTGTGACCGTCAGGTCTGGCGTGGCTTCGGCGGCTTTGACCGCTCCAACTCCTGGTCGTGCGGATGGGCGATTGACCCAGACTGTTGCCAGTCCCAGCGACTGCGCGGGAACCACATCGTGATAGATGCTTTGACCGACGTGAAGAACGCGGTGAGCCGGAGCATTGATTCGTGTGAGAGCCAGTTCAAAGAGTTTCAGAGAAGGTTTGTATGCCTGGGCCTGCTGCGCCGTGATCACCTCGTCGAAGTCGACTTCGAGTTTGGGGCGTGTAGAAGCGAAGAGATCATCGTCTACATTGGAAATAATCGCGAGACGGGAACGAGCCTTGAGCCGATGGAGAGCGTCGACTGTATCGGGCCAAGGTTTCCAGTCGGCGAGGGAGTCGGGAAGCGAACGGATTTCGACGGCGGTTGGGGTGAAACCCAATTCGTCTCCGAGCTGGCGCACGACAGAGGAGAGGACGTCGCGATATGACATGAATGGACCGGACTCGGAACGCTGCTCGAAGTCTCCGTAGAGCTTTAACAGAGTGCCGTCATCAATCTGTGTGGAGTGCGCCGAGAGGATGCGATGCAGAGTGGCAAGAATTCCGGTTTCCCAATCGATGAGAGTGCCGTAACAATCGAAGGTGAGGATTTCGAAACGGGTAAAGTCGAGCATAGCGAGATTATTTCAGATGAATTTCCGTCAAAATCAAAATCCCCACTTCTGGCAACTTCCGCCAGAAGTGGGGCACCCATCAATGGTTAGAATCGCGATTACTGCTTGATTTCGAGTGGTTGTGAGAGTTCGAAGGTGACGTTGGATTCGGCTGGCAGCACGATATCTTTGTTTCCCGTGAATGCTGCGCCGCCTGTGCCTGCGCCCGCTCCTGCAGCCGCGCCGATTGCGGCGCCTTTGCCGCCGCCGGCGAGCGCGCCGATGATTCCGCCGAGAGCTGCGCCGCCGCCTGCCATGACAGCAGTGCGCTTCCCCTTACCTTTTTGATTGAAGCTCTTGGTGCTAGCCTGCACCGGAAGATTGACGCCTTTGATTTCCACGGAGTCAAGACGGACCGACAGGACGGCGCCACCCGCGAGTTTCCCCAAAGGCTTCGCATCGGTCACCGTTCCGCTGACGTTGGCACCTTGCGGAATCGCAATAGCGCCGCCAACACTGACCGGCTGCGAGACGCTGCCGCTAAATGTATCTCCGGGCTTGCTGGTTTTCGAACCTAGCGGGGAGCTCAAGCTGACAGTGATAGCAGTACCGGCTGGCACGACGATGGGCTCACGCTTCGCTTCTTTGTGGTCAGCAGCACGATGTTCCGCGTGCTCCTTTCGCTCACCGGCCTCTTTGCCGGATGCTTGGCCAGTGCTTCCCGAAGATTGATCACTTGCGGGAACAGCCGCGCCGGAATTGTCGGTTGCGGCGGAGTTGTCCGAAGGTGGCTTATTGCAGGCGACAGCAAAGGCGAGATAAACACACAGCGACAATAGGGCTAGACCCGAGCGCATAGAACCTCCATATATTTTTGCGGTGAAATGATCGTACCGGAATTAAAAAGGAGGTACAACGGGTGGGAGCCTTTGAGAGCAACCGAAAGGGCATTGGACTGATGAGACCAGTAACGCGGTACTCAGCACTCCGTTAAACCACGGGAGAAGGCGAGGCAGCGGTGCGGTATTGTCTCCACATAGTTATTTGGAGACTAATCCTGGCACGGTGACACTTTTTTCTGCGACGTCGCTGCGCGATTCGTGATGATCGCTCACTGGTTCGGAGACCGGTTCCGGCACGGCGGCAGGCCTTGGTGGATGAATGAACTTTTCTGAATTCAGTAGCGGGCGTCCGAGGGACGCGTTGTAGCTGGTCCAGGGGCCGTCAAGCATGGCTTCGCGCTCGAAATGGGCGCGCATGGCTTCCATCTTGGAGTCGAGGTCATCCATGTAGTGGAGCATTAGAGCTTCGGGAAACATCGGAAGCTTGGGGGACCCGAATTCGTATTCACCGTGATGGCTGATGATGAGATGTTCGATCAGAGTCTTGAGCTCTTCGGGAAAGTTGGGTAAGTTCGCAAGCTTGGCCTGGAGCATTTCGAGTTCGATGATCATGTGGCCGAGAAGCTGGCCTTTTGTCGTGTAAGAGAACGAGCGATTGTAAGTGAGCTCGTGGATCTTGCCGATGTCGTGGAAGAACGCGCCGGTCAGGAGAAGATCGCGATTAATTTGCGGATAGTTGCGGCAGATCAGGTCGCAGGAGCGGAAAAGAGAGACGACGTGATCGAGGAGGCCTCCGATGTAGGCGTGGTGTAAAGTCTTCGCGGCCGGAGCGTTGCGATAGGCAGCCGAGATCTCGGGATCGGCCATAAAGGATTGGACCAAGGCCTTGAGATGGGGGTTTTGGAATCCCGCGACGAAATTGGTGAGCGTCAGCCAGAGTTCGTCGATGTCCTTTGTGGTTTTCGGCAGGTAGTCGGCAAATTCGATTTCTGATTCGCCTAGCTTGCGCAGCTTGTGAATGGTCAACTGGAAGCGCTGCTTGTACTTGTTGATCAAGCCTTTGACTTTAATGAAGTCGTCTTGCTCGAAGGCGTCGAGGACTTCTTCGACGTTGTCCCACATTTTTGCTTCGAGCTGTCCGCTGCGATCACCGACAGTGAGTGCGATGTACGGCTCGCCGGTTTTCTTGGGCTTGATTTGCTTGGCGACGACAACGAAGGTTGAGGTGACGACCTTATTCTCGTGGCGGGCACAATCGCAGATGAAAAAGTCTTTCATGCCGGATGTCTGAGTATAGAACAAGCGGGGCTGGATTCCGCACTGGGCAGGGTGCGGGGCGCTGCCAGCGGACAGCAGATTCCTCCGTCCTCGCTGCGCGAGTCGTCGGAAAGACAACCATTTAGGGGGCCTGCACAGCTGCTCGGTGGACGACTTTTTATTCGAGGCTATTTTTTCGTGCGGCGCTTTTGGGATTTCACGCGCACTTCTTCCATCACTGCGAAGTTGATTTTCTTTTCGACTGGGTCGATGCGGTCCACGATCACGCGGAGACGGTCTCCGATGCGGTACGTCTTGCGCGAGTGCTGTCCGATGATCTCGCGCGTGTTCTCGTGGTAAGTGTAGCGGTCGTCGATCAGAGTGTTCAATGGAACCAGGCCTTCGACGAAGAGGTCGGTGAGCTCGACGAAGAATCCGAACTTGGTGACGCTGGTGATAAGGCCATCGAAGTCTTCTCCGATGCGGTCTTGCATGAACTTGGATTTCTTCCATTCCATGAGTTCGCGCTCGGCATCGTCGGCGCGGCGTTCCGATTGGCTGGATTCTTCGGCGATCTCGTGGAGTTCTTCGAGCGGGATGGGACCGGAGAGCGGGGAATGGTCTTCGCGGTGGGATTTGTGGTCGCGGCGTTTGGACCAGGGGGATGGGGCGTCGGGCGCCGGGGCTGAAGCCCCTGCTTTGTTCGCGCTCGACGCGGCCCCGAAGGGCCGCTCTTCCATGGTGCTGGTTAGAGAGTGTGAGATTTCCCCATTGGTGGTCCTGGTCAGTAGCGGGCGAGGCGCCCGCTCCACTTGTTCACTTTCACTTCTAAAGACTTCTTTCAAGATGCGATGCACGATCAGATCGGGATAGCGGCGGATGGGGCTGGTGAAGTGTGTGTAGGTTGGGGCGGCGAGGGCGAAGTGGCCTAGATTTTCTTCCGAGTAACGCGCTTGCTTCAGGCTGCGGAGCATGAGATAGCTCAGGATTCGCTCTTCCGGTTTGCCCGCGATCTTTTCTGTAAGCTTTTGGTACATGCGCGGGGTGATGTGGACTTCCTGCGGAACTTCAATTTGGCGTACACGCTTTCCTGTGCCATATGCCGCACGGCGGTCGGCTTTCATCTGGACGCGGTGGATTGGCAGAGCGCCAACGCCCAGCGAATATCCGAATGTGGCGGCGATCGTTTCGAAGTCGTACACGCGCTTGGCATCGGGCTTCTCGTGGATGCGATAGAGACTGGCGATGCGATGCGACTCGAGATGGTGCGCGACGGTTTCGTTGGCGGCGAGCATGAATTCTTCGATCAGGCGATGGGCGATATTGCGCTCAGAGCGGGCGATGGACTTCATGAGGCCGAACTCGTCGAATTCGATGACGGGCTCGGGAAGGTCGAAGTCGATCGATCCGCGACGCTCGCGCTTGCGGTTGAGAATCTGCGCAAGGTCGCGCATCAACTCGAAGTTGCCGACCAGCGGGGCGTAACGTTTGCGCTGCGATTCGTCGCCTTCGAGCACGGCATTGACGGCGGTGTAAGTCATGCGCTCGGCGGAGCGGATCACACTTTCACAGAGTTCGTAGTCGACAATCTCGCCGCGGTGATCGAGTTCCATGATGCAGGACTGAACGAGACGATCGACTTGCGGGCGCAGACTGCAGATATCAGTGGAGAGTTCTAGCGGCAGCATGGGCACGGCGCGGTCGGGGAAGTAGACGCTGGTGCCGCGGAGGCGGGCTTCCTGATCGAGCGCGCTGCCGGGAGTGACGTATTGGGCGACGTCGGCGATGTGAACCTGCAGTTCGAAATTGTTGTTGGGCAGCATGCGGACGAGGACGGCATCGTCGAAGTCGCGGGCGGTTTCTCCGTCGATGGTGACGATGGGGAGCGAGCGGAAATCGCGGCGGCGACGGAGTTCGCGGGCCGGGATCGTGGGCGAGATCTGCAGCGCCTCTTCAAGCGTGGCTGCGGGAAAGTGGTGCGGCAGGTGGAATTTGCGAATGGTGATTTCGACGTCGACGCCGAAGTCATCTTCGCGGCCGAGGATCTCGATGACGTTGCCGCGCGGGCTTTGGGTGGCGCTGGGCCAGTCGGTGATCTCGACATCGACGACTACGCCTTCCAGGTTGGTCCAGTCGTCGTGACGGGCGACTTCCTCGCCCAGGACGCGATGTTGTGACTTCTTCCTCTTTGTTCTCTGTGGTGGGTCTTCGAAATCTTTCACCACAGGGGACACAGGGAATTCTTGGCCTTCTGGAATCACGATCTCTTGCGTGATCTTGTTATCAAACGGTTTGACGTAGTTTCTGCGGCCGCCGTAGTGGAAGATGCCGACTACCGTAGGATGAGCGCGATTTACAGGGCGAACAATGCGCCCTTCGGCACGGCCGTCGTCACGGATATTCGTGACATCGACGAGGACCGAGTCGCCGTGCATGGCGTTGCCGACCTGGTGCGGAGGTATGAAGATGTCGCCAGCGAGCTTCGACTTCAGAGGTCCGTCCAGAGATTTGGGATCGGGGATGACGAAGCCGAAGCCATCGCGGTGCATAGATAGACGCCCGGCGATCAGATTCTTGTCGGCAGCGGCTTGCGGGAGTTGGTAGCGGTCGGTGTCAATGGGAATCAGCTGTCCGCTCTTTACCAGCTTATGTAGATGGTCATTCAGTTCGCGGCGCTCTTCGCCGTGGAGTCCGAGTTCGCGCACGAGTTGTTTATATCCGGCCTGGCGCTTGGGTTGGCGGGCGATATGTTTGAGGATGGTGGAATCGGACAGCATGTCTTTCGAGCTCCGAGCCGCGAGCTACGAGCTCTCAGCTGTCAGCTATCAGCTTTCAGGATAACTCGTAGCGGCTTCCAGCGGGCGGCATTCGGCTTCCAGATTGGCTTCGGGCTTCCGGTTCCGCGTTGACTTAGGACTTTTCGCCTCCTAAGATGCTGCGAAAGTTTTTCTGGAAAACTAACCAATATGGATCTGACGCGGCGGGATGTGTTGAAAGGCATTTCAACGGCAGGTGCATTGAGTGTTGCTACGGACTCAATCGCATTTTCTTTAGAACCCAGACCCTCAACTGCTTCTTCGAACGTTCCCTGGCCGAGGACGCAGGGGAGCCCGGTACTCGAGAGCGTGCGGCCGGTGATCGAGAACTCGCGAGATGTGCGGACGAATTATGACAAGATCCGCGAGGTTGCGGGATGGATGGCCTATGAAGAATTGCCATTCCCTAACCTGGCTGTGCCTTTTGGCATGGAGAAGACGCCGGATGTGGCGATCGATTTCATCATGGTCGGCACGACGGTCGATACGGCGTTCACGGATTTCAAGACGCATGTGAAGTTTCAGATCGATTATGCCGGAGAGCATCATTCCGATTCGGATGCGATGTTCGCTTGTTTGAAGCGGGCGATGGACAACGGCGTTCCCATTCTGGATGGCAAGTTTCTGGCAAAGATGACTCGTGCCGATATGGACAAGATCTTTGCCGGGAACATCGAGATGCCCATGCTGGATGAGAAGCTAGAGTTGTTTCATCAGGCAGGCTCAATTCTCGCGTCGAAATACGGCGGACGCTACTCCAACTTCATCAAGTCATGTTCGCCAAAGCTCTACGACAACGGAAATGGCCTGGTCGAGCGGCTGGCAGCTGAATTTCCGCGATTTGACGATGTCAGCCAGTACGACGGGCACGAGATCAAGTTTTACAAGCTGACGCAGCTTGGGTATTGGCAGATTTATTCCGGGCTGCATGGGACAGGCGGGTTCAAGCTGGAGGATCCGCAGAAGATGACTGCATTTGCCGACTACATCGTGCCGGTGGGCCTGCGGCTGATGGGGATGACGAGCTATTCTCCGGAGTTAGAGAAGGCGATCAATACATATCAGATGATTCCACGCGATAGCAGGCAGGAGATCGAAATTCGCGCGCACTGCTTATACGCGACGGCGCTGCTGGCGGATGAGATTAACAAGATTCGTGCGGCGGACCAGCAGATCATTATTCCGCAAATCGATGCGCGTCTATGGACCCATTTTCATACGACAAGCTGGCCGCATCATTTGACGCGGACGATTATGTATTAGGCTTCCGACTTTCGGCATTCGGATCACAGGGATTAAAGCCCCCGATCTATTTCTACAATCCTTGATGCGGCGCTAAAGCTCTTCCACGGTGGCACAAGCGTCCAGGTTACGTTCGCAAGCGTCCCAATTAAACAGGGTTGGATAAATTCAGATCACCAGGTGTCGCCGCCGGATTTTGGCGGCCAGGCTTTGAGCGCTTGCCGGACCATCACAATCTGGCCGGTGTGATAGCTGTTGTGGGCGACCATTTGCCAGAGGATTGCTTCGACAGAACTCAGCTTGCTGGACTGTTGCTCAAGGGCGGCAGAACTGGATTCAATCTCGCGATTGAATTCTTCTGCCGTGGATTTAGCCAACTTGGCGAATTCCGATAGGAACCACGAGAAGTCGCGTTTCAGTTGATCCCAGTTCTGCGGTGTGGATGGGAAGCTTTCCGTGTTGTGCTCTGGGTATTTTGGCTTCTGGCCGCGGATGCGCTTGAGTTCGTAGTTCATCCAGTAGTTCATGTGGAAGACAATATCCACGATGGAATGCGGGAAGCCATCGATGTGGTATTCGGCGAGTTGAGTGGGAAGATCTTCGATGCAGGCGAGCGGGTCGGCGTGAGCGCCTTTACCACGGAGGAGTTCGGTGAGAGATTGCGGGGAGGTCATACACCGAAAGCTTACACTCCAAACTGGCGGAGGTGATGGTCCGTGTGCAGATAGGCAAGTCGCATCCATTCGGTGCGTGACATCTGGCCGAGAAGTGGATGAATCGGCCAGACAAAGTCATCTGCCAACCCTGCGAAGCGATTCAGCAAGATTTTGAATTCGGCCGCATCTTTTTGGAACTCGACTGGACGCGTGCCAGTTCGCTCCTGGTCGACCTCAGGCACGGTGCGGAATCCCTTCGGCCACCGGACCGGTACCCACAGGCATCCCCACTTCAATAGCTTGCTGGGATAAGGGAATCCCAGAGGAGCGGTACGGATTGCACCCATGTAGAGTCCGAATGCATCATTGAGATGACACAGCATCTGGTGAGCGGACATTCTGCCCCAACGACGGGGTGTTTGAGGAGTGAGCGCTTGCGAGCGAGAGAGGATCTCGCCTACGTCTTTAGGATTGCAGAGGGTCTTCATGATTCGAACACATCTTCTAGTATGGCTGGTTCTCTGCAACAACGATGTTCGATTCCACTCGTTTAGTTTTCGTGGCGCTGTCGATTGTATGTGAGGTTCCTCGGACCGCTTAGCTGCGGCCCTCAGGATGACACCGTTTGTTAGAACACCATATCTGCCTCAGCGCTTCACGAAGTACTTTTCCTCGAGGATGCGGCGGTGATGAAGCTCGTGGCCTGCGGTGATATAGGCGATCGCGCGGACGCTCACTTCATTCTTGTTCGCGATGCCGCGTCGTGTCCAAGCTGCTTCATCGAGATTGCGTAACAACGTCAGTGTGGCTCGGCGAACTGCGATGTAGTCTTCGATGACCTCGGAGAGCGCAATTTTCGCGAATGGACCGTTGCGAACATAATCATCCTGCTCGAATCCTTCAATTGGGGTGTGATCGGCGCGCGAAATCCGCAGCATGCGATAGGCGAAGATGCGTTCGGTGTCGCAGACGTGTCCGAGGACTTCTTTCGCCGACCACTTGTCGGGGGCGTACCGGAAATCTCCGTCAGCCTCGTCGCGTCCGGATAGCAGAATCAGCATTTGACGACGTTGTGCTTCGAGCGTGCCGAGAATGTCGGTTCCGGAGATGAGGGAGATGTAGCGTTCATAGTAGGGTGCGTATTCGCCGGGTTCGGGATGTGGAATGGAGGCGGAGGGGGCGGCAACGGCTGGTTCGGACATGAACGGCTCCTTCAGTGCGGATGAATTTTGAACTTTTGGGGACCGGGAGACAGCTTATTCGTTAGACTGCCGGTGCAACATTGGGTTTCGATAATTCTTCTCCCTAAGAGAATAACGCCGGAAGTCTGTAAAAGGATACAGTCGGAAAAAAATTCCGGGAAAGCTTACATCCTTCGGATGGAAAAATCTCCGGCTTGGCAAGAACAGGCCTGGGGGTATGCACCCTTCAAGGCGTGGCAAATCGGTTACTTACGTTGAAAATAAAGGATTTTCCACAGCACTCAAAATGAGACGGAGGAGTACAATCGCGAATGGTCACCAAAGTGCGGCCAAAATACTCCTAATCCCAACAAAGGAAAGGACCCTGTTACCCCATGTGGAAGCCGACAAATCAGCCTCAGACCCCCGGCCGGCCAGCTGAGCCGGAGCGCCCAACTACGTCTACCCCCAGTGCGCCAGTGATGGCCAGCGAGCCCCCAGCGGCTCCACGACCGGTCACGACGACCACTGCGGACCAGGCGACCATCGGCAAGTCGCTCGTTATAAAGGGCGAGGTGACCGGTTCCGAATCGCTGTACATCGATGGCCGTGTGGAAGGTTCGATTAATCTTTCTGGCAATCGCGTCACGGTGGGCCGGAACGGAGTCGTCTCGGCCAACATCAACGCCCGCGAAATCGTGGTACTTGGAAAAGTGCGCGGCAATCTTACCGCCAGCGACCGCGTGGACATCCGCAGCGACGGTTCGCTGACCGGCGACGTTGTCGCGGCGCGCATCTCGATTGAAGACGGCGCGTTCTTCAAGGGCGGCATCGATATCCGCAAGGGCGGCCAGCCGCAATCGCAACAGAAACCGAACGGCGAAGAGAAGGCCGTTTCGTCGAGCGAGCCGGCGGCCGTGGGCGCGCGCGCGTAGGGTTTCGTCTGAGTCTTGGCCGAGTTTTTGAAACGGGCATCCGTGTGGATGCCCGTTTGCTTTTACAGCGCTCGGCATTCCGGCACATAATTCCTGCAATAGCCGATCAGTCCCAACGTTCTTTCGCTGAAGTCACACCCGGCGGTAACGTCGACAGCGTGGGTTGCCCAGAATAGCCTGATAGCCATGCGGGGCTACTTAGTAATGACGGCTTGCCTTGTGGCCTGTGTTGCCGGCTTTGGGCAAGACACCCAGCAACAGGCTCCTGCCGATCCCCAGCTCTATGTCAGTAATTACGGCAAGCGCTTCGTCTACTTCCTTCCTCACCCCGAGCAGGTTCGCGCCGCATGGATCGAGATCGTAGATCGCCCGCTTCTCCTCGACAAAAAGGCTGTAACAATTCAGGCGAATGGAGCGATCGACTGGGAATGGGACCGGAGTACTCTCAATGACTACGAGCAGCCGGAAGACAACCTGTGGCTCTCGATCTGGGATCCGAACGGAGAAACAGTCACTTGCGACGTAAATACAGTCATGAGTTCGCAGCCGGGAGGCATCGTAACCGGCGCAACCGTTGGCGCGCGCCAGGAACTCACGCCGATGCCGGTGCTTTACGGAACCTGGATGCGGGCTGCGCAGGGATCCCCGTCGTTGACAGTTAATGCAATGGGTCGGGATCTTGGTCCGAGCGCGAAGCTTCAGGTGGATGCATCACGAGGTGGGCGATGCGGCCCGGAGAACCTGCATGTACATGTTCTGAACTTGGGGCATGCCACGATCACTCTCGATGGCGACTGCCTGCAGAAGGCGGGCATCCTTCGCATCACGACCGAGAACGACACCGGGTATGGCGTCAACGTCCATGTAGCCAGCCGCACGAGTCCTGTACTGCAGTCCGTCTCCCCCTCGACCCTCCCGGATGATCTTCCCCAGAACGATCTGAAGCTTGTCTTACGCGGAGATGGCTTCACGAAAGATTCGAAAGTCTTCGCCGGATACGATCCCGACGCGAACGATTTTCAGAGAGTGCAGATGTGGCTGGAGACAGAGTACGTATCGCCCACAAAACTGCGCGCGCATGTTGATGGCACGCAACCGCAGCAAGATACGGTTGCGCAACCGGAAGGCGAGAATCTTCGGCTCTGGGTCACGGGAAATGAGGAGAAATTCGAACTCTCTCGGCCGTTCGATGTAAAGCTTCGTCCCACCGGTAAACCGCTTCCGGATGGCCGGCTTTCTGAGGCGGACTTCCGGCGGTGGAAACCAAAGACCGCGGAAATTATTTCAGTATCTCCGTTTCCCATCCGGCTGATGGATGAGCACAGCCCGGAAGAACAGGAGGTCACCATTCGCGGCGAGAGCTTCTCCCCTCAAGACAAGGTCCACTTCTCTTTCGGAAACAACGCGAACAACGACAAAGAAGTACGAACGCAGTATGTCTCGCCGACGATGATGCAGGCGTGGCTCCCGCGCCAGTTCTGGCGTAAGCATGCCGTTTATTACCGTCTGGTCGTGGTGACCACAGACGGCAAGCGGTACATCCGAGAGGTGGAACAAGCCTATGGAGAGTCATTGTAAGTGAGTGACGCGGAGTTTTGCGTTCGGCAAGGGTGAGGTTGCGAACGCATTTCATGACTTTAGGCACAGGAGCCAGTTCGGTTGCTTGTTCATTCGACAAACATACAGTCTCCGTACGAATAGAACCGGTAGCCCTCGGTCACAGCATGGCGATAGGCATTCAGAACATGGTCTTGTCCTCCGAGTGCGCAGACCAACATGAGCAGCGTCGATTGTGGGAGATGGAAGTTAGTCAGAAGGGCACTGACTACCTGAAATTTGAATCCGGGGTAGATGAACAAGTCCGCCTCTCCAGACCCCTCCAGAATATTTCCTCTTCCTTTTTGCGCCGCATATTCCAGCGTGCGGACTGTGGTGGTGCCAATCGCGACGATGCGTCTCTTTTCGGAGAGTGCCCGGTTCACTTTTGCCGCTGCTTCTTCCGAGATCGAATAAGACTCTGAATGCAGCTTGTGTTCCTCGACAGTCTCAACTCGCACTGGCTGAAACGTCCCTAGGCCTACGTGCAGCGTGACTTCTACAGTTTCGATACCCCGATCGACTAGTTTGGCGAGAATTTCAGGAGTGAAGTGCAGGCCGGCGGTGGGAGCGGCAACCGATCCGCGCTCTTGGGCGTAGATGGTCTGATAACGGTCCCGGTCGGAGGAGGCATCTTCACGCGAGATGTAAGGGGGGAGTGGAATGTGTCCGATGCTCTCGATCGTGTCAAAGAAATCATCCCCCGGAGCAAACCGGATGTGGCGCTCGCCGAATGCACCGCGGGAGATCACTTCGGCATGGAGTTCATCATCCTCCCCAAAGAACAATTGTTCGCCAACGGCAATCTTGCGACCCGGCCGCACCAGGCATTCCCACTCATTCGGATCTTTGCGCAATTGCCGTGTAAGCAGAACTTCGACGCGTCCCCTGAGGAAGTCATGTGAGGCCGGATTCTGCGGACTTAAGGCTTGCGATCGGACTCCACCGCGGCGGCCATAGAGGCGCGCCGGAAAAACACGGGTGTTATTGAATACAACGAGATCATCAGGGCGGAGCAGGTCGGGAAACTCAATGAACCGGCGGTCTTCAAAATGCCCGGTCGCGGCGGAGAGGTGAAGAAGCTTTGAGGCGGCGCGATCTGGTAGGGGCTGCTGTGCTATGAGTTCATCCGGAAGATCGTAATGGAAATCGGAAACCAGCACGCAGGCTGATTATAAGGATTTCGGCCCAATGACGGGCCTTTCCACGTTTTTTAACAAACGATTTTCGTTAAAATTTTGGATTGTTTCGGGCACAATAGTACTGATACTATGCGGTTGCCAGTGTGCGGCCTGCTTTTTGTAAATCCCCCAAAAGGTTATCCATGCCTACGGAACGCAAGCATAGGGAAGAAATCGTCCGGTACGGAAAGATGCTGCACGAGCGGGGATTCGTGGCGGCCATGGACGGAAATCTCTCAGTTCGTCTAAGGGACGACCGCATTCTCGTGACTCCGACGTGCCTGAGCAAAGGCGCGATGAAACCGGCGGACATGGTGATCGTCGATCTGGATGGCACTCGCGTGTCAGGTCATCGCAATGTGACCAGCGAGATCGGCATGCACCTGCTGATCTATCGCATGCGGCGGGACGTGCAGGCGATTGTGCATGCGCATCCACCGACGGCTACAGGATTTGCCGCAGCGGGAATTCCACTGACCGAACCTCTCGTGTGCGAAGTTGTCATGGGCCTGGGATGCATCCCGCTGGCGCGGTATGGAACGCCGGGAACTTCAGAACTGGCGCAGACGCTGGAGCCGTATGTTCCGAACTATGACGCTATCCTGATGTCGAATCACGGCGTAGTGGTGTACGGGGATACCATCGAGCACGCCTATATGAAGATGGAGACGGTTGAGCATTTCGCGCAGATCGCCCTGGTCACGCATCTGCTTGGACGGCAGCAACCCCTGCAGCAGGTCGAGATCGAGAAGTTGCTGCATGCTCGCACACAATATTTTGGTGCGAAGCTCGCCGCGGCGATGCCGATTCCACGCGCACCACAGAAGGTCAGCTAAGCACAGGGCAGAATCCCTCTTTCCCTTGGCGCATCAACTCGTGGCCCTGAAGGGCCGCTCGTCCACCGTAGCCTCACATTTGAATTGGCGAGGCGCGGACTATTCTCCTCCGATTCGAAAGCGGACGCCTCCGCGAAAATTGAATGGCATTGCCGGGTATCCGACGACTTCGTTGTAGCGGTGGTCGAGGGCATTCTCAACATCTATATAGGGTGTGACTCGCGAGGTGACCGCATACCAGCCGCCGAGATCGACGCGAACGTAACCTGCGGCGTGATTAATGCCAAATCCATAAAAGTCGGAATCGGACCGGCGTCCGACGAAGCTGCCGCCGAGATTTGCTCCCCATCGCGACCCAAGATACGTCAGCAGTGTTGTTGCCGAGTGCTTTGGACGGCGGAGAAGCGGCTGGCCCGGGTCGTATGTGGGATCAATTGGGACCGGATTGTCAAGGTACTGTGATGACGTGTAGGTGTACGCGCTATCGAGCAGAAGGCGTGAGCGGATCTTGGCGCGGAACGCGATCTCCGCGCCTTGGGCGAAGGCTTTGTTGACGTTCACGTATTGGCCGACAAAGGTTACGGGATCGACTGTTACATAGTTGATCTGATCGCGAAAGAGATTGTTGAAGTAGGTTGCGTTTAATTCCCATTTCCCATTCAAGAACAACTGCTGCAGGCCAGCCTCAAAGGCACGCACACGTTCGGGCTTGAGTGTGAGATTCGGTTGCGTGTACGGAGGTCCTGCGAATGTTTCTTCGAGGCGCGGCTCCTTAAATCCGGTTGCGTAAGAGAATCGCAGGCGTGTGCCGGAGAATATTTCGCCTCCGCGCAAAGCCTGCCAGGCGACAGCGACTCGAGGGACGCCGGTGTTGCCGAAGGCGCTATTGTGAACGAAGCGTCCGCCGACGATTACATTCAGAGTCTTCCAGGTGATTTGCTGCTGCAGATAGGCGTCGTTGTTCAGGCGCTGGCCGTGGGTTTGCGGGCCGTAGTCGACATCGCCAACAAATCCATTCTCATTCTCTACGCGATATCCAAATGTTGTATGCGCCCAGCTTCGTTCTGAGTAGTCGCCTTGATATTCGAAGCCAGCGCGATTAATGTGATCGACTTCGTGCGATGGAAAATCGAACGGGCCGTAAAGCGGGCTGATGCGGTCAGGGTCGCCGTTCAGGTTCAGTTCGTTGTAGCGGTAGAGATAGTCGAATCCGGTGAAGTGGTGCTGCCATCCGTTCGGCGTGGCGATTGCAAGTTCAACGCTGCCCAGTAGGTTATTCAGTTGCGACCAATCACCGGGATCGGGCGGCAATGGCGCGAGTGTTGGAGGAGATCCTATCGGTACAAGAGGGTCGTTGCCGTTGAAATTCCATTCGCCGGGAACTCCTGAATGGCTGTTGGAATGCCGGACTCGCACGCGCAGTGATGTGCTGTGATTGAGCGCGGTTCCAATATTTCCGCCGAGGAGCGAATCGGAATAGGAATTATTGACGTACGCACCCTCCGTGTTGAATTGGCTGCCGAACAGGTTGTAATCGAAACGGCCATGCGCCCCGCCGAGCGAGGCATAGCCGTGGGCCGTCGAGAAATTCCCGCCATCGGCGCCGAAGCGCAATTCCGGAACCGGAGTGCTTCCGGTGCGAGTCCAGAATTGCATCACGCTGGTCATCGCGTCAGAACCGTAGAGAGTGCTCTGTGCGCCGCGAACAAACTCCATGCGGTCGGCCTGATCCATCGAAAGCGTACCGAAGTCGAACGTGCCACCTGGTTCGTTAATGGTGACTCCGTCGACGATGACTTTGTTGTAGCGGGATTCTCCGCCGCGCACGAAAAGCGAGGTCAATCCTCCATGCTGGCCCGCAGCATTGATGATGGCTCCGGGAAGAAAGCGGACAGCATCGGCGGCCACGATGGGCTGCATGGTGATGAGTTGCGGCCCAGTGAGAGTGTCGACATCCGCGCCAGCAGCCTCACCGGGAACTGGAGTACGAGTTCCGGTGACAACTACGGTCTCTGCGGAGGTTGCGAGACGAAGCGTTACCGTTAATTCACTGTTTGAGGTGCTAATCGTTTCAGCCGCGAATCCTGGAGCCAAGACTTTGATCTGCGTGGGCCCGGTGACAGCCGTGTGCAATGTAGCAGCTCCTTCCGCGGATGTAGTTTGGGTTGCCAGGATGCGGTTGCCGCTTGCGGAAAGTAGTTGCACTTGCGCTCCGGCGACTGCAGCGGAGCGCGGATCAACAACCTTGACAGTGATGTCGGCGGCGAACGCCGAGATCGAGAGAAGAGCCAGGACAATGAGAAAGCGCATTCGATCCTCCTTTGCACGCGAAAGGGATTGAGTAGACGGATCGCGCCGGTCTCCTGGCTTTGCGAGTAAGAATGCAGTGCATCCAAAGTCGCTCGCGGTCTTCCCGGGAAATTCCCAGTGGCCGTGAGCAATGTCCTCGCTTACAGTTGCGCGGCAGCGCGGGATTTACACCCGCTTCCCTGTCTTCGCCGAGCGGCGAAGACGCGCGTTCCGAAGGCATTGAAAAAGAGCTGAACGTCGGAATGAATGTAATGGGCAGGCGGGGGGATGTCAAATCTGAGAATCCGGGAGATGGTTACACCCCCATTATCGACGTTCGCTTGAATTTCAATTTCTCTGTGTACTCTGTGATACCTGAGGTGAGTCTAAAAATATCTTTCACCACAGAGGTGCACAGAGAAACACAGATTGTCATCTGATTAGTTAGTGGCGGAACCTGCTGATTATGTACAGCACGAGCGAGAGGACCACACTCAGCAAGATCGAGGTCGCGAGTGGGAAATAGAATGTCGTGTTCTTGCCGCGATAGAGAATGTCACCCGGCAGGCGGCCGATGGGCAGATGAGTGCGGCCGAGCAGGACCAGCGCGAGGCCGGCGATCACCAGAACGACGCCAAGAACGATGAGGATTTTTCCGAAGTCGGTCATATCAAGTCGCTGTCATGATTGCCCAAAAGCCCTGTCTGTAGCCCTTTCCGGCAGACCAGGATTATGACAGAATAGCGTCCAGCAGTTGCCTCTTCGTCTTTCTCACCATTGTAAATCGCTTGACTTTCTGCAAGGAGGCCCACCGTTCCATGCTCAGTAAGACATCCGCAAGATTTCATTCTCGTTTTTCACGCAATCTTCGCTCGATCATAATCGCCCTGACGCTATCGGCTGCCACAGGCGTCTGCCAGGATGTTCTGACCTATCACAACAACAACGCTCGCAATGGCCTCGATGTGCACGAGACCCGCCTCACGCTATCCAATGTGAATTCTTCTACTTTCGGCTTGTTGTTTACCTTGCCGGCGGACGGGTTGGTTGATGCAGAGCCTCTCTATATCTCTACACTCACGGTGAATGGCGCAAAACACAATGTCCTCGTCATCGCGACGGAACACGATAGCGTCTACGCATATGACGCTGACACCGGGGCGGCCCTTTGGCATGTGCGAACGCTGAAAGCCGGAGAGACGACGTCGGATGATCGCGGGTGTTCACAAGTCACGCCCGAGATCGGTATCACATCAACTCCGGTGATCTACCGGCCGAAAGTCGGTCATCCGGTTATCTACGTCGTTGCAATGTCGAAAGACCGATCCGGAAATTATCACCAGCGTCTGCACGCGCTGGACGCCACCAGCGGCGCGGAAATCCTCGGCGGCCCAGTGGATATTGCGGCGAAGTATCCCGGAACAGGAGATAACAGTAGCAACAGCTACGTGATATTCGATCCCTCGCAATATAAAGAGCGGGCAGGGCTGCTGATGATGGGCAGCACCGTGTATCTGGCGTGGGCTTCGCATTGCGACTTCCGGCCTTACACGGGTTGGATCATGGGTTACGACGCAAGAACGTTGAAGCAAACAAGTGTTCTCAATGTCACGCCAAACGGGAATGAAGGAGCGATCTGGAACTCGGGCGCAGGTATGGCCGCGGACAACAATGGCAACATCTTTCTGCTGGATGCGAATGGAGTGTTCGACGAGAAGCTCAATGGCTCTGGATTTCCGTCTGAGGGTGATTACGGCAATGCGTTCCTGCGCCTGACGACCAAGGGTGGTGGGCTTGCCGTGGCGGACTACTTCGAGATGGATAACGAGGAACAGGAAAACAACACCGATACGGACTTGGGATCCGGTGGTGCGTTGCTGACCAATCAGAAGGACTCAAACGGCAAGACGTGGCAGCTAGCTGTCGGCGCCGGTAAAGATTCAAACTTGTATGTCGTTGACCGCACGAACATGGGGAAGTTCAGCCGGTCCAGCAACAATATTTACCAGGAACTCCCGGGCGTATTGTGGTTCGGAATCTGGTCGATGCCGGCGGCTGGTGCCGACAGGCTCTATTACGGTCCGGTTGCCGGGCCAATCCTCGAATTTCAATTCAAAGATGCGAAGCTGCTCAGTGCGCCGGTCGCCCAAACCTCGGTAACGTTTCCTTATCCGGGAGCAACGCCCAGTATCTCAACCAATGCGGGACAGAACGCAATTCTCTGGGCAACCGCGAATACGAATCCAGCAGTGCTGTACGCCTTCAACGCGCTGACCTTGCAAATGCTCTACAACTCGAACCAGGCCTCGAACGGCCGGGACCACTTTGGCAATGGAAATAAGTATGTCACTCCAATGATTGCGAATGGGAAGGTGTATGTGGGATCGCAGACTGGCGTGGGGGTGTTCGGGCTGCTGCGATAGTTTCGAGCGTTCCAAGACATTCGAGGCGCTGCATCATAAAGCAGATTACTCCTTTGGCGCTCTGCGACTTGTCAGAATGACAAGACTTGGGATATTTACTTTACAGTGAAAAGTACTTGACATTGCTGGATGGCTGGATATAGCCTCGTTGCATGTTAGATTCCCAGCACCATCGTATTCGGAGGATTCGCCGTTCGTTGCATTCCTCGGGCACGTCGGCCCTTACGCCGAAACTTGCTGAGGATCTGCGCTACATCCGCGACACAATGGAGCGCTCCGCGGCATTCACCGCGGTTTCGGGCTGGGGACAAGTTTTGACGGGCTGCACGGCGATCGGCGCGGCATGGCTCGCGGCTCGTCAAGCTGCTCCGTATGGATGGCTCAGAGTGTGGCTCGCTGAGGGCTTGCTTGCAATTGCCATCGGTTTGCTTTCTTGTACGTGGAAAGCGAACCGGCGCGGACTGCCACTATTTTCTGGTCCTGCTCGGAAGGTAGCGCTCGGGCTCGCACCTCCCATCGTCGCCGGAGCATTCCTCACATTCTTTCTGGTTCGCGCGGGCGTTGACACGGCTCTTCCCGCGATGTGGCTTCTCCTGTATGGGGCCGGGATCATGACCGGTGGCGCGTTCTCCGTACCAATCGTCCCTGTGATGGGAATGTGCTTCATGCTGTTGGGTGGGCTCACGGTGCTCGGTCCGGCAGGCTGGGGCAACTGGTTTCTGGCGGCTGGTTTCGGCGGACTACATATTGTCTTTGGATTCCTCATCGCAAGGAGGCATGGTGGCTAGGGTAGTTTCAGCACATCGAAAGCATAGTAAGGTCGCCGGGCACCAAGCGCACAAACATCCACGGCAGGATGTTCCCGCGCACGCACCCGAGTTGCCGGAACTCGACCGGCTGATTCATGAGCGAATCCGGTTGGGGATTGTCAGTGCGCTGGCAACCAACGACTCGCTCAGCTTCAACGATCTGAAACGCGTCCTGAAAACCACGGACGGCAACCTGAGCGTACATGCGCGAAAGCTGGAAGAAGCGGACTACATTTCGTGCGTAAAATTTTTTGAAGGACGAGTACCGCGGACGGAATACCGGTTGACGTCCAAGGGTCGTGCTGCGCTGTCGGAATACCTCGATCAGATGGAAGAGTGGATCCGGTTGACGCGCGAGCCATAAATTTTTTTCTTCCTATGCTTTGCAGTATAAAGTCCATTGCGGCAGGACCTTGGGTACCCGGCTCCCGGCCATATGGTCTGATTTCGCAAGAGTCGTTTTCGCGGGGTAACGCATGACCGAAACCAACGGTAGTAGACCAAGCGTTGATCTCAGGGATGCGGCGCGGTTCTGGGAGCCGCGACGCCTCTGGTACAACGTGGTCCTGCTGCTGATCGTTGTGCTGTGGGTGGCATTGACTTGGCCGCATTTTCGTCCAGCGATGAACTGGGTGGCACTCGGCAAGATGACTGTCCTCGCCTTGCTGGCGAATCTGTGTTATTGCGCCGGATACGTGGCGGAAGGATTTATTCAGCCTCTATTCCCCCCAACATTCTGGCGGCGTGCGCGATGGGCAGTTTGGATTGCGGGAATGCTGTTTGCGATTCTGCTTTCAAACTATTGGATTGCCGACGAAATTTATCCAGACGTGCAACAAGACGCGGCGAACGCTGTAATGGGTGGGAACGTGACTGGAAGTGTGACGATGGCGAGCAATATGAATTTTCCAGCGCCGTTAGCGATTGTCGGGTTTCTGGGGGCGTGTGTTGGATTGTTCCTGGCGATCGCGGCTGTTGTGATCTTCTGGCTCGCGCGGAAGCGGAGGTTTGCGCGCTATGTCCTCCGGACGATAGGAGCAGGAGCGGTCGTCTATTTCACGCTCTTGTTCGCATTCTCCGCGGGAAGCCGGGCGAGCACGCTCGCGCGCGGAGAGGAGAAGTACTTTTGCGAGATCGATTGCCACCTGGCCTACTCCGTCGTCGGGGTTTCGACGAAGCCTGACGGGGCGGCGAACGATTGCGTGGTCACATTAAAGACACGCTTTGACGAGACGACGATATCGCCGCATCGTCCGAAGGACGCGCCGCTGATGCCTTCGCCGCGCGAGGTGCGGGTCATTGACAGTGCAGGACGCGTGTACCGTCCAGTGGCCAGTACGGGGGCGTCGTTGATGACGCCGCTCAAGCCTGGAGAATCGTATACAACGCAGATTGAATTTCGGATTTCGAAAGATGCTAGCGGATTGCGGCTGCTATTAAATACGATTCCGCAGTGGCCTGACCGGCTAGTGATCGGAGATGAGAACAGCTGGGGACATAGGAAGACGTACTTTGCTCTGTAAATTACCGGGGCAAACCCACCTCAGAGGTCTTTTCGCGCCGCTTTTCCACTGTCTCCGACCATCTACGCTACGCTCCGAGCGCCTTCTTGATTTCATCGGCAATTGCGGCGGTGAGTGCCTGCATCTTCTGTTCGGATTCGGCTTCAACCATCACTCTAGCTAACGCTTCGGTGCCCGAATAGCGAACTACCACTCGCCCTCTGCCGCCCAGTTCCTTCTCTGCCGATGCGATTGTGGCCTGAATCGCGGGCACCTGCGCGAACGGGACCTTTTCACGCACACGAACGTTCTGAATTTTTTGTGGGAATACCTTCAGATCAGCAACCAAATCGGCGAGGGGCTTTCTGGAACGAACAATAATGTCCATCAAACGGAGTGCGGTCAGCAGTCCGTCACCCGTTGTAGCGTCACCGTCGCGAAAGATGATGTGGCCGGATTGCTCTCCGCCGAGCGTGGCGCCTGTCTTGAGCATCTCTTCCAAAACGTACTTGTCGCCAACGTTTGCGCGAAGCATGCGAATGCCGGAGTTCTTCAGCGCGATCTCGAGACCCATGTTTGACATGGTGGTGGAAACCAGCGTTTCGCCCGTCAACTTTCCTTGCGCCTTCATGTCGCGGGCCGCCGCGAGAAGTACAGCATCTCCATTGACAACGCGTCCGTTCGCATCGCAAAAGAGGGCGCGGTCGGCATCGCCGTCGAAGGTCACACCGAGATCGAACTTGCCGCGCGATTCGGCCACCTGTTTTCCGAGAGTGTCAGGATGTAAAGCGCCGCAACCCTCGTTGATATTCTTGCCGTCAGGTGAGACATGAGTGAAAGTCGCCTGAATGCCGAGCTTGCGAAAAAGCTCGGGAGCTTCAGCCGTTGCGGCTCCGTTGGCACAATCCACCAGAATGCGCAGTTTGTGAAGGTCGGACGAAATACTCCCGGCCAGCGACTGAATGTATGCGTGCCGCAACTCGGCTTCCCCGGGCAGAGACGGCTGTGGGATTTTCAGCGCAGTATCGTCGCCTGCCGCTGGATTCTGCAAGAGCGCGAAGATTTCCTTTTCGATGGAAAGCTCGTGAGAGTCGGGCAGCTTGAATCCATCGCCCGAGAAGACCTTGATGCCGTTGTCGGTCCACGGATTGTGCGAGGCCGAGATCACCACCCCTGCCGCCATCTTCCGCGAGCGCGCCAGAAAAGCGATACCGGGAGTGGTAATTACACCGGCGCTGTGGACGTCGACACCAACTGCAGCCAACCCTTCGGAGACACGATCGGCAATCCAGCGGCTGGATTCGCGTGTGTCCTGGCCAATGACGGCCTGAGCCTTGGAAACGGCGCGAATCAAATCGTGTCCGAGCGCACGTCCAATCAGATAGGTGCTCTGCTTCGTGAGAGGGAATTCTCCGGCAACCCCGCGGATGCCGTCGGTGCCAAATAATTGCCGTTGCTGAGTCATGAAGGGTGAGTAGAAAAGCGCAACTAAATATTACGACAGTTTTACTCTTCCTCTTCCTTTACTTCTCCACGCTCGGCTTTGGCCTTCTCGATAATCTTTTCCTGCAGCTGTCCCGGAACGACATCGTAGTGATGCATTTCCATGTTGAAGCTGCCGCGGCCTTGGGTCATCGAGGTCAGATCGGCGCCATAGGTGAGCATCTCCGCCATAGGCACTTCGGCTTTCACGACGGTGTTGCCGGCCTTGTTGTCCATGCCTTGAATGCGTCCCCGACGGCTGTTGAGGTCGCCCATGATTGATCCAGCAAAGTCATCGGGCACCGTGATTTCGACCGACATAACGGGCTCGAGAAGAGTGGGCTTGGCGGTTTCCATGGCCTTCTTAAAGGCGATGCGGCCCGCCATCTGGAAGGACAAGTCGTTGGAGTCAACATCGTGATACGAGCCGTCATAGAGCACGACTCTGAAATCGACGACGGGATAGCCCGCGAGATATCCGCGGCCGGCAGCATCTTTGATTCCCTTTTCGACGGCTGGAATAAAGTTTTTCGGAATCGCGCCACCGAAGATGTCGTTAACAAATTCGAACTCGCCACCGCGGGGTAGTGGCTCCATTTTGATCTTGCAATCGCCGTATTGACCGTGGCCTCCCGTCTGTTTCTTGTGGCGCCCCTGGACGTCGGCCTTCCCGCGAATGGTTTCGCGGTAGGGGACTTTTGGTGCCTTCAGATTTACCTCGGTGTGATAGCGCTTCTTCAACTTGGCGACCACAACCTCGATGTGCTGCTGGCCGGTGCCCGCGATGAGAAACTCTTTCGTTTGTGGATCGCGGAAAAAGCGCAGCATGGCATCTTCTTCCATGAGCTTGTGAAGGCCGGGACCAAGCTTGTCTTCGTCGGCGCGGGACTTGGGCTCGATTGCGAAAGTGATTGCCGGCTCCGGCAACTTGACGCGCGGATACTGAATCGGGGCTGACTTGTCGCCGAGCGTGTCGCCCGTCAGAGTGTCTTTCAATTTCGCGACTGCTCCAATGTCTCCCGCGTGGAGTTCGTTCACGGGTACCGCCGTCTTACCCTGCATCACTGAGATGTGGGAAAGTTTTTCAGCCGTGCCTTTGGCAAAGTTTTGGAGCGTGGCGTCGTTCTTGAGAACGCCGGAAAAAACCTTGAAGTACGAGATTCGGCCGGCGAATGCGTCCGAGACAGTCTTGAACACATAAACCGATACCGGCTCTTCGTCGGTCTCATGGCGTTTCGGGGCGTCGCCATTTCCGCCGGAAGCGATTTCGCCCTGCACCCATTCATGCTCCGAGGGTGCTGGCGTGTAGTCGATGATGAAGTCCATGACGCGGTCGGCACCGATATTGCCCAGGCCAGAGCTGAAGATTACCGGGAAAATCTTGTCTTCGCGGATTGCGTTGTGCAGCGCCGGTACTAAATCCTCCTCGCTGAGCGTGCCGGCTTCGAAGAATTTCTCCATCAGCGCGTCATCGCCTTCCGCGACCAGTTCCACAAGCCGTTCGTGGGCTTCGAGAGCCTGATCTTTTAGATTGGATGGGATCTCAGTCTCTTTCCCTTTACCGTTCCCGCCCATCTCGTAGTTGTAGGCTTTCATTCGGACCAGATCGATCACGCCGGACAGGCTTTTCTCAGCGCCGATCGGCAGTTCGATGGGAATCACATTGCGGCCAAAAGCCTTCTCGACCGATTCGAGCACGCGGGCAGCGTCGGCGCGCTCCCGGTCCATGCGGCTAACAACGATCAGGCGGGGTGTTTTGTATTCCTCGCAGTAATTCCACACGCGTTGAGTGACGACTTCTACGCCGGCTACACCGTCAACGACTACGATGGCGGCGTCGACAACGGGCAGGGCCATCTTGGCCTCGTGCACGAACATGTTGAAGCCGGGCGTATCAAGAATGTTGATCTTCGTTCCGCTCCACTCCACGACCGCGCAGCCGGTCGAGATCGACATCTGGCGGGAGACTTCTTCGTCGTCGTAATCGGTAGTGGCCGAGCCATCGTCCACGCGTCCAAGCCGCTGAGTGGCTCCTGAGGTGTAAAGCATGGCCGAAACCAGCGAGGTCTTGCCGGCGTGACCGTGGCCGACCATGGCGACATTCCTGATGTTTGCTCCGGAATAGACTTTCACTTTGGGCTCCTTCAGGCAGGGCTGGGAAGGAATGGGCCCAAGAAGAGAATGAGGACGGGAGAAGAGGCCAGCCCGGCGAATTCCTTCGAACTACCTGCCAAAACTTAGGATGCTACCACGCTGACAGTAGGCGCCTCAACCGGGCAAAGCGGCGCACTGAAGCATACAGAAATCAACCCAAACTGGAGAGCATGGCAACTAAGCATGACGGGTTTATACCCGGCTTCCGGTTGGAAGAAGTTGAAAAAAGTAATGAGAACCTATACCAGAACTGGCCTGCCCGCTCCTAGAGGAGGAGCACTGGAGGTAATTACTGTGTCTGAAGAGTCGCTACCGGCAGCGAGCGTCCGGACTAAAGCAACGGCAACTTGTAGTATCATCCCCGACGATATGTTTGGCGCACGGAACAGCGATCAATGGATCGCAAAGTACGCGCGGAGCCACCAGCATCCCGTCAACCGGGTCTGCCATACGTATGGCATTCCCACTATCCTATTTTCTCTCGTCCTATTTGCCGCTGGATTCTTTTATCACCGGATCTGGTGGTACGCACTGCTGCTGTTTATCGCCGGATGGCTTCTTCAATTCATCGGCCACGCATTCGAAGGCAAGCCGCCAGAGTTCTTCCAGGACTGGCGTTTCCTGTTTGTCGGCGTGAGATGGTGGTGGGCCAAGATCAACGGACGGGCCTGAACTAGCCGAGAATCCCTTTCCTGCTCCTGATCGTCGAGTGGCGCTCAGCCATATCAGGGGCAGGAAATCGGAAGGCTTCTGCTTCTTGGATAGCCTTACCTGCCAGCCTCGGCGTGCCCGCGTCGCTTCAGCTCATGCTGCCGCCGATCATAAGAGGCAATACGCTGAATTCGTCCCCCGCTTTGTAAAAATTCTGTCTCACTGCTCCGAAGGCTTGCCTGTTCCGCCGCTTCTGTTTTATTCTCGTCCCACCTCGGGGTTCTGGGTTAACGAAAATCATGCAGCGCCTTACCGCCAGATTTCTGTTGCTGGTTGCGCTTTTCGGAACGATTCTTCCGATTGCGATGCAGGCGTCCGCTGCGCCTCAACATGCCTGCTGCCGGCGGCAGGCAGCCCACCACTGCCATGATTCCGAATCCAGTTCCTCGCAACCTCTGATTCGCTCACGTGATTGTTGCCGTGGGAACTGCAGCCGAGCCGTCACAACACTTCAGTGGGTACACTCGAATCGCACAGCGGCTTCATTTTCTCCCGTGGAAGTCCCGATCGGCGAAGCGGCTCTCACTCCGATCGTGCGCTCTACAGACCTTTCCCCAGTTCGTTCGCCCCGCGCTCCTCCTTCCTGCTGACCTTTAATCCTGTCATCGCTTTCTAAGCCAGACGAACAGACCTTGCTTTGTCGTTTTGCTTGCCAGGAAGACTCCATGGATGTGCATTGGATCCATAGAGCCCGTGCGCTTTGCATCCCCAGGCCGGACCGCATAACGGCGGATCGCAAAACGAAAGAGGAGCAACTCAGAATGTACACCTTGCAAATTGAAACCACGCCAACTAGTCGCGGGAGCGTCGCCTCGTGCATCGCTTTTAGAGTATTTCTTGTGTTGTTGCTGAGCACCCTGACGTCGGCCTCAGTCGTTAGCCCTGTGCGTGGGGTAGTTCACGATCCCCAACATCGTCCCGTCGAAGGCGCCATGGTGATGATCAAGGCGAAGCATTCGGACTGGGCGGCGACCGTGAACTCAAATGCCAGCGGCGATTTCGCCTTCGATGCGGTTCCGTTGGGTGAGTACATCGTTACCGTAGCTGGCGTTGGATTCGAACAGGCGAAGCAGGAACTGACCGTGATCTCAGGCTCGAATCCAGTGCTGCACTTCGCGCTCAACGTTGCGGGAGCAAAGGAAACAGTCAATGTTTCGGGAGTGGCCGAAGAAGTGCCCAACGACACGGCGACTCCGACCACGATCGTGGACCGCCAGGAGATCGCGCGCACGCCCGGCGCCTCGCGGACCAACAGCCTCGCTATGATCACGAACTACGTGCCGGGCGCTTACATCACGCACGACCAACTCCATATCCGGGGCGGACATCAGACCAACTGGCTGATTGATGGCGTCCCGGTTCCCAACACCAATATCGCCTCCAACATTGGTCCGCAGTTTGATCCCAAAGACATTGATTACCTAGAAGTGAGCCGCGGCAGCTATGGTGCGGAACTGGGAGACCGTACATACGGAGTCTTCAATGTGGTTCCGCGCACTGGATTTGAGCGCAATCGCGAAGCCGAACTGGTTTTGAGCGCTGGCAATTTTTTTCAAACTAACGACCAATTCAGCATTGGCAGCCACACCGAGCGTTTTGCTTACTATGCGAGCGTGAACGGAAACCGGAGCGACCTAGGCATTCAAACGCCAACGCCGGAAGTCGTGCACGACGCCGAGAATGGATACGGAGGGTTCGGCTCGCTAATCTTCAATGTTGATCCTTCCAACCAGCTTCGACTGGTCTCCTCGGCGCGAAAAGATTTCTATCAGGTTCCATACGATCCAAATCCCGACGACATCGAGAATGGCTCGATCCCTGAGAACGATTTCACTCCGCAATATCCCAGCATTGGATTGAGGGATAGTGATCGCGAGTCGGATGTAGTCCTGAACTTGTCGTGGGTGCATACCTTCAACTCGAAGCTGCTGTTGACCGCTTCGCCGTTTTATCACTACAACGCCGCGAACTATACGAGCTCATCAACAGACATTCCGGTCGCGGCGAGTCAGGATCGCACCTCCACCTACGCCGGCGGACAAGTCAGTTTCAACGCGAATGTTGCAAGAAACAATTTTCAGATGGGCACCTACAGCTTCTATCAGTCCAATCACGAAGGTTTTGGCGCCACGTTTAATGATGGCAGCGGCCAGCCGGCTTTCTCCGATAACGAACACCCCACCGGAGGGCTGGCCGCCTTTTTCATTGACGACAGTTTCAAGCCGTTTTCGGGACTAACCCTAACGGCCGGGATAAGGCCGACACACTTCTCGGGGAATGAAGGATTCTCGGAGAATGCGATCAGTCCGCGTTTTGGGGCGGCCTTTACCGTCCCGCGGTTGCGTTGGACCTTCCGCGCCTTCTATGGACACTATTACCAGGCTCCGCCGCTGGTGACGGCCTCTGGTTCGCTGATCGGATTGTGCAACGTGAGTGACTGCGGTTTTATCACGCTAGCAGGGGAGCGCGATGAGGAAAGTCAGTTTGGCGTCAACATTCCCTTTCGTGGGTGGACTCTCGATGCCGACACTTTTCGCACACGTGCCCGGAATTTTTTCGACCACGATGTGATTGGAGAATCGAATTTGTTCTTTCCCCTGACCATCGACAAAGCCCTGATCCGCGGAT
>Ga0335069_10002561_pt1 | contig 27907 bp, 23 predicted proteins | sample Lox_Sample_11_FD_206714 | JGI IMG/M metagenome (GOLD analysis project Ga0335069, IMG submission 206714) | Soil microbial communities from Loxahatchee National Wildlife Refuge, Florida, United States - Lox_Sample_1.1 | ecosystem: Environmental > Terrestrial > Soil > Wetlands | place: USA...
TGAACGGCACCATTCCCCACCCGGTGATCGGGAAGTTCGGGGCGGGGCGCGTGCTCCTGAAGCCGGCGTCCCCCGGAACGGGGCTGATCGCCGGCGGCGGCGTGCGTGCGGTCCTGGAGTCGGCGGGCGTGAAGGACGTGCTCACCAAGTCGATGGGCTCGTCCAACCCGCACAACGCGGTCAAGGCCACGATGGCGGCCCTCCTGAGCCTGGTGGACGCCCGGAGCGTGGCGTCGCGCCGCGGGATTGAGCTCTCCGAGCTGTTCGGGGTGCCGGCCGCCCCGGCATCGAATTGACGGGGGGAGACACGATGGCAAAGAAACTGAAGATCACGCAGACCAGGAGCATCATCGACCAGATCGAGCCGCAGAAGCGGACCATCCGCGCCCTGGGCCTCGGCAGGCCGAACTACTCGGTGGTCAAGACCGACACGCCGCAGATCCGCGGGATGATCCGCAAAGTCATCCACCTGGTCCGCGTCGAGGAAGTGTGACAGGGGCCTGCCCCTGTCTGTGACAGGGAAAGGCCCTGTCATTGCGAGCGCTTTTTGCGAAGCAATCCAGACCAAGAATACCCAGGCACATCATGGCCAAAGACATACTCAGCACTTTGAAGCCCCCCGCGGGCTCCCGCAAGAACAGGAAGCGGATCGGACGCGGACAGGGGTCCGGGCACGGCGGGACGGCGACGCGCGGGCATAAGGGGGCGGGCTCCCGTTCCGGCACGCGACACCGGGCGTGGTTCGAGGGGGGACAGATGCCGCTTGCCCGCCGCGTCCCGAAGCGGGGATTCCACAGTCCGTTCCGGGTGACGTACCAGATCGTGAACGTCCAGACGCTCCAGAAGCTCGCGGCGGACGGGAGGGTTGCGGGGGGAGTCGTGACGCCGGAGCTGCTGGTAAAGCTCGGTGTGGTGAAAGGGTCCTCGGCGCCGGTGAAGGTGCTCGGGACCGGCGAGCTCTCGGCGAAGCTGGAGATCGCCGCGCACGCGTTCAGCAAGTCCGCCGTTCAGAAGATCGAATCTGCCGGCGGCAAGGCTCAAACGATAAGCTCTCCTCCGAAGACGAATGGCTAATCTTGCCGAAAGCATACGCAATGTCCTGAAGATCCAGGAGCTTCGCACGCGGCTGCTGTTTACCGCGGCGCTGCTGATCGTGGTCAGGCTCGGTGCCCACGTCACCCTCCCGGGCGTCGACGCGCCGCTCCTGGCGCGCGCGGAAGCCAGCCAGGCGTCCAACACGCTGTTCGGGCTGTACGACCTGTTCGTCGGCGGCGCGTTCAAGAACGCCGCCATCTTCGCGCTCGGGATCATGCCGTACATCAGCTCGTCCATCATCCTGCAGCTGCTGGGCGCCGTCGTGCCGTACTTCCAGAAGCTGTCCAAGGAAGGGGAGGAAGGCAGGAAGAAGCTCAACCAGCTCACGCGGTACGGCACCGTGGTGGTGGCGGCCCTCCAGGCATGGGGGGTGAGCGTGCGCCTGACGAGCCTGACGCTGGAGGGACAGCCGATCGTGCCGTTCGAGATCCAGGGCATTGCCTTCACCCTCAGCACGGTCCTCTTCCTGACGACGGGGACGATGTTCATGATGTGGCTCGGGGAGCAGATCACGGAGCGGGGCATCGGCAACGGGATTTCGCTCATCATATTCATCGGGATTATCGCCCGGTTCCCCCACTCGATCGTGGACCAGTTCCGCGTCGGGTCGAACCTGATCATCGACATCGTGATCGTGGGCGTGATGGTCGCGATCATCGGCGGGGTGGTCCTGGTCACCCAGGGCACGCGCCGCATCCCGGTCCAGTACGCCAAGCGGGTCGTGGGACGGAAGGTGTACGGCGGCGTCACCCAGTACATCCCGCTGCGCGTCAACACGGCGGGCGTCATGCCCATCATCTTCGCGCAATCGATCATGTTCATCCCGAGCACGATCCTGACGTTCTTCCCGGAGAGCGAGTTCATGCAGACGCTCTCGGGGTATTTTCAGTACACGTCGTTCACGTACTCGTTCCTGTACGCGGTGATGATCGTGTTCTTCACCTACTTCTATACGGCGATTGCGTTCAACCCGAAGGACGTGTCGGAGAACATGCAGAAGCAGGGCGGGTTCATCCCGGGGATCCGCCCGGGCAAGCACACGTCGGATTTCATCGACAACATCCTGACCAGGATCACGCTTCCCGGATCGATCTTCCTGGCGATCATCGCGATCCTGCCCGCGTTCGTGACCCGGTTCGGCGTGGCGCAGACGTTCGCGCAGTTTTTCGGGGGCACCAGCCTGCTGATTATGGTCGGCGTGGCGCTCGACACGCTGCAGCAGGTGGAGTCGCACCTTCTCATGCGGCACTACGACGGGTTCATGAAGTCGGGCAAGATGAAGGGACGTCTGCGGTAGCGGCGACGGCCATGGGAGGCGTGCCCCTCAAATCCCCGCGCGAGATCGCCCTGATGAAGGAGAGCTGCCGGATCGTCGCGGAGGTGCTGGCCCTGGTGGGAGGGCGTATTGCGGCGGGGGTCCGCACGCGGGACCTTGATGCGCTGGCGGAAGAGTACATACGCTCCCGCGGCGGCGAGCCGGCGTTCAAGGGGTACGGGCACGACAGGCGCAACCTGTTTCCCGGCACGCTCTGCGTCTCGATCGACGACCAGGTCGTGCACGGCATCCCCGACGGGGAGCAGATCAGAGAAGGGCAGGTCGTCTCGATCGACGTGGGCGTGAAGAAGAACGGTTTTTTCGGCGACGGGGCGAAGACGTTCCCCGTCGGCAGGGTGTCGGAGGAGAAGCTCCGCCTGCTGCGCGTGACGGAGGAGTCGCTGATGCTGGGGATCGCCCAGGCGCGGGCGGGAAACCACCTGCACGACGTGTCGGCGGCGGTCCAGCAGCACGTGGAGGCGGCGGGGTTTGCCGTGGTGCGCGACCTGGTGGGACACGGCATCGGCCGCCACCTGCACGAGGACCCGGCGATCCCGAACTACGGCGAGCCGGGCACGGGGGTGGTGTTGAAGGAAGGAATGGCTCTGGCGATCGAGCCGATGGTGAACGCCGGCACGCACCGGGTCAGGGTGGAGGAGGACGGGTGGACGGTCCGCACCGCGGACGGGAAGCCCTCGGCGCATTTTGAACACACAATCGTCGTCACAACGGGAGAAGCGGAAATCCTCACCCGGTAGCTCCGGGTCAGTCGCCTATGGCAAAACAGGGCCCCATCAAAGTCGACGGCGTCATCACCGAGACGCTCCCCAATGCAATGTTCAAGGTGAGCCTCGAAAACGGTCACAACGTGCTGGCGCACATATCGGGGAAGATGAGGATGAATTTCATCAAGATACTGGTGGGCGACAAGGTGACCGTCGAGCTCTCCCCCTATGATCTGACCAAGGGTCGGATCACATACAGGTACAAATAGGACGCGTGGCATATGAAAGTCCGGTCGTCGGTCAAGAGAATCTGCAACAACTGCAAGATCATCAGGCGGAAGGGCGTGGTTCGCGTGATCTGCAAGAATCCGAAACACAAACAGCGTCAGGGTTAAGGAGGAGGATACCGCGTGGCTCGTATCGCCGGCATTGACCTGCCGAAAAAGAAACGCTCCGAAATCGGCCTCACGTACATCTACGGCATCGGCCGCACCTCGTCGCGCGCGATCCTGGCGAAGGCCGGCGTTGATGTCAACAAGAAAATCGGCGACCTGAACGACGACGAGGTCGCGAAGATCCGCGGGATCATCACGTCGGACTACAGGGTGGAGGGTGCCCTCCGCAGCGAGACGCAGCTGAACATCAAGCGCCTCATGGACATCGGTTGCTACCGCGGCATCCGCCACCGGAAGGGGCTCCCGGTGCGGGGACAGCGGACCCGGACCAATTCCCGCACGCGCAAGGGGCGCCGGAAGACCGTCGCCGGCAAGAAGAAAGTCGCGGCAAAGACGTAAGAGATTGCTTCGCAGAAAGCGCTCGCAATGACGTGTCATTGCGAGGAGCGCTCTCTGCGACGAAGCAATCCAACACAAGCACAGGGAGGATCGAGTGGCCAAAACCGCTCCGGCAGCCGGTGGGGCTGCAGAACAGGTCAAGAAAAAGAAGAAGATCCAGGTCGACGTCAGCGGCAAGGCGTTCGTCAAGGCGACGTTCAACAATGTCATCGTGACGATCACCGACGTTTACGGCAACACCATCAGCTGGTCGTCCGCCGGGAAGAACGGGTTCAAGGGGTCGCGCAAAAACACCCCCTTCGCGGCGCAGGTCTCGGCCGAGGCAGCCGCCAAGGCCGCCTACGACCTGGGGCTCCGGAAGGTGGAAGTGTTCGTGAAAGGACCCGGTTCGGGGCGCGAGGCGGCGATCCGGGCGCTGCAGGTGACGGGGCTCGAGATCTCGAGCATCCGCGATGTGACGCCGATCCCGCACAACGGCTGCCGGCCGCCGAAGCGGCGCAGGGTGTAGGGGCACGGGCAAACGAAGACTGAACTGAGCAGGAAGACCACCTATGGCACGATACACCGATCCGAGCTGCAGGCTCTGCAGGCGTGAGAAGCAGAAGCTGTTCTTGAAGGGGACAAAGTGCTTCACCGAGAAGTGTCCGGTGGAGCGGCGCGCGTTCCCGCCGGGACAGCACGGGCAGAGCCGCCGGACCAAGATCTCCGAATACGGCGTCCAGCTCCGCGAGAAGCAGAAGATCCGCCGCATGTACGGGCTGCAGGAGACGCAGTTCCGGAACACCTTCGAGCGCGCCCTGAAGCAGACCGGGCGCACGGGGGAAACGCTCGTCAAGCTGCTGGAACGGCGCCTGGACAACGTGGTGTACCGCCTCGGCCTCGCCCCCTCCCGAAAGGCCGCGCGGCAGCTCGTCAATCACGGGCATTTCATGGTAAACAGCCGCGCCGTGGACGTGCCGTCGTACCTGCTGAAGGCGGGCGACTCGATCCAGGTGCGCGAGAAGAGCAAGAAACTGGAGATCCTGCACGCGTCCATGAAGAGGATGAAGGATACGGCCATGCTTCCCTGGCTCAGCCTCGACAAGGCGGCCATGGTGGGAACGTTCCTGAACGTGCCGGAGCGGGCGGATATCCCGCTGAACGCCGACGAGCAGCTGATCGTCGAACTCTATTCAAAGTAGAATGGAAGGTGGGAACGCCATGACAACAGGAACCATCCAGATGCCCGAGAAGATCCAGCTCGACGAGTCGACGTACTCGCCGACGTTCGGACGGTTCATCGTCCAGCCGCTGGAGAAGGGCTTCGGGGTCACCATCGGGAACGCCATGCGGCGCGTGCTGCTGTCGTCGCTCCCGGGGTTTGCCATCACCGCGTTCAAGGTCGACGGCGTCCAGCACGAGTTCTCCACCATCCCCGGCGTCGTCGAAGACGTCCCGGACATGGTGCTGAACCTGAAGCAGGTGCGGATGAAGCTGGTCAACAAGAAAATCAACCGCATCGTCGTGCCGCTGAAGGGACCCGCGGATTTCACGGCGGGAGAGATCCAGAAGGCCGCACCGGACGTGGAAATCCTGAACCCGGCCCTCCACATCGCGACGCTCAACGCGGAGGCGAACTTCGAGCTGGATCTCCGCATCGGCCGCGGCATCGGCTACGTGGTGGCGGAGGAGAACAAGGCGCCCGACCAGACGCTCGGTGTCATCCCGATTGACTCGGTGTTCACGCCGATCGTGAACGTCCGCTATTTCGTCGAGACGACGCGCGTGGGACAGCAGACCGACTACGAGAAGCTGACGATCGAGATCGATACTGACGGGTCGATCACGCCCGAAGAGGCCCTCGCCTACGCGGGCAAGATCCTGCGGGACCACATCCAGCTCTTCATCAATTTTGACATGGAGCCCGAGGCGCCCAAGGAGGAGTCGGAGCAGGACGCGGAGTTCTCGCGCATCCGGAAAGTGCTCCTGACCCCGGTCGACGAGCTCGAGCTGTCGGTCCGCTCGCACAACTGCCTCCGGGCGGCGAACATCAAGACGATCGCCGATCTGGTCCGGCGCGACGAGTCCGAGCTGCTGAAGTTCCGCAACTTCGGCCGCAAGTCGCTCGCCGAGCTGGCGGAGATCATCGAGGCGGAAAAGCTCACGTTCGGCATGGACGTGACGAAGTACCTGAAGGAAGGGGAGTGATCGCCGCGCGCGATCGACATTCACTGAAGACACCGGACAATCACCATGCGCCACCGCAAGTCAGGCCGTAAGCTCAAGCGCACCGCCAGCCACCGCCGGGCGACCCTCGCGTCGCTCTCCACAGCGCTGCTGCGCCACAAGAAGATCACCACCACCGTCGCCAAGGCGAAGGAAACCCGGATGCTGGTGGAGAAGCTGATCACGCGCGCGAAGAACGCGGCGGCGGTCACCGACGCCCCCGCGAAGGGTGTGCACGCGCGCCGCGAGGTGGGGCGGCTGATCAAGGACCGCGAGGTGATCGGCGAGCTGTTCGGGACGATCGCCCAGAAGGTGGCGGGACGTCCCGGTGGGTACACGCGAATCGTCAAGCTCGGCCAGCGCCACGGCGACGGGGCGGAGATGGCGGTGATCGAGCTCGTGGACTTCAACACGGGCCAGGAGCCGGCGGAGAAGAAGGCCGCGCAGGCGAAGGCGAAAAAGACACAGCGGAAAGGGGCCCCGAAAAAGAAGGAGGCTCCCGCTGCCGGCGAGGACGGGGCGAAGAAGCCGGAAGCGCCGGCCGCCGGGGCCACAGAGCCCTGACGAAAGGGTCCCACCCTTCCTGCTCCCTCATGAAAATCACCACTGCTGAATTCGTCCTCGGCGCTGCGAGCCTCCGTCAGCTTCCCAAAGACGGCCTGAAGGAGATCGCCTTTCTCGGCCGGTCGAACGTGGGAAAGTCGTCGCTGCTGAACAAGCTCTGCGGGCGGAAGTCGCTCGCCCGCGCGAGCGCGGAACCCGGCAAGACGCGTGAGCTGAACTACTATATTGTCAACCGGCAGTGGTACTTCGTGGATCTCCCGGGCTACGGCTACGCGAAGCTGCCGGAACAGATCCGATCGAGCTGGGGAAAGCTCATCGAGCAGTACCTGAAGACCCGCAAGGAGCTGGCGCTCGTGATCCAGCTGATCGATGCGCGCCATGAGCCCACGGAGCTCGACCTGATGATGGTGGGTTGGCTTGACTACTACGGGATCCCGTTCGTGATCGCTCTGACGAAGGCCGACAAGCTCCCGGCAAGCAAGATGCCCCGGTTCATCGCGGCGGCAAAGGACACCTTTGCAAAGTTCGAGCACTGCAAGGAGATCATCCCGGTTTCCTCCCTCAGCGGCATCGGGAAGCCGGAAGTGCTCCACTGCATCGCCGCACACCTCGATTGAAGCCACGCCTGTTCACTCCCGGGCCGACTCCCGTCCCGGAACGCGTCATGCTCCGCATGGCGGAGCCGCTCATTCACCACCGCAGCGCCGAATTCCGCGCCGTCGCCGCCCGCGTCAACGACAACCTCCGCTACGTTTTTCAGACTGCCTCCCCGGTCGTCACGCTGACCTGCTCGGGCACCGGCGGCGTCGAGGCGACATTTGTCAGCCTCTTTTCCCCCGGCGACACGGTCATCGCGGTCAACGGGGGAAAATTCGGGGCACGCTGGGTCGCAATGCCGCGGACGTTCGGCCTGAACTCCGTGGAGGTGCAGGTTCCCTGGGGGAATGCAGCCACGGCGGACGACCTGATTCCCGTCCTGCGCGCGCATCCTGAGGCGCGCGCGGTGTATCTCACGCACAGCGAGACCTCGACGGGCACCGCGCTGGACATCCGGGCCCTGGCGGCGGCGGTGCGCGCTCATTCCGGCGCGCTCGTGTGCGTCGACGGGATCTCCTCTGTGGGCGCGCTCGAGCTGCGGTGTGACGACTGGGGCGTGGATGTCTGCGTCACGGCGTCGCAGAAGGGTCTCATGCTCCCGCCGGGGCTCGCGTTTGTCGCGCTCGGGGAGCGGGCCGTCGCGGCAGTCGGTCGGTCCCGCATGCCGCGGTTCTATTTCGACCTTGGCGCGGCACTGCGCGCCCACGCATCGGCTGATACTCCATGGACGCCCGCCATACAGCTCGTGCTGGGCGCCGACACGGCGCTCGGGATGATCCGGGAGGAGGGAATCGAGCGGGTCTGGGAGCGCCACCGCCGGCTTGCGCGGGGATTCCGGGCCGGCGTCGCCGCCCTCGGCCTGCGGCTGTTCTCCGCGGCGCCGTCAGACGCGGTCACCGCGCTGCACGTCCCCGCAGGGGTGGCATGGGATGCCCTGCGCGGCGCGCTCAGGGAACAGGGGGGAATCACCGTGGCCGGGGGCCAGGGGGAGTATGCGGGAAAGATCTTCCGTGTGGCGCATCTCGGGTATTTCGACGAGATGGACATGATCACGGCGGTCGCTGCGCTCGAGCGTGCGCTTGCCGCCTGCGGCACAGGCGGGGCGAACGGGGTCGGAGTTGCAGCGGCCGCGCAGGCACTTGCCCGTTGAACGTGCAGAAAGGGAACCCATGAAAATCCTCATCAGCGACCAGCTCGAGCAGAGCTGCAACGATATCCTCGTGCGCGAGGGCTTCACGGTCGACAACCGTCCCGGGCTGGCTCCCGGCGCTCTTCTCGGGATCATCGGGGAGTACGACGCGCTGGTGGTCAGGAGCCAGACGAAGGTCACGGCGGAAGTCCTGGCCGCCGCCCCGAGGATGCGGGTGGTCGGCAGGGCGGGAACCGGCGTGGACAACATCGACCTCGACGCGGCGACGAGGAAAGGGATACTCGTGATGAACACGCCGGGGGGAAACACGGTCTCGGCGGCCGAGCACACCGTGTCGATGCTCCTCTCGCTGGCCCGCAACATCCCGCAGGCCCACGCGAGCCTGGTGCGGGGGGAATGGGAGAGGAAGAAGTTCACGGGGACGGAGGTCACGGAGAAGACGCTCGGCGTGGTGGGACTCGGCAAGATCGGGCGGGAGGTTGCCGCGAGGTGCCTCGGTCTCGGCATGAAGGTGCTCGGCTACGACCCGATCCTGGCGCCCGATGCGGCCGCGAAGCTCCAGATCGAGCTCGTCTCGCTGCCGGAGCTGTACCGGCGGGCGGATTTCATCACGGTGCACACGCCTCTCACTCCCGAGACGCGGGGGCTGCTGAACGATACGACGCTCGCGCAGTGCAAAAAGGGGGTCCGCATCATCAACTGCGCACGGGGCGGTATCGTGGATGAAGGCTCGCTCCTGCGCGCCCTGGAATCGGGCCAGGTGGGGGGTGCCGCACTGGACGTCTTCGAGAAGGAGCCGCCGGCGGGCAATCCGCTCCTGGCCCACCCGAAAGTGATCGCGACGCCTCACCTGGGCGCATCCACCGAGGAGGCGCAGGAGAAAGTCGCTGTGCAGATCGCGCACCAGCTTGCGGACGCGCTCCACGAGCGCGCCTACGCAGGCGTGGTGAACGGGAGCGCAATGCTGCTGACGCTGAAGGCGGAGGTCCGGCCGTATATTGCGCTCGCCGAGAAGCTGGGGCACATCGCCGCGCAGCTCGCCACCGGGAAGCTCAAGCGGGTTTCCGTTGCCGCCTCCGGCGACATCGTCACGTCGGCCATCGAGCTGATGAAGGCGGGAGTCCTGAAGGGGATTCTCTCACACAGCCAGCCCGAGCCCGTCAATTTCATCAATGCCCCGTTTATTGCTGAAGAGCTCGGGCTGGCCGTGGGGGAGACGCGGGAGCCGGAAGAGGGGAACTATCCCAACCTGCTCAGGCTCCGCTACACAACGGACAAGGAGGTCCGGGAGTTTGCCGGCACGGTGTTCGGGACTTCCGCCGTCAGGCTGGTGTCGATCGACAATTTCAGGTTCGAAGTGAGGCCGGAGGGAGACCTCCTCGTCTACACGAACGTCGACCGCCCCGGCATGCTGGCCCGTGTAGGGGAGGTCCTGGCGCGACACAAGGTCAATATTGCAGGTCTTTCACTGGGCCGCTCGGGAGTCGGCGCAAACGCCCTTGCAGTGATGAATATAGACAGCCCCATTCCCCCGGCCGCCCTGGAGGAGCTCAGGGGCCTGGACGGTGTGTCCAGCCTGAAGACCGTACACCTCGCCGACTGAAATACCTTTATTTCGGCATTTTTTTTGGGTTCCTATTGACAAAGACAACCTCGGTATTTATCTTTCTTTTGAATTAAGTGTTCTTTCCTGCCGTTGTATTAATCTACGCAAAGGAGGTGGTGATATCCGGGGGTAATTGATACTGCATTCCATTCTTCATACCCGTACTACCCTGTGCTGAAGATCACCCGTCTCGAGTGATCTGCGATACACCCGGGGAGATGATTCCCCGGCGATCGTGGCCCGTTTCTTCGCGTGCCTGTTTTCTTCCGTCGGTCAGCCGAGTCGTCTGTCCTGTTCACCGCAACAGCTGCGCAACATTCGTCGTGCTGACCGCACGCGGCCGATCGCGGGCCTTGGCTTCCGTTCCCCGACTGCTTCTTTCCTTGCCTCTGCACAGGGGCTCCAGGTTGCGGATGCAACTGTGGTGTGCGATCCAGCCAACACATAAGGAGGTACAAAATGCAACGTAAGCTTTTGTTTCTGGTGTTGATCACGGCTCTGGTCCCTGCCCTGCTGTTCGCCTCGGGCAAGATCAGGGGCAAGGTGGTCGATGCGGGCTCGGGTGAGCCCCTCGTTGGAGCGAACGTTGTTCTCGTCGGGACGTCGATGGGCGCCGCGACGAACGTATCCGGTGAATACACCGTGCTGAACGTTCCGGCGGGCACATACACGCTGAAGACGAGCTATGTTGGCTATCAGACGATCACGCTGTCCAACATCCGCGTGAACAACGACCTGACGACCGACGCCAACTTCCAGTTGCCGGCCGAAGGCGTGACCGTGGGAACGGTGGAAATCGTCGCCGAACGCCCGATGGTCAACAAGAACGCCACCAACGCGGTCAGGATCGTGGATGCTGACTTCTTCCAGAAGATCCCGGCCCGCGGCATCAACTCCGCGATCATCGCGCAGCCCGGCGTCGTTGCGGTGGGGAACACGATCTACATCCGCGGCGGCCGGGCCGACGAAGTCGGCTACCGCGTTGAAGGTGTCGGCGTGAACGACATCATGTTCGGCGGCCGTGCGGTGACCGTGACGGCCGAGGCGGTCGAGCAGATCCAGGTCCAGGCCGGCGGGTTCAACGCCGAGTACGGCGGGGCCAACGCCGGTATCGTCCAGACGCAGCTCCGCACGGGGAGCGCCGACCGGTGGACGGCGTCGCTCATCACGGAGACCGACCGCTACACAGGTTTCAACAAGACCGCCCTGGGGGGGAACTCCTACGGGTATTCCGACTTCACGGGGACACTGGGCGGACCCGTCCCGGGTCTCGGCAACAAGCTCCGTCTCTTCGGCAGCATCCAGAACACGTTCTACCGCGACCCGACAGTCGAGAACAACCTCGGCGGCGTCCGCACTGGCTGGAATTTCAGCGGTGCCAACGCGATCGTGACCGCTGCCACGCTCGGACCCTTGCACTCGACGTCCGCGACCGCCAGGCCGGACACGATCAACCTCATCCTCCCCTCCGGCAACGCGCAGGGGGGCGGCGACAATACGTGGGTGATGAGCGGCACGGCGCTCCTTGACCTCTCCCCGATCCAGCTGCGCGTGGCGGGGTCATATGCGTATGACAGGAGCCAGAACACGACGACGCAGATCAACCTGCTCAACCTGAGCCGACTGCCGCTGAATATCACGCGGAACGGCTTCCTGAGCGCGCGGTTCTCTCACGTGCTGACGCCGACCGTGTTTTACGAGGCAAGCTTCAATTACTACAACCAGACATTCCAGTCGATGGATCCGCAGCTCCAGACCAACATCTTCGCGTACGGCGACCCGACGGCGAATGCAAAGCTCGGCTACCTGCTTCAGGGGCCCTCGCTCAACTGGCCCTCCTGGCAGCTCTGGGGTGGTGCCTATACCGTCAACCAGCCCGGCACCCAGATCGCCGGATACGAGAGGCGCAGCCAGCGGTCGTTCGGAGGCCGTGCGGACCTGACCGCACAGCTCAAGCAGCACGAAGTGAAATTCGGCGGCGAGTATACGCAGTACACGATCCGCGAATACAATCCGAACGGAGTCTTCAGCTGGTACAAGCTGCAGCAGACGTACACCGATCCCACGACGCTCGAGCTCGCGCTCATGAAGCTGGGGGGGACGGGCACGAACAGCTACGGCTACGATGTCTTCGGGAACCAGCTGAACAGCGACAAGGTCGTCAACGGCTCCCTCTGGTACATCGGTCCGCGGAAACCCGTCTTCGCCGCGGCGTACGTGCAGGACAAGATCGAGCTCGCCGACATCATCCTGAACCTCGGCCTCCGGTACGACTACATCAACCCGGACAGCAAGGACGTCGCGGACCCGAGCAACCTGACGTTTGACGCCAACGGGCTGCTCTATGCCAACGAGGTGCAGCCAACCGAAAAGACGTCGCAGGTCAGCCCCAGGATCGGTTTCTCGTTCCCTGTGACCGACCGGACGGTCTTCCACGCCCAGTTCGGCAAATTCATACAGCAGACGGAGCTCCGCGACTCGTACCTTGCCGCCTCCTCCATGGCAGGCATCATCAAGGGCGGCTACTTCGTCACAGGCACATGGGGCTGGGGCCTCAAGCCGACGCGCACCACGCAGTATGAGGCGGGCTTCTCGCAGCAGGTGAGCGACTTCGCGTCGTTCGACATGACCGCCTTCTACAGGGATATCCAGGACCAGGTAACGTGGGTCAACGTCGCCCCCGAGGCCGGCACGCAGGGACAGAACTACGGCGCGCTGGTGAACGCGGACTTCGCGACATCGCGGGGACTTGAGCTGAAGTTCGCTCTCCGCCGCGTGAACCGCATCGCCGCACAGGTCAACTACACGTTCCAGGATGTCCGCGCGACGGGCTCCAACACGGCCAGCACTGCCGGCCTCTGGTCCGCCGGTTCGGTCATCGCGACCCCGCACTACACGTTCCCGGCCGACTTCAACGAGTCGAACCGCGGAAGCGTCCTGTTTGACTACAGGTTCGCCAAGGGAGACGGCGGGCCCATCCTCCAGCAGCTCGGGATGAACCTCCTCCTCTCGTTCAACAGCGGACACAACTTCACCCGCCTGAACGTCGAGCCCCGGCTCTCCAACGGCGGCCAGTCGACAGATCCGCGCTTCCGCATTCCCGTGGAGCCGATCGGATCGTCGACCACCCCCTGGTTCTTCCAGCTCGACGGTCGCCTCGACAAGACGGTGTCGATAGGAGCAATGGACCTTAACATCTACGTCTACGTCATCAACCTCCTCGGCACGGACAACCCGGTCAACGCGTTCCTGCGCACGGGAGATCCGAAGGACGACGGCTGGTTCTCGACGGCCGACGGCCACGCCGACGCGGTCAACAACGGTCCGCAGTATGTTGCCTTCTACAACGCCGTGACGCTCGGCAGGAACTCGGGCAACTTCGGCCCGCCGCGTCAGATCCGGTTCGGCTTGAAATTGGATTACTAATCAGCAGGAGGTCTAGCACATGAATTCCACACGGAGCATGAAAAAGCCGGTATTCGGACTGATCGCTCTTCTGTTGTGCGTCCCCCTGGCGTTCGCCGGGCTGAACCCGAAGGACAAGGGGCAGGGCGTGCAGAAGACGGGCGGCGACGACCTTTACCGGCCGTTCCTGATCAACAACGTCTTCAATTACTACGGCAACAACGGAGACGGTGCGTACAACAAATTCAGCGCCAGCAACGAGGGCTTCGAATTCTTCAAGGGAAGCGGGAAAACCTGCATCTTTGAAGAGGGCGTTGTCTGGGGCGGGTATCACAAAGGGTACACAACGAAGGACAAAAGCGGCAACGTCATCCCGCAGGCGAAAGTCGGCGGTTCCGTGTACCGCCACGGCATCAGTGCCGGCCCGATTCTCCAGTACGGGACGGCGACAACCGACCCCGTGGGCGACGACCCGACCAGTCCCCTGAACAGAATCTACAGGGTCAGGCCGGACATCAACCCGAGTACGCCGTTCGCCGATGTGCAGGCGAAGATCCAGGCCGAAGAGGTCGCGTACATCGGGAGGTACGAGAGCTATTCGGCGCAGGACATCTACAACCAGTACATCAACGACTGGAACCAGTGGCCTGCCGCCGAGGGCGCCCCGTTCACATACGGGAAGGATGCCCAGGGCGTGCAGCGGGTGGCGCCGGCTCCCTACGACCCGGCGTACGACATCCCGGGCCAGCCGGGGTCAGACCAGACGCTCTGGTATGTTGCGAATGACGCCAATCCGACGCGCACGGCGTACCTCGCCGGCTCTCCCGTGATCGGTCTCGAGATGCGGAGGACGATCTGGGGGTACAAGCGGAAAGGCGCACTCGGTCAGACGATATTCGAGAGCAGCGTCCTGATCAACAAGAGCGGCGCGAAGGTCGATACGATGTACCTCGTGCAGTGGACGGATCCTGATCTCGGTGACGGCGGGGACGACTACTGCGGCTGCGACACGACCAGGAGTCTCGGGTTTGTCTACAACGCCAAGTCGAGCGACGCGGTGTTCGGCACGGCAATACCCGCGGCGGGATTCGACTTCTTCCAGGGCCCGATACTCCCCGGAGCGCCGAGTGATACGGCGATCTTCATGCTCAAGAAGCGGGGCGGCTACAAAAACATGCCGATGACCACGTTCGACTTCTTCATCTCCACGATTGCCGCCTACACCGACCCTGTCCAGGGCGCGGGTGGCGACATACAGTGGTATCACCTGATGAACGCGACGATCGCGGCATCCGGGGCCCCGTTTATCGACCCCACGACAAACCAGCCGACAAAGTTCTGCCTGTACGGCGATCCCACGAAGTCGACAAACGGCGGTGCGGGTTGGGTTGACGGCATGAACGGACTCACGCCGGCGGACCGCAGGTTCTGCCTTGTGACGGGACCGTTCACGATGGCTCCGGGCGACACGCAGGAGCTGGTTGTCGCCCTCCTCGGCGGGCTGGGAGCGGACTATCTCTCCAGCATCACCGCGCTGAAGGGGATTGATGACAAGGCCCAGTCGGCATATAACAGCCTGTTCGCCCTCCCCTCGCCCCCGCCGGCGCCTGTCGTGTCTGTTGCGGCGCTCGATGGCGAAATCGTCCTGAGCTGGGGGGACGACGTCACGATCGCGAAGACCGAAGGGGGTGTGAGCCAGGGATTCACGTTCGAAGGATACAATGTCTATGAGTTCCCGGGCCCCTCGAACACCGGCGCAATCCTGTTGGGGACGTATGACCTGAACGACGGAGTCAAGGTGATTTCCGACACCGCCTTCGATCCGCCGACGGGCCTGAACCTGATCCAGGTCCTCCAGATGGGGACGGACAACGGGATCGTCCACTCGATCGACCTGCAGGCGAGCAAGGTGACGGGATCGCGCCTGATCAACGGCACCTCGTACTACTTTGGTGTCACGGCGTACAGCTACAACAGCAACCCCCCTGCCGCCGCGGGCACGCACAGCCTCGAGTCTTCGCCGAGCATACTCACGATCGTGCCGCATTCCGCGAATCCCGGCACGCGCTACTCAAAGAAGGTGGGTGACGGCATCAAGGCGACGCTGACGACGGCCGCAGGCGCGGGCGCTTCCGACGGGAGCGTCACGGCGGTCGTGGTCGACCCGAACAAGCTCTCAGGCGACACGTACAAGGTGACGTTCAGCACCGATACCACATCGGGAAACACGGTGTGGGCCGTCACGGACGTGACGAAGGGGGTCGTGAAGACCAAGAACCAGACCAATCAGTCGGGCGACGCCAACTACCCGATCGTGGACGGTATGCAGATCCGCGTCCTCGGTCCGCCCCCCGGTATGAAGACGGGCGACCAGTACCTTAACCCCGGCGACACTGCCTCATGGGGCTGGTGGATTCCTTCCGGCGCACGGAGGTGGAGCCCGTCGGGTTCGGACAATGCGAACAGCTTCCACCTGGAAGGGTTCACACGCGGCGGTCTTTACAACGGCGCAATCGGCAACGCGTACGACCACTGGTACTCCGGCTCAACGGTGGGCTACGACAAGCTGACGAACGTCCTGATCAAGTTCGCGGCAACCGACAGCACATGGAACGTTGCGACGACGCCGACTGATGCGAATTTCTCCCTCTCGTACCGGTACGTGCGTCACGCGACGGATACGTCGACGTTTGCGGCGAATCCCTCGTGGCGGACAGGCATCCCGAACAAATCCGGCGGGTACGCCTACCAGGATTACGTGTACGGCGTGCCGTTCTCCGCGTGGAACGTCGATGCGAATCCGCCGGTGCGTCTGGCCGTGGGTCACCTCGAGAACAACGCCGCGGGCGGCATGCTGGACTACAAATGGTGGCCGCCGGCAGCCGCGACGACGTCCGACAACGCTCTCACCGCGCGTGAATGGTGGTTCATCTTCGCGACGCCATACACCACAACTCCCGATCCGGCGCTCCAGCAGGACATCCTGGATGTCACGCTCCCGATCATGTGGTGCGGCATTCCCGATATCACGGCCAACTACGCCGCCGGCGATCAGTTCATGATCGCGACCAACCACGTCAACGGCGCGGCGCACACGTTCAGCTGGACTGTGCCGGCCACGATCGTCGGGGATCCCTTGGCGGCGAAACTCGACGTCACGAAGGTCAACGTCTTCCCGAACCCCTACATCGGGTTCAACCCGCAGGAAATCAACAAGTACGCGCGGTTCGTGACGTTCAACCACCTGCCGACCTCGGCGACGATCCGGATCTTCACGCTCTCCGGGACGCTGGTCAGGACGCTGGTCAAGAACGATCCGTCCCAGTTCTACCAGTGGGATCTCAACAACGAGAAGGGATTCCCGGTGGGCGCGGGGATGTACATCGTCTATATCGACATGCAAAATCTCGGGACGAAGACGCTGAAGCTGGGCGTCATCCCGGAACAGCAGTATCTTGATCGCTGGTAATGCATCCGCGTTCCCGCCCGTGCGCGCCGTCCGGCGCGCACGGTGCGGGCACAAGCGAACGATCTATGGCAAACGAAAGGAGATCTTCCATGAATAGCAAAGTAACGCGGATGGCGGTCTGCCTGGTGCTGCTGGCATGCGTCGCTCTGTTTGCGAACGCCGCCAACAAGGACCGTATCGGCACCGCCGGCGCGCAGGAACTGCTTATTCCCGTCGGTGCCCGCACGACCGCCCTGGGCGCCTCAAGCATGGTCTTTGCGACGGGCGCTGAGGCGATCTACTGGAACCCCGCGGGCCTCGGCCGGATGACCGGCAGCGTGGACGCCATGCTTTCCACCATGAACTACATGGCGGATATCAGCGTGGTGTACGGGGCAATCGGTGTGAAGGCGGGGGATTTTGGGAACCTCGGCTTCACCATCAAGTCGATCAACTTCGGCTCGATCCCGGTGACGACGGCCGATTTCCCCGACGGGACCGGCGAGACGTATTCGCCCGTGTTCATCACGATGGGTGCAACGTACTCGAAGGCACTGACGGACCGGATCGCGATCGGCGTGACGGCGAACCTCGTGACGGAGAGGATCCTCCAGATGAGCGCGAGCACGGTAGCGATGAACTTCGGGATCCAGTACCAGAACCTGGCGGTGCAGGGGCTGAACCTCGGCATCGCGGTGAAGAACATCGGGCCCGGCATGACGTTTGGCGGGTCGAACCTCCTGGTCAACGCAGATGCGACGACCGGGATCCGCGGGACGCAGCAGTACGCAGTACAGACTGCGACCGCCGATCTTCCATCCTGCATTGAAATCGGGCTCGGGTACACGAAGAAGTTCGACGAGAAGAACGGCGTGAGCCTCGGCGGCACATTCCGGAACAACAACTACCAGGACGACGAGTACAACCTCGGAGCGGAGTACGAGTTCAACAACCTCCTGTTCATCCGGGGCGGGTACACGTTCGAGCCGCAGGCAGTGAAGGATATTGCCGGCCAGACCAGCTATCCGTTCGACTACACGCTCGGTGCCGGTTTGCACTACCCGCTCGGGGACGTCGACCTCTCCGTCGACTATGCGTACCAGCACGTGAAGTACTTCAGCGGCAACAACGTCTTCACGCTTCGTCTGGGATTCTGATACTGCTTCATTGCTGTTGTTGCACAGGGAAAGCCCCGCTTCGTGCGGGGCTTTCCTTTTTGTATGTTGTGTCGTATTATGGAGTTATGGAGGTGACACTGTGCTATTACCATTGCGCGCGTGCCGGGGAGTTCTCCCCGCACTGATCCTGATATCGCTCGCCGTATCCTGGCGGGCGCTTGCAGCGGTGTATCCGCCGGCCGCGGGGCCCATTGCACGGCGGCAGGCTGTACGTGACCTCGAGTGTTCTGCGGTGGTCATGACGGTAGCCGCGGAGCCGGGAGAAGAAGACCTGCCGTCGCTTGCAGCGCTCCGCATGGGTGCCGGGGCGCGCGTGGTCGCAGTGTTCGTGACCGATGGCGGCGCAACGCCGAGCGATGCGGACGGCGCTCTCCCGATGCACGTGGCCGCCCGCAGGAGGTACGAGGCGGATGCAGCCGTGCGCGCCCTGGGCGGGGAGCCGTACTTTATGGGATTCCCGGACTACGGATTCGTCTCGGGCAGGGAGGCGCTGGAGAGGCTCTGGAGCAGGGATTCGCTCATTGCGAGACTTGTCGGTGCCATCAGGACGTACCGGCCCGATGTGATCCTGATCGGTCACGACGCAAGGGAAAATGCGGGGGACACGATCAGGCCGGCGCTGATCCGGGAGATTGTGCTTGCGGCCGTGAAGTCCGCCGCGGCGGCCCCGCGCGCACCCGGCGCTTCCTCCGTCTCCTGGAGCGTCGCCCGCGTCTGCGAAGAGCATGTCCCGGGGACGCTGACGATACCTGTAGACCGGGTCGACCCGCTCTTGAAGAAGTCATACAGAGCGTTCGCCGCACAGTCCGCACGCGTATACCGGACGCTCCGGCTCTCCGTTGCCGGACGCGTTGCTGAGCGGACCGGGTCGTACAGGACGCTCCGCGGGGACGACGGCGACAGGGGGGACGTGATCGACGGGCTGCCGGCCGTGCCCGCCGCGCTGAAGGCAGCGGAGGCCGGTGTGCGGCAGGCGGCGCAGGCGGCGGGGGGCGGCCCCGATGGGCCGGCACTCCGGTCGATCGGGGAGGCGATCGCCGGCGTGGAGCATGCGATCGAGGCCGGGAAAGGACGTCTCACGAACATAGAGAAGCGCCTGCTCATCGGCTGGAAGGAGGGGCTCGAGGCGCTCCGCTGCGTCGTGCTCGGCGTGGATGTCAGGTACGCCGTGAGCGACACGGTTGTCGCGCGGCGGCAGCAGTACACGCTCCGGTTCCCGGCGGATTCCCGCTTCCCCTCTTCCGGGACGACGGAGATCATATTCCCGGCAGCCATGGACACCACGTGGCTGATCAACGGCACCGAGCGATTTCGCTTTGCCTTCACGCTCCCCGACACGTTCAACCTGATCACGCCCGGTGACATGCCGTGGAACCGTCCGGTCTCGTCCATCGGGTCGCGGAGTACCGCGCTCAATGCGTACGTTCCATTCATCATTGCTCACAAGGAGGCCGATCCTCTCCGGAGATTTGCGCTGAGACGGGAGATGGTCCTCGGCGTCTCGCCGAACCAGTCTGTGGAGTTCCTCACCCCCTTCGTCCGCATGACGCCGGGAGAGCGTCTTGTGGTGCGGCTCCAGAACGTCTCCCGCGACGTCTACCGGGGAACCATGTCCGTGGGGGATTCGGTTGTCCGCCCTGCCGGCATGCGGATAGCGCTCAGGCGGAGCGACGGCCCCGTGGATGATACGCTCGCGCTGGCGTGGCGCGACAGCGTTTCCGCAGGCGACCACGTCATCGCGCTCCGTATCGGGAAGGGGCCGCCCGTCGGGACGTTCGTCGCGCGCAGGTTCGCGGCGGCGGCCGACACGTCGCGCCCCGTCGGTCTCTTTACGGGTCTGCGCGACAGCCCGCTGGGGTCGGCGCTCCGGCGGCTCCACGTGAGCGCGCTCCCCATCGGGGGGGTATTTGATGACTCCACGCTCGGCCGCTTCCGGACGATCATCGTTGACCGGGCCGCCGTCGAGCTCAGGACGGACGGCGCACGGGTCTCCGCTGCCATCGAGGGCTGGGTGCGCAGGGGCGGGCGTTGCATCGTCCTGGCGCAGGACTGGAGCGGGAAGGGGGGGGGGCCGCTCGCACGGCTCGTGAAGTTCGGGCCCGCGCGCCTTTTCGCGCCGGAGGCCCCGGTTCTGGCCGATATCTCCGCCGGTGTCACAACGACTCCCAACGCGCTCACGCCGGCGGACTGGGAGGGGTGGATCATCTCCCGGGCCCGCACCACGGTGGACATCACCGAACATGGGGGTGCGGTCGTCTGGTGTCGCGATGCGGCAAGCGGGTTGTGCCTCGGAGCGACGTTCGCCGAGGGGAGGGGGAGCATCACGGCGGTAGCTCTCGATATCTTGCCCCAGCTCCAGATTGTCCACCCGGGGGCCTGCCGGCTCCTCGCAAATCTCGTCTCTTATTGAGTATACTCTCTGGAGCCGTATCATGCGCCGTCTGCTCCTGCTTGCTGCCCCGGCACTGATCGCTGCCGGGCTCGCACCGGTTCGCGCCCAGATGGTTCCGGTGGGCGGCACGTCGTTCGATGTTGATCTCTACGGGAACATCTATGTCCTGGACGCGGAGAAGAACACGCTCCGCCTCTACGACAGGACCGGCACGCTCCTGCGCGATGTCGGGGGACCCGGGTGGGCCGACGGCCAGTTCGACAGGCCCGCCGCGGTCTGGGCGCGAAACGGGATCGACGTGTACGTCGCGGACTACGGCAACCACAGGATACAGAGGTTTGACCGCTCACTCAACTTTGTCTCGTCGTTCGCGACACGGGACAACGGGAATCCCGACGAACGCTTCGGCTACCCTTCCGGCGTGGCGCTGTCGCGCCTCGGCGAGCTGTTCATCTGCGACACCGAGAACGGTCAGATCGTGAAGGTCGACCGTTTCAGCACGGTTGAGCGGACGTTCGGCGGCATCACCGCTGGCAACGGCCATCTTGCCGCGCCGACGGTGGTGGCCACGGGACCGAAGGACGCTGTCTACGTGCTGGACGGGTCGCGCGTCGCCGTGTTCGATGCGTTCGGCAACTATCTGAGGGATCTCCTCCCCGGTGTTCTCACCCACCCGGCGGGGATCTTCGGGGACGACGGTGTCGTGGCGGTGCTCGACAGCGCGACCATCTTCTTCTGCGGGGCGGAAGAGCGCCCCGCCGGGGCCTTCGACACGCGGAGCGCGGTCGCCTCCGGGACGATCGTCCGGTCGTTCGTCCTTGCGCGCGATTCGCTCTACCTGCTGACGGCCGGGGGCATCGTGCGCCTCGCGGATCCGCGGCGCACGGGCGGCCTTGAAAATCAGCCAATTTCTCACTAGCGTACAGCACACAGGCGGAGGAGCAGAGGTCATGGCAAAGAGTCTGAACAAGGTGATGTTGATCGGCAACCTGGGAAAGGATCCCGAGCTGCGGTTCACGTCGAGCGGCGTTCCGGTGGCGACGTTCACGATTGCGACAAACGAGTCGTGGAAGGACCAGGAAGGCAACCTGCAGGAGAGGACGGAGTGGCACAACATCGTCGCATGGCGCAAGCTTGCGGAGATCTGCGGGGAGTGGCTGAAGAAGGGGAAGAAAGTGTACATCGAGGGGAGGATTCAGACCAGGAGCTATGACGACAAGAACACCGGGGCGAAGAAATACATTACGGAGATTGTCGCCGACAGCATGATCATGCTGGACGGGAAGGGCTCCGGTGGTGCTTCCGCCGAGGGACCGGCCGCCGCTGCCGCGGCCGCGCCCGAGCCTGCCTCCGGGGGTGCGTCGAACGATGATCTTCCGTTCTAATCTCCTTCTCTTTTGCGCGGTTGAGTTCCTCTGGGCGCCGTCCCTCCTTGACGGCGCCTCGCGCTCCCCCGCAAAGGCCCGAAACGGCATGGTGGTTTCCGCAGATTCTCTGGCCTCGGCGGCGGGAATCGACATCCTGCGTGAGGGGGGGAACGCCGTGGATGCCGCCGTGGCGGTCGGTTTCGTCCTGGCCGTCACATATCCGGAGGCCGGCAACATCGGGGGCGGCGGGTTCATGGTGATCCGGATGGCGGGGGGGGAGGCCACGATGATCGATTTCCGGGAGCGGGCCCCCGCTGCGGCGACGCGCGACATGTTCCTCGACGGGAGGGGAAACCCCGTCCGGGAGAAGAGCCTGATCGGCCCCCTTGCGGCCGGCGTTCCCGGGACCGTCAGCGGGTTCATGACTGCGCTCAACGAATACGGGCGGCTCGGCAGGGAAGCGGTCATGCGGCGTGCGGTGGAGCTTGCCGAGCGGGGATTTCCGGTCGGCGAGCACCTTGCGCGCGCACTGAAGGAGGAGATGCCGAGGTTCTCTGTCTTTCCGTCCACGATGAAGGCGTTCACGCGGGCCGGGGAGCCGTACCGCTGGGGAGACACCCTGCGGCAGCCCGATCTGGCTGCCACGCTCCGCGCCGTCATCGAGAGGGGACCCGAGGGGTTCTACGAGGGGGAGGTCGCCGCCCGCATTGTGGAAGAAATGAAAAGGGACGGAGGAATAATCTCCGCAGAGGACCTGCGGGACTATGAGAGTGTGGAGAGGGATCCCCTCCGCGGCTCATACAGGGGGTACGAAATCATCACCGCGGCTCCCCCCTCGGCGGGGGGCGTCACGGTCATCCAGATCCTGAATTCCCTGGAGAGGTTTGACATCCGTTCAATGGGGTGGAACTCTTCCCGCTCAGTCCATGCATTTGCCTCCGCGTGTCAGCGGTCGTACGCGGACAGGGCGGCCTATCTCGGAGATCCCGACTACGTACACATTCCAGTCCGGATGCTCATTTCAAAGGAATACGCCGCGTCCCGCATGGCCGGGTTTGATTCGCTCAGGGCGATGCACCAGGTCCAGATTGGCGCGGGGAGCGAAGGCCCCGGGCGGGACCACCAGACGACACACTACTGCGTTGCGGATGCGTTCGGAAATGTCGTGAGCGTCACGTACACTCTGAACAATCTCTACGGCTGCAAGACTGTCGTGGAGGGTGCGGGATTCCTGCTCAACGATGAAATGGACGATTTTGCCGTCAAGACGGGGGCGCTCAATCTCTACGGACTTCCCGGGAGCACTGCAAACGCGATCGAGCCCGGGAAGCGGATGCTCAGCTCGATGGCGCCTACGATACTCGTGCGGGGTGGGCGTCCGGTCCTTGTGGTGGGAGCACGCGGCGGGAGCAGGATTCCCACTGCCGTGGCGCAGGTGATCGTGAATGTCCTCGATTTCGGGATGAACGTCCAGGAAGCCGTCGACGCCCCGCGTGTGCACGATCAGTGGATGCCCGACACGCTCATGTACGAAAAGAGAGGGCTTCAGGCGGATGTGCTCCGGAATCTCGGGAGCATGGGGTACATTCTCGAGGAGATTGAACGATCGGCTGAAGCCGAAGCCCTGTTGATTGATGCCTCCGGCGGCTGGAAGTACGGAGGGGCTGATCCGCGGGAAGAAGCTTATGCAATCGGATACTGATATCCACCGAATTATCCACATAGATATCCACAGGCCCGGTGTTATCAACTCTCGCTCGATGAGGTATCTGTAACCTATTGATATTGCGAAGGTTCCGTGAATCAGGGGTCGTGGCCCCATCCCCATGTTGCGTTATTAATCACAATCGAAACCGGAGTGATGTTTGAAAGCTAAGCTGGCGCTTGAAAACGGGATGGTGTTCGTTGGGGAGTCGTTTGGCGCCCCCGGCGAAGTGACGGGTGAAGTCGTGTTCAACACGAGCATGACCGGCTACCAGGAGATCTTCACCGATCCTTCGTACTGCGGGCAGATTGTCACGCTCACGTACCCGCTGATCGGCAATTACGGCATCAACAGCGACGACATCGAGTCGGGACGCCCCCAGGTGAGCGGTGTTATCGTGCGCGAGAACTCCTTGATTGCAAGCAACTTCAGGTCGGGGGGGACGCTCGCGGCATGGCTGGCCTCGCACAACATTGTGGCCATCGAAGGGATCGATACGCGGATGCTGACGCGCATGCTCAGGACTGACGGCGCTCTCCGCGGCATTCTCTCCACCGGGGAGATGGACGACGCACGGCTCGCCGCGCAGGCCGCTGCCTCGCCCTCGATGAACGGTCTGGATCTGGCCACAAGGGTGACGTGCGACAGGCCCTACTCATGGGATGAGGTCGACACCACCCCCTTCGCGCTGGGAGCACGCGCACAGGAGGCGGCGGCAGGGAGGCGGTTCAAGGTCGTCGTCTACGACTATGGGATTAAGAGGAACATACTGCGCCGGCTCGTCCGCTACGGGTGCGTCGTGACGGTTGTGCCGGCGGGATACCCGGCGCGCGACGTGCTGGCAATGAAGCCCGACGGTGTGTTCCTGTCAAACGGCCCCGGCGATCCCGCTGCCGTGGGCGCTGCCATCCGGAACGTGGCTGCCCTCCTCGGCAAGCTCCCCATGTTCGGGATATGCCTGGGCCACCAGATCCTTGCGCTTGCGCTCGGCGGGAAGACATACAAGCTGAAATTCGGGCACAGGGGAGCAAACCACCCCGTGAAGAATCTCCTTACGGGAAAGATCGAGATCACGTCGCAGAATCACGGGTTTGCCGTCGACCCGGCGTCCCTCGATTCCTCCGCCGTCGAAATCACGCACGTCAATCTTTACGACCAGACAAACGAGGGTCTGCGCCACCGCGATCTCCCCGCGTTCTCCGTTCAGTATCACCCCGAAGCCTCCCCCGGGCCTCACGACAGCGACTACCTGTTTGCCGACTTTGTCGCAATGATGAAGACGGGCGCCCCGGCGAGGGGCCCGCGTGCAGTGTCTGCAGCCTGATCACAGCCCGCCATGGACGCCGGGTACCGGCATCTTCCCCCGTACTACGACCGGTGGCAGGAGAGTTACGGCAAGGACTTCAGCACGCTGATTTTCCCGAAGCTCCTGGCCTCTATCCGCGCACACCGGATCTCCGGCCCCACGATGCTCGACGTCGCGTGCGGCACGGGGACACTCGCGCGGCTGATGGCAAAACGGGGCTGGCGCGTGACCGGCATCGACGCGTCGGAGGGGATGATCCGCGAGGCGGCGGCAAAGGCGGCCGCGACGCGACTGCACCTCACGTTCCTGCGGCAGGACATGCGGGAGCTCGCGATCGCGCAGCCGGTCCACCTTGCGACGTCCTTCTTCGACAGCCTGAATCACCTCCTGAGCGCGCCCGAACTGAGGGAGACGATGCGCCGCATCCACGCCTCGCTCCTCCCCCGTGGCTGGTTCGTGTTTGACACGAGCACGGAGCGCTGTTTCACGACGCTCTGGACGCAGTCCGAGACCATCACGACGGACGGGTTCTCGATCGCGCTCGACAACTCATATGATCCGGCGCGCAAGACGGCGGTGTGCAACGTGACGATCACCGTGCCGGGGGAGGAGGGGGCGGTCCGTCTGGGGGAGACGGTGAAAGAACGGTACTACACGCAGGATGAGGTTGCGGAACTCCTCGCGGGGACCGGCTTCGCCCTCCGCGAGTCTGAAGACTTCAATTTCACGTCCAACCCGGCGATCGGCAAGCTCAAGACCTGGTGGGTCGCCGAAGCCGTCTAGATTGCTTCGCAAAAAGCGCTCGCAATGACAGCTTCCCGTTGGGGACCCGTCATTGCGAGCCGCTTCTCAGCGACGAAGCGCGCTCCTTGCGTCCCGCCGCAGGCGGGGCAATCCTTGTCATTGCGAGCCGTTTCTCAGGCGAAGCAATCCAACGCTTTGTGTTGCTGCGAGCGTCCTTCGCAGCGAAGTCCGCTCTTTGGACCACGCCGCTCTCTGGCGTGGCAGTCTACATCTTTTTCAGCACCACAATCGTAATATCATCCGCCTGCGGCGCCCCGCCGGCGTGCTCGCGCACCGCGGCAACCAGGGCTTCCTTCACCGCATCGGGGTTCTCCCGGCCGTGTTTCCTCAGCACCGCCTCGATCGGCCCCTCCCCGAGCTGTTCCCCCGCGCCGTTCATCGCTTCGGTCACACCGTCGGAAAATACCAGGACCACGTCCCCGTTCTCCAGCGGCACTGTCTCCTGCTCGTACGGGAAATCCTCCATGATCCCGAGCACCGTCCCCCCGGCCGCCAGGCGGCTGAGTGCCCCGCTGCGGCGGAGCAGGAACGGCCGCTCGTGCCCCGCGTTGCAGAATGACAGCGTGCCGCCGGACGGATCGAGGACACCGTAAAAGAGCGTGACGAACTTCTCGTTCCCCGTGTTCTGGAAGAGGAGCATGTTCGAGCGGCGGACGCACTCCGACGCACCCCCGGCGGTGAACGCCTGGTCGCGCAGCGTCGCCTGCACGTTCGCCGCCAGGAGCGATGCGGCGAGTCCTTTCCCCGACACGTCGCCCAGGCAGAAGGCGATCTGCCCCGATTCCTTCACAGTGAAGTCGTACAGGTCGCCCCCGACCTCCCGGGCGGGGATTGTGACTGCCGCAAACGCGTAGCCGGGAGGCGCGGGGAGGCGCTTCGGGATCAGCGTCATCTGCACTTCCCGCGCCGCCTGGAGGTCCTTCTCCATAGCGATTTTCTGCCGCTCCTGCTCGTACAGCCTGGCGTTTTCGACCGCGATAGCTGCGTGGACTGAGAGCGCGTCCAGAACGGTCTCGTCTTCCGCCGTGAACGTGCCCGTGTGCTTGTTCAGGATCTGGAAGACGCCCACGATTGTTCCCCCCCTGTTTCTCATCGGCATGCAGAGGATGGAACGCGTCCGGTACCCCGTCACCTTGTCGATCTCAGGGTTGAAGCGGGTGTCGAAGTACGCGTCGGGGATGTTCAGCGTATCGCCGGTCGCGGCGACGTACCCTGCGATGCCGCTCCCGGTGGGCAGCCGGATCTCGATCCTCTCCTCCCCCTTGATGACGCGCGACCACAGCTCCTTCCGGTCCTCGTCCACAAGGTAGACCGTCCCCCGGTCGCCGTCCACGAGCCCGAGCGCCGTTTCCAGGATCACTGCCAGCAGGCGGTCCAGGTCCAGCGTCGAGTTCAGCGACTTGGCGGCCTCGATGATGCGCCGCAGGCGGCCGATCTCCAGGGATGAGGTCTCTGCCTGGTGCTCGAGCTGGCGCACGAGCTGTGTGTCCACGGTGCGGAGCCGGACGCTGAGCACCTGCAGGAGGCGGTAGGCCAGGCGGCTGCTCTCCTTCAGCAGGCGCTCAAACGCCTCCCGCCCGATCGAGTATGCAGTGCAGCCCTCCACGGCGGTGACGCGCGCGGCGCGCGGCCTGCCGTCAATAAGCTCCAGCTCGCCGAAAAAATCCCCCGGATGGAGAAGGGCCAGTACCGTCTCCCGCCCCTGCCTGTCTTTCTTGGTAATCCGGACGCGCCCTCCCGCGATCAGGAAGAGGGAGTCTCCTTCCTCTTCGTCCTCGAGGATCACCTCGCCCGGGCGGAAACTGTGCTCCGTCAATTCCGCTCCGATGGTGCGGAACTCTTCGTCGGTGAGCACTTCGGTCAGCACGTTATGGCGGATCCGGTCGAACTTCTGTGATGTCATGGGCCTGGTGTGGTGAAGGGAGCGCCGCATTCCTTGCGAGGGGCGCCGAAGGCGCCCCGAAGCAACCTGCGAGCGAAACGAAGCAACCTGTTGCGAGCGAAACGAAGCAACCTGTTGCGAGTGAAACGAAGCAATGTATCCAGGGGCACAGGGAAAGTCAAGGGAAGTTCCTCCCCCTGTCATTGCGAGTCGCTTCCGTTTTCTGTCATTGCGAGGAGCGTTGCGAGCGCTTTCTGCGAAGCAACCAGCGACGAAGCAATCCCACAGATTGCTCCGTGGTGGGGGGTTAAGCGCCACCACCGGGCGATTAAAGTGTGGGGCAACCGGACTCCTACCACCCCAAACCCA
>Ga0335069_10002562_pt1 | contig 27895 bp, 19 predicted proteins | sample Lox_Sample_11_FD_206714 | JGI IMG/M metagenome (GOLD analysis project Ga0335069, IMG submission 206714) | Soil microbial communities from Loxahatchee National Wildlife Refuge, Florida, United States - Lox_Sample_1.1 | ecosystem: Environmental > Terrestrial > Soil > Wetlands | place: USA...
AACCGGAAGACCAGCCGATCGACCCACCGTCGACCGAATCCACTGGCTGCGACGAAAGGGGACTGCCACGGGTGGGTGGACTGGCAAACCGCGTTCCATCGCGAAATCGCGGCAGAATGCACGGTTTGGGTACGCTCGATTCCCGAATCGGGACGTCTCCCGTCTCGATTCTGGCGACCCTGGTTCCATCATGGAGACTATATGTTTATCTTATGTGTCAATACCAGGCCGGGATTGTCCGGCGAGAGGCCTAGTAACATGGTGATATAGCTCACTCTGCCAGACCCCAAGCACCCGTCATGCCCTCTTCGCGTATACCGATCGGTCTAGCGTGTGCATGTTACGGCCGCATACGATGATCAGTGCCGCCGGCCGCAGCGGGGGCGAAGGGTGCTAGGCTCGCCGAGCCTGGAGGACTGCGATGATTCGCCTCTCGAGCCGACGTCCCGGCTCCCTCGCCTGCGCGGCGCTCCTGTCGACGACGGCTTTGCTCCTCGCGGTGCCGGCCAGCGCCGCGGACGGCCTCGCCCTGCACGACGGCGACCGCGTGGTCTTCTACGGAGACAGCATCACCCAGGCCGGGGGCTACGGAGCCCTGGTGGAGGCGTACGTGGTCACCCGCTTCCCGGGATGGGACGTCCGCTTCGAGAACGCGGGCGTGGGCGGCGACACCGTTCGCGGAGGCTGGGCGGGCCCGATCGAGCGGAGGCTGCAGCGCGACGTGGTCGCCCGGCGGCCAACCGTCATCACCATCATGCTGGGGATGAACGACGGGGGCTACAAGCCCTTCGATCCGACGACGCTGGCGGCCTTCGGCGAGGGCTATGCTTCCATCCTGAGGACGCTGCAGCAGGCGCTGCCGGGCGCGCGCCTGACCGTCATCCGCTCCTCGCCCTTCGACGACGTCTCCCGGCCGCCCCAGTTCGCGCCGGGGTACGACGACACGCTGCGGCGGCTCGGCTGCTACGTCAACACCCTCGGGCTGCGGGAAAAGGCGACCGTGGTCGACTTCCGCACGCCGGTGAACGCCGGCATCGCGGCCGTCCTGCGTGGCGACCCCGACCTCGCGCGACTGCTGCTGCCGGACCGTGTGCACCCCGGCGTCGCCGGCCACCTGCTGATGGGAGCGACGCTGCTGCGCGCCTGGGGTGCCCCTGCGCTGGTCACCAGGGTGGAGATCGACGCCGTGGCCGGCCGGGTGGTCGCCGCCGAGAACGCGACGGTGAGCGACCTGGCCGCGGCGCCGGATGGCCTGGGCTGGACCCAGCTCGACGGCGCGCTGCCGCTGCCGCTGAGCTTCGACGACGCCGAGGTCCAGCTGGCGCAGAGGGCCGGGGCGGACCTCGAGACCCTGGACAGCGAGCCGCTGATCGTGCGCGGGCTCGCAGCGGGGAGCTACCAGCTGCGGGTCGACGGCCAGTCGGTCGGCACCTTCTCCGACGCCGACCTGGCGAGGGGCGTCGATCTCGCCGCCCACGACACGCCCCAGCGGTGGCAGGCGTTCTCGGCCAAGTGGTCGATCGAGGACAGCCTGCAGCTGCAGCTGCTCCGCCGACGCCTGATGGCCGGGGCCCCGGACGACGTCCGGGTCCGAGAGACGGTCGGCCTGCTCGATGCCCAGGACGATGAGGCCCGTCGGGCCCGACACGAAGCGGCGCGACCGAAGGCCCGGCGATACCAGCTCACTGCAGTGGCCCCGGAAGGCCGTTCCCGCCACCATTGAGCTCTGCCTGCGCCTGCGGCTCAGCCCACCGGCAGCCGGCTCTTGGTCACCTTGCCCAGCGCGTTCCGCGGCAGCGCCTCGACCCGCACGAAGGCAGTCGGCACCTTGAACGAGGCGAGCTGCCGCCGACAGGCCGCTTCCAGGTCCGCAGCCGCCGCCTCGCCCGCGTAGAAGGCGAGCGGCCGTTCGCCGCGGCGCTCGTCGGGTACGCCGACCACCGCGGCCTCTCGCACGCCAGGCTGCTCCAGCAGCACCTCCTCGATCTCTCGGGGGTAGACGTTGAAGCCGCCGCAGAGGATCAGCTCGCTGGCGCGGCCGTGCAGCGTGAGGTAGCCGTCCTTTCCCCGCGAGGCGAGATCTCCGGTGCGGAAGAAGCCTGCCGCGTCGAAGGCGGCGGCGGTGGCGTCGGGGCGCCGCCAGTACCCGGCGAAGACGGCCGGCCCGCGCACCCGCAGCTCGCCGGTCGTGCCGTCGCGGACGTCGCGGCCCTCGGCGTCCACGACCCGGACCTCGACCGCTGCCAAGGGCAGGCCGACGGTGCCCGGCCGTCTCTCCCCGTCGTAGGGGTTGCCGACGGTCATCAGCGTCTCGGTCATCCCGTACCGCTCCAGGACCTCGTGCCCGAAACGCCGCCGGAACGCCTCGAAGACGTGAGCCGGCAGCGGGGCCGAGCCGGAGACGAACAGGCGTGCCCGGGCACCGATCGACCGCGCGGCGTCCTCCGGCAGCTCCAGCAGCCTCACGTAGACCGTCGGCACCCCGAAGAACAGCGTGGGGCGGAAGGCCTCGAACAGCGCCAACGCCCGCTCGTGCTCGAAGCGCGGGGCGAGGCGCAGGCGACAGCCGCTCGCCAGCCAGCAGCACACGCCGTTGGCGAGCCCGTGCACGTGGAAGAGCGGCAGCACCCCCAGGTAGCGGTCGCGGTCGGTGATGCGCCAGGCCCGCAGCAGCGTGCGCGCGTTCGCTTCGAGGTTGCCGTGGCTCAGCACCGCGCCCTTGGCCCGGCCGGTGGTGCCGGAGGTGTAGACGATCAGCGCCGGGGCGGCGTCTCCCGGGAGGGGAGGGGAGGGCTCCGGCACCCGCCTGGCCGCCTCCGCCGCCAGCGCGCCGACGTCCCAGGCGACGGTGCCCGAGGGCAGCAGCGGCGCGAGATCTGGCGTGGTGACCACCGCCGCCGGCTCGGCATCCGTGACCAGGTGCGCGAGCTCACGCTCGCGGTACAGCACGTTCACCGGGACGAGCACCAGCCCGAGCCTCAGGCCGGCCAGGAACAGCTCGATGGTCTCCAGGCGGTTGCCGAGCTGCAGCGCCAGCCGGTCGCCGGCTCGCAGCCCGCGGCCGGCGAGCGCCCCCGCCATGCGGCGGGCGCGGGTCTGCAGCTGACCGAAGCTCAGCGTGGCAGCGGGCTCCGCCTCGCCGCCCAGCTCCAGCCCGGGCACGTCGGCGGCGTCGCGCAGCGAGCGCGCGAACACCTCGAGCAGGCCGCTCATCCCGTCCGCAAGCGTACTGCACGGCAGCCGCGCGCGCCCGCGTCCCACGGTAGTAGCATCTCGTCATGACCACGGCTCCCGCCGCCGCCACGCCGCCGCGTCCCGCGCCCACACGGCTGCTGTCGCTGGACGCCTTCCGCGGCGCCACCATCGCCGCCATGATCCTGGTCAACGACCCCGGCGACGGCGGTCACGTGTACTGGCCGCTGCAGCACGCCCGCTGGAACGGCTGGACGCCGACCGACCTCATCTTCCCGTTCTTCGTCTTCATGATGGGGATGTCGCTCACCTTCTCCACCCGCCTGCACGGGAAGGAGGCGCTCGCGCGTGCGGCCAGGCTGTTCGCCCTGGGACTCGTGGTGAACTCCTGGCCGTTCATCGGCATGCACCACCTGCGCATCCCCGGCGTGCTGCAGCGGATCGCCCTCTGCTACCTGGCCGCGTGGGCGGCGCGCCGCTGGCTGCGGCCGGCCACCCAGGGCCTCCTGGCTGCGGTGCTGCTGGTCGGTTACTGGCTCGTCATGACGCACGTCACCGGGCCGGAGGGATACGCCCCGAACCTCGAGATGCAGACGAACCTGTCCGCGCAGGTCGACCGCGCGCTGCTGCGGCCCTTCCTGTACGAGTGGACCAGGACCTGGGACCCCGAGGGCGTGCTGTCGACCTTTCCCGCGATCGCGTCGGCGCTGCTGGGCCTGCTGGCGGGCGAGTGGCTGCGCCGCGGCCAGCCCCGGCGCGATGGCGCCGGCGCCATGACCCCCGCGGCCACGTCGCCGTCCACGGTCACGCTCGGCCTGCTGGCGGCCGGCGCGGTGCTGACGCTCGGCGCCATGTACTGGGGCGAGTGGGCGCCCTCCTGGCTGCTCTTCCCGATCAACAAGGGGCTGTGGACGCCGTCGTTCGTCCTGCTCACCGCCGGGCTGGGCAGCGCGCTGTTCGGCCTGAGCTACTGGGTGATCGACGTGAACGGCTGGCAGAGGTGGGCCGCACCGTTCGTCTCCTACGGCCGCAACGCCATCGCCCTCTACGTCGGCTCCGAGCTGCTGGCCGCGACGCTGGGGGCGATCCGCTGGGCGGGCGCCGACGGCACACCGGTCTCGCTCTACGAGCGCGTCAACGCCACGCTGTTCGCCTCGTGGCTCCCGCCCTACGACGCCTCGCTCGCGTTCGCTCTGGCGACCGTGCTGCTGTGGTACGTGGTCGCCGTCGTCCTCGACCACCGGCGCATCTACATCAAGGCCTGAGACCGCCCAGCGCTCGACGCCACCTCCGCCGATCCCGGCGGAGAGGCCGAGCCACCTGATCAGCGGCCGCTCAAGGCAGCAATCGGCCGCTCAGGAGCCCGAGCGCGATCTGGTCGCGGCCGTCCACGAACGCGGCGACGCGCGGCGCCGCCACGCTCGCCAGCAGCCGCTGGAAGAGGACCCGCTCGCTGGTGGAGCAGAGACCGTCCATGAACGCCATCTCGGAGGCGCTCGTCCGTTCGCGCGCGGATGCACACCCGGCGAGAGGGGCGGCGGGCGGACCTCACGGGCCGCCCTCCAGCCGGACCCGGGCAGCCTCCTCGCGGACGCCCGGATCCGGGTCGTGTCGCGCCCGCGACACCCCCGCACGCGCCGGGCGCGAGCTGCCCGCCAGGCGGCGCAGCCCCCGGACGGCGTGCAGGCGCACTCGGGAATCCGGGTCCTGCAGCGCGGCCAGCAGCGCTGGCAGAGCGACGGACGGCGGATCGGCGATTCGGGTGAGGGCGACGACCGCAGCCAGGCGGACGTTCTCGGCCGCGTCGGACACGGCGCGCACCAGCGCCGGCGTCGCGCCGCGGGCGCCGATGGCGCCGAGGGCGGCCGACGCGCGCCAGCGCACGCTGCTGGAGGGGTCGTCCAGGAGCGCCACCAGATCGGGAACCGCCTCCACGGCACCCGCGCCAACCGCTCCCAGCGCGTCCGCCGCGCGCCAGCGCAGGTCGGGGTCGGCGAGGGCGCGTCTCAGGAGGGGGACCGCGGGACCCGCGTCGGGCCCGAGCTGGCCGATCGCCCACACCGCCCGCCAGCGCACGTCCCCACGGGCGTCGCTCGCCGCCCCGATCAGCTCCGGCAGCGCCACGCGAGCCTCGCGGCCGACGCGCCCCAGCGCCTCGGCCGCGAGCCCGCGACCCGGGCTGGCCGCCTCGGCGACGATCCGACGCAACGGCTCGAGCGTGACGGCGGCGGGGCCCAGCTTGCCGAGCGCGTCGGCGGCGCTCCAGCGCACACGCTGCTCCGGGTCGTCGAAGCGCCTCACCAGCGCCAGCTGCACCGGTTCGGCGGCGTCGCCGATCTCACCGAGGGCGTGCGCCGCGCCGGCCCGGAGCAGGGCGTCACGGTCCTCCAGCAGGCCCGAGAGGACGCCCAGCGCGGGCGCCGCCGCCGTCCCGACGTCGCCCAGCGCCCAGGCAGCGGCGACCCGCACCTCGGCGTCGCGGTCGCGGAGCGCGACGACCAGCGACGGCACGGCCGGGGCCGCCGCTGCGGAGAGAGTGCCGAGCGACCGCGCCGCCGACGCCCGTCGTTCGGGCGAGGGGTCCCTGAGCGCCGCCATCAGCGCGGGCTCGTCCTCGACCCTGCCGGTCGTCAGCACCTTGCCGGCCGTCGTTTGCGCGGCCGCGGGCGGCGGCGTCGCCCCGCCCGTCAGCCCCGCCCGCGACGGAATCAGGCCCGACTCGAGCACCTCCTGCGCTGCCAGGCGCGAGCCTTCCGGGCTGAGGTGATCGTAGTCGTGAAACGCCGCCTCTCCCAGGCGGCTGACGGCCGGCAGCACGTCGAGGAACGGGATCGCCTCGCGCCGGCAGAAGTCGCCGATCGTGCGCTGAGCGAACGGCGGCGGCGGGCCCGCGCCGACCTGGAACCGGAACGGGAACACCACGATCCCGAACAGCGCCCCGTCGGCCCGCACCTCGTCACGCAGCGTCCGCAGGTCCGCGAACATGCGCTCGTAGCCCTGGCGGACCGCCGCTCCGTCGGGCGCGGTGAAGAGCTCCTCCACCGAGCGGATCTCGCGCTGCCGCGCGTTCACCAGGCGGCGCACGAGCGCCGAGCGGCGGTGGAGCGCGGCCAGCATCGCCGGGGGGCGGGAGAGGTTGTTCTGCATCTCGGGAACGTCGTTGAGGCAGATGCCGAGCAGCACCTGGTCGGGACGGTAGCGGCGGACGATCCGCCGGTAGGCGATGAGCTCCTGGCGGGTCGACCACCCGCCGAGGGCCACGTTCATGACCTCGAGGTCGCGATCGGAGGCCGCCGCCAGGTCCTCGAGCGCATGCGGCCAGGCCTCCTGCCGTCGGATGCCCCAGCCGAGGGTCACGCTGTCTCCGAGGCAGGCGATGCGCCAGCTACCCGGCCGCTTGGCGAGGCTGTGCTCGGTGTCGCGCAGGCCCTCGGTGTTGTAGTCCTCCCAGGGCGGCCAACCGACGGCGGTCGACTTCACCGTGTAGAAGTCACCGTCCCACGCCTGCCAGTCGGTGATGTAGTCGGCCGGCGCCGCGGTGGGAGTCTCGCTGAGGCGGGCGACCAGCTCGCCCGCTCCCCCCAGGGTGACCGTGCTCGCCACGGCGATGGCGACGTTCACGCCCAGCTCGCGAAACCGTCGTCGTGGCATGACGTATTTCGAATGTAGGTGACGCTCCCATGACGGTCAATCCACTGGCGAGAAACGAGTGGCCGCCAATGCACGTTCGGCTTCACTGAACGATCCCCACTGCTGAACAGCGGGCCCCTTCGGCGCCGCGTACAATGGCTGGATGTCCCCTGCGATCGCCCCGCCCGCCATCGGCGAGCACGTGCGGCTGCTGCGCCTGAAGCGCCACGTCTCCGTCCGGGCTTTCGCCGCGCAGACGGGCTTCTCGCCGAGCTTCATCTCGCAGCTCGAGAACGGGCAGGTGTCGCCTTCGCTCGGCTCGCTGCAGAGGATCGCGGAGGCGCTGGGGGTGACCCTGGGCGAGTTCTTCGCGGCCACGGCCAACGGCGAGGAGACGCTGATCGTGCGCACCGTCGAGCGCCGCCGGCTCGACAGCACCTGGACCGACGCCCACATCGAGGCGCTGGGCTCGATGGCCGTCAGCCGCCGGCTGGAGCCCGTGCTGGTCCGCTTCGGGCCCGGAGGCAAGAGCGGCAAGCACCCCCACTCGCAGACGCACGAGGAGTTCGCGTTCGTGGTGAGGGGCCGGATGACGCTGAGGCTCGCGGACGACGACAACGAGCTCTGCGCCGGCGATTCCGTGACGCTGCCGGCGCACTCGCCGCACCGCTGGGAGAACCACTCGAACGAGGTCGCCGAGGTCCTCATCGTCACCTCACGCGCCCGCGGCTGAGCTACGCTGGTGCCGTGAGTCCTCCGGAGCGGCCCCACCGTCCGGGCGGCCCCATCACCGACCTGTGCCGGGCCTGCAAGGCGGTCCGCGACCACACGGTGATGGCGGTCGACGACGAGGGCCGGGCGCTGCGCGTGGTCTGCGACTTCTGCGGCAGCCAGCACCACTTCCGCGGCGGCGGCGGGCTGCATCCCTCGCGCCCCTCGCCCGGCGTGCCTGCCCTGGCGCCCCGACTCCACGTCCCCGGGCCGCCCGCACCCGCGTCTCCCGGCGCGCCTGCCCCCCGGCCCGCGCCCGAAAGGAGCGCCACCGAGATGAGTGAAGAGACCCGCGACCTCGAGACCCTCCTCCGTCGCATCGTGCGCGAGGAGCTGGGGCTGACGCCAGGCCTGCCCGCTGCGAAGTGGCGCGGCGGCGAGCTGGTGATCCGCCCGGGGCGGCCGGGGCTGCAGGAGAAGAGCTGGCCCGTCGACGCGCTCTTCCACAAGGTGGTGATGATCCGCAACCGCCTGCGCACGCTGGAGCAGCAGCTCAACGCCGCCGAGATCCCGGAGGACCTCAAGCTGAGGCTGCAGGCGTACGTCACCGCCTGCTACGGCAGCCTCACCAGCTTCAACGTGCTCTTCGCCGACGAGGCCGACCAGTTCACGGGCAGCGGCGGCGAGTAGGCGCTACTCCCGGATCACCGTCAGGTCCCAGGGCCCCAGGGTGATCCGCTGCTTGTGGGCCACCGGCCGGTCGGCGAGCAGGTCGGTCGCCGGCCCGTGCGGGTAGTCGAAGGCCTGCGGCTCGCCCGAGAAGTTCAGGTAGAAGTGGAGGGGCCGGCCGTCGCGCGAGACGAGGTGGCGCGCCCGGACCCTCGGCGGAAGGCCCTCGTCGCCCGGGGCGATCCCCGCCGCCTCCAGCACCTCGGCCACGACCTTCTGCTGGAGCGGCTGCGAGAGGATCGTCCCCTGGTAGGTGACGCTGCCGCGGCCAAAGGCGTTGCGGGTGAGGGCCGGATAGCGGCCGAAGAACGGGTGATCGTAGAAGGCGAGCGCCTTCGCCGTCTCCGGCAGGATCATGTCCGCCCAGGTCGAGACGGTGTTCGCCTCGGCACCGACACCGAAGGGGTCACCCTTCAGCTGCAGCGGGTCGTGCAGGCTGGAGAACTCCTGGTAGGAGAAGCCGCAGGCCTCGCGCAGCGGCCCCGGCATCCGCGTCCAGCGGACCGTGCCGTACTCGTTGGTGAAGCCGGCGCGCGGCGCCAGCAGCACCTGGCCGCCGGCCCTGGCGAACTCGGCGATCCTTTCCAGCAGCGCGTCGGTCGCCACGTAGAGCGGCGGCACCACCAGCACGTCGTAGCCGGCGAAGTCCGGCTCCTCGGCGAACACGAAGTCGGCGCCGACGTCGAGGTCGTAGAGCGCCCGGTGCAGCTGGTCCTCCACCGCCGTGTAGTCGGCCTGGGGCCGGCCGCGCTCGTCGCGGACGTCGTCCCCCATCGGCATGAACGACAGGCCCCAGTGGGAGTCGACGCTGTGCAGGATCGCCACCCGGTTCCTGGGCATCATGCCCGAGAGCTGGGGTCCCAGGCGCTTGAACTCGGCGCCGACGCGGGTCGCCTCCTGGTAGACGCGATTCGGCTCGAGGTCGTGACCGAGCAGCCCCTTCCAGTACGTCTCCTGGCCGTAGTGCAGCGAGTGCCAGTGCCAGTACTCGACCATGTGGGCGCCGCTCGCCACGTGGGTCCAGGCCTGCAGGCGCAGCTGGCCGTCGAACGGCGGGTACTGGCGCTTGGCGTCCCAACCGGTGGTCTGGGCGTTGGTCTCGGTGACCAGGTAGGGCGCCCGCTTCATCGACCGGGTGAAGTCGCCCATGAACGAGATCCACCAGCCGTCCAGGCGCTCCTGGGTGTCGTGGTAGGGGTTGATGGAAGCGACATCGAGGAACTTGGCGATCTCCTGCGAGTCGACCGCCGTGCGGGTGGCGCCGTGGAAGTCCTGGGTCACCCATTGGCGCGGCTCCGCGTACTCGCGCACCAGCCCCGCCTGCCAGCGCAGGAAGTCGGTCACCAGCCAGCGCTGGTAGCGTTCCCATTCCAGCTTCCAGCCGGGGTTGAGGACGCCGTCCACCGGCGGCAGGTCGTCCCAGCCGTCGACCAGCTGGCCCCAGTAGACGAGGCCCCAGGCCCTGTTCATCGCGTCGACGGTGCCGAACTTCCGCTTCAGCCACTCCTTGAAGCCGGCCTGCACGTTGGGCCCGGCGGTGCCGTAGGCGCCCGTCTCGTTGTCGATCTGCCAGCCGACGACGCCGGGGTGCCTGCCGTAGTGCTCGGCGATCCTGCGGATGATCCTCTCGCAGTACTGGCGGTAGACGGGGTGCGAGATGTCCATGTTCTGGCGCATCCCGTAGAACTCGCGAGGCGTGCGCACCTGACCCTTGGGAACGACCATGATCTCGGGGTGCTTCGCGTACAGCCAGGGCGGGACCGAGTAGGTCGGCGTGCCCATGATCACCTTGATCCCCGCCGCCTGCATCCTGGAGACGATGCGGTCCATCCAGTCGAAGTGGAACTCGCCCTCTCGCGGCTCCCAGCTGGTCCAGGTGGACTCGCCGACCCGCACCACCGTGATGCCGGCCCGCTTCATCAGCTCGACGTCCTTGTCCAGCCGCTCGTACGGCATGTACTCGTGGTAGTAGGCGACGCCGTAGAGGATGGTGTCGGGAACGGCGGCCGGGCGCGCTGCGACGGGCTGCGGAGCCGCTGCCGCAGCGGTCGGCGGCTGCGCGGCAGGCTCGGCCAGCGGCGCCGAGAGCGCGACGGCGACCAGAGCGTCGAATGCGGTGATCGTTCGGGACACGGCGACCTCCCGGGTGGACGTCCGAGAGTCTAACGCCGTCTCCCGTCGCCTCCCGCCCGTAGGACGTCCCCGTCCCCCGGGGACCGGGCGGACCGCCGTGCTCTCGCGGGGGCGGGGCGGCGGAGATCGTCGTCGTGCGCGAGGAGGAGCCCCGTCCCAGCCTAGCCGTCCGCCGCCAGCTCGACCCTCTCGGACTGCACCGGATGGCCGAGGAACAGCTCGGCCAGGCGGTCGAACGACTCGCTGGTGTCGGTGGTCAGGAACGTCGTATCCCCGCCGCGCGAGAGGCACGCCTCCATCTCCGGGTGACGGCGCAGGTAGTCGCCCAGGCTGGGGGCGACGATGTCGCCCTGGGACAGCACGGCGACGCCGGCGGGAACCACGGCGCGGATCCTCGGCAGCAGCAGCGGGTAGTGGGTGCACGCCAGGAGCAGGGCGTCGATCGCCGAGCCGCCGGCACGCGCCTGCGTCTCGGCCCAGTACTGGCGTACGAAGTAGTCGACGCCGCCGCCGTCCAGCTCGCCGTTCTCGACCAGGGGGACCAGCAGCGGGCAGGCGACCTGCACCAGCCGCAGCGCGGGGCGCAGCTTCGCCAGCTCCAGGCCGTAGCTGTCGGAGGCCACGGTGCCCGGGGTGGCCCACAGGGCGACCGTCCGTCCGCCGCTGGCGCCCGCCAGCGCCTCCACCGACGGGCGGATGATGCCGAGCACCCGGCGATCCGAAGCCAGCGCGGGCAGCAGCTTCTGCTGGACGGTGCGCAGGGCGCGGGCCGAGGCCGTGTTGCAGGCGACCACCACCAGCGCGCAGTCGCGCTCCAGCAGGAAGCGGACGGCCTGGGCGGTGAACCGGTAGACGACCTCGAACGAGCGGTGACCGTACGGCGTGCGGGCGTTGTCGCCCAGGTAGACGTACTCGTACTGCGGCAGGCGCGCGCGGATCGCCCGGTAGATGGTCAGCCCGCCGAAGCCGGAGTCGAAGACGCCCAGGCGCACGCGCAATCCTACCAGCCGGGAGGCTCCCCACTATATCATTAATTAGTATAGATGGCGGGAGGTACGATCGCATGGCGGGCCTCCCGCCGCGGAGCGAGCCATGCCAGCTGCACTCGTCACCAGCCGCCGGCCGCCGCCCCTGCCGACTCCGGCTGCCCTGGAGCACGAATCCTGCCGTCGGCTGCGGGCGGCGGCCGACCCGCGGGTCGCCACCGGCCTGCACGCCTATTTCAAGAAGACGGAGCGCGTCCGCTTCTTCGGGCTGAAGGCGGCTGCGCTGCGCGCGATCGAGCGGGAGATGCTCGCCCGGGTGCAGGGCCGCTGGAGCCTCCGGGAGGCCGCCGCCTATTGCGGGCTCCTGCTCCGCCGGCCGGAGCTGGAGGCCAAGGCGCTCGGGGCGATGGTCCTCGCGCGCCACCGGCGCCGGTTCGAGCCGTGGCTCCTGTCGGACGCGAAGCGCTGGCTGGCCGCGGGCCTGTGTGCCAGCTGGGCGACGACCGACGCGCTCTCGTCGCTGGTCATCGCCGAGGTCCTCCGGCGTTTCCCGGACCGCATCGCCACCCTGCCGTCCTGGACGCGCTCGCGCAACCTGTGGGTGCGTCGCGCCGCCGCGGTGTCGCTGGTGCCGCTGGCGCGTCGCGGCCAGGCGCTCGACGGCGCCTACGCCGTCGCCGCCGCGCTGCTCGGAGACGACGAGGACCTCGTCCACAAGGCGACCGGCTGGCTGCTGCGCGAGGCCGGCAGGACCGACGTCCACCGCCTCGAGCGCTTCCTGCTGCGGCACGGCCCGCGCCTGCCACGCACGGCCCTGCGCTACGCGATCGAGAGGCTGCCCGCGGCCAGGCGCAGGGAGCTGCTGGCGCGGACGCGCGGCTGACGGGCGATGTCCGGGCGCGAGCGGCCGGCCGACGGGTCGAAGACCAGCTGTTCAGGCCCGAAATCCGCATCCTCCTGGGCCATTCCGTGGCGGGCGGGGTTGGTGCATCATCGCTCGCCGGCCGTTCGACGGCCCGCGCCGGCCGCGGTGCCGTCAGGGGGAGCGATGACAGGACAGACCTGCGCCGAGCGCGTGAGCCAGGCGCTCGCGCCCTACCTGGGCGCCTTCAACGCGAAGGTCACCGTCAAGACCTTCGCCCAGCGCAGCCTGGGCGTGTCGGCAGAGGCGCTCACCGCCGCGCAGGTACCGACGCTGCTGGACGCGCTGCGGCCGACGCTGTACACGCTGGTCGGGCGCGTCTCGGCGGACTCGCTGCTCGAGCATATCCGGCGGGAGGTGGCCTGATGCGCTACTGGACGTTGGCGGTGGTGCCGTTCCTCTGGACCGCGCTCATGCTGGCAGGTCACCTGGCGCTCGCCGGGACGCCCGGCGACGCCGTCTTCATGCGCACCCAGCTGGAGCTGGCGAAGGCGCTGGCCCTGGCGGGCGGGCTGGTCGCGGCCCTGGGCTTCGGCCGCGGCGAGTATCTGCGCCGGGCCTGGCTGCTCATCGGCGGCTGCATGGCCCTGCTGCTCCTGCGCGACCTCACCCTGCTGCCGCCCTTGGCCGGCGCGCTGCCGCCGCGGACGATGGCCACGGTGCGCGGGCTCATCGTGGTGACGGGGAACGTCTCCCAGATCTGGGGCACCTGGATCCTGGCCCGCGCCTGGAAGGTGGCGGCGCTGGAGCTGCCGGTGTCGCGCACCGTCCAGGTGCTGCTGACCGTCGGGATGATCGTGGCGGTGGCGGCAGTCACCGCGCCGGGCGTGGTGGAGAACGTGTCGCGGATCGGCGCCGGCGAGCCCGAGGCCCTGGCCGGCCTGGCTTCCGCGCTGGGAGACGGGCTGGCCCTGTGCCTGATCGTCCCGTTGCTGCTGACCGCGCTGGCGCTGCGAGGTGGCCTCTTCGGCTGGCCGTTCTCGCTGCTGACGACGTCGTACCTGGCCTGGCTGCTGTACGACTTCACCGTCGCCCTGGGGCCGTCGCTGGGGCTCGACCCGGCGGCCCGCCGCTCGATCAGCGAGGCGTTCCGGGCCCTGGGCTGCCTGTTCGGCTTCTCCGCCGGGCTGGCGCAGCGGCTCGTGATCGAGCACCTGCGGCCGGCAGCGGCGGAGCATCAGACCGCGGTCTAGCGCTTCCCGGGCCGCGTCACCCGCGCCGCGGCGGCGCGCGGCGCTGCGCTGACCACCTGCCGCAGCCTGCGGAACAGGTCGTCCACCATCGCCCCCACGTCGGGCGGGTCCTGGTCGAACCAGACGTTGAACGCGGTGTCGAGCAGCGCCCGGGTGACGAACGCCAGCAGCGCCGGGGTGGCGTCGCGGGCCGCGTCCGTGCCCATCCGCCGCGCCAGCAGCACGGCCAGGCGCTCCTCCATGCGGGCGTGGCGCTCCAGAAGCGCCCGGCGCAGGGTCCGGCTCCGGCGCAGCAGCTTGACGATCGCCCGCGCCTGGGCGCCGTCGGCCAGCCGGGCGACCACCACCGGCCGCAGCGTCCGCTGGATGGCGACCAGCGGCGGCTCCTGCGCCGGACGCAGCCGGAAGGCGGCCAGCACGTCCTCGGCCAGCGCGTCCGACGTCTCCACCACCACCTCCTCCTTGGAGGCGAAGTAGCGGAAGAACGTGCGCCGCGAGACGCCGGCCCGGCGGGCGATGTCCGACACCGTGGTCGCCTCGTAGCCGCGCGCCGCGAACAGCTCCCAGGCGGCGCCCGCCAGCTCCTCCCGGACCAGACGGCGCTTGCGCTGGTGCAGGGAGGCGGCGCCCCGTTCGGCCACGGCGGAGATTCTAGCACCCGGTGTTGACACTGACACCGGGTGCCAAATAGGATCGCCGAGATCGAGGAGGTCACATGCTCTCGTTCCACCGCGGCCTGGCTGCCGCCGCCTTCCTGGTTTTCGCTGCCGTCGCCGCCCAGGCGCAGCCGGCGGCGCCGCCGACCGACGCCCAGGTGAGGGCGCGCGTCGACGCGCTCGTGGCCCGGATGACGCTCGAGGAGAAGATCGGGCAGCTCACCCAGATCTCGGGAGCGTCCTTCTTCCCGGACGCCCCCAAGCCGGAGACGGTGCTGGCAAAGGGCGGCGCCGGCTCGGTGCTCTGGCTCAACGACACCAAGCGCTTCAACGAGCTGCAGAAGATCGCCGTCGAGCAGTCGCGGCTGAAGATCCCCGTGCTGTTCGGCCTGGACGTCATCCACGGCTACCGCACGATCTTCCCGGTGCCGCTGGCCATGGCCTCCTCCTGGGACCCCTCCGTCCACGAGCGCGCGGCGGCGGTGGCGGCCCGCGAGGCGCGGGCGGCCGGCATCCACTGGACCTTCGCGCCCATGCTCGACATCGCCCGCGACGCCCGCTGGGGCCGCATCGTGGAGGGCGCGGGCGAGGACCCCTACCTCGGCGCCGCCATGGCGGCGGCGCAGGTGCGCGGCTTCCAGGGACCCGTGCTCGGCACCCCCGACCGCCTGCTGGCCTGCGCCAAGCACTTCGCCGGCTACGGCGCCGCCGAGGGCGGCCGCGACTACGACCCCGTCTACCTGCCCGAGACGCGGCTGCGCAACGTCTACTTCCCGCCGTTCAAGGCGGCTGTCGACGCCGGCGTCGGCAGCTTCATGAGCGCCTACATGGACTTGAACGACGTCCCGGCCGGCGGCAACCGCTGGCTGCTGACCGACGTCCTGCGCGGCGACTGGGGCTTCCAGGGCTTCGTGGTCAGCGACGCCTTCGGCGTCGGCAACCTGGCCATCCAGCACTTCGCCCGCGACCGCAAGGACGCCGCCTATCGCGCCCTCTCCGCCGGGCTCGACATGGAGATGGCGAGCGGCGCCTACCCGCAACACCTGGCGGCGCTGGTGAGGGAGGGCAAGCTCACCAGCGAGCAGATCGACACCGCCGTGCGGCGGGTGCTCGAGGTCAAGGTGAGGATGGGCCTGTTCGAGAACCCGTACGCCGACGAGGCGAAGGCGGCGCAGGTGATCGGCGCCCCGGAGCATCGCCAGCAGGCGCGCCTGGCGGCCCAGCGCTCGCTGGTCCTGCTCCGCAACCAGGCGAAGACGCTCCCGCTCGCGAAGTCCGTCCGCAACCTCGCGGTGATCGGGCCGCTCGCCGACTCGAAGGAGGCGACCGAAGGCTCCTGGACGGTGTTCGGCCACCAGCCGGCGGCGGTGACGGTGCTGGAGGGCATCAAGGCGAAGCTGCCCCAGGCTGTGGTCGCGTATGCGCCCGGCCCCGAGATACGCCGGACCATCCCCTCGTTCTTCGACGCCCTCGTCCCCGGCCCGAAGAAGACGCCGCAGACGCCGGAGGACGCGGAGGCGGCGTTCCAGAAGGCGGTGGAGACCGCGCGCGGCGCCGAGGTGGTGGTGGCGGTGATGGGCGAGCTCGCCGACATGAGCGGCGAGGCCGCCTCGCGCTCGTCGCTGGACCTGCCGGGGCGGCAGGAGGAGCTGCTGAAGGCCGTGGTCGCGCTCGGCAAGCCGGTGGTGCTGGTGCTGCTGAACGGCCGGCCGCTCAGCATCGACTGGGCGGCGGAGCACGTCCCCGCCATCCTCGAGGCCTGGGAGCCGGGGACCGAAGGCGGCAACGCCGTGGCCGACGTCCTGTTCGGCGACACCAACCCCGGCGGCAAGCTGCCGGCGAGCTTCCCCCGCAGCGCCGGCCAGGAGCCGCTCTACTACGCGCGCGACACGACGCACCAGCCGGAGGGCTCGGAGAGGTACCAGTCGCGCTACTGGGACCTGCCGACGACGCCCCTCTACCCGTTCGGCTACGGCCTGAGCTACACCACCTTCAGCTTCTCGAACCTGAAGGTGGCGGCGCCGCAGCTGAGGACCGGCCAGAAGACGGAGGTGTCCGTCGACGTCGCCAACACCGGCAGCATCGCCGGGGACGAGGTGGTGCAGCTCTACCTCCACCAGAAGGCCGGCAGCGACTCCCGGCCGCGGCGCGAGCTGAAGGGCTTCCGCCGAGTCAGCCTGAAGCCCGGCGAGACGCAGACCGTCACCTTCACCCTGGGCCCGGACGAGCTGCGCTACTGGAGCACGTCGCGCAAGGCGTGGGTCCAGGACACCGAGGCCTTCGACCTCTGGGCCGGCCCGGACTCGGACGCCACGCTGCACGCCGACCTGGCGGTGATCCCGTGACGCCGCTCTGGGCCTGGCTCGCCTCCGTGACCCTGGCCGTCGCCGCCACCGCACCGGCTCCCACCGCTCGTACGGAGAGCGGTGTGGTCTCGGGCGTCGTGGCCGACGGCGTCGTCTCCTGGAAGGGCGTCCCCTACGCGGCGCCACCCGTCGGTGACCTGCGCTGGCGCGAGCCCCAGCCTCCCCCGCCGTGGCCGGGCGTGCGCGCGGCCGACGCCTACGCGCACGACTGCATGCAGGAGCCGTTCCCCAGCGACGCCGCGCCGCTCGGCACGCCGCCCAGCGAGGATTGCCTGTACCTGAACGTGTGGGCGCCGCAGACGCACGCCGGCGCGAGGCTGCCGGTGATGGTGTGGATCCACGGCGGCGGCTTCGTCAACGGCGGCAGCTCGCCGGCGGTGTACGACGGCTCGCGCTTCGCCCGGCGCGGCGTGGTGCTGGTCAGCTTCAACCATCGCCTGGGCCGCTTCGGCTTCTTTGCCCACCCGGCGCTCACGCGCGAGAGCCCGAAGGGGCCGCTCGGCAACTACGGCTACCTGGACCAGATCGCGGCCCTGCGCTGGGTGCAGCGAAACGTGGCGGCCTTCGGCGGCGACCCCGGCAACGTCACCGTCTTCGGCGAGTCGGCGGGCGGCGGCTCGGTCCTGATGCTGATGACCTCGCCGCTCGCCCGCGGGCTCTTCCACAAGGCGATCGTCGAGTCCGGCGGCGGGCGCGCGGGCGGGATCATGACCCCGCGGCGGATCCGCGAGGCGGGCCCGGACGGGAAGGCCTCGGCCGAGGCGGTCGGCCTCGCCTTCGCGAAGCTGGCCGGCATCGCGGGCGAGGATGCGACGGCGATCGCGGCGCTGCGGAAGCTGCCGGCGGCCGACCTGGTCCGCGGCCTCAACCTGATGACCATGGGCCAGCAGCAGGATACCTACGCCGGCCCCATGATCGACGGCCAGGTGGTGACGGCCGAGGCCGAGACCGTCTTCCGCGCCGGCCAGCAGGCCAAGGTACCGTTCCTCGTCGGCGCGAACAACCGCGAGTTCGGCTTCATGCCGCTGCCGCCGCAGGCGGTCGAGGGCATGCTCGCCCGCTTCGGCCCCGACCGGGACGCCGTGCTGGCCGCCTACGACCCGCAGGGCACCGGCAACAGGGGCGAGGTCGGGATCGGCCTGACGAGCGACGGCGCGATGGTCGAGCCGGCGCGGCTGCTGGCGCGGCTGGCGGCGGCGGCCCGGCAGCCGACCTGGGAGTACCGCTTCTCCTACGTCGCCTCCTCGCTCCGCAAGGACACGCCGGGAGCGCTGCACGCGACGGAGATCCCGTTCGTGTTCGACACCGTTCGCGCCAGGTACGGCGTGGCCGCCACCACCGAGGACGAGGCGATGGCCGCAGCCGCCAACGCCTACTGGGCGAACTTCGCGCGCGGCGGCGACCCGAACGGTGCCGGGCTGCCGGAGTGGCCGCGCTACTCGCAGAAGGACGACGTGCTGATGGACTTCGCCAGCGGCGGGACGCTCGCCAAGACGGACCCCTGGAAGGCGCGGCTCGACCTCACCGAACGTCTCGCCGCAGCGCCTCCGGCCCGCTGACCACCCCGGCTACCTGAACCGCGCCGCCAGCTCCCGCGCGACGGCGTGGTTCGGGTTCAGGGCCAGGAGACGATCGAGGACCTGCAGGCCCTCGTCGCGCCGGTCGGCCGCCAGATAGATCTTGGCCAGCGTGACGTAGGCGTTCTCGTCGGCCGGGTTCTTCTCGATGAACCCCTTCAGCAGGGCGATCGCCTCCTCGGACCGGCCGCGGGCGACCAGGACCAGCGCCAGGTTGCCGGCGGCCTCGCCGTAGCCGGGCCGGGCCTTCAGGGCCTGGCTGAAGTAGCGATAGGCGTCGTCCAGCTCGCCCTGCCGGCCCAGGATGAGGCCGAGGTTGTTGAGCGCCTCCGGGAAGTCGGGCTGCAGCTTCAGCGCCCGCTCGTACAGCTCGCGCGCCTCGCCCTGGCGGCCGGTGAGGAGGAGGGCGTAGCCGAGGTTGTTCAGGGCGTCGGGGTAGTCGGGGGTGGCGGCGAGCGCCGCCCGGAAGCGGACGATCGCCGTGTTCACGTCGCCGGCCTCCGCCAGCAGGGTGCCCAGGTCGTTGCTGGCCTCGGCCAGGTCGGGCTGCAGCGCCAGCGCCCGCTCGTAGGCGTCGCGCGCCTTGTCCCGCTGTCCCGTCCTCACCAGCAGGCCGCCGAGGCGGTAGAGGATCGAGGCGTTCGGGCTCCCCTGCGCCGCCTGCTCGAAGGCGACGATCGCCTGCTTGTCGAGCCCCTGGTCGAGCAGCTCGCGGCCGTACCCGATGTAGGCGCGGTTGGGGGGCGGAGAGTCGAACTTCCCGCCGAAGGGCAGGGCACGCGCGAGCCGCTCGTCGGGGGAGGCCTCGATCGCCGCCGCGTCCCGGAGGATCGACGGGACGTCCACGTCCTCCCGGTACACCTTCACCACCCTCCCTGAGGCGTCGAGCAGGAAGACGGTGGGCAGGACGATCGGCTGCCGCGTCAGGAAGAGGTGACGGGTGAGGATCGCGAAGCCGAGGGCGGCCTCCTGGCTGGCGAGAACCACCGGCACGGCGTTCGCGGCCCGCGCGGCCGCCCGCACCCTCGCCTCCTGGTCGGGGGAGTCGAGCGAGATCGCCAGCGACCCCACGCCGGCGTGGGCGAGCGCGGCCGCGCCGTGCGCCAGCTCCAGGAGGGCCGCCTGTGACGCGCTCGCCTGGACCGACCAGAACAGCAGCGCCGCCGGCCGCCCGCGCAGGGCGGAGAGCGAGCGCTCGCGACCGTCGAGGTCCTGCATCGGCACGTCGGCCACCGGGAAGGGTTCGAACAGCCAGCTCGCCCGCGGCGGCGCCTGCCGCGGCGGGGCGGCCGCGTCGGCCGGCAGCGGCGGCGCCGAGCCGTACGGCTCGACGGCCGGGTTGCCGCCCTCCTCGATCCGGACCCGGTGTTCGAGCGGCACCCCCGTGAACTCCTGCCGCCGGCCGCTCGGCCACTCGACCGTCAGCCGGTTCAGCTGCCGGCTGGCTCCCAGCCCGAACAGCAGCTCCCTGGAGTGCTGCGAGAGGAAGCCCGAGTTGGCGCTCACCACCTTCGTCCGCCGCATCTGGTCGGTCTCCACGGTGACGCGGGCGCCGATCGCGTCGCGGCTGCTCACCAGGCGTCCCGCCGCGGACTCGAACGGCCGGTCGGGGGCGCCCACCAGGCGCACGGAGAGCGTGGCGCCCCGGGGACCGTAGTCGTTGCGGAAGAGCCGCAGCTGGGGGGCCGAGCGGGGCGAGAAGTAGAGGATGTCCGGGTCGCCGTCGTGGTCGAAGTCGAGGACGGCGAAGGTTCTCCCGTCCTCGTCGAGGTCGAGACCCAGGGCGCCGGAGACGTCGTCGAAGCCGCCCCGGCCGTCGTTGCGCAGGAACACGTGGTGGTGGTGCCCGGCGACCGAGTAGTCGGCCATCAGCCAGTTCAGCCCGCGCCAGGCGTCGTCGTAGGGGGTGCCCGTGGCCTGGGTGAGCGGCGAGCGCGCCACCACGCCGGCCCAGAACAGCTCGTCGAGGTCGAGGGTGATCCCCTGGCGGTCGCTCTCCCGGCGGGTGACCATGCCGTTCACGCAGTAGATGTCCTCCCAGCCGTCGCTGTCGAAGTCGAGGGCGCCCGAGGACCAGGTCCAGCGGCCCATCTCCGCGCGCGCCGGCACGGAGACGTCCTCGAAGGTGCCGTCGCCGCGGTTGCGGAAGAGGGAGTTCCCCCGCGCGTGGTGATGGTAGAGCGCCCGCACCCGTTCCGGGGCGTCGCGCATGAAGTCGGGGTTGCCCGTCACCCGCAAGCCGGCGTCGCTCCACATCTGCCCGCCGTAGATGTCCTGCCGGCCGTCGCCGTCGAAGTCGAACCAGAAGACGCTCATGCCGGCCGCGTAGTCCTCGATGCCGGCACCTGCCGAGACGTCCTCGAAGCGCACCTTCCCGTCCCGCAGGCCCAGGTTGTGGTACAGGTTCTTGCGCCCGAAGTCGTTGGTGACGACCAGGTCGGGCCAGCCGTCCCCGTCGTAGTCGCCCCAGGCGGCCGAGAAGCTGAAGCGGTCGTTGCCCGCGTTCAGGCCCACCTCGTCGGTCACGTCCACGAACCGCCCGTGGCCGTCGTTGCGGAAGAAGACGTTGGGCGGACCGTTGAGCGCGTCGTGGTAGGGGGTGGGCGTGCCCGCCTTCCCCTCGCCGGCGCCGTAGGTGTAGGAGTAGACGCACAGGTACAGGTCGAGGAACCCGTCGCGGTCGAAGTCGCCGATCGCCATGCCCATGGCCGCGCCCTGCAGGGGGTGAGCGAAGCGGAAGGCGTCCGGGTCCTTGATGAAGTGGCCGGTCCCGTCGTTGCGGTAGAGGACCGGGCCCGTGCTGGGCAGCAGGATGAGGTCCTGGTCGCCGTCGTTGTCCACGTCGACGAACAGCGCGTGCTGCGTGTCCTCCAGGATGCCGACCCCGGAGCGTTCCGTGATGTCCTCGAAGGTGCCGTCGCCGCGGGCCCGGTAGAGGCGGTTGGGAAACCCGTGCGGCTGGCACACGTACACGTCCTCCAGCCCGTCGCCGTCGACGTCGGCGACGGCGATGCCGTGGTGCCCGTTCGAGTCGCGGGCGAGCGCCGAGTCGAGCGTCTTCCCCCACTCGTCGAGGCTGACGCTGAGCTGCCGCCGGAACGAGTCGATCGCCCCGAAGGCGGCCGTCGTCACCTCGGTGAAGATCGGCGCCGAAGAGCTGCTGCGGGTGTCGAGGAGGGACGTCCATTCGGCGACCCGCCAGCCGGCGGGTCTCTTCTGCCAGCGCATCTGCCACCGGCCGACGCGCTGGACGCGGTAGGCGGCGTGGCCAGGACCCACGAAGTCGTACCGCACCTCGGCGGTGGCCACCCCGCGCTCGCGGTCCACCGTCAGCGCGGTGACCAGGAACTCGGCGGTGGTGAGCTGGCGGAAGTCCTGGAGCAGCGCCGCCAGCTCCAGCGCGAACTTCTGGGCGTCGAGGACCGTCTCCTTCGCCATCACCCGTCCCTGGACGACCTGGAGCGCCGACGTGCGGGTGACGGCCTCTTCCGCCTGCGGCCGCAGGCGGGCGCCGTGGAAGCCGGCGTCGAGCAGGCTGGAGACGGCGCGGCCGGGGTCGTCGCCCTGCTTCAGCCGCGCGCCCAGCTCCGACAGCCTCGCGATCAGCTCTGCCGCGATGCGCTCGTCGGGGAACATGTCGTTGTCGCGCGCGGCCTCGCGCAGGTAGGACTGCAGGGTGTCGGACAGCGCCACCTTTGCCCTGTAGACGTACGGCTGTCCCGGCGACCGCGGCGGCTCCACCCGGCCCCGGGCCGGCCCCGAGGCGCCGGCCGCCGGCCGCACCGAGCCGGCCAGCAGCGCCAGCCCGGCCAGCAGGGCGAGACCGGCCGCCGCAGCGGCGCCGGGCCTAGCGGGCGACACGGTGCGTGTCGTCCAGGTCGAGGGTGACGTAGCGATCGGGCGCGATGCCGGTCCAGCGCCAGCTCGCCTGGCCCAGCCGAGCCTCCACGTCGACGGGCGCGGCCGACCGGCCGAGCCCGAACAGCGGTCGCAGGTCGTTCTGCGACAGGTAGCCGCCCCCCGAGCGGACCTCGCGGACCTGTCGGCGTCCGTCGGCGGTGACCGTCACCCGCGCCCCGATGGCGAAGCGGTTGCCGCTCGGCTTGCGCAGTTGCACGCCCAGCCAGTGGTTCCCGGTCCGCTGGGTGTTCTCCAGCAGGGTGGGCGGCTCGTCCACCGCGCTCACCACCAGGTCGGGGTCGCCGTCGTTGTCGAGGTCGCCGACCGCGACCGCGCGGTTGCACTTGAGCACCGCCAGCCCCCGGCCGGCGCTGGCGGAGACGTCGCGGAACCTGCCGTTTTCGTTCTGGAAGATCTGGTTCTTCTGCGCGTAGCTCTCGTGCAGCGCCGGGTACTGGTCGACCTGCGGGAACAGGTGCCCGTGGGCGAAGAACAGGTCCAGGGCGCCGTCGAGGTCGGCGTCGAGGAAGGCCAGGCCCCAGGTCATCCGCTGCTGAGCGTCCGGAATCGCCAGGCCGGCCTGCTGCGAGACGTCCTCGAAGCCGCCGTCACCGAGGTTGTGGAACAGGCTGTTGTGGTCGAAGGCGAACGTGGCCACCGCGATGTCGAGCCGGCCGTCGCCGTCGTAGTCTCCGGAGTCCGCACCCATGCCGGCCTGGGCGCGCCCCTCGCCGTTCAGGGCCACGCCCGCCGTCAGCCCGACGCTCTCGAACCCGTGGCCCCCGCGGTTGTGGTACAGGAAGTTGGGGTTCGAGTCGTTGGCGACCAGGATGTCCGGCCAGCCGTCGCCGTCGTAGTCGGTCGCCACCACGCCGAACCCGTACCCGTGGATGGTGTCCGAGAGGCCCATGGGCGCGGTCTTCTCGACGAACGTGCCGTCGCCGCGGTTCTCGAAGTAGAGGTCGTCGGCGCCGGGCAGCCCGGCCGGGCCCAGCATCACCTTGGCCACCCCGCGCCAGGTCAGGAACAGCCGCGGGTTCAGCACCTCGTCCCAGGGCGCGGTGACGTAGCGGGCCACGTACAGGTCCAGGTCCCCGTCGCCGTCCGCGTCGAGGAAGGCGCAGCCGGTGCTCCAGCCCTCCACGGCGACGCCCGCCTTGGCCGCCACCTCCTCGAACGTCCCGTCCCCCTTGTTGCGGTACAGGAGGTTCGTTCCGTAGTTGGTGACGTAGAGGTCCAGCCGGCCGTCACCGTCGAAATCGCCCGCGCACACGCCGTAGCCCCAGGCCGCGGCGTCGACGCCGGCCTGCGCGGCGACGTTCTTGAACTTCATGCCGCCCAGGTTCCGGTAGAGCGCGTTGCGATGGGGGATCCGGGTCCGGCCGTTGCGCTCGTCGAGCTCGAAGCCGCTCACCACGTACACGTCGGTGAGCCCGTCGCCGTCGTAGTCGATCAGGGCGACGCCGTTGCCCCCCGACTCGACGAGGTGCAGCTTCGAGGGACCCCCGCCGAAGGTGTCCTCGGTCAACTGGCCGCGGACCGGCTCGAAGCGTATCGTCGTCGCCTCCGGCCCGGCCGCGGTAGGCATCTCCACCGGCGGCGGCCCCATGGCGGTGGCGTGGCCGCCGTAGGCCGGCTCCTCGGGCGCCCCGGGCTTGCCCCGCGCGAAGCTGCCCTGCAGCTCCAGCCCGGCGCTGCCGCCCTTGCGCAGCCAGTAGCCGGCGCGGTCGATGGCGCCGAGGTCCGCGTCGGGCGAGTAGCCGGCCGGCGGCGACGCCGCCCGGGCCTCCAGCCCGGCCGCGGTCGTGCGGAGGCCCTCGCGGACGGAGGACGGCAGCGAGGGGGCCGCCTCGAGCAGGAGGCCGACCTGGCGGCTCGCCTCGCGCAGCGCCTGCGAGAAGGCGGCGGCGTCGCCCGCCGACGCCGCCCGCGCCGCCTCGCGCAGCCGCTCGATCGCCAGCTTCTGGATCTGCATCGCCCTGGCCTCGGCGGGGTCGGGCGGCGCCGCCGCCGTCAGCGCCGCCAGGGCGACCCCGGCGGCCGGCAGCAGGGCCAGGGCGAGCCAGAGACGCGGCCGTCTGCGCGCGCGCGCCACGCTACTGCTCCGACCCGCGCACGCCGAGGCTCCTGGCCTTCTGCTCCGCGATCAGCCGGTCGTAGATCTCCCGGTGCTCGCGCGCGCGGGCCGGGTCGCCGGCGCGCTGGTAGGCGATCGCCAGCTGGTATTCCGCCTTGGCGTAGCCGGGCGCCCGCGCGACCACCCGGCTGAGGTGCTGGACGGCGAGCGCGGGCTGGCCGGTCCGGTTGTAGAGCATGCCGTAGACCATGTTCGTGTCGACGTCCTCCGGGTCGAGCGCCGCCGCCTTGCCCAGCCACGATGCGCACGCCGCGTCGTCGCCGTCGAGGTAGGCGACCAGCCCCAGCCGGGCCAGGCAGCCGACGCAGCGCGGGTCGCGGGCCAGCTCCCGCTCCAGGTGCCCCCTCGCCTCCGCGCCCCGGTGCTGCTCGGCCAGCACCGCCCCCAGGTAGTACTCCGCCTGCGGCTCCTCCGGCCGGCGCCGCAGCAGCTCGCGCAGCTCCTGCTCGGCCACGCGCAGATCGCCCTTCGCCAGCAGCGACGCCCCCAGCCCCAGCCGCGCCTCGAGGTCGGCGGGTGCGGCCTTCACCCGCTCGCCGAAGGCCTGCGCGGCCAGCACCGGCTCCTGCAGCTCGAGCAGGCACTCCCCGGCCAGCCTCATGAGCGGCGAGTCCAGGGGCGGGAAGCCGTAGCCGTCGGCCTGGCGGAGCTGCTGCAGCGCGTCGTCCTTGCGGCCGAGGCGCGCCTCCAGCAGCCCCTGGATGAAGATGACCTCGGCGAACCGCCGCTGCAGCGCCTGCTGCGCCGAGGGCGCCAGGCTGCGTCCGGAGGAGGCCCGGACGTCCTGCTGCACGCGAGCGGCGATCGGCTTCCAGCGCGCCTGCGCCTCGGCGAAGCGGCGTTGCTGGATGAGCGCGTACACCGCGTCCAGGCCCCGTCGCTCGTCGGAGGTGTCGCCGACGGCGCCGGCGGTCGCCGGCGCCTGCGGGAACGCCGGAGCGGCGACCGGCAGCCCCGCGGCGAGCAGCAGGAGTGCGGTCCTCAATTCGTCGGCTCCACGACGTGCACCACCTGGTCGATGGCCGGGTTCGCAAGCCGCTGCACGATGCCGCTGGGCCAGGCGATCTCGATCGAGGCGACGGCCGTCTCCGTGCCCAGCCCGAAGTGCAGGCGCTTGTCGCTGGCCGAGTAGATCCCGTTCGCGGTGGTCACGTGCTGGTGCAGCGCGCGGCCCGACGGAAGCACCAGCCGGACCCGCGCGCCGATGCCGTCGCGGTTGCTGCGGCGGCCCTCCAGGCTCAGCAGGACCCAGTTGTGGGCCGGCCCGCCCTTCTTCACGAACAGCGCGGCCGGTCCGTTCAGCCGCGACACCGCCACCTCCGACGTGCCGTCGTTGTCGAAGTCGGCGACCGCCACCCCCCGCCAGGCGCCGGGAGTGCGGATGTCGGGCCCCACCCGGTCGGACAGGTCCTCCACCCGCCCCCCGCCCGTGCCGCGGTAGAGGAAACAGCCTTCCTGGTACCGCGCCGCCGGGCTGTAGAGCTTCACGTTGTCGACCACGTGCGAGCCGGCCACGAAGATGTCCTTGCGGCCGTCGTTGTCGATGTCCAGCATCTTCGTGCTCCACCCGCTGTGCGCCATGGAGGCGGAACCGAGCCCGGAGGGGAAGCTGCGGTCGACGAAGTAACCCGTCCGCTGGTTGATGAACAGGGTGAACACGTCGCGGCTGAGGTCGGTCAGGAAGACGTCGGGCCAGCCGTCGTCGTCGAAGTCCTCGAAGTCGCAGCCCATGCCGGAGACCGGCACGCCCGAGTCGTTCGCCGCCACGCCCGCCTCGAACGCGACCTGCTCGAAGCCCTCCTTCGTGTTGTGGTACAGGAAGTGCGGCACGCGGTCGTTGGTGACGAAGACGTCGCTGCGCCCGTCGCCGTCGTAGTCGGCCACCGCCACCCCCATGCCCTTGCCGAGGTAGCGGTCGAGGCCGACCTGCGCCGAGACGTCGGTGAAGGTCCCGTCGTGGTTGTTGCGCAGCAGGGCGTTGGGTAGCGGCTCGAAGGCGTCCGGATCGCAGTAGATGCGGGCTCCGGGCTCCTTGCGGCCGCACCAGACGTCGCCCTGCTTCTCGAGCGTCCAGTCGAAGTAGTGGGTGACGAAGATGTCGAGCCAGCCGTCGTTGTCGTAGTCGAGGAAGGCGGCGCTCGCCTTCAGCGGGTGCGCGGGCATGGCCACACCGGCGCGGGCGGTCACGTCGGTGAAGTGGCCGTTGCCGTCGTTGTGGTAGAGGACGTTGTCGCCGTAGTTGGTGACCAGCACGTCGGGGTAGCCGTCGTTGTCGTAGTCGCCGATGGCGACGCCCTGGGGGTAGCCCCTGATGCCCTCCCCGCTGAGGCCCGACTGCGCGGTGACGTCGACGAAGCGGCCGCTGCCGGTGTTGCGGAACAGGCGGTTGAAGCTCGCAGGGTCGCGGCGCACGTGCCCGGGCGACTCTGCCCCGTTCAGGAACAGCAGGTCCACCCACCCGTCGCCGTCGAAGTCGAAGGCGGCCACGGCGCCGCCCAGCGTCTCGAAGGGGTACTTCTTCTCGGTCGCGAAGTTCTTCTGCTGGAACTCGACCCCGCGCCGCCGCGCCTCGTCCACCATCAGGAACGGGGAGCCGGCGGCGCCCGACTGGGCCAGGGTCGAAGGTGGCGCAGGCAGCAGCGCGGCCAGGGAGAGCACGAGCAGGGGGAGAACGAGGCGCGTCACGCAGCGTGATTCTACAGGTGGCGAGCGCCGCGGTCACGCCCGAAAAGGGAACGGGGCCGGCGCTCGTTGCCGACGAGCGCCGACCCCAGCAGAGTGATGCGACTCCGGGCTAGAACGTCAGACGGGTGACCAGCTGCAGCGTGCGCGGGTTGGCCACGCCGTTGATGGTGCCGAACCCGTTGATGTTCACCAATTGCCCGGCCGCGTTGTAGGGCAGGTTGGTGATGGTGTGGTCGCTCAGGCTCGCGAAGTTGGCGGTGTTGTTGACGCCCGTGAACTGGGTGTGGTTGAGCGCGTTGAAGGCGTCGAGACGGACCTCCATCCGCACCCGGTTGCCGACCGGGATGACCTTCGAGAGCGACAGGTCGAGGTTGTTCATCGTCGGCCCGTGCAGGAAGTAGCGGGCCGACTCGAGGCCGTTGCTGCCCGGCTGCGGCGGAGCGAAGCACGAGGTGTCGGCGATCTGCTGGTAGGGATCGCTGCTCCGGCCGGTGCCCGGGTTGCAGGTCAGCACGATGCGGGCGGCCGGGCTGCTGGTGCCGCTCAGGTTCGCGTTGCCGTAGCCGGGGATCGAGTAGTTGATCGCGTAGGGGAAGCCGATCGACCAGCGGTACACGCCCGAGAGCTGCCAGTTGTTCAGCAGGTACTTCAGGCCGGCGTTGTCCGTGACCTTCGGCGTCTGGTAGATGAAGTTGACCACCACGTTGTGCGGCCGGTCGAAGTCCGAGTACGACCAGTCGTACTGCCTGATCTTGGCGTCGTTGCCCGCGTAGGGGACGCCGCCGGAGTAGTCGTCCTTGTTGGTGGTCAGGCTCTTGCTCCAGACGTAGTAGACGGTGAACATCAGCCCGTTGTCGAACCGCCGCTGCAACGACGTCTGCAGCGACTGGTAGTTCGACCAGCCGGTGTAGTCGTACATGTTGATGTCGCCGTAGCCCACGTACGGCCGCATGAAGTCGGTGGGCAGCGCGCTCGCGCCGGGCTTCGAGCTGGCCGGCAGCGTCGGGTCCTGGTTCTGCGGCAGGAAGGTGGCGCCGAGCGCCGGAACGTTGATGTTGGAGTGGCGCAGCAGGCCCTT
>Ga0335069_10002563_pt1 | contig 27895 bp, 31 predicted proteins | sample Lox_Sample_11_FD_206714 | JGI IMG/M metagenome (GOLD analysis project Ga0335069, IMG submission 206714) | Soil microbial communities from Loxahatchee National Wildlife Refuge, Florida, United States - Lox_Sample_1.1 | ecosystem: Environmental > Terrestrial > Soil > Wetlands | place: USA...
TATTCGAACGTGGGGTGGGGCGGGGAGGCGCGGTCCGCCTCTCCCGCGTCGGAGGCCCTTCGGAACCGAGGGTTCCGAAAGCGCAGCGAGGCGCAGCCGAGCGAGCAGTGAGAATCCTGCCCTGCGCACTTTTGACTTCGCTTATTAAGAAGGATATTCTACGACCAGCCCTCGGATGAGGACTAAGGAGGCCGTATGGCCAAAAGCAAAGAAGTCGTGACCGTGACGCCGAGCCAGGAATATTGGATTATCGATGGACCGGGCGAGAAAGGGCTTATCTTCTCGCTCTTCGCTAACGGAAGAGATTCTATGGGCGTCGAATTTGCAGTTGTGCGAGCCGATGCGCCGGAAATCAAAAGAGTCAGAGCGACGATTCACCTCGTCGAACGTGATGACTGTCGAAAGGTGGCTGGTATGTGCTATTACCTGACAGGCGATTATCATCCCCACCTACCCGGTTCCTACCACTTTCTCTTCGTCGCCCTTTATGATCCGCAGAAGCGTGAAGGGCGATTCTTCCCGATTACGAACGAAGGGAAGCATACTGCCCTTCATTCACCGAGCCATGCGTTTATCGATGGCGAGCTGGATGATGGAGATGCTCGGTATTGCGGCGATTGCGGCGGTAAAATGCGTTGGATTCCCGGGCGCGGATTCAAGTGCAACAACTTGCATGACAGATTCGCCAAATCTTAGCGCTAGAAACAGCCGAGTCCGAAAGACTTGGCTGTTATTTTTATTCGAAACCCGTCCACACCCGCGCACATAAGTAAAGCCCTCGCTAGATGCGAGGGCGAGTGGGGTAGGTGAGCCGCTACGGGCATTCGTAAGTATCGTTGATGATCGGGGATTCTCCCTCCCGACGAGGCCCGGCATCCTGCATGGCTTCCCGAAGGACCTTGGCCAGTTTCTTTCTATCTTCGGGACTCACGATGTCCTTGGGGTCAGGCAGCTTCCGTTTTTTCTCTGACATATCCACCTCTGGCATAAGCATACAAAGCTGTTTGAACATCGTCCAATCCCGCGCGCAATAAAAAGAAGGTCGAGGTTTCCCTCGACCTGATACCGCTTGTGGCATGCTCATCACCTGGTGATGAATTTAGCCCTTCTCGGCTACGTCCCCATTGGATTGAGAAATACCGAGCAGAAGCGCAATCGATGGAGTCTTGCGGGGACCCTCCTATCCCAGCTAAGCCTTTCTCGTCGGAAGTTCTTTCGGCTGGTACCAAGCCGTAGGGTTACTTCCTGAAGGCTACCATATCGGACTACTGAATTCAGCATACCAAACTAGTTCGAACATCGTCCACGCCCGCGCCCAACTTCGCCTGATCCAGTTTTGACAATCCAACCCCAAAAACCTAATATTTCGGGAGCAGAGCGAAAGTTCTCAAGGAGGAATCATGGCTCTCGAAACTCCCGCGGGGCTGAGCGTTATGGCAAGCACCCGTCCGGAAACAGCTCCTCCGCAAGTCACCGAAGAATTCGGCGTCGTTGCGCGAGGAAGGCTTTCTCATCCGTATCGCTGCGGCCACTGGGGTCCGTCGTGGTTCATCCTCTCGGTATGGGGCGAACGAACCGAGAAGATCAAACAGTGGACGAAGTGTCCCGACTGCATGATCAAGCTTTGGAAGGAGATCATGATCCGCTGCGGTGTGTGCGGCCGCCATATCTTCCCGGGTGACGGCGTCGCTCTTTACTCGGGCAAGAGCGATGGCGTGCGGCTGGAGATCGCGACGAAGGTCGGCGATTCCGTCATCGGATGCATGCGATGTGATTGTTGTCAATCGGGAGCCTTCTTCGCTGGAAACTGGTCGCCGAGCGGATTCCAACCACGCTTCGGCGGGTGTACGGCCGCCGAAGCGTGCTTTGCAACAGGGGCCGCTATCGCTGCCGACGTATAATCTTCAACCAGTATGGGCCGTCGTGAATGCATGCACGATGGCCCTTTTATTTTGTCGCCTGATACAATTGAATCATGGAAATCGACGAGGACATCCGCAAAGCCGAAGACCGCCTTGCCGGTTTGCGGTCCGAACATGTCATCGCTGGCGCTGCAGAGCGAGCGCAACTCGACGCATCGATCAAAAAGACCGAAACGGCGCTGGCCTACCTGCACGCGCTTCGCGACGAAATGTCGCGTAACGGGTCCGAACTCATGACGCAGCCTGATGTGATGAAGAGTCAGTGGGGCGAAGAGGCCGCGTAAGGCATAAAAGCAAAGAGCCCGTAAAGTTTACGGGCTCCATATTGAGACGATCGGAGCGGCTCGCGGACCGTCATGCGGCCGCTGCCCGGGCTTTGAATTCCTCGACGGCTCGCTGGACGCGGCGGACGACGAGGACCTGGTTCGATCCCATGGTTTTCTTGAAGTTCATAGCGACGCGGGACGGATCCAGCGAGCGGGGATTGTCGAGGCAGGTTCGACATAGCCTGATCCGTCTCGGGTCCTGCATTCCCTTGCCGCTCATGAGTAATCCGGGCGGAACCAATATGGTCCCCGTTTTGACGTTCCTCAAGGTGTTTTGACAATTCGGGCAGGTATCGGCGCCCAAGATGGTGCCGATCAGGTTCTTGAAGAGTTTTGCCATGCCATCCTCCGGACAAGTAGTACGTACTGCCCTGTATGGTGTCACATTTCGGAAAAAATTTCCACTGCGTTGCGTTTTCGGGGCGGTTTCGCTAAACTTGGTTTCTGAAGCCACTATAGCTCAATGGTAGAGCAGCTCCCTCTGGGCGCTTCGCGCCCCGACCGGTTCGCTCGCTGACAATGAAAGGCTGATCGACGATCGTGATCAGCGTGCCCCTATAGCTCAATGGTAGAGCAGCTCCCTCTTAAGGAGACGGTTCCAGGTTCAAGTCCTGGTGGGGGCACGCTGTCCATGATGGTCAGCCTTTCATTGTTCGCTCGCGGCTCCGATGCGCCATCGGAAACGAAAGGAAAATTCTCGGTGGAGAGGTATAATTCCCTTATGCAGGAATACGTCGCGAACGCCATCGTCCTAAAAAAAGAACCCTTGCGCGACCTCGACGGCCGCTACGCGCTCTTTACCGAGCGGTTCGGCAAAGTCGTCGGCAAGACCACGAGTTCCCGCAAAATCACCTCGAAGCTCGCCCCGCATCTCGAGCCGGGGATGGTCACGCGCGTCCGCTATGTCGAGAAGGGCGGGACGCAGATCGTCGACGCCCTGAAGGTCGGGCGCCTTTCGATGAAGCCGCACGACCTCCATGGCCTGGCCGACGTGTTGGCCGAGGGACAGCCGGAATACGACCTTTGGACCATGCTCCTCGGCAACGATTTCTCATGGCCGACGGCGCTCGCGATGCTCGGATGGGATCCCCGCGGGGCGCAGTGCGCGACGTGCGGCCGGACCGACATTGCGGCGTTCTATCCCTACCGTCAGGAGTTCTTCTGCCAGTCGTGCGCTTCAAGGCTCGGACGCGATGCGATATCATTATCATAACGAGCGGCAATGGACTCATCCTCGACATTCGGGAGGTATGGCTTTCTTTGGTTCGGCGCGGGCCTCGTGCTCGCGCTCGCCGGGATCGCGTGGTTTGTGACCGCGAACAGCCATCCGGCGCCGCAGGTGGCGCTTTCGCTCACGGCGCCGAGCCAGGTCGCGGTCGGACAGCCGTTCGCCGTGACGGTGTCGGCTTCGAATCCGTCGGCCCAGGCGCTCGCCGGCACGCAGCTCTCGGTCGTCGTGCCCGACGGCTTTTCGTTCGTCGGCGCGCCGTCGGGAACGCGCGCGCAGGAGGTTTCCCTCGGCACGCTCGCCCCGGGCGCCTCGACCTCGACCGCGATGAACCTCGTCGCGATCGGGACCACGAACACCGTTGGGCAGGTTAAGGCGGCCATCACCTATGGGCTCGCCGGCAACGAGAACGCGCAGTTCGAAAAGGACGCGCAGACCGACGTGATCGTGGGAGGCGCGGTTTTGTCGGTGGCGGTCAACGCGCCGCAGGCCGTGTTCAGCGGGCAGACCTTCGCCGTGACCGTGACCTATCTGAACCAGGGGACCGACACCGTTCCCGACGCGCAGTTCGTCATGGATTTCCCGGCCGCCTTCGCCTTCACCTCGAGCAGCGCGCTTTTCACCTCGAACGGCGCGTCCGTCGGCGGAACGAGGCGCACGTGGGACCTCGGGGCCATTGCGCCCGCGGCATCGGGCACCTTCACGATTTCCGGTTCGCTGAACGGCCCGGCGGGCGCCTCGTATGCGCTCGCGGGGGCCCTGAACGGGGTGCTGAACGGGTCGTCATTCCCGATCCAGTCGCAGACGGTGACGGTCGCGGTCGCGCAATCGCCGCTCGAGATCGGCATCACGCTCAACAACTCGTCGACCTACGTCGCTTCGGCAGGGGACGAGCTCAACTACGAACTCACCTATGCAAACAACTCGAGCGTTTCGTTCCAGAACGTCATGATCACGGCCAAGCTGACCGGATCTATGTATGACTTCTCGAAGCTCAAGACGAACGGATCGTTCAATTCGGTGAACGACACGATCACGTGGACCGTGGCCTCGGTGCCCGGGCTTGCGTCGGTTGCGCCGGGCCAGGGCGGGACGATCGATTTCAGCGTGAATGCGAAGTCCGCCTATCCGATCCGCCTCGTGAGCGACAAGAACTTCACGCTGAAGGCCCTCGCCACGATCACGTCGCCAACGCTTCCGCCCAACACGCCGCTCGGATCGAACACGCAGTCGATCGTGCAGCTCGCGACGAAGGTCGGCGGCGCGGTCACCCTCGGCGCGTCGGCATACCGCCGCGACCCGCTCGGCATCGCGAACACCGGCCCCTATCCGCCCCGCGTCAACCAGTCGTCCACCTATACCGTCCACTGGAAGATCACGAACTACGCGACCGACCTTTCAAACGTCGTCGTCTCTGCCTACCTGCAGTCCGGCAGTACGTTCACGGGCGTGGCTTCAAGCACGGTCCCGTCGAGCACGCCGCAGTACGATTCCGCGACGGGGCTCGTCACGTGGACGCTGCCCGCGCTTCAGGCGACGGCCGGCATCCTCACGCCTGCGCCCGAAGCGGTGTTCCAGGTGAGCAACACGCCGGCCGTGAACGAGGTGGGGCAGCGCGTGCTGCTCATGAGCGAGACGAGCCTGGTCGCGACCGACACCTTCACCGGCGAACCCGTCGCGGCGCAGGCGGATGTCATAACGACCGACTTGCCGGATGATGCGTCTCTTGGTAGTGTTCTCAATAAAGCGGTATCGCCATAAGTCAAGCATTCCTTCATTTTCTTTTCATGAATCCCGGTGATGGCAACCTGATGGACAAGATCGTGTCGCTAGCCAAGCGGCGCGGTTTCGTTTTTCCCGGGTCGGAGATCTATGGCGGACTCGCGAATTCGTGGGACTACGGCCCGTTGGGTGTCGAGCTCAAGAACAACATCAAGGCGGCGTGGTGGAGCCATTTCGTGCACCGGCGCGAGGACATGGTGGGCCTGGATTCCGCCGTCATCATGAGTCCGAAAGTGTGGCAGGCAAGCGGACACACGGGGACCGGCTTCGCCGACCCGCTCGTCGAGTGCAAGAACTGCCACGAGCGCTTCAGGGCCGACCAGATCGACCTTTCGGCGCCGTGTCCGAACTGCGGAATGTCCCACACCTTCACCGAACCGCGCTCGTTCAACATCCTCATGAAGACGTTCCTCGGAGCCGTGGAGGGCGAGAAGGCCGAGGCCTACCTGCGGGGCGAGACCGCCCAGGGAATCTTCATCGACTTCAAGAGCATCGTCGACGTGGCGCGCAAGCCGCTGCCGTTCGGCGTGGCACAGATTGGCAAAGCGTTCCGCAACGAAATCACGCCGGGCAACTTCATTTTCAGGACGCGCGAATTCGAGCAGATGGAGATCGAATATTTCATTCCGGTTCCCGTGCGCGACGAGGATTGGGCGGAACCATTCGACTATTGGCGCCGCGAGATCGTCTCGTGGCTTGACGGCATCGGCATCGCCCGCGAGAAGATTCACGAAGACGACATTCCCGACGGCGAGCGCGCTCACTATTCGAAACGGACGATTGACTTCGAATTCGATTATCCGTTCGGCAGGAAGGAACTCTGCGGCCTGGCATACCGCACCGATTTCGACCTGAAGAACCATTTTAAAGATGCCCCCTACAAGGACCCGCAGACCGCCGAGGCGTTCTGGCCGCACGTGATCGAGCCGTCCCTTGGCGTTGACCGAACGATGCTCGCACTCCTCGTCGCTTCGTATGCCGAAGACGGGGACCGGGCCATGCTGAAGCTCAAACCGCGGGTCGCGCCGTTCAAGGCGGCCGTGTTCCCCCTGCTTTCGAACAAGCCGCACCTCGTCGAGAAGGCTCGGTCCGTCTATGACGCGCTCCGGCGGCGCCACATGGTCGCCTGGGACGACCGCGGCAACATCGGCAAGCGCTATTATGCGCAGGATGAGATCGGCACGCCGTTCTGCATCACCGTCGACTTCGACACGCTCGGGGAGGGCGACGCGGCGAACAAGGACACCGTGACCGTGCGCGACCGCGATAACGCAACGCAGACCCGCCTGCCGATCAAGGAACTCGCTTCGTTCATCGAGCGATCGCTCGAGGCCGATACGGAATAACGGACGCCATGCCTGGACGCTTCATCATCAGCGGCGGAAAACCGCTCTTCGGCGAAGTCACGCTTGCCGGGGCGAAGAACGCGGTCTCGAAGATGATGATCGCGTCGCTCCTCACGGACGAGCCGTGCATCTTCGAAAACGTCCCGCAGATCGCCGAAGTCGAGATCATCACGGAGCTCCTGCGGCAGATCGGCAGCGAGATCGACATCGCCGGCCCCGCCGCGCGCATCGTGACCGCCGAAATAAGGAACAGCCGCGTGCCCGAGCTCACCCGGCGCAACCGCATCCCGATCCTCGCGCTCGGGCCGCTGCTCGCGCGCGCAAAGGAGGCCGAGGTTCCCGTCGTGGGGGGCGACCGCATCGGCGCCCGCCCCGTCGACATCCATCTCGAGGCCCTGTCAAAACTTGGCGCGCAGATGCATATCACGAAGGGGAGCTATCAGGCGTGGGCGCCCGACGGCCTGCACGGCGCGGAGCTTGAGCTGCGGTTTCCGAGCGTCGGCGCGACCGAAAACGCGATGCTCGCCGCGGTCCTCGCGCACGGCAAGACCGTGATCAGGAACGCCGCGCTCGAACCCGAGGTGATCGAGCTCACGAAGCTGCTGCAGAAGATGGGCGCGATCATCGAGCTCTGCCCGCCCCGGACGATCATGATCGAGGGGGTGAGGCGCCTGCATGGGACGACGCACCGCATCATGCCCGACCGCAACGAGGCCGTATCGTTCGCCTGCCTTGCGATCGCGACGAACGGGCGCATCCTCGTGCGGGGCGCGCTGCAGGAGCACCTCATCACGTTCCTGAACGCCATCCGCCGCCTAGGCGCCGAATATCAGGTGGGCGACGACGGGATCGCCTTCGCCGGACTCGCCGCTTCGCAGGACGCCGAAAGGCCGCCGGCGCTGCGGCCGCTCGAGATCAGGACCGACGTCCATCCGGGGTTCATGACCGACTGGCAGCAGCCGCTTGCGGTGCTGCTCACCCAGGCCGAGGGCATCTCGACGATCCATGAGACGATCTATGAGGATCGCTTCGGCTATGCGCACGACCTGAACGAGATGGGCGCCGACATCCGCGTTTCGACCGAATGCCCGCCGAACGAACCGTGCCGCTTCGCGGGCCATGATCGGCATCACTTCGCCGTCATTCACGGTCCGACGCCGCTTGCGAGCAGAAACCTTGCGGTGCGCGACCTGCGCTCGGGCATGGTCGACATCATCGCCGCGCTTGTCGCGAAAGGCGTTTCCGAAGTGGACGGCGTGGACGAGATCGACCGCGGCTACGAACGGATCGACGAACGCCTGCGCCAGCTCGGTGCGGATATCACGCGGGCCTAGACATGCTAGGAGAACGGTGGCATAATCGCAGCAGCGTTTGAAAGGAGCGTTTCCTTGAAAAAAATCGTTTTCATTGCGGCGTTGGTAGCGTTGTTCGTCTCGGGCTTGATGCTCATCGAATCCGATCGTTCGAGAAACATAGCCGAAATCACACTGCCTGCCACCTGCGGTCCTGACGGCTGTGTCGGAACGATAAGAATCGCCGACGAGCTATCGCTTGCCGTCCCACCGCGGGCTGTCCTGCGAAACGGGTGGCTGGTCATAACCTATGAGACGCGAGGGGAGCGCATCGACGGCATTCCTCACTCCAAGAGCTACGGGCGCGTGCAGGCAATCAGCGTCCCGACGGGCGGAGGTATGCGGTTTGTCGCAGACCTGTCGAGCGTCGTGACCGTCGAAATCATTGACCGCACGGGGACAAAAATAACACTTCCCGTCGAACGGCCGTGGAGCGCATTCGCTCACCGGCCTTTCTTTTTTGCCTGATTTTCGATACCATATAACCTATGTTCGGCAAGAAAATCGGCATCGATTTGGGCACCGCGAATACCGTGGTTTTCGCGCCCGGCCGCGGATTCATCATCAACGAGCCGACGATCGTAGCCCTCACGAAGCCCGATAACGGCGTGCTTGCCGTGGGTGCCGAGGCGAAAGAGATGATCGGCCGCACCCCCGACGAGATCGTGGCCTACCGGCCCCTGAAGGACGGCGTGATCGCCGACTATTATATTACGAAGGCCATGCTCACGTACTTCATCTCGAAGGCGTCGGGCTGGTTCAATATCATGAAGCCCGACGTTGTGATCTCGGTCCCGGCCGGCATCACGCAGACCGAGCGCCGCGCCGTGATGAACGCCGCGCGCGAGGCGGGAGCGGGGAGCGCCTTCATCGTGCGCGAGCCGATCCTTGCGGCCCTGGGCGCCGGCATTCCGATCAACGCCCGTTCCGGCAACATGATCATCAACATCGGCGGCGGGACGTCCGAGCAGGCCGTGATCGCGCTCGGCAACATCGTCTCGTGGAACAGCCTGCGCATCGCCGGCAACCGCTTCGACCAGGCGATCATGGACTATGTGAAGAAGAAATACGCGCTCGCGATCGGCGAACAGACCGCGGAGCAGGTGAAGATCGAGATCGGGTCCGCGATGCCGACGAAGGACAAGATGGAATATCAGATCCGCGGCCGCGACCTCGTGACCGGCCTGCCGAAGGACATCATTTTGAATTCCAACGAGATCGCCGAAGCGCTGAATCCGCTCCTCGTCGAGATCGCCAACTCGATCCAGAACGTGTTCAACGTGACGCCGCCTGAGCTCGTCGCGGACATCATGGAGAAGGGGATCATCCTTTCGGGCGGCAGCGTGCAGCTGCATCATCTGCCGGAATTCCTCGAGCGCTTCCTCGGCGTGCAGGCTTACCTCGCCGAAGACCCGCTGTTCTGCGTGGCGAAGGGGACGGGCCTCATCCTCAACCACCTCGACACCTATAAGCGCACCCTGCTCAACAAGCGATAACGAGCCATGGTCCGCTGCGTCATCCACGGCAGCTTCCGGAAGCATTTCGACGAAATTCGCCGCGTGCATCGCACATTCACGACTGCCGGCATCGAGGTGCTCGCGCCCGCGGATGCCGAGATCGTCTCGTTCGAAAACAATTTCGCCCATCTTGCACGCGACGAAGGCAAGGATCCGCGCCTGGTGGAGCTTCTCTATCTGCATAACCTAAAACGGCTCGGCCCGGACGGCTTCAGCTATTTCGTGAACCCGGGCGGCTATGTCGGCGCGAGCGCGTCCTATGAGCTCGGCATCGCGCACGCCACGAACACGCGATGCTTCTTTCTCGAACCGCTTGCGGACCATCCAGCCTATGCGCCGGGCCACGCCGTCTGGAAGCCGGAACGGCTTGCCGAGTTCGTGCGCGAGCGCGGCCGGCTGCCGAAGCCGCGGCACCGTCAGAACGAGGCCGCGATCCGCAGGCTGTGGGAAGGCCTCATGGTTCCGGGTTCGGTGATTTCGGTGGGCGGCGTGATCGAATTCGACGATCCGCATGCGCGCGAGAAGGACATCCTGCTCGTGAAGACCCACAAATGGGGCGGCCGCTATTCGATGGTCGGCGGCACGGTCCGCCGCAACGAGCTTTTGAGCGACGCGCTCGAACGCGAAATTCGCGAAGAGACGGGCCTGCGCGGCGCGGTCGGCCAGCACGTCTGCACGTTCGACGAGATCAGGAACTCAGGCTATTACCTGCCCGGGGTGCAGCATGTCTTCGTCGACAAGATCGTTTCGGTCGGCAGCCGCCGCGTTGAGCTGAACGACGAAGCGCAATCCTATGTGTGGATGCCCGCATCGGCCGCCCTGCGCGATCTCGACATCGAACCGAACGCCCGGCACACGATCGAACTCTATCATGCGCTTCATCGGCCATAGCACCATCGTCGCCGACTTCACGGGCCTCGCCGACCGGGGCCGCCTGGGGCACGGTTATATCCTGTTCGGCCCGTCCATGACGGGAAAGGCGACGTTCGCCCGCGCCTTCGCGCGCTACCTCGAGGCGGGAACGCTCGAAGTTCCGGACGACGCCACGGTGCTGCAGGACGCGAAGTTCATCGTGCCGTCCGGGGATTCGATCGGCATCGACGCGGTGCGCGAGATCAGGAATTTCCTTTGGCAGAAGCCGGCCGCAAGTCCTCGGCGCACCCTCGTCATCGACGATGCGGACCTCATGACGACCGAGGCGCAGAACGCGCTTCTCAAGGTCACCGAGGAACCGCCCGCGTCATCGCTGCTCATCATCGTCGCAAGCGACATCGATGCGATCCTGCCCACGATCGCATCGCGGCTGCCGCGGGTCCATTTCGGCCCGGTCGCCGAACGCGAGATCGAGGCGTGGCTTGGCGGCGACGAGAAGACTCCGAAAGGCAAAGCCCAGGCGGCCGCGAAGCGTGCCATGGGCAAACCGGGACTGGCCTATCGGCTTCTGCACGACAAGGCGCTCGAAAAGAATCTCGACCTTGCGGGCCGGTACCTTTCATCGACCGCGGCGAACCGCAAGGATCTCGTGAAGAAGATCATCGAACCGGACGACTTCAGCCTGCGCGCCTTCTTGGATGCTGTTATAATGAACCTGGCTTGGGAAAAGCCCTCGAAGGCCCGCACGGCCCTGTGGCATCGTGCGCTGGCCCTCTATGGCAGCGCGACGAACTTCGGCCTCAACCCGCGCGTGCAGCTTGAGGCGCTCCTCGCCTAAGTCAAGGATCCTTTAATAAAAATTTCATCTTTCTATCACCATTACGCAATGACTCCCTCCGATCAGATCGTCAAGGACCTCGAAGCCGCCCTGTCCGCCGTCTCGCAGAAGCTCCGGCAGGATTTCGGGCAGATCCGCGGCAACCGCCCGTCGGCCGAGATGGTCGAGAACATCAGGCTTAGCCTGTACGAGCAGACCCTCACCATCCGCGAACTCGGCTCGCTTTCGGTGCTGCCGCCGCGCACGATCCAGATCACCGTCTGGGATCCGGGAGCGGTGAGCGCCGTGATGAAGGCCATCGACGCCGCGCACCTCGGACTTTCGACGAGCAACGACGGCAACAACATCCGCGCGACGCTGTCGCCGCTCGGCAACGAGCGCCGTGACGAGCTCGCGAAGCTCGTCAAGAAGACGGCCGAAGCGGCGCGAATCCAGGTGCGCACGAAGCGCGAAGAGGCGGTGCGCCGGCTGAAGGACGCCGAGACGAAAAAGGAGATCACGGAAGACGACGCGTTCAAGGGCAAGGAGCGCATCCAGAAGGCGACCGACAAGGCGAACGGGGACGTCGAGGCGCTCGTGAAGTCCAAGCTCGACGAGCTCGGCGAATAGGGCCGCTCGGGCGCCCTGGCCAGACAACAATTTGGGCGCCTGCGTGGTATTATGAGTACACCTTCATGCTGATCGCGATCATCGTCCTTGCGGGCCTGTCGCTCCTCATCCTCGGCCACGAAGCCGGCCATTTTTTTGCTGCGAAGCTTTTCGGGCTCAAGGTGGACGAGTTCGGTTTCGGGTTCCCGCCCCGCATCGCCGCATGGAAGAAAGGGGAGACCGAATACAGCCTGAACTGGCTGCCATTCGGCGGGTTCGTGAAGATCTCGGGCGAGCGCGGGGAGTTCGCGCTGCAGGACGGGACGGCCTGGGCGAACGACGCGCCGTCAGCACCCGCCGACGAATCGCGCCTCTTTTTCGCGCAGCCGGCATGGAAGAAATCCGTCATCGTCCTCGCGGGCGTCATCATGAACTTCCTTCTCGGATGGATATTCATTTCGCTCGTCCTCATGATCGGGTCGCCCCAGACGCTCGTCATCACCGGAGCCGAACCGGGATCGCCGGCGGCCCAGGCCGGATTCATGTCGGGCGACGTCGTCCTCAACTATAAGACCTACCAGAGCTTCACGGGATACGTGGATGCGAACGAGGGAAAGCCGATCACGGTCGCCGTGCTTCGGAACGGCAAGGAAGTCGACCTCACCGCGACGCCCCGGGTCAACCCGTCGCCCGACCAGGGCGCCCTCGGCGTCACGCTCAAAGAAGGCGGCGCAGCGCGCGAAAACCCGCTCCTTGCCCTTAAGGACGGGTTCATCGATGCCGCGCTCATCTTCTGGCTCACCCTTCAGGCGTTCGGCGATCTCGTCAGGCAGATCTTCGTCCATGCGACGCTGCCGGCGGGCATCGTGGGCCCGGTCGGCATTTTCGGCGTCGCCGAAGAGACGGGCAGGATCGGCCTGACCTATCTTCTGCAGCTGATCGGCGTCATCTCGATCAACCTCACGATCGTGAACCTCATCCCGTTCCCGGCGCTCGACGGCGGCCGCTTTGTGATGGTCCTCATCGAGAAGATCAAGGGATCGGCGATTCCCGAGAAGGTGGAGGCCTATCTGAACGGCGTCGGCTTCGCGCTTCTCATCGCGCTCATGATTTTCGTCACGATTCGCGACGTACGCGGACTCTTTTAATAGTGGCCCATCACCATTACGCCATCATGAAGCCGCTTGCCATTTCACTCGAAACCAGACTGTCTAAAAGGATCCCGCTTTTCCTTTTCGTCGGCGACCGAGAAAAGCCGTCACGAACGACCCTCGCCACCCATCTTGAGAGGCGCGAGCAGGAATACGTCCGCTCGGTCGAGGGATCGCTGCCAATCAGGGAACGGGCCGTGCGCGCGCTCGTCATGCCCGAAACGGGACGAATGGTGGTCGTGATCGGCCTCGGCGACCGAAAGACCGTGACGCCGTGGAGGGCGATTCTCGCCGTCCGGCTCGCGGTCCAGACGGCGCGCAAGGAGCGCATTGCGGAATTCGCGCTCGCCGCCGACCCGCTTGTCGGCGGACAGGACCGCGAAGCATGGCTCGAGCTTGCCGCGCAGAACGCCGTCATGGCGAATTTCGATTTCGTGAAATATAAGACGCCCCCGGCTGAGGGCTTTTCGTTCGTAAGCGCGATCAGGCTTGTCGTCTCGCGAAGCGTTAAGGCGTCGGAGCGCGAAGCCGTGAAGCGGGGCATGATCATCGGCGAAGAGACGAACGCGTGCCGCGAGCTAGCGAACACGCCCGGCGGCGACATGACTCCCGAACTTCTGGCGTCGCACGCAAAACGAGTCGCGGCGAAGAACGGCATCACGGCGACGATCCTCAGCGAGCAGAAGATCAAGGCGCTCGGGATGGGCGGCGTCATGGGCGTGGCCCAGGGGTCCGACGCGCCGCCGCGGTTCATCGTCCTCGAATACCGGGGAGGGTCGCGATCCGAAAAACCGGTCGTCCTTGCGGGCAAGGGCGTCACCTTCGACACCGGAGGCCTCAACCTGAAGCCGGGCGATCACATTTATGAGATGCATATGGACATGTCGGGCGGCGCGGCGGTGATCCACGCCATCGCGGCGGCGGCGCGGCTCAAATTGAAGCGCAACGTCGTCGCCATCGTTCCCGCCGTCGAGAACATGCCGTCAGGATCGAGCTACCGTCCGGGCGACCTTTTGAAGACGATGTCCGGCAAGACGATCGAAGTCCTGAACACCGACGCCGAAGGGCGGGTCATCCTTGCCGACGCGCTTGAATATGCGAAACGGTTCGACCCGGCGCTCGTCGTCGACGTCGCGACCCTCACCGGGGCCGCCATCACCGCGCTCGGCATGCGCTATACGGCGCTCTTCGCGACGGACAAGAAGCTCGAGGACCGGTTCCGTGCCCTGGGAGCCGCGACCGGGGATCCCGTGTGGCCCCTGCCCCTGACGGCGGATTATGAGGATGACATCCGGGGTACGTTCGGCGACTGGGCGAACACGAGCGTGAAGGGCGGCGTTGGCGGCGGGGCGATCACGGCGGCGGTCTTCCTTTGGCAGTTTACGAAGGCGAAGGACGGCGCGCAGGCCTACCCGTGGGTCCATCTCGACATCGCGCCGCGCATGACGACGATCGACGGTGAATATCTTGCGAAAGGCGCCGCAGGCGCGCCAGTGCGGCTGCTCGCCAGACTTCTCGAGGAGGGAATTTAATATATTAAAAAATTATTATTAAAGGTTCATTAAACGGCTCCCCAAAAGGCCGTTATTCAGGTCGCCCCGCGAGTGTATAATTCATATATGATCCATCGCGGCGTCGCTTCGTTCGGCCTCGACGGCGGCCACTGCCCGCCCTGGCTTTTCGAACGCATGGTGAAGCTCGGCCGCGAGATGGTCGAGATCCTCATCGCCGAATACGGCCCGGATGAGTTCGTGAAGCGGATCGCCGATCCGGCCTGGTTCCAGTCGCTCGGCACGGTCCTCGCATTCGATTGGAACGCATCGGGGCTCACCACCATCCTCACGGCGGCCCTCAAGGAGGCGATCCGCGGGCAGGAGCAGGACCTCGGCATCTTCATCTGCGGCGGCAAGGGCAAGACCTCGCGCAAGACGCCTGACGAGATCCGCACCTGGGGCGAACGGCTCTCGCTCCCGCAGCCGCACGCCGAGAACCTGGTCTATAACTCGAAGATGAGCGCGAAGGTCGACAGCGCCCTCGTGCAGGACGGCTTCGCCCTCTATCATCACGCGTTCTTCTTTTCCGTCCGGCGCAACGCCGCAACCGGCCGCCGCGAACTCGGTTCGTGGGCGGTCGTGCAGCAGGGGATGAACACCGAGCGACAGTCGGCACGACGCTATCACTGGTTTTCGGAGGACGTCCGCGACCTTGTGAGCGAACCGCATGCCGCCATCAGCTCGCCAATCGTCATGAAGACGGTGCTCGATCTCACGGCAAAACGCAGCGAGCGCACCCGCACGATCTCGACCGAGCTTGCCCGGGCGGGGTACGCCACGCTCATGAAGGACATCGAGATCCTGCGCCGCCATTCCTCACGCCTCAGCCAGGCGCTTTCCGTGAGGAACGGCGACGGGCAGCAGCTCACGCTGCTCAACCTGGAATCGCGCGAATTCAAGTACCATCCCGCCGTCATCGAGGACTTCGGGCGCAGCAAGTACCTTGAAAAGGTCTTAAGGACAGTAGCGGAGGAGGAACCTGAAACGTATGAAGAACTGGTCGCGATGCGGGGCGTCGGGGCGAAGACCGTCCGGGCGCTCGCGCTCGTCGGCGAAGTCATCTATGGCGCCGAACCGTCCTATGAGGACCCTGCGCGCTACAGTTTCGCGCACGGCGGCAAGGACGGCACGCCCTATTTTGTCGACCGCACGACCTATGACGAGACGATCCGCATCCTGGGGGCGGCCGTGCGCAAAACGCGGCTCGCGCCCAAGGAAAAAGAGAAGGCTCTCGGCCGTCTCGGTGTGCTATACTGAAACCATATGAGCGAGCTCATCCATGCCGACATCTTCTTCTTCGTGACGACGATCGTCGTCATCGTCGTGGGCGCGACGCTCACGGTCGCCCTCATCTATCTTTCGCGCGTCCTGTCCGACGTCAAAGTCATCACGGAGCAGGTCCGCGAAGAGACGGTCCTCGTCCGCACCGACGTGAAGGACTTGCGGGACGGAATCAGGCGCGAGGGATTCCGCATCGAACGGTTCCTCGCGTTCTTCAAATCGATCGCGAAGCGCCGGTCGGCGCGCGCGAGAAACGCAAGGTCGAAATCATAAACTAACCGAACCGAACGAAACGACATGAAAAAAAGCAATCGACAGGCGGCCGAGATCGGCGCCGGCGTCGTCACCGCCGCAGCACTCGCGGCAGCTGCCGCCTATTGGGTTTCACAGAAGACGACCAAGACGCAGCGCGCGAAGGCGAAGGCGTGGCTCATGAAGGCAAAGAAGGAGATCGCGAAAAACGCCTCATCCGCCCGCTCCTTTGGCCAGGGCGAGTACCAGCGGATCGTCGACAGAGCGATCGAGAAATACGGCTCCCTTGAGGACATGAGCGTGCGCGACATGAAAAACGCCGCGAGGGACCTGAAGGCGGAATGGTCACGCATCAAGGGCCACGCCGAAAAGGCGGCCAAGCGATCCGGCATGCGCAAGCCGGCCCGCAGCAAGGCGGCGTCCAAGAAGAAAACGAAGCGTGCGCCCGCGCGCCGCAGGCGCAGCCGTTAAGGCAGCTCCCGAACCAGAGGGCGAACGAGTCCGGCGATGAACAATCGGCCGGATTTGTTTATTCGTAGCGCAGCGCCTCGATCGGGCTCTTGCGGGCCGCCTGCCGAGCGGGATAGATGCCGAAGCCGACGCCGGTCACGGTCGAGACGACGACCGCGATCACGACCGCGGAGATCGGGAAGGCGAACACCCATCCGATCGAGAAGAAATTCGATAGGACGAGATAGACAAGTGTGACGAAGAAGGCTCCGATCGCGATGCCGATCACGCCTCCGATGAAGGTCAGCATGACGGCCTCGACGAGGAACTGCTGCAGGATGTCGGCGTCGGTCGCGCCCACGGCCTTGCGCAGGCCGATCTCGCGCGTGCGCTCGATGACCGATACGAGCATGATGTTCATGATGCCGATGCCGCCAACGACGAGCGAGATCGACGCGATCGCGGTGAGGAAGATCGTGAGGATCGACGTGATGCTGCCGAGGACCGAGAGGAGGTCCTGCTGCGTCTCGATCGTGAAGTCGTCCTTGCTGCGGTCCGTGATCCCGTGATCCTGCTCGAGGACGGCCTGGATGCGGCCCGTGACGAAGGTGAGTGTATAGTCCGGATTGCCCTCGACAAGGACGTATTGGAAATAATTGATGCCGAGCATCTGGTTCTGCGCCACGGTTACGGGAATGAGGACCAGGTCGTCCTGATTCACGCCGCCGGGGCCGATGCCCATGGGCTTCAACACGCCGTCCACGCGGAACGTCGTGTTGCCGAGCCTGAAGCTCTTGCCGACCGGGTTGATGTTCGGGCCGAAGAGCGTCTTCGCGAGGTCGTTGCCGATCACGGCGACGTGGTTATAGGCGTTCACGTCCTGGTCCGTGAACGGCATGCCGTTCACGATCGTATAGTTGCGCATGGCGAAGAAGTTCGCCGTCACGCCCTGATAGGTCACCGTGAGGTTGTTCTCGCCGTAGACCGCGGCGGCCTGGCCGTTCACGATCGGCGCGACGCCCGAAATGGAGGGCTCCCGCGAGAGCGCGTCCACATCGGCCTGCACCAGGGTCTTGATGATGATGCCCTGCGCGGCGGCGGGGGACTGGAACTTGCCGTTCGTGCCGCCCGGAATGACGAAAATGAGGTTCGAGCCGATGCCCTGCACCTGGTTCAGAATCAGGTCCTGGGCCGATTGGCCGATCGACATGAGGATGATGACCGACGCGATGCCGATCACGATGCCGAGCATCGTGAGGAGCGACCGGGTCTTGCCGTGCTTCAGGGTCGCACGGGCGGACTTGATTGAGTCAGTAAGTTTCATCGCGCAATTATTTGAAAAATTGATCGGTCGAGCGGCGGGGGCTCTTGACCGGCTTGTCCGATTCCACCGCGCCGTCGCGCAGCGAGATGATGCGGTTCGCGAATTCGGCGGTATAGGTCTCGTGCGTGACGAGGATCACGGTGTGCCCCTGGGCGTTCAGCGCGTCGAGGATGCCCATCACCTGGGCGCCGGATTTCGAATCGAGGTTGCCCGTCGGCTCGTCGGCAAAGATGACGTCCGGCTTGTTGACGAGCGCGCGGGCGATCGCGATGCGCTGCTTCTGGCCGCCCGACAGCTTGCCCGTCTCGGTGTGCAGCTTTTCGGCGAGCCCCACCGATTCCACGGCATCCTCGATGAGCTTCTTGCGCTGGGGGACGGGCACGGTCGAATAGACGAGCGGGATCTCGATGTTCTCATACACGCTGAGGCGCGAAAGCAGGTTGAACGCCTGGAACACGAATCCCATCTGCTTGTTGCGCACGTGGGCGAGTTCGCGGTCCGACATGTTCTCGATGCTCCTGCCGTTGAAGGTGTAAGTTCCGGCGGTCGGCCGGTCGAGGAAGCTCAGGATCTGCAGGAGCGTCGACTTGCCCGAACCTGACGGCCCGATGATCGAGACGAAGTCGCCCTTGTTGATCGTGAACGAAACCCCGCGCAGCGCGGAGGTCGTCACCACGCCCTCCTCGACGTAGTCCTTGGTGAGGCCGCGTACGTTGATCATGCTGCTGCGTCTTACTGCTTGAGGCCGACGTTGACCACCTGTTCGCCTTCGGTCACGCCCGACGTCACTTCGATGTTGCCCTGGCTGTCGCTCACGCCAAGCGTGACGGGGACCTGGGTCGTCTTGCCGTTCGAAAGCGTCTCGACGAAGTTGCCCTGGTCGTTCTGCAAAATGGCGTACTGCGGCAGGATCAGCACGTCGTTGTCCGTCTTCGTATCGATCGTGAGGTCCGCCGTGAGTCCGCTCTTCAGGCGCGGGTCGGCCTTGTCGAACGAGACTTTTACCTTATAGTCGACGACGCCCGAATTGACCGTTTGCGCGGGATCGATGAAGAAGACCTTGCCGTTGAAGGTTTCCCCCTGGAAGGCGTCGAACGTCATGGTGACGGGATTCCCGACGGCGATCTTGCCGATATCGGTCTCAGGCACCTCGGCGTCGACCTCGAGGTTGCCGTCCGATATGACCGACACGAGCGACGTGCCCGGCGTCACGACTTGGCCGACTTTCGCGTTCTGCACGGTGATCACGCCGTTGATCGGCGAGACGAGCGAACCCTGGGCGATCTTCACCTGCACGCTCTTCGCGTTCGCCTGGGCCTGCTCCACCTGGGCCTGCTGCGCGGCGATCTGCTGCGGTGTCGCCCCGGCAAGCTTGAGGTCGAGCTGGGCCTGAAGCTGTCGCACCGTGATCTTCTGCGAGGCGATGTTCTGCGCCGCCGCCGTCACGTTGGTGTTCGCGGTATTCACTTCGGTCGTGGCGGCCGTGAGGAGCGTGTTGTATGAGGCGATGGTCGAGGTCGAAAGGTTGACCTGCTGCGTGAGCGCATTCGAAACGAGGCCGAGCAGGTTCTTGATCGTGGCGAGATGTCCGCTCGCGTTCACGAATGCCGCGTCGATGGTCGAGGACGGCGACGCGCTCGAAAGTCCCTGAAGCTCCTTCTGCCAGGCGTTCAATTCCGTACTGGCTGCCAGTCGTGCGGCGTTCACGGCGTTGAACGTTGCGGAATTCGTGACGCTGAAGACGAGCTGCGGGTTCGACATCTCGGCATTGGCGAAGAATCCCTGCAGTTGGGTGCGCACGGCGTCGTTGGAGCTCGCATAAGCCGCCGACAGGACGTTGCTCGCGTTGCCATAGAGGTTCGCAAGGGTCTGTTCGCCGCCGTTCAGGGTTGCCTGCGACGCCTGGATGTCAGCCTGCTGGGCGCCGGCCTGCAGGTTGGCAAGCTGAGCCTGCTGCGCGTCCACGTTCGCCTGGGCCTGGGCAAGCTGGGCCTGAAGGTCGCTCGTATCAAGGCGGGCGATGAGCTCGCCGGCAGAGACCCGGTCGCCGACGGCATGGTCGACTTCGGCGATGGTTCCGGCGCTCTGGAATCCGAGGTCAAGGCTGGTTTCCGGCGTGGTGTTGCCGGTCACGCTCACCGTTTCGGTGATCGATCCTCTTTTGACCGAAATCGTCTGATAATGCGGCGCCTGGCTGCGCAAAGCGCCGTAGGCGACGAGGCCTCCGGCGATGACGACCCCTCCGATGATGTACAGCGTCCGCTTTTTCGCCATGTGATTACGTAATACTTGACCGCGCACGCCCGTATTTCCTCACGCCCTTGCCCTGCGGGCGATGCCGCGGTAAACTAGTTAAGTTACTTAACTATCATAGCATATGGACTCCATCATTCAAGTTTCCAACCTTGTGAAGAAGTTCGGCGACTTCGTCGCCGTGAACGACATCTCGTTCGACGTGAAGCCGGGCGAGATTTTTGCGTTTCTCGGACCGAACGGCGCCGGCAAGTCGACGACGATCAAGATGCTCACGACGCTCCTTGACCCAACGGCGGGAACGATCATGCTGAACGGCGAAGACCCCGTGGTGAACCCGAGCGGGGTGCGCAAATCCTTCGGCATCGTGTTTCAGGACCCGAGCCTCGACGACGAGCTCACGGCCTGGGAAAACATGGAATTCCACGGTGTGATCTATGGCGTCGAAAAGAAGCTGCGCCGCGAGCGCATAGACCAGCTTTTGGCGTTCGTCGAGTTGTCGGATCGCCGCGACAGCCTGGTGAAGGAATTTTCCGGCGGCATGCGCCGGCGCCTCGAGATCGCGCGCGGGCTTCTGCACCACCCGAAGGTCATCTTCCTCGACGAGCCGACGCTCGGTCTCGATCCGCAGACGCGCAACCACATGTGGACCTACCTGCAGGACCTCAACAAGTCCGAAGGCGTCACCGTCTTCTTCACGACCCATTATATGGAAGAGGCCGATCGCGTTGCCCAACGCATCGCGGTGATCGACCACGGCCGCATCATCGCATCGGGAACGTCCGCCGAGCTCAAGGCCCAGACGAAGAAGGAATCGCTCGAAGACGCGTTCCTCGAGCTCACGGGCAAGACGATCCGCGATGAGGATGCGAACTCGACCGATCAGATGCGCCGCATGGGTCGCATGTGGCGGGGCGGGGGACGACGCTGATCCAAACAACCAACAGGACTATCATGAAAACCATCGCAATAATGTGGCTCCGGGCCGTGAAGCGCTACCTGCGCTCGCGCTCGCGCATCGTGGGCTCGCTCGGCCAGCCGATCCTCTTCCTGCTCGCGCTCGGCTACGGCCTCGGATCGGTCTTCCAGGCGGCAGGGCAGGGGAACTATTTCAACTTCCTCGCGCCCGGCATCATCGGCATGAGCATCATCTTCACGGCGATCTTCTCGGGCATCGAACTCATCTGGGACCGGCAGTTCGGATTTTTGAAGGAAACGCTCGTCGCGCCCGTCTCGCGCATCAACATCATGATCGGCCGGACGCTCGGCGGCGCGACCGTCGCAACACTGCAGGGCCTCATCGTCTTCATCATCACGCTGTTTTTCGGCTTCCGGCCCTATGACTGGGCGCTCGTGCCGGTCCTCATCCTCTTCATGCTGCTCGTCGCGATCCTGTTCACGGCGCTCGGAACCATGATCGCGTCGCTTCTCGAGGACATGCAGGGCTTCCAGCTCATCATGAACTTCCTCGTCATGCCGCTCTTCTTCCTTTCGGGATCGCTTTTCCCGCTGCAGGGCCTGCCGCCCGCACTCGGGGCGATCGTGAAGTTCGATCCGCTTTCCTATGGCATCGACTCGTTCCGCGCGCTGCTCCTCAACCTGAGCACCTTCGGCCTCGGCGTCGACCTCGCAGTGCTTGCCGTCGTCTCGGTCGTCTTCCTCGGGCTCGGCAGCTATTTCTTCTCGAAGATCCAAATATAGGCTGAGGCCGTTGCCTCAAAAAGAAAAACCCCGTCTCACGTGATGTGAAACGGGGCGAAGAAAGCTAGCATGCCCATGGTTACGGCAGCTGCCATGTCACCGCCACGCCGGTGAACGTCATCGCGAAACCCATTCCTGCGGCAAAGATGCCGAACAGATTGTGATAGGGCGAATGGGGCGCGTCACGGCGACGAATGGGATTCAAAAGCCACGCAACGGTGCCGCAGAGCAGCGTGCAGGCGCATAGGAAGAGGTGCACCTTGAGCAGGGGCGTGTAATGCCGGCCGAGTTGGGGGACGATGGCTCCCTCAACGACCAGCACGATGAGCGCAAGCACGGCTATGCTCGCCTTCATCCACGCCACATGTCGAGCCAAGGCGGTTTTCGGGTATTGTTTGTCCTTGCGGCCTCTCGGTAGGTCAACCGCATAGAACACGGTCATGCAGATTGACGCTATGAGCGCTGTCGAAAGGCCATAGATGAGGTCTTTCGCCAAAACGTTATATATCGTCACTCTGTCCTCCTTGCAGCGAAACGGGATGTGAACGAAGGGCTTCGCACAGTATAGCCGATGTTGCCGCTTTCCTCAAATGCCCTATACTAAAGGTATGAAAGTGGAATGGAACCGCGTCACGTGGTACTCGAAGCTCATCGCGCTCGTCATCTTCGTGGTGTTTCCCTTCATGGGGTTCTATTGGGGCGTCGGTTATGGCGAGGCCGTCATTTTGGCCAGCCAGGAACAGGCGCCGCCGGCCGCCGCGGGAACGGACTATTATCAAGCGACGGCCGAATGGCAGACGGGGCGCAACGATCAGGGAGGTTATAGCATCGCTTATCCGATCGACCTCGAGATCGATCAGAACTATTCGATGAAGCCGTCGACCGATTGGCGCATCGGCGCGAACGGGACGCCAGGCAGCCTCTTCCTCACGGTTACGGTTCCCGCCGCATTCGAACCCCAGACCAACTTCTCGGATGCCCGCCTGACCGTGGGTTCAAGCCGCAACGATGCCGCTATCGCGCAATGCTTCGTGAGCCCCGACGCGGCTGCACCAGGAGCAAGCCAAAGCACGACGACGATCAACGGGATCACGTTCGCCGTGTTCAAATCGAGCGACGCCGGGGCGGGGAACTATTACGAGACGACGAGCTATCGCGCCGTTCACGCCGGGCAATGCTACGCTATCGAATACACGGTCCATTCGACGCAGATCGGCAATTATCCGCCGGAATACCATCTGCAGCCCTTCGATGCCGGCCGCATAACGACGCTGCTTGACCGCATGGTGGGCACGTTCAAGTTCCTTTAGGGCGATGGGGGAGACCGGGAGGAAAATCGTCATCGTCGTGGTGCTTCTGCTGGTCGTCGTCTTCGGCGTCGGGCAGTTTTTCGCGTTTTCGAACATTCCGACCGGGCAAAACCAGCCTGCGGCCCCGACGAATCAGAACGCGAATCCGCCGACCGACGTGGTCACCTATGAGGCTGCCGTCCCGTCGACGAGCACGCCGATCCAAAGCGGATCCTGTTTCGCGAGCTCCATCGCAGCCCCGTACCGGACCGATGCCTGGCGCTGCACCGTCGGCAACGCGATCAGCGATCCCTGCTTTGCCATTGCCGGGACGAAGAACCTGCTTTGCGGCGCAAACCCCGCGGAAGGCCCCTATGCGACATCGACCTTCGTGCTGCGTTTAGCAAAAGCCCTGCCGAGTGCAACCCTTCCGGCAGGCGGCATCCCCGCCAACTGGGCTTGGGCCGTCCAATTCGCCGATGGGACCTATTGCACGCCGCTTACGGGAACCCGCCCGGTGACCGCCACGGGCGTCATGGGGACCTATGCCTGCGCATCGCCGAACCCCCAGGAATCGTTGATTTTAGGGGATCTGAATGCCAACGCATCAACCTGGACGGCAACCGTGGGATCTCTCAGCGTTTCAACGTCCAGCCTTCCGACGGTGAGTTATAGCGCCCTTCTGCCAATAGCCCGTATTTGGCAATAAATTGCCCATTTTAGGCCTTTTTGCTCGTTCACAGGGCATCCACAGGATATTCAGTTTGCTAGGCTATACGGCCAAATTTCAGCCTTGACGGGGCTTTTACGAGGTATAAACTGATATCAGGCAAAAGGATGGGGTTGAAAAGTTAATTGAAAGTTCGTGGTTCGACCGGAACGGCGCTTTCGCGGGAAGCATCCTTCGGGAGGCAATCCAGGCGAAGAGCGGCTGCGGGCGGGCGGGGAGATTTGTTCGGTGCTGGACATGGTCCGTGCGCTGACAAGGGTCTCTTAGCCGAGCCGGGTAGCCGTGCGATCATCCGGAACGAAAGCAAGGCGCCGACTGAAAGCGGTGTCGCGAGCGTGTAATCCCGTCGGGAGCGGTTCTTTCTCGAAAGAGAGGAACGGCGATCCGCGCGGGGATCAGGACTTTGTTAATTCGACAGCTGCGAAAGCAGATGACGAACAACAAGTCTCTGAGGCAGGCGCGGGACTGGAAACGGTCCTCTGCAGCCTACACACCTGAGAAGCGACGTCGCACGCGCAACGTCACGAGCGTCCAGAGATGGGCTCTTGCGGCAATGCTTGTGCGCTTTGCAAACTTCGTGGGTGCGAGGAAGGGTTGTTTGGAGCCTGACGTGCGTCCGCTCTGCAAAGAGGGGATGGCGCGGAACGTTTCCGGGCAACTGACGCTTCGGGCGTCAAAGAGGCGAGGCTGCCCTAGGGGTTGCCACTGCAGTGAGGGACTTCGGTCCCTTCGGCAAAGCTTCTTTCCTCCTCGACCAGCGAGGGAATCGATTCGAACCACTGAAGGCCTCAGGTAATCGCTCTGGCGGTTGGCGAGGCAAACGAGCGGCCCGGGTTAAGCGCAAGCGAATCCGGGCCTTTCATTTTTTAGACATTCATAGAATCGCGAACGGTCGCGAACCAATTAACCAACCAAAAAAGGCGCCTCACGCGCCCTTTTTGATGTCTGCGAAGACAAATGCTAGAAGCTTGCTGAGGCGCTCGTCGTGGCGCTTGAAGAGGCCGAGATCGTGCTTGTCGCCGAACCGGTCTTGATCTTCAGGGCCTTCACGATCGCGACGGCATCCGTGCGGGCGGTGCCGAGATCCTTCTGGGCTGCCTGGATCTTCGAACGCGCATCTTTCAAGGCTGTCTGGTTCGCCTGCATGGCCGTCGAACTCCCGTTGTCAGGCGTGAGGGTTGCGACTTCGCTTGCCGCCGCCTGTGCCTGGGTTGTCGCATCGGCAATTTTGGCATTCATATCCGTGAAGGCTGCCTGAGCCGCACTGAGGTTCGCGCTCGTCGATGACGCGATGCGCGCCTGAAGCTTGGTACTGAGATCGGTCATCGTGTTCGCCACCGTAAGGACGCGGTCAGAGGCCGCCTCGATCGCTCCCTGAGGGATGACGAGGGCGAAGATCCGATAGGACTTCGTGATGGACTGGATGTCCGTCTTAAGGGACGATGTCGCCGTGGTCGAGCTTGCGTCGGCTGCGATCTGGGCCTGGAGGGTGTTCATGGCCGAAATCTGGGCCTGGATCGACGTCGAAAGCGTGCTCTTTTCGGTGTCCGAAAGCCGCTGCATCCCGTTGACGCGGGCTAAGAGGGCGTTCAGGCCGGCGATCCGGCGTGCGATCTCCTGGTCGGCCTTCTTTACGGCAGCCGAGATCAGGTTGGCAAGCTTTGCGGCGGCCGCTTCGGCGCGGACCGTGCTTGAAGCCGTTCCCGAGGCGTGCACGCCTGCGGCCGAAAGGTTGGCCTTGATGCCGAGGCCCGCTCCGGTCCCGACGACCGGCGCCGCGAAGGCGAGGCTCGAGGCGAGCAGGGCGCCCGCGCCGGCGATGCCGATGGCAATGCGAATGGTCTTGGTCATAGGTTTAGAACGAGGATTGCTGCACGGGCTGGTCGCTCAACCCCTGGTTGATGCTCGCGGAATCGGACGAGAACCCGCTCATCTGGGCGTCCACGTTGGCCAGTTCCTGATCGATGGACTGGTCAGAGATGCCGCTCACGACGGCTGGGTTGGAAGGAGCCGCGGCCGCGGGCTGCGTGGTCGTGCCTGCCCCCGCCGTGGACTGCGTTCCCGAACTCGCGGCTGCGTTGGCGCTCTGGTTGCCGGTCGATCCGGTCGAGGCGGCGGGGCTTCCCGTGCCTGACCGGCTCATCCACCACCAGATGCCTGCGGCGACGATGGCGACAATAATCACGATAACGATCCACTTGGTTGCTTTTGACATGGAACGTGTGGTTATTGCGTTTCGACCTTTCTCACTTATTATACGAAATCCAGGCCTGGACCGTTTCAACAGGCTACGCAAGGTAGCCGGCGCGCTTCAGCCAATCCTCGTTTTCCCATTCCCACAGCCGCTTCGCCCCGAGGAACGCCTGGAAGTCGTTCTGCCAATAGGGGAACTCCTGCAGCTCGATGTCGCCCGCGAGCGGCCCCCATTCGTGGCTGCAGGTCTTCTGGCGGCGGTCCCGCCAGTCGATCTTGATCTTCTCGCGGCCGCCCTTCAGCCGGCGCCGGGCGCCGCACAGGGTGCAGTACTGTACCTGGTCGATCTTCAGGATCCAGCGGGTCTCAAGCCGTTCGAATTCGCCCTTCAGCGCGTCCATATAGGCGGACGTCTGCAGACAATAATCCCGATAGATGGCCTGGGACGTCTTGATGTCGAGCACGCCCAGCTTGCCGCCGATCATCGCGATCGCGTCGACCGTGCCGGCATAGCGGTGGTCATAGTTCACGATGCGGCGCTCGACGAGTTCGGGAGTCACGTGGATGCTGTTCCGGTCGAAGAATTCGAGGAACGACGCCACGGCCGGCGCGATCGCTTCGGGGATCTCGGGCTGCTTGCCAAGCATGAGCCCCTCGACGGCCTCGTGGATCATCGTGCCTTCCTTGGCGGACTGCTCCGTGGCCTCCTGGGCCGCCTTATAGCTCTTCGCCTCGCCGTAGTAATAATAGAGGGCGGGTTTCGATTTAATGGTCACGATCTTCGTCACGCGGGGATACCAGACGCCGTCGATCGTATAGCCTGAGGCTTCCTTGAATTCCTCGATCGTTTTGTAGTCGCCGAACATTATCCTTCATTCTATAAGAACGAGGCCTTCCGTGGAAGGCCTTTGTTTGGCTTTGATGCCGATGAGGATGGGGCCGCAGCCCGTTTTGAGGTCGACGAGGGCAACGACTTCGCACCCGATTTCGACCGTGCCATAGATGAGGATGAGCGTCTGCCGCTTGGTGACGACTTTCCAGGCGTCGACGGCGCGGAGCACGATGCGGCTTGTCTTCGTCCCGCTTATGGGCAGGACGACGGGTTTGTCTATCGTGACGGTCATATCCGCGAAACGCAGCACGGCGGCGCGTTCCCAGATCGGGGTGAGAAATCGAAAATGCTTGCGGAACGAATGCGAAAGAATGTTCGCGCGCAAAAGTGTTGCCATCAGGGTCCCTCGCTCAAACATCAGATCGAACTGCAAAGTTCTGATGAATAAGACGTCCGGGGCCCTGAAAACGTTACACTGCGCGATCCAGAATCCGCGGCGTGAGGTTCGCGATCGTGCCGGCCCCGAGCATCGCGATGACAGGGGAGCCGGGCAGGGCGTCAACCGTCTCGCGGACGACCCGACCCACGCGGCCGGGCTTCGCAAGATAGGCGACCGGCTTTCGAGGGAATTTTTTCCTTATGGCATCTGCGAGGTCCTCGGCGGTGACGCGCGGCTTCCTGTCGCGGCCCTTCACGGCATAGGTCGGCAGGATGACGACCGCGTCCGCGTCGGCGAAGGACGTAACGAAATCCTTGAACAGCAGCTCGAGCCGTTTGGATTGGTGGGGCTCGAACACCGCGATGAGCGGCGAGGAGGGGAACTTCTCGCGGAAGGCGGCGAGGGTCGCCCGAAGCTCGCTCGGATGATGAGCGTAATCATCGAAGACCTTCGCCCGCCCTGCGCGGCCGCGGTATTCCATGCGTCGCCATGCGCCGCGATAGGAAGCCAGTCCGCGGATGATGGCCTTTTCAGAAATTTTTAATGTTCTGCCGACATGATAGGCCGCGGTCGCATTTGAAAGGTTGTGCGCGCCGGCAATCATTAAATGCTTTTTAATCTTTTCGACGGGCGCGCGTACGGTCCCAGGCGCGTTGCGGATCGAATACCAGACGG